>Ga0209417_1003776_pt1 | contig 19468 bp, 15 predicted proteins | sample RifGroF2_FD_184002 | JGI IMG/M metagenome (GOLD analysis project Ga0209417, IMG submission 184002) | Groundwater microbial communities from Rifle, Colorado, USA - Groundwater F2 (SPAdes) (version 2) | ecosystem: Environmental > Aquatic > Deep subsurface > Groundwater | place: Rifle, Colorado... | reverse complement strand
AGCCGAATCCTGTGATTGCTGTGAGACCAGAACTGTCTTTGCTCTTCCAATGTGTTTATCAGAATTATTTTCCATATTGCAGTTATTCCAATTCAATTTGTATTACTCCGCTATCGAAACCTTTAAATATTTTCAGGACCATCCGGCCACCTAACAGGGTTACTACTCGGGCGGGCTCGGTCTTTAAATCATCCGAGTCCGCTGCAAATTTCATGCTTTGGCTGCCGGGCCTTTTTCTTATAATCAGATCTTCCTGGGAAAGATAACCTCTCCATATTACCCTGCCCGTTGAGAGCCTGACTGTATATGTTCCAGGCACAATTCCATGGATACTCTGAGTTTTGCTTTCATTCAGACTGACCGTGCAGATTAGTATGTCATCCCTGAAGATTATAAGTTCACAGCTAAAACTGATACTTTGTGAACAATCGCTTAAATCTTCAAGATTATCCTTTTCGAGAAGAACATGATGAGCACAAACTTCACCGAGAAAGATTTCAAAATTCTCGAACCCCTGCCCGTATTTGTTGTCCTTACTCAATTGACTGATCTTATCGAAGGATTCTCTCAGTGCAGATTCTGGATCATCTGCCTTTAAGGCGTTTTGAAGAACCGGTATAAAGTAGAGTTCTCTGTTCAAGGTAATTCCTCCTTAACTTTTTCCCCTGCAGCAAGGCAAACATTTTTCCAAAGTCCTGTTTTCTTAACCATCTCTATGAAATCAGGATGATTTGCCAGAATATGGGCGGTGTTTTTCCATAAATCAGGAATGCAGTCTCCATTACTGCCATCTTTCCTGTGCCACCGGCTTCCTGCAAATCTGCTGAAGGTCGCCTTGGTTAAGCCGAATTCAGCAAGGATAGCCTGATAATCGTTTCCAGGGTTGATGAGAGAATCGAATACCCTATGTATGAGTTTCTTTAATCTTATCTGGCCAAGTTCTTTAATAGCCGGACGCTGGCCATTAACATTGTCGGCCTTTTCATCTGCCACAGTCTCTGCCAGCCCGCAGAAGCTGATTTGCTTTTTTATCATCATTGGGAAATCGCCGTATCTGCCATCTGCCTTATTCTTGTCATCGATATCTTCGAGCGAGATCACTTTTCTGGTCAGAAGGGATTTGTCGATGATGTCCTGGATATCCTGCTGGGTACGGCTATTATCTTCCTGTAGGCTGTCCATATTTTCCACAAACCATTTGCTAAACATCTTTGATGTCATTTCTGCCGGTATCCACAAACTCAGTGTTTGGCTATCGAAGTCATAGCGGATTTTTTTTGTAAGTTTCTGCTCCCTCCGCCTGCATTCCAGACAGGACATATTAAAATGCCGAAAAACAAAGTTTTGCAGCGATTTTGCAGCCATAAATTCCATCTCAAGCTCATCATTAAGGCCTTTTGAGCTGATTTCAGCCAAAGCCTTATTGTTAAAGGCCCTGTAGTAATAGCGGCAGTCCGGGCCGGAAGTTTCAGCTTTACCGGCAGATAAATCGTTTTTTTGCGGCATATTCAGGAATTTCGACAGGGTAAGGTCAAATGACTGTTCAAGAACCATCTGGTTGTTATTGCACCATTTTCGGGAAAGAGGTTGTTGTTTCAGCTTTACAAGGAAATCCACCATTAAAAGGGGCCGGCTGTCTTTGTATCTGAAAAGAGCCCTGTTTTCCTGCAGTTCGGCGAGGGCCGCCTTGTCGCTGCCGGCGGCTATCCGCATAGTTAACTCAATCAGGGACAACCGTGTATAATCAACACTTGTTTTTGTAATATCATTTTTTACTGTCAATAAATCCTGCATTTTCAATAGCTCCGGACTAGCGGCATTTTATCTGCCAGTCCCTTGGTGGTTAACTGCCGGATTACATGCTTGATACCGTAATTAACCGTTCTGATAAAACCGGCAGCATGAGATGATTTTTGAATTAATTCCAACTTTTCTGAGACCTGTTTATTATGCTGGGCAATTGGCGAGTCCGAACATGGTTTTCCGGCATTGAATAAAACGGCAGTTTTGGCAAAAGTATCGAAACCGTTGCCAATAAATCTTACACATATCTCCAGCCCACTATTGTTATTCTTAAAAATAATAATGTCACCTACGAGATTATCAGATTTCGACAGCCAGTTGGCTTGTTCTGCTACTTCAAAAGGTGGTAACAACTGTGTTTTCTGCTTTAAGCTTTCACAGCATTTGATAAAATCGGTTGAAGATATTATCGTTTCAACATGAAATGAATCGATATGTTTGACTACAAATCTTCCATCAACGGGGTTATTCATTAACGAGCCAGCCTGTAGCAACAACGAGAGCTCAATCCCTGATTCAATAACCAATTGGCCTTTTTCAATGACAGTCAGGTAATCCGTAAGCTGCCTGATATCCTGATCATATTTTGTACTGTAGGCTGCTGTATTGTTAAGCCTGGTATATAATGGAATTGCCTGTTTTATTAACCAGAACTCTCGAAGAAGCTGTGCATATCTTTCAAAATTATTTGGCATCTGCTCCAAGTTTGAATTTAAAAACTTATCCAGCTTACAGTAAGCCTTGAGTTCTGATAGCAGATCGCCTCTTGTCTGCGCCGCTCTTGCCTTTAATAACAGGCTTGCATCTTCAAAACCGAGATTTTCAAGATTCTGATGAAGATCAGGCAGTTGATCATACTTTTGTTCTGATATATTTTGCTGTATCTGGAGGTAAATACCTTCAGCTTCTGCAGTTATTTTTTGCTGCTGTCTGGCTTTGCATTTTTCAATATCAGGGCCGACAAGTACCCTGGAGTTTCTTACAGCAACTGCATGTGAAAACTCAATACAACCTTCTTTGTAAGTAAAAACTTCAGATTGCCCTGTTTCCATAGAAAACAATATTTTCCATAAATCACCTTTAGGCCATGACACTGCTGAAATTACACCTTGTGGGATATTTAGTATCTCAGCAGGCTTATCTGACCCGCTTTCCCATATCTTCAAGAGACTGTCTTTGTGTCCCGCCGTTAGAAGCTTGTCACCACAGATACAAATACCATAGGCATCTGTTTGGTGACCGGCTAATGTATTTATCTTACCTCCTTCATAGTCAAACAAAACCATCGTTCCATTACACCCCGGCCAAGTCCAGTAACCTACTTTTCCCCACCAGATGGGTTTAACTAAAGCTGCCAGAGAAGGCGGTTTGGGAACTTGTAGAATGTCGATGATTTCCAGAGAGTTGATGTCCCAGAGCAGAAGTTTGCCATCTGTGCAAATCCCTGCCAGATGGTCATGGATGGGTTTAAAAAGTGAACAGATAACATTCCCCTCTGTTGAAAGCTTTTCAACTTTTTTCGGGCTGTCCGGCTGCCAGATGAGGCATCTGCCTGATACATCAGTAGCCGCTGCTCTGAAATTATCCAATAGACAGACCGAAAGTATGGCCGAACCCTGAATGAACTTATCATCCTGGAAATTGCAATTTGTATCAGAAGGGTCTTTTTTTGTGAGCCAATGGAAATAACTACCTTTGGTCCCGACTGCTAAAATATTTCCATCACTGCTTACACCAATGGCATATGCACTGTTTCCGGAAGGAAGTGAAAGTACTCTTTCCGGCATACCGGTTTCAATATCCAGCATATCAATGCCAGGATTGGTACCACCGGTACCTATAAAGATTTTTTCGGGAGACGCCTCTTCTTTATTTTTAGCTATAGTCTTCATATTCTTGCTTTCTCAACTTCTGCTTTTAGCGATAGTGCCCTTTGCAATTAGCTGTCTTATTTCATTATCTAAACCTGAGTTCTTTAGATCAGAGGCCATGTTTTGTTTAGAATAGCTGACAGGAGCACCAAACCCCGGATATTTTCTTGGAATTCTGCCGGGGAACTGTTTCGAAGAAGCCTCCTTGAGTGCTTCCTGCAGCTGCCTGAAAACTTTCTGAATCTTTTCAAGAAGTTCCTCAAGTTTTTCGCATAAGGCAACCAACCTTTCTTCCGCCTCAGAAAACCTATTGATCGCGCTATCGGTACGCAGTGCACTTTTTCCTGATGAAACAACAGAGAGATTGCTTTGGCAACGGGTTATTTCCTGTTCCACCCAGTCTTGATATTCATTAAGTTGTTCAAGGCACTCCTGTGCTTTTTTCTGAGCTTCTTCCTTCTTTGCATATAGCTCTTCGGCAAATGGGCATTCAGAGGAGCCATCTTCATCAACTTCAGGAAGCTGTCTTGAAGCCCTTAAAAGTTCCTCTATACATTTTTTAGCTGTAACAAGAAACGATTCGACCTCTGCAATCGTTATATGTTTGTTGTTTTTGGGAATGTCTGCTGCCATTTTATGACCTCCTTCCGGAATTGATTATGTCGTCCAGTTCCTGCTGGGCCTGCTCACTTTCTTCTAATGCTTCCTCCGCCTTCTCATTGTTGTCTCTCAAAAAGTCCATCTCCTCCAGGGTGGAAGTTTTGGCATTGGCAAGTTCATTTATTGTTTCAGTTGTCCTGACTTCGCTGCTGGCATCGGATAACTTCTCAAGATCTGACTCGCCAGACTCATGACGTTCATCAATCTCATCTGCATAATCATGGGCTTTGTCCTGAATATCTTCAAGGCTGTCATCCTCCCGATCGAAGATTTCCACAGTCTCATCTTCCGCTGCATCCACCAGCGACTCAACTTCTTCAACGCCTTCGGCGGTTGTTTCAAGGTCAAGTGCTTCATGAACGTCGCGAACAGTTACAGTGTCTTCGGTCAATATCGTAAGCTCTTCGATTTTCTCTGACTGTTGCTGGTCATGGTCTTCCACTGTTTCCTCAATTTCATTATGGGTCGGTAAATCTGATCTGTTAGCCATTTTCATACTCCTTAACTTTTAATTGTTTACACTCTTTGATTACGCTGTCAATAAATGACAGCAACTCTTTAACAGAAGGTTTAACTGCATTGTCTAAGCGGGTAAACAGTACTTTGGAGAATTTTTCTAACCCCGCATTTTGAATCTTTTGCTGGTTACGAAGATGCCCAAACCTTTTTTCTACGTTTCTGATAAAAGTTCGATAATTTGATGAAAGAGTCTTTTTATTTATGCGGAGGTTTCCAATAATGGTATTGAAACCGTCCATTCTGGCCTGTTTATTTTTTATATTTCTCAACTTATCTCTTATCTCGATAAGTCTTTGAGATTCCAGATTTATTTGCTTTCGCTTTCCATCAAATATGTCCATACAATCCTTAAACTGGTCAAGCTCATCTTTAATCCGTTGTATCTCTGATTCTATAAACCAGTCCTCTGTAGATATGATCTGATATAGTTGCTGGTAACTGATGGTCGACAAATCAAGCTGATCATTCAGATTGATAGTCTGAATCCTTCTGGGTTTATAGTAGCCCTCTGTAAATAAAAAAGCCTCTCCGGGTTTTAGGCGGGCAATGTCCTGCATCTCAACTTCATCAAAGAGCATACATTTACCCAATTCTTCACGGTCATCTTTTGCTACCTGAAGAAATGCAAGCTTGGAAGCTGGCGTCCTGATCGCTCCGGGATCGAGAGCTGACGGGTGCTGATCACTTAGGATAATTGCTACGCCCAAAGCCCGCAATTCTACCATCATCTGTGATAAAAAATCGGCAAGCTGAGATTTGGGATCTGCCACTTCCTCTGATGCGATGGCTTTTGACGAGCCGAAGATATTGTGCGCTTCCTCTATTAAAATAGCAAATCTTAAGGGACCATTATAAGCAGGTAAGGTTTTTAAGGTTTCCCGTATCGCACTAAGTATGAACAAAGTAGGCAGGCACTTCTGTTCGCCTTGCAATCTGTCCAGTTCAACAATGCATGGGTTTTCCATCAGTTCAGCAATACTTATTCCCTTTCTGCAGCCAAACACTTTACCAATTAATCGCTGGGCCAAAACTCCAAGGCGAACCTCAATAACCGTCTGCATGTCAGATCGCGTATTGGGTGAATAACCTTTTGAATTCAGAACCTGCTGAACAGCAGTAACCAGATCAGACATAATTGGCGGTTTGTCTGGATTGGGAAACTGTTCATAAACTACTTCCAGAGCTTCACCCAGCAAAGCCGGCAGCGATCCGCTTGAAACAGGAAGCACTGCCTTGAAACATGCCAGGAGATTCTCGATGTGTTCCTCTACTGTAATGCCTTCCGGAACCCTCAAAGGATTGAAACTTAGAGGACTTGTTTGGTTTCCTACTGTGAAAACTCTCAGATCTTTGGCCAGTTGTCTTATTGCAGGGTTTTTATGTTTTGAAAACTTTTTCAATGCCCTGTATTCAGTTTTGGCCGATTCAATCATCAAAAAAGGAATGTCTTTTTCCCATAGCTGGATTAGAATATTCATATTGCTGGTAGTTTTACCCATACCCGGGAGGCCTAAAGCGGAAAAATGCTTCCTTAGTACACTAATGTGAATTCCTCTGGGAATAGGTTTGCCGCCTGCAAACAGTCCATGCTGGTCATAGCCCAGGACAATAAGTTCTTTTGGGTCAATATATTGCGGGTCCGTATTTTTCCTTATGCAGAATGGCGATGAAAAAGATGCCATCGGCAGGCGAAATACCCCAAGCAGTTCATCAACAGTTGCAAGTTGAGTTAATGGCCTTAAATCATTATATAATGCAATACCTTGTTTTTCAGCGATGGCATCAGGTGCAACGGTTTGATTCTGGCCGTTATTATCTATGATAAGCTTGTATAATCCCTCCTCAAAAGCAGATTCGGCAAGTACAGAGCCTACCAACCTGGCAGAAGATTCTTTTTTTGCTGCGATACTAATCTCAAAATGAAGATGCGGTTTTCGAAGACTTTCATGGAATTTTTTCTGCTGGCGGAAAATATCGTCTGCAAGCGGGTCCTTGCAACTTAACGGCTTCAAACTATGGGATACTGCCGGAGTATCAGAACGTTCATTATCAGAAAGGTCAAATGCATCAAAATTATTCTCTGTTTCATATTCATCATCCCAGCTTCGGTTAACACTTGCCAGTTGAGCAAGATAGCCGGTATGCGCATAAAGTTGTCTTGAAATATCAATAGGGCTGATGTGGATGCGTATGATGACAGGCTCGGTAATCTTGTCCAGTACTCTGTCAAGCATCAAATCGTCGTTTTTCTCATTAGGCTCAAATGACGCGATTGTGTAATAGTAATCTGGGATTTTTGCATTGAAGAAACTATTGTGCAACGGCTGAATAAAATCTTCCCTGCGTACAATTGAGCAGTTCCACTCCAAACCTTTAGGTTCAAAAAAAGGCCTATCAACTTTTTTGAGTTCATAAAACCTGCTAAGCGTACTGCCCATAATAAGATGCTCAATGCTTTTTAGACTTGAAGCATCCACCGCATAAAGTATTAGGTATAGTTTCAATCTGTTTTGTTGATCGCCTAAAGTTGCGGGTGGGTCATAGATAAATAATATTTCCGCAGAAACGCCCGATGGCGGCATATTAGCAATGGTTCGCAATATATGTTCACAGGCCTGCCAGCTGGCTTTGCGGACATCCCCACCCGCAACTGCCTGAAAATGAGAAAAACCTGGGTCTGGAATTCCAGATATCCAGAAAGTTAAGCTGTTACAATCTTTAATCATCACAATACTCCTGCAAACATAACTCGTTTGTTTTCAAAACATTATGCTACTGATACAAGCTATCAAGCCATACATCAGCATAATGCCCCAAAGAGTATTGTTAGATAAAGGGGTAAATCTTTCTGAAAAATAATTTTTTTTGCAAAAAATGGTACTTGGAAGGGGCGACAAATCGGTGGGAGATATGTTTTATTACTACAAAGCCTTGGCTGCCGCTATTTATGCTTTGTTGGAGTTGTTGATGCCCCAAATAAAACCGACCGCCAAAAATATAAGAACTAATATTCCTGCTAGGGCGTTGCCTGACAAGGAAAACAACGCAATAACCCCAAAAACTACAGCCGCAAGTCCAATAAGAATACCAAGCATTATAAATGTTACTTTTGCGTGGTCAAGAAAGAGGAATGTAAATATCGCACAAATTGTTCTTAAAATAACCTTAGGAGGAGTTACAAAAATACTATGAATCATCTCCTCTCTTCTTTGATGCCGATATGATTCAGAACTTATCTTTGTGGAGAGAACTATAACTTCGTTAGATCTTGGACAAATCTTAAGAGCCTCATTGCATGAATACGATGCTTGTTCAAATAAGTTATTTGAAAGTTGTTTTTTTGCAGTTAATATCTGTTCGATGTATTTGTTTTTGGTTGTGTTAATTTCTTCCTCAACAACTGTGGTATCCAGACATGTTTTCCAAAGTCCTTTTCCTAATTCAATTTGTTCTATTGCCTGGTCAAATTTCGCCTCTGGAATAAGTTCTCTGGCCTGATTTATATACTCTTTAGTTTTGATCTTGAGTTTATTAATAGCTGTAAGCATATCTTCAGCGTCTCCAGAATTGGGACATTTCAGAAGAGCTGCATTAGTTTCTTTTACTGCAATGTCTAGTTCTCCTGTATCTTTGCATGCAATAGCCGTTTTTAAATGTAAATTATAATCATCTTGAACTTCTTTTAGGCTGGCTCTCTTCTTGTCGAGATCTCTGATGGTTTTCCAAATGTTCTCCGCCTGATTTAAGACATTTTCAGCACCAGAAAAATCAGCCAACTTAACAAAAGAATCTAATTTCTTCAAAACTTCATTGGCCTTGCGTTTTCCATCTTCAATTAAACCTGAAATCGACTTTGCTTCTGCAGAATCCGGACATGCTGACAGTGCTAATTTTATTTCCTTTTCTGCAACATCTAATTCTGTTTTCTCTTTGGCTTCAAGTGCGTTCGTAAAATGCAGGCTATATTTAACCCGAACGCCATTCAATAGTGTTCTTTTGCCGCCGAGCCCATCTGCGGTTACCCAGATAGCTTTTGCCTTGTCCAGAACATTTTCAACATCCTCAAATTTGGCTTCTTTAACTAAAGCATCGATTTTGTTCAGCAAATTTCCAACTTTTTGCTTTTCTCGTTTAATTAATTCTGAAATCGATTGCGATTCTGCAGCATTAGGACATGTCGAAAGTGCCAATTCTACTGCCTTTTCTGCAACATCTAATTCTGTTTTCTTTTTGGCTTCAAGTGCATTCGTAAAATGCAGATTATATTTAGTCCGAGTATCATTCAAAAGTTTTCTTTTTCTGACAAGCTCATCTGCGGTTATCCAGATGGCTTTTGCTTTGTCCATGGTATTTTCAGCTTCACCAAATTTAGCTTCTTTTACTAATACCGCCGCTTTACACAATAATTTTTCAAATGTGTGTTTTTCTATCTCAATCTTATCTGATAATACCTTGGCTTCTGTAGAATCCGGACAAAGCTCAAGAGCTTTATTGATATTATCTGAAGCCTTCGATAGATCGTGTAACTCAATCGCCAACCCCACATCCGTTATAGCAGCGGTATAAAGGTTTCGTGTTTCCCTAAATTTTTGTTTTAGTGATTCTATCTTTTTGTTATCGGCTTGCAATGTTTCTATACTGCTTATTGTTTTACCTGCATTTTCAAACTGCGCCCAACGAATCTGATGATTTAGCTTTTTAATAAAGTCATCTGTTTTTTCAATTATGCTATTCAGTTCTTTTGACAGTGATTTGGCTTTTTGACTTTTAAATGCATCCTTCAGTGCTTTTTTTATCTGGTCATTGGCGGAGTTAATAAGCTTCTTTTCTAAAAAACTACATGCATGGTTATAGGTTTTTTTAAAATCACTCGCCCGCCGACTGCACTGATCAAGCATTTCACGGATGTTTTTACGATTAGGAGCAAGTTCCAGGCACTTTTGTAGCACCTTCTCCGCTTCAGAAAACTCTGCTGTATCCATTAAATTTATGGCTTTTTGCGTCTGTAACGTTAAATTATCAACAATTGCTTGAAGTTCATTTTTTTTCTCTAAAGCGAATCGATGCCTTGGAATCATTTCTATAATCTTTTTCAATGATTTAATAGCGTTCTCGATCTCGCCTTTTTGAATAAGCTCGCTGGCGTTAGAAATTAACAACACAATACGTTTTTGTTTTTGATTTAAATCTGCAATAAGCTCTTCCGCACGTTTAGCGTATTCTCCGGCACCATCCTTGAACACCAGATCAAGGAGTTCGATGGCACATACCGGGTCTTCATCCTTTAACATTTCAATCTTTTCCATACGCTCCTTTAGCAAATAATGAGCGGCTACTCCATGCTGTAAGCAGAAAGGACAATTCTCCTGATCCAATCTGACATCCCTTGTACAACGAGGACATGGACGGAAAAAATCTTTCGAAAGATGCTGATGACATTCTTCACAATCTATCTTTTGGGGGTCAATATTAATATGACTGCAATTAGAACATGCAATGTTAACGCTAAGAGCCCACCCTCTTTTTAGATTATCCAGATCTTTGATAAGATATTCAATCTTTGAGTACCTCTTCTCCGGTTCTTTGGCCAAACATCGGTCAATAATTTGCTGCCATGGTTTTAAGTCCTTTTTTAATCTTGGGGGTATTTTATTTAAATGCTGATCTTTCAGTTGCTCCTGTGTGCCTTGAAACGGCAAGTTGCCATCAACAATTTCAAAAAGAATTATTCCCAGACTATAAATATCACTGGTTGGCTTAATATCTTTAGGACGTTCATTTCTGATTTGCTCAGGACTTGTATGACATAAAGTATCATCACTAACAGAGTAACTGGGAACACTTTCATTCAAAATATCTTCGGGTGTCTGAGATTTGCCAAAATCTGTCAGTTTAACGGTAACCTGTTCCCCGTTCATACATAAAAGAAAACTCTCCGGCTTGATGTCCTTATGCACAATCAGATGAGCATGGATAGCCTGTACACCAAGGCAGGCTTGTATAAACAAATCCACACCTTTAGACACACGGCTTTCAATATCCTGGTGTTCTGAAAGCCATTTTCGAAAGTTACCGCCATTGGCATACTCCATTGGCAATATTGCCAACTTTAGGCCTTCGAAATTGGCTTGGTGTATATCGGCTGATTTTATGACATGTGCAAAATCATTGATTTTGTTCCGAACTGACACTTCCCGATGTAATTGCTCTAAATAATCTTCGGCATTTTCATTGTTCACGACTAATACCTTTATCGCAACTTCCATCTTCGAATCCGAATCATAAGCCCGATAAACAGTACAGATCTTTTTGCCGATCTCACCTAATATCCGGTATCTGTCCGCAAGCAGATGGTTTTCCTTGATAGGCAGGTCAAATATAGCGGAATCAGGACGTGAAATATAAAACGAGTCTGCGACAGAATTTTTGAAATCATTTAGAACTGTCGAACCTTGACGAACATCTTTGTTTGCAAGATAATTCCTGATACTCTCAGCAAACTTTTTCGCATCAATGTATCTTTTTTTCGGATTCTTTTCCAATGCCTTTAAGCATATTCTTTCGAGTTCTTCGGGGATTTTGGGGGTTATCGAACGTGGAGGTTTGGGTGTTGCGTGCTTTATCGCCTCAAATAATTCATGGATGGTTGTTTGGAAAAATGGCAGTTCATCGGTCATGAGCTGATAAAGCAAAATTCCCAGTGAAAACACATCCGTAGCCAAGGTGATATTACCGACAGGTGGAATCTGTTCAGGCGCACTATGAGGTGGAGAACCAACAAAGATATTACTATTAACAGCGGCCATTCTGTGACGCTCAACGGAAATGCCAAAATCAAGTATTTTGGGTTCCAAGTTTGAATCCAACAGAATATTTGAGGGCTTAATATCCCTGTGGATGATATTCTTTTCATGCGCTATTGCAATGGCATCTAGAACTTTAAGAAACAGCTCCAATTTTTTTATAAGCGGCATCGCTGCACAAGCGTCGACCAATGGCCTGCCATCAATCCACTCCATTACAAAAAATCTGATGCCATCCTTTTCTTCCGGCAAATATATGGTTGCTATATTGGGATGTTTAAGGTCACCCATCAGACGAGCCTCACGCCAGCGATCTTCGTTAAGACCAACTTCTTTCGGCAAAAACTTTATCGCCACCCATCGTCCTATCGGAGACTCTGATGCCTTAAACACTTGCCCCGAACCGCCATGACTGACTTTCATAACGATATGGTAGCGTTTGGGTAAAAATGATTGAGCTTGCTCTATTGTAAGGCCATTAGGTTCAATTAATAGAGACTTAATTTGAGGTAAAAGCGTTTCATTTTTTCGAATATCTTCCAACTGTGAACGGCAATACACGCATTCTGCAAAATGAGCATCAAGTTTAGCTTTCTTATCTTCACTCAATTTACCATTAATATAAAGCTCAATCTTTTTTACATCAGGACAAGACACTAATAACGCTCCTAATCACCTTTTTCAAAATCAGATTTTAATTTCCCGATCCTTTTTAATATTTTGTGTTTGATACTATAAATGGCATTCTCTGTTTTGTTAAACTGGGTTGCCACTTCCGAGACAGATTTCCCGTGTACCGCCAAAAGCTCAAATATTTCGATATCCTTCCGATATTCGCGGCGAACACGGTCAAGACACTTTGCGAGAATCATTCCCTGCCATCCATCATCCCATGTTTGTTCTATGTTTTTATCTTCTACAGATTCAAAGAATGAGGTTCCGGTTGTCTCATCGGCTACCTGCATTTCACGGGGAAGGCGCCTTCGAACATCTCGTATCACATTATATGCTATGCCAAAAAACCATTTTCTAAGCCCTCCGCCTTCGCCTCTTATATATTTCCCTTCGCGATACAGTCTTACGAATGTCATCATTGTATCCTGGGCAGCGTCTTCTGCGTTGTGATGGGAAAGACCCAACTTAACTCCAAATTTGACTAGCATAGGATGACAATCTTTGCTGAATGCATTCCATGCATCTTCCTTACCGGAACTTAGTTCATTTAACACAATTGTTGTGGTAACCCATTCCTTCATTATAAACCTTTGGAACTAATACACTAATGATAACAAAATATGGACAGAATAACAACCCTTTAAACCCGCACCGGGAATGCCAGATTTTTGTTTCCACTGTCCTAAAATCTATCCTTAAACATTACAACTCCTTGTAATTAAAGCATTTACAAATTTAATAATTTGTCGCAAGTTTTTTCTTGCGCAAATCTTGCCGATGCGCTATGATTGAAAACAAAAAGCTTAAATGAAATTTTTTGAAAGGTTTCAATCATGACACTTACAATCAGGAAATTTATTGTCATTGCTCTCATTACAGCGGTATTCCTTATGGCCAATGTTGTTGTGGTGGCCAACTGGCTTGCTGACAAGGGAGTGGATCAAATGGCAAATTACCTCAAAGAAAATTTTCTTACCGGCACAGCGATTACGGTGATAATTGCACTTTTGATTTTACTTGTGGCTCCAAAAAACTATGGAAAAACATTCAGCTTTAGCCGTAGCTGCCCTGTCTGCGATAAACGGCTGTTTGGCAACGGCAACTATTGCAGCGAGTGCGGCTCGAAAGTTTAATTATCCAATCGCGTTATTTTGTAATTGTGCTCTGACTTTTTGAATCAACATATTTGTTGAATTTCGTAGCAGAATTTTTACATTGGTAACATTCATCACCTCGAGAAGTTTATTGGCACAGTCAGGGTTCTCAAGAGCAAATTTTATGGGCATTGATTCACAAGGCAACAATTTGGTCTTTGCAGGATATTGACACGATTTGCCTATTTCGTAAATAATCCATACTGATACCATCAGATTGGCTATTAACAAAATAACAATTAGCAATACAACTATTAAACTTACCTTCATAGATTTTATCTTCATCCCCAATCACCTTTTGAATTTATATTTATCTTGGATAAAGCTGAACGTCGAGCATCAGTAAAGCTGATGAACATTTCATCTTTTTCTTTAGAACTGGTACTTTTATCACGAAGCGTGGCACATTTATCAGCTAATTTTTTCAGTGCTGCCTCAAACCTGCTTGATAGTTTCCAGCCGGACTGACCACTATAACGATTATTAAAACTGTTTACATGCTCAATCAGACCAAGTCCTGATAATTTAGCTCTTGTTCTTTCCAAAATTCTTTTGGAAATCACATATTCGTCCTGGATAAAACTGAGGCTTGGAACTATAAGATCATCGGTCCATTTAAGCTCGAAAAGAACACAGGCAGCAACATATTGCTGGTTACGGTTGCCTGGAAAAAGAAATTCAACCAGGTCTGAGTAATCAGAGATATTTTTTCGGTGATTGAAGTGGATTTTTGTGTATTGAGGCATGTTACATTTACACCCTGCCTTTTTGCGCAAAATATAGGCTTCGACGCGGGACATCAGTGTCGAAGCCATGTTAAAAAAAGTGGGCACCCCTATTTATATTTTGTGGTTGCACCAGAAAATGGGCTATTGCGGGATTTGGGCACCCGTGAAGTATGGGCATACAGCAGGGTAGGTTTCCACCGACCACCATTCTATAGCATCTTTACATAGTGATTTCGGAGGGTAATTCCCTTGTCTATTTGAGGCCATTTGTGGACAGCTTCAATTCAATGCCTTCTCGACGACAAAAAGTATCGCCACATCTATAAGATGCGATTTCACGCAATTTTTTGCTACTTTGCATTATGCAGCGCACAGCCCGTGTATAAATTTGCAAGCGATATTCGGCATAGAAACTTTCAGTGCCATACCGCATAGCTTGCTGGCCTTTGCACTAAGTCGGGATAAATATTTTGTTCGTTTCATCTCGCAACTAGGCGCAAATATGAGCAATGGCATGCTGCATTGGATTTTGCACCATACTGTCGCAACACAGCCTCATTTTCTGCCCGCGGATTTTATCACCTCTTGGCGATAGCAATGTCATCTGCCCTCAACTGAAAATAAAAGTAATTTGTTTACAAAGGAAGTAAATTTGGTATTTTACATGGTATAAGGTTCCCTTTTGCGGCTCAAAATTATGGATAGAGAAAAATTAAAACTATTGATTGCCGAAGGCGAAGGATTAGCCGTCGAATTCAAGGAAAAATACACTCCCCGGATAGACAGAGATATTGTTGCATTTGCCAACACCAAAGGCGGATGCATTATTTTGGGAGTAACAGACAAGGGACATATTGTCGGCGAGAAACTCACAAACAAAGCAAAGGCAGAAATTCACTCCATCGCGCGTAACTGCGAACCACCTGTTACTGTCAGCAGGATTTCGCAGGTTGACAACCTTGTGGTTATTGATGTACTGGCAGGCGATGAAAAACCTTATAGTTGCAGTTCCGGCTATTTCAGACGGCTCGATGCTGTTTCTCAAAAGATGAACCATAAGGAAATAAAACTTTTATTCCAAAAGACTGCCGCCACACCCTTTGAGGAGAGAATTAACAAGGATGCGGTCTGGGATGATATGGCCAAAGATAAAATCAGTACCTTTTTCAAGGAGGCAAAAGTACGCTACAGCGAGATTGACCCGAAAAGTGTTATGGGAAGTCTGAACCTGAGCAAAAGGGAAGAAATCAAAAACGCCGGCGTGCTGTTCTTTGCCGATGAACCGAGAAAATTTATTTTGCAGTGCCAAATGACGCTGATTGCTTTTAAGGGTACTGGCCGTGTTAATATTTACGACAGAAAAGAAGTTCAGGATGATTTGCTTACTCAGTTTAATGAGGCAATTCTGTTTTTGAAAAAACATTTGAATATTCGCAGTGAAATAAAAGGCGTGAACCGTCAGGATATCTGTGAAATTCCTCTTGAAGCCTTGCGCGAAGGCGTAGCAAATGCCATTATTCACCGGGATTATAGCATGCGCGGTACAAGTATTATGATAGAGGTACACGCGGATAAGGTGGTTATCTCAAACCCTGGTGGTCTGCTGGAAGGGCTGAATTTGCGATCTTTTCTGAATGTCTCTGTCCGCAGGAATGAGCTTATCGCTGATATGTTTGCGAGAATGGATAAGGTTGAGCGGATTGTAACCGGTATCAGGCGGATGAGAGATGCAATGAAAAATGCAGGGCTTGCCTATCCGAAAATCAAAAGTGATGTATTTTTCAAAATTACTTTTATGCGCCCGGCGTATAGCCTAAAGGATACTAAAGGTGCGGGAAACGGTACGGAGATAGGTTCGGAGAAAAGTTCGGAGAAAACCCTGAATGCGATAAGAGCTGACAAAAACATCAGCGCCCGTAAATTAGCAGAGATGCTGGCTATTTCGCCCCGAGCAGTTGAAAAGCATATCGCCAGGTTAAAATCAGATGGCAAATTAAAACGCATCGGCCCTGCCAAGGGCGGCCATTGGGAAGTAATAACTGGGTAGAAGGTGTGCGGAATTGCGTCTATGATTGAGGCGCGATGCGCAAGGCCAATATTAAACCACCACGATTTTGGGCTATCTAACAAAAAGCATTTTTTCAGATATCCATTGTTAAAAGGATCTCCGAACACGCCAGATTTTCACTGGTCGCACAGCTTGCCAGGACACGAACATGCCATACACCTTAAACATTTACGCATGCATACCGCCGTCCATCAGTATGTTTTCGCCATTGATATAGGCGCTGGCCTGCGAGGCAAGGAACACTACCGTACCCTTAATGTCATCGTTATTTGCCATACGGCCTACCGGAACTTTTTTCGTGTAATTCTTAAGGAACTGTTCTGGTTGATTAGCGAAAATTCCGCCGGGGCTGATGGAGTTGACACGGACTTTCTTATCCGCAAGTACACGGCACAGATATCGCGTCATAGTAAACATGCCGCCTTTGTGGAAGAAATAATCCGGAGGAGGATTTCCCATATCGGTACCTTCGTAGTTGGTCAGGTCGGGTCCAAACATACCCATCATCGAACAGATATTAACTATCGAGCCGCCGCCTGACTGTGCAATCAGGTCGGCCATCTCGCGGGTAATATCAAACATACCGGTCGCATTGACCCGCATGGATTCGGTGAACTGCTCAAGCGGCGAAGTATAAGTTTTCATCGGACGCAGGACAGCGTTATTGACAAAAACATCAAGTCTGCCGAATTTTGCCTTAATTTCGTCTTTAAGTTTAAGCACAGAAGCATGATCTGCCTGGTCAACATACATTGCGGTAATATCAAGACCACGCTTTGTCATCTCGCCTATCACTTTATTCGCATCATCAACAAATGGCGAGGCTGTAATAACTTTGCCATCTGCTTCGGCAAGTCCTTCAGTTATACATCTGCCATACTTGCCTTCACCGCCGGTGATGAGACATATCTTATTTTTCAAGCTCAATAATTCTTTAACATGCATATTATTTGTCCTTAGTGTAAATGCCTTGAGATTGTGTTTGAGGCTGTGGTGATTTATTGAACGCAGCCACAATGGGATTAAAATATGTTGTAAGACCAACCACATCGGCACCGGCGCTGACAAAGCGATACCCCATATCGATAAGTTCCTGCAAATTGCCCACTCCGCCTACCGTGCCTGCGAATTTACCTTTTTTATTCGCGACTTCGGCGATTCGCTTGCGGGTCTGGGCAATCAGAGGATTATCCCATTTGCCCGGTGTGCCTATGCCCTGACTAAAGTCGCCTGGGCCAAAGAATATCATATCAATGCCCGGCAACTCACATATTGCCTCAAGGTCATTGAGCGGTTCGGGGTCTTCGATTTGCACCACCACAAAACGCTGCTCGTTGGCAGTTTTGATATATTCGTTAAAATCGACAAGGCAATACGAACCATCGGCATTGCCGCCATCGACAGCACGCCTGCCTATCGGATGGAATCGCGTCTGCCAGACAACTTTTTTTGCATCTTCAAGACTCATTATATGCGGCACCATAATACCGGAAGCATCGGCTTCCAGCGGCTGAATATGCGAACTGTATGAGCCTCTTGCAACGCGTACCATCGCATCGCAATCGTGGAGCTTGGCGGCGCGAATCTGATTTTCAATCGTCTGCCAGTCGGTAGGAACATGCTCCATATCGAGCCATACGCAGTCAAAACCGCACATGGCGGCGATTTCCACAACACGAGAATCCGCAAGATTTATTTTAATGCAACTGGCAACCTGACCGGAACGCAATTTCTTTAACACTCTGCTTGAACGCATTTGCATATCTTTATTCCTTATTTTAATAAAATAGTTTTGCCGCCCTGCTTGAGGCTTTCTTTGCCTGCAATAAGCGTGCGAATGATGTTTTCTGTTTTAGCAAACTCAAGTCTGCTTTTGCTCTGCTGCACAGAACGGACAAATTCAATAATATTGTTACGGAACATAGCATACCAGTTTTTATATTCGAGCAATCGCCAGCCCGTTTGACCAAAAACTGAAATCTGAAATGTCGGCGTAATATCGTAGAATAAATGCACTGTCGCAAGAACGCCTGTTTCAAACTCTATATATACTATGTCCTTATGCGATGAACTAATATGCCGAACGCTCACTGCCTTTGGGTCGTCAAGTAATGCAAAAAGCCCTTCCAGCATATGCACACCATATTTAGTCCAATCTTTTTTGCCTACTGCTGTGGCAAGTTCAACCTTGCCAAGAGCCGCCATCTCTGTTTTTACCGATTGGCTCTCCGTCGCATATCGCATTGACGAGCAGGACATAAGCAATTTGCCTTTTGAAGTCTGCTGCTTAAAATAGTCAAGGTCATTTGTCGTTATCGCAAGCGGCTTGTCAATAAAAAGCGGCACATCGGCATCAAGGAACGGCTTTGCCATCGCAACATGATTTTCTGGGTCGTCGCGAGTCAGCATTACCGCATCGACCTTGCCAATCATATCTTCAAGTTTATCAACAACTGTATCTATCAAACAGGCTTTTGCGATATGCTCAGATATCTTTCGTTCCTGCGCCCAGATATGCGTTACTTTTGCGCCTTCAATACCAAGCGTGTCGCGATTGGCATTGAGATATACAGGGATTCCCGCATAGCCGCAGTTAGCCATTTCCTTTTCATTATACTTACCATTGACAATTGCCGACCATGAATACGGATGGCCGTTGCCTTCCGACATACCGATAACACCAAGTTTAAGCATAATTATTCCCTTGAAATTGACAATCGACTACCAGATGGTCCAGCCACCGTCTATCACTATGTTCTGGCCTGTGATAAAACTTGAAGCTTCTGATGCCAAAAATACCGCAGTGCCTTTAATCTCGTGAGCCTGACCAAATCTCCCCATAGGAACTTTTTCAGAAATGCGTCTTGCAAATTCAGGCAATTTTTCAGGCATGTCTCTCTGTAGAAATGGCCCAGGACTTATACAGTTGACGCGAATATTGTCTTTTGCCCAGTACACCGCCATATATTTTGTCATGTGAATCACGGCAGCTTTTGCAGCTTGGTAAGTTATCGGGTTTGGCTTTGTGACCCCGGCATAGACATCCGGGTACCCTGTGACCATTCCGTACATACTGCCGATATTTATTATTTTCCCGCCGCCAATCTTTCGCATGTGCCTGACCGCAGTCTGAGCGGCAATCCCGTATGAACTTGCGCCGTTATGAAACGCCTTGTCGAAATCGGCA
>Ga0209417_1003775_pt1 | contig 19472 bp, 7 predicted proteins | sample RifGroF2_FD_184002 | JGI IMG/M metagenome (GOLD analysis project Ga0209417, IMG submission 184002) | Groundwater microbial communities from Rifle, Colorado, USA - Groundwater F2 (SPAdes) (version 2) | ecosystem: Environmental > Aquatic > Deep subsurface > Groundwater | place: Rifle, Colorado... | reverse complement strand
GCATTTAATTTAGTAGCATCATATCCATAGGTCCCTATATCTGATTTTGATATAATATTTCCATTATTATTATATCCAATTTTATTATTATCTACACTAGTTAAACGGTCAAGATTGTCATACTTAAAAGTTTCTGTTTTGCCAAAATATTCAAATAAAACATCTTTTCTTGACTTAAGATTACCTATTTTGGGATTAAACGTATATTCAAAATCTTGTATCTTTTCTTGTCCCTCGTTATTTTTTGTTACATTGCTTGTTATTCTACTTAAGTACCCATTATCAGTATAATTATAAGTCCTGTCTATCATATTATCTTTACCCATTTTGTAATTGACAATTCTACCATCAGCCTCTGATGCCCCAAACTCCCATACATCGTAAGATTTACTATTAGCATCTATAGCTGTTACTTTAGTGTTAAATCCATTAGAGTTATATTGCCTTTTGACAATCAATCCAGAAGGCGTTGTTTCTTCCGTTAAATTGCCATATTGATCATACACAAAACTACGAGTATAAGTATTTTTGTTTTTACCTACATTAATTTCTGTTATTACTTTTATTACTCTTCCATAAGTATCATAATCATAACTTTCTCGATGATTTACTTTGTTGTTTTCTTTTAACTCAATAGAACCTATTTGCTCTATTCCATTTCCTGTTTCATTATATTTATAAGCTATAGTTCTTCTATTATTACCTTTTACTTCAATTATTCGTCCAAAAGCATCATATTTATATTCTGTCACATTACCCTTAGCATCAGTTTGCTTGGTAACTTGATTAAATGAATTATATTCATTTGTTATCGTGCCTGCATTAGGGTCAACTATTTTTGTTCTATTACCATTAATATCATACGTAAAGGAAACTGTATTATTACCACTGTACTTTATTTCAGTTGGCAAACCTTGGGAATTATACTTATACTCTATATCTCCTCCATTATCTGTTACTTTTACTAATTGTCCTAATTCATTTATTGTTTTATATTTTTGTATCGGTGGCCCATCATCATTTGAAAATGTTTCAGTTGTTGTTTTCCCATTATATGTATATTCTATTTCTTGGGAAGTTTCTGGGTCTGAAATTGATTCTAACCTTAAAGTATAATTGTTATAAAAATATGATACACCTTCGATATTGCTTTGATTAGTAAAATAAGGTTTTGATTGAGCGCTAATCAATTTTCTGTTTTCATATTGTGTTTCCGTACAAACTTTTTTGCCATTAATATCTTCAACCTCCGTTTTCACAACTAACCCTCCCATATTATAATATGTTTTTTGTTCAGGCATATTTTTTCCTTTAATTTTCTTATAAATGTAATGAGAAAAATCCAGATTTGGATTTGAGTCATCCCATTTTATTTCTACATCAACAGTATTTCCATTTGGATATATTGTCTGTTTTAAACTTCCATTATTGTCATAATTATAAATTGTTTCATGCCCTAAAATATTTTTCTCTTTTAATATATTACCAAACACAGGTTCTCTTTCATACGTTGTGGTATTCCCTAAAGCGTTTTTGGAAGAAATAATATACCTTCCATAATTATCATAAGTACTACTTGTTGTTAATGGGTTTGCCACATCATTTCCTGTTACTTTTTCTAAAAGGACATTTCCTAATGTATTATATACATACTCTGTTTTAACTTTCTTAGTTTGATCTGTACCTGCATTTACAATTGATTGGATTAGTAAACCTCTTTCATTATATGAATATTCTTTATTCACAACAAAACTATTGTTATCTGTTGAACTTTTTTGAGTAGTTTTTACTGATTTTACTTTATTTAAAAACACTGACCCCACAGCAGTATATGTCATTTCATTTGTTTCAAAAGTATTTGAACTTCCCGTTAAATTTCCAGAATAATAATTTGTAACGTTTTTTATAACATTTCCATCATCATCATAAGTATAATCTGTAATTTGCTTATTATCTACAAGAAGGTCTCTTTTTTCTACCTTAGTTGTTGTAAATAAATATCTTTTATTGTCAGGGTCTGGACTTAGTTGCTTAACATTATTTGTGAATTTTGTTTCTTCTATTTGGGGAATAGAAGATTCTTTTAAAAGCAAAGAGTATGAGCTTGGCTCTATCTTATATTTACTACAAGAAGTTATACCCATATCTGTTTTTGTGCTATTTAAATATCCAATAAATCCTTTGCCTTGACAATGAATAACTGGATTCGAAAAAGAATAATAGAACTCCCCTTCTGGAATTATTAATTTATAAACATTAATACTTACTCCTTTATAATTTTTTATAGGAAAACCTAGATTTTGATTATCAGATGAGGCAATTCCTAAACGATAATTATATTCAACTGTAGCTCCAATTCCATCTCTAATTTTCTTAACTAAATGGTTTGAATATATTGGGTTCTGCTCTTGATCTGCCTGTTTGTATGTTATAAAATCCGTAAACTGATATACGGAACCATCATTGTAAACATTATTGTAAAATAATTCAAGTTTTCCATCTCCATTATAATCTCCAATATTATACCTGTCAAAATTCTGACCACCTCTTGGGGCATTTTCCTTGGAATATGATTCTTTAGTAAAAGAATTCCCATAACTATAAAATATATTAAAAGTATTAATCCATTCATCTGTTAACTCATCTACATAATATTCTTCCTTGACAAATTCTATTTTAAAGAAAGGAAAAGTTGGTATTTTTGTTTTTTTTAGAACCCATTTTTCTTTTAAAACTTTATCTTTTTTTTGATGCTTTAAAATTTCTAATATATCAGTTTTGCCATCTCCATTAAAATCTGCAACTTTAATAATTGGAGGATTATAAAAAGCATCATCGCCAACATTATATAAAGTTAAATCAATTTTAACATTTAAAGGCAAATCAAAATTAAAACCTGAGGAATAATTAACCCACCATGTTTTAACATCAGGAGAGGATGTTAGAATATCTGTTTTTCCATCGCCATTAAAATCTCCAGTATAAACTCTATGGTATTTTGTTGGGTAACCTCCTGTATAAATAATATTAAAAACACCATTAATATATTCATAAATAGTAGTATTATCGCTACAAACCATAATATCGGATATTCCATTGCCATTAAAATCAAACACATACAATGAATCTCCATTAGCTCTATTATATGGTATAACATCTTTTAAACTAGTTATTATTGTCCCTTTTTTTAAAAATAAATTTTCATCTTTTCTTGCTAATATTTCAATTATTCCATCTCCTTCAAAATCTCCTTCAAAAACCATAGAAGCAGAATCAGTTACAAAATCATAACTTTCATCATCCCTAATTAACTTGGAATTTTCTATTTTATATAACTTATATCCATTTTTATAATAATAATATTCATATGTTTTAATTGAACCAGGAATAATACATTCATTAACATCTCTTTCGTATTCAACATTGCATAATTTTTCTTGCCCATTTAAGCAGTATAAACCTTCGTTATGCACATAATCTTTATAAATACAATAGATATTTTGATCTCCAGTAAATAAAAAACATTCGGAACAAGTATTTGTATTTGGATCATAATCGTTTGCTGGTTGCTGTTTGGCAAAACTTCCTGAATTAAACTTTTCAACAGTTTTTTGTTCTTTTATATGTTCATTAATGTAAACTTCATTAACATCGTCATTATTTACATCAATAGTTAACCAATTTGTTGTATTTTTATCTTTTATTAAAGATATATCAATTTCATTATAATCACTAATTAAAATGCTGTTGAAATTTCTTTTTTGTTTTATTAATTTATTATTTGAAATTTTAAAAATATCACTTACTCCGTTATTATCAATATCAAATGTTACAAGTTGTTCAATAGATGTATTGCTATTCCCTAATCTCACATCGCTTATAATCTTACTCCATTCAATAATAGTAGAATTTGATTTTTCGCCAGCGGAGTTATATTCTTCTATTTCAGAAAGCTTGCTATAATAATCTAAAGTATAGTTAAGATTATACATTTTTACTTTTTTGTCTTCACAAATAATTTCTATGCGTTTTAGTAGCTGTTCAAAAGGTATTACCACAGGCTTTTTATTTATACCCATGCCAGAATAAAAGCGATTTTTGTCAGTTTTACCACTATAATAAAATTTAACTGAATTATAAGGAATGTTTGATTCAGTGCCTGTATATTGAACTTCGGCAAGCAACATTTCTCCATTAATATTATTATACTTATAAAGAATATAATTACCATTAGGGTCTGTCGCTCTATTTAATAACCAGACAGCAACCGTTTTATTTTGCTGAGTAACATCGGCATACATTTTTGCATCATCTGCTTTCCCATATTCATAAGTCATACCTTCTTTTGTCTCTACAATAAAATACTCTGGACCTGCTGTTTTTGATTTGCTATTACATTTAATACGTGAGAAATTTTCCATTTCAGTTCCATATTCTGCTTCATTCTCTCCATTATTTCCATTTATTAATATCAAACGTTGTCCATCAAGCGTAAAGACATCAGTATTATCAAAATTAATTGTTCTTATTCCTGCCTTATTTTTATCATGATAATAATCTGGATTTACTCTTGATATAACAGAAACACAACTAAGCCCAAAGCCCCAACCTAACTCGCGATTTGCTCCTTGACTATTATAATTAATGCTTATATTTGGAGTCATCCCATTAGTGCCTGGGGGGCAATATATTGGTATTTGATATAAAGCTGCTCCCGTTTGCGAAACATCAGCCATTCCTTTTATTGCACCCACAGCAAGAGTTTGATCAATCGGTTTATTAATATCTGGTGCTGTTTCCAAATATCCCTCAATACGTCCCTTTAAAGAATGTCCGAACTGCGGTCGATAGGAAAATCCTTTTTCTGGATCTTCTGTCGAAGCTTTAAACACTACCCTTTCTCTTGCAAAATAATCATAATCTTTTGAACCATCATCGTGTTTAGTATCTACAGTAATCTCTTTAGGAGTATTATATACATTTGTTGGTATAGTTTGCGACACTAGTATTTTTGCAATAAAAACACAAGTAATAACTAAAAATATTTTAATTTTTGAATTCATATTCATCAATTATTTTGAATTAATATCTAAAAAAAACAAACTACTTCCTTACTTCTTTCTTCAAATCATTCAACTGTTTTTCAAGATACTCATTCTTCTTATTTAAATCAAGAATATATAGAGTTAATTCTTCTATTTTCTTTAATAGCATAGCATCCATTTCACCCAAGTTTATACCTTTTTCTGCAACTTCTTTTGCACTTGGCACATCAGGCAAATGACGATTAGTTTTTATAAAATTTTCAAGCTCAAATAATGACTTCTTTTTATAATCATCAGCAAAAACATAATCTGGCCAATTAGCAAATAGTCTTATTTCTATTTCCTCTGCAATAACTTTACCTTTAACTGCCATCTTGAAATCTGTAGGAATTCTGTTTGTGCCAATGCCCACTTGCCCATATTCATTTATGAATATTCCGTTAGCATCTTGTTTACTATCTCCTTTAAGCCAAAATCCATTCATATTTATACCTCCGCATTTTACAGTTATAAAATCTAATGGTTTGCCTGTTTCCAAGTCATAAGGTTTGCAAGCTACATTAAAACCACTAGCTGTTAAATCAGTTTTAATATTATCCATTGCTTTGTCAGATGATATTGTAAGTATATCATACATACTTATAGAAGTTAATACTCCTTCTTTTGATCCAAGCACCACATTAAATTCATTAAGATCTTCAGCTGGGATTGCATACGGAACTGATATAGAGTTGATTTTTACATTGTTTTCTGCTGTAAGTTCTAATGCCGTTTCTGAAGGAGATGTAGCAAAAGAAAGCGATCCTGCTTCTGATGTAATTTTCATTCCGCCAATTTCATTAGTAGAAATACTCATTGCGTTTGTTACACCATTAGCAGTGCTTTTAAATGAAGCAATATTTGTTTCGTTAGCTTCCACGGTTAAACTTCCTGATGTTATTTTTGTGTTTCCCGCTACTTCAAGTTTTGCAGTAGGGTTTGTAGTACCAATTCCAGTAAATTGATTTTTAACCACTATGGAATTATTTCCTAAAATTAAACTTTTATCTTCATTTGTGGTGAGATGAATACCTTCGTCAGTACCTGATATATCTAATATTATAGCTGTAGCACTTCCTTGTGTATGGCTTTGAAAATTAGCAATACTGCTTTGATTACTTTTCACGTTGAACATGCCTGACGTAATACTTGTGGTTCCTTTAATATCAACAGTATTTACTATATTCGAAGTTCCATCATTAGTTGACAGTATTTTTACCACATCCTCTCCTAAAACCAATTCTTCATCTGTAGCTGTTTGTATTTTAAATCCAGATTTAAGTGATTTTATTTTAAACATTTTTGAAATGCCACTAATATTTTTTTCTGCAATAAATATATCTTCTTCTTCCTCAACAGAATTTCCAAATAATGACAGAATTGCTTGAGGCGAAGAAATACCTATTCCTAATTTGCCTGATTCTGCTACAAATAAACCTTTATTCAAACCATTGCTTGAAATCCAATTGCCACTTGTTGCAAGATTTTTTGCCATAATGTGGCTTCCTAAATTATCTGCAAATGCTTCTCCTGAAGGACCTGTAGGACCTATTGGACCTACATCTCCTTTATCTCCCTTTGGACCAATAATACCAGTTTCACCTTTTGCTCCTGTTAAACCTATCGGACCCATTGGACCAATAATACCAGTTTCACCTTTTGCTCCTGTTAAACCTATCGGACCCATTGGACCAATAATACCAGTTTCACCTTTTGCTCCCGTTGGACCTATCGGACCCATTGGACCTACAATACCAGATTCGCCTGTTGCTCCCGTTGGACCTATCGGACCTATTGGGCCTACAATACCAGATTCGCCTGTTGGACCTATCGGACCCATTGGACCTACAATACCAGGTTCGCCTGTTGCTCCTGTTGGACCCATAGGACCTACAATACCAGGTTCGCCCGTTGGACCTATCGGACCCATTGGACCTACAATACCAGGTTCGCCTGTTGCTCCCGTTGGACCTATTGGACCTACAATACCAGGTTCGCCTGTTGCTCCCGTTGGACCTATCGGACCCATTGGACCTACAATACCAGGTTCGCCTGTTGCTCCCGTTGGACCTATTGGACCCATTGGACCAGTTGCTCCTATTGGACCCATTGGACCAGTTGCTCCTGTAGGACCTGTTGGACCAGGTTCTCCAGCAGTACTTACATTTACTATTATTTCATCGCTATCAATACAACCTGAATTACTATATCCAGTTACAGTGTAAGTTGAAGTAAACATTGGCATTACCGTTATTGATGATATCCATTCGTTTGTGCTCCAATAATAAGAGGTCGCTCCTGAAGCATTAAGAGTTGCACTTTGACCTATACTAATAGTTATATCATCACCTGCATTAACAAAATCTGTCTCTACATAAACAACAACAAAGTCTGTCGCAGTACATCCCATCCAATCGGTCGTAGTAATGGTATAGCTTGTTGTTAACGTAGGATATACATATATTTGCCAATCACTTTCTCCTGTGCTCCAAGTAAGATTTCCTCCTCCTGAGGATTTTAGCACAGCAGAGCCTCCATTGCAAATAGTTTGATTATTGCCTGCCTCTATACTTGCTAAACCAACATAAATATACCCAGAAGTACTTGTTACAGAAGAAAAACTATTTGAAACAATACAATAATAAGAACCAGATTCATTTGCAGAAGCATTATCTATTTGAAAATTAGGAGTATTGCTTCCAATCATGTTTCCATCTTTATACCATTGATAATTTAAAGGCTGGTCACTTGTCGCAACTATAGAAATAGCCAATGTTGAATTTTCACAAATTTGAATATATGATTCAGGTTGTTGAGTTATTGTTATTACTCCTGCTTGTGTTACAAACACTGTAACAAATCCATTAGTTGTGCATCCAGAATTACTGTATCCAACAACTTGATATGTTGTTGTTGCCGTTGGATAAACAATTATACTTGCGCCCCATTCGCCTGTATTCCAGCTATATGTATTAGCTCCAGAAGCAGTTAAAGTAACCGCATCTCCAACATTAACAGTTTGGTTAATTCCAGCATTAACTTCAAAATTTTCGATGTTTACAACAACAAAGTCTGTAGCTGAACATGTTGTGCTATTACTAACAGTCACATAATAAGTTGTATTATCCCATGGATTAACATTAATTTGGGATGTTTGTTCTCCTGTGCTCCATAAGTAATTTGTACCTCCTGATGCATTAAGAGTTGATAATGCTCCTCCACAAACCGTTAAATCACTTCCTGCCTCTGCTATAATTTCACCTACAGATAAGTTGCAATAAGAGCTTGTAACTGTTGATGCGGGGTTTGATATTACACAATAATATTGACCTGAGTTTAGTGATGTTAGATTATCTAAATTTAAAGTGTTTGTATAAACACCTATATCTGCACCATCCTTGTACCATGTATATGTTAAAGGCATACTTCCTGTTGCATATACAGAAATAGTTCCAGACTCATTAAGGCATAATTGTAAATTGGCAATAGGTTGTTGTGTTACTGTAGGAGGGATTGTTCCATCATCAGGCGTGTATTCAACAATTAATTTAGGTCTTAAATCTGGATTTGCATTTTCGCTTGTTGCAAAATAAAGACTTCTATATGGAGTTTCATCTTGAAGCTTCAACATAAATCCATAACTATTTGCAGGCTCATTTATCATATCTTGAACAAGTAATGTAACATCCAAGTCTGGATAATCTTGATTACTACTCATAGACATAGGAATTACAGCCCTATTCACATCTAATGTTCGAGGCTGAGTATTCCATGTAACAGTATTTTCATCCCAAACGCCTGAAATTCTTTCAATCCATGCAGCATTAGATCCTGACATAGTTGACTGAACTGCAGTAGGTTCATTATTCCAAATATCATAATATAAACTTAGATATGCTGACGTAATAATACTATTCGCAGGAATTGCAGTTAAATCAAATTGCATCAAACTTCTTGAGGCAAAAGAACTTCCATTATCAGTCCAAGCTTTCGGTCCATATGAAACAGTTTCATACCCATAATTATTATTCACATTAATACCACTAATAACAGTAGCATCTTTTCCTGTTGTTGCATCTGGTTGTAAAATTGTTTGATTTAAATTAGTACTGCTTGTTTGATATAACATCAATTCTAAAGTAGGAGCACTTTCACTAATACCAATGCTATTTTCATCTGTTTCCAGTTCCATCATAACTCCAAATGAAGTTTCGGTACTAACCATATCAGATATTAATGATTTAACATTAAGCTCTGTTATCTCAGGATTAGAAGTTACTTGAGACACATTAGCAATAGTATCTCCAAAAACTTTCTCCTTATTATTAGTTTTATTAGAAGTATTTTCTGTATAAATTGTTCCAATGTATGACACTTGCATTAAATCCGTAGTAGACGGCTGGTTATTTTCTTTAACTTTTTTAGCATCCCATTTATTTGTTATTTTTTTTATCTTTATATTATCTGTTGCTAAAACTTTACCATTAAACTTGATTTTTGCACTTCTAACAATTGTTCCCTTTTTTATACCAGTAAGGTCAAACTCAACAAATCGTCTTTCTATTTTGTTGTTTTTTCCTTTCTTTTTAAGTTTCTCTATTAATAGGTATTTATCCTGTTTTAAATTAGGTTTTGAACCATTTTGCCCATAAACTTTTAAATTAATAGATATTCCTATAATGGAAAGCATTATAATCAAAGTCGTAACAAGTATTTGCTTCTTCATATACATAATAATTAAGGAGTAATAATTTTTCTGCTAAATAAATACATTTTTTTAAAATAAACAATAAAAATATAAAATATAAAAAAAAGTTTTCAACAATTTAATGTTATTTAATTAACAATGAAGTATTAATAATCAAATTTAAAATCTTGTCAATGCATGAAAATAGTATGACCGTTTTTGAACGGATTTTTTGTAATAATAATTTAAAAGCTAATACCTAAACGCTATCATAATACCCACAATAATTAAATATCCTAAACACCGTAGGTGTGAAATTATTATAGCAAAACAAATAACACAAACACATTAAACACCGTAGGTGTGGCATTATCACTTTATACAAAAATCTAAATTAAGAACTTGATAGCAATTTGGTATAAGATGTCGCACCTTCGGCGCTAGGAATGTGAATGCGTTTATGCCACCCGCTAACGCAGATGGTTACTAAGATATCGCCTCTTCGTGGCTTTTCAAATATATGGAACACGGGGAAATATTAATATTTTTATAATCAATCATTATTATTAATAATCAATTACTTAGCTATTTTGAGTGCTTTTGGGTAGATTAAATGTACTGTTAGGGTATAGTAAATGTACTTTAAACGTACTTTAAAGGATTATACAAAATTGATATTCAGATAATTACATAAATGATTGATATTCAATATAAAAATTCTATTACTGTACATGAAAGGTACATGAAAGGTACTATAACAGTACATGAAAGGTACTATAAAGGTGTCTCGTCCTAAAATAGGTTTACACATAAAATTAGAATTATGAAAAAAACTGTAAACTTATTTCAGGATTACCTAAATCAAAAAAATGAAGTATAATACTTATCCTTGTAAATTACATGTACAATCATTGTTCTCAACATATTAACATTTGGATAAATTAGAGAGAAATAAATACAAAATTAATGGAAAGGAAATTACTGATTTAACAAATTTAGCAGAAATGTTCTTACACAATAAAAATTAAATGATATTTTTGCAACATAATATTTTTTACATATTTAACAACTTCAAAAGTATACATGTTTTTTAAATTATTAGGGACAGACGAAAATAGCAAAGCAAGGTTTGGGACAATTCAAACAGCACATGGAGAAATAGAAACGCCTATCTTTATGCCAGTTGGCACAATAGGCACAGTAAAAGCTGTTCATCAAAGAGACTTGGACAAAGATATCAAGGCTCAGATAATTCTGTCAAATACATATCATCTTTACTTACGACCTGGGATGGATATTATGAAAGCAGCAGGAGGATTGCATAAATTTATCAACTGGAATAAGCCTATACTAACAGATAGTGGAGGATATCAAGTTTATTCTCTAACGGGGATTCGCAAGTTAAAGGAAGATGGAGTTACATTTCAATCACATATAGACGGTTCACGTCATCATTTTACTCCTTCAATGGTTATAGATATTCAAAGAGCTATTGGAGCAGATATTATTATGGCATTTGATGAGTGCACCCCCTACCCTTGCGAATATAATTACGCAAAGAAGTCACTAATCCTTACCCATAAATGGTTGTCTAATTGTAAAAGTCATTTTGACAATACTAGTGGCTTGTATGGGCATGAGCAATTTTTGTTTGGAATAGTTCAAGGAAGTGTTTATAAAGATTTGAGACAAGAATCGGCAGAGTATATTGCATCTATGGATTGCAATGGGAATGCTATTGGAGGACTTTCTGTTGGCGAGCCTCATGAAATGATGTATGAAATGACAGAAGAGGTTTGCAATATTTTGCCTGACACAAAACCTCGTTATTTAATGGGAGTTGGTACTCCAGCTAATATTTTAGAATGTATTGCTTTAGGTATTGACATGTTTGACTGTGTTATGCCAACTCGTAATGCTCGTAATGGAATGTTATTTACACAAAAAGGCATAATTAACATTAAAAATAATAAATGGAAAGATGACTTCTCTGCAATAGATGAAGCGGCAAATTCTTATGTTGACACTTATTATTCTAAAGCATACTTGCGCCATTTATTCGTTGCAGGCGAAATACTAGCCTCACAAATTGCGACTCAACATAATCTTGCTTTTTACCTATGGCTAGTGAAAGAAGCACGTAATAAAATAAAAGATGGAACGTTTTTTGACTGGAAAACAAGAATGGTTAAACAAGTAACAAATAGATTATAAATTTATTCAGATAAATACAATTTGAAATTAATGAAAACAGTTATTCCAATAAACAAGTGTGAGTTTGAACAAAATGGTTACCATTTTTTTATTAATGCAAAGATTAATGATAATAATGTTAATTTACTTATTGACACTGGTGCATCTAAATCAGTTTTTGACAAGGAAAGAATATCAAAATATTCAAATAGGAACTTTAAGAAATATAAAAATAAATCAACAGGTATAAATGCAGATATTCTTGACAGTGCAACTTCAAATATAGATATTTTAACGGTTGGCAACTGCACAATTAAAAACTATAACGCTGTTTTTATAGACCTTTCCCACGTAAACAATTCTTATTCAAGCGTTAACCTCAAACCAATTGATGGTATTCTGGGAAGCGATATATTATTTAAGTATAAAGCAATCTTGAATTTTTCAAAACAAGAATTAGAACTAACATATCCGAAACCAAGACAAAATGCAAAAAAATAACTTTACAGAAGAATATGTAGTTGCTGAACTAAAAAATGGAATTAAGCTAATACATAAACCTGTTAAATCTTATGTTTCTCATTACGGAGTGTTTGTTAATGCTGGCTCACGAGATGAATTACCCGAAGAAGCAGGTATAGCTCATTTTATTGAACATTGCATATTCAAAGGGACAAAGAAACGTAAAGCTTTTCATATTTTAAGCAGACTAGAAAATATTGGCGGCGAACTTAATGCATATACTACCAAGGAAGAAACTTGTATATACGCTTCATTTCTTAATAACTTCTACAAACATACTGTTGAATTAATATCCGATATTATTAATAACTCAACTTTCCCTGAAAAAGAATTAACAAAAGAAAAAGATGTTATAATTGATGAAATTAATTCGTACAAAGATAGCCCATCCGAGCAAATATTTGACGACTTTGAAGAATTAATATTTAATAAACATCCACTTGCCAGTAATATTTTGGGAACCCCTGAAAATGTAAAGAAATTTACAAAAGAAGATGTATTAAAGTTTATTAATAAACATTACACTAGTAATCGGATTGTGATTTGTTCTGTAGGAAATATTTCTTTCAGCAAATTGCTTGATATGACCAATCAATACATGGGTGACATAAACAACAATGAGAACGGTTACAAACGAATACCTTTTGAGAAATACAAACCCATTATAAAAACTGTAAAATATAACACCGTACAAACTCATTGCGTAATAGGAAACATTATTTTCAACTCTGATGATAATAGAAAAACGTCACTAATTTTACTCAACAACATACTTGGAGGAACAGGCTTAAACTCGCGCCTTAATCTCTCTATAAGAGAAAAATATGGTTATTGTTACAACCTAGAATCATCGTTTAATTCATTAAGTGACATTGGCTTAGCTACAATATACTTTGGTACAGATTCGGAATATTTAGATAAGGTAAACAGCCTTATTCTTAAAGAACTCAAAAAGCTTAGAGAGATTAAATTAGGCTCTCTGCAATTATCCAAAGCAAAAAAACAAATCATTGGACAAATTGCCATATCTCAAGAATCTAACCAAAACGAAATGCTTTCTATTGGACGAAGCTTCTTGTTATATAATAAAGTTGACACAATTGAAGAAGTATATAAGAAACTAAACAATATTACTGCTGAAAACATTATTGATGTAGCAAACGAAATTTATGACGAAAAAAATCTTAGTGTATTAATCTATAAACCGAAAAAATAAATAGTTATGAATTTTATTGACGAATCACTTATGGATTATGTGGAGAAACATTCTACTCCTGAATCTGAAGTATTAAAATACATAAATAGAGAAACGCACCTTAAAGTGCTACGCCCAACCATGCTCGCAGGACACTTCCAAGGGCAATTGCTCAAAATGCTAAGTATGATGAACAAACCAAAGAGAGTGCTTGAAATAGGAACATTTACAGGATATTCTGCTATATGCCTTGCTCAAGGACTTACAGAGAACGGCTTACTTTATACAATTGATGCAAATCACGAATTAGAGGAACTAATTAAAAGTAATATACAAAAAGCAGGATTAAGCAATAAAATCAAATTAATTATTGGACAAGCTATTGATGTTATCCCTGCTATAAAGGACACGTTTGATCTTATATACATTGATGCAGATAAAGAGAATCTTATTAACTACTATGAAATGCTTATCCCTATGACAAACCCTAATGGAATTATCATTGTGGACAATGTTCTTTGGTATGGTAAAGTAGTTGAAACAATCGCTCCAAATGACATACAAACCATCGCAATTGATAATTTCAATAAATTAGTTGCTAATGACAATCGAGTAGAAAACGTTATCATTCCAGTAAGAGATGGACTAAATGTTATTAGAAAAAATTAAGTCAATAAAAAATCATTAATTAATACCTAAACGCTATCATAACACCCACAATAATTAGATATCCTAAACACCGTAGGTGTGAAATTATTATAGCAAAACAAATAACGCAAACACATTAAACACCGTAGGTGTGGCATTATCCCTTTATACAACAATCTAATACCTAAACGCTATCATAATACCCACAATAATTAAATATCCTAAACACCGTAGGTGTGAAATTATTATAGCAAAACAAATAACGCAAACACATTAAACACCGTAGGTGTGGCATTATCCCTTTATACAACAATCTAATACCTAAACGCTATCATAATACCCACAATAATTAAATATCCTAAACACCGTAGGTGTGAAATTATTATAGCAAAACAAATAACGCAAACACATTAAACACCGTAGGTGTGGCATTATCCCTTTATACAACAATCTAAATTACAAACTTGATAGCAATTTGGTATTAGAATAGAGTTTTATTTCTTTATAATAATAAATTCTGTACGTCTGTTTTTTTGATTTTCTTCTTCTGAACATTTAGAAACTTCATTCCCTTCGCAAAAGCAATCATTTATTGGTTTTGTTTCTCCATAAGCTTTAGTAAAAACTCTTTGCTTTGAGTTTGTTATACGTTTCTTTATGTACCAAGCTGGAACTTTAGCTCTTTTATTTGATAGCTTTTGGTTATATTCTTTAGTTGCTCTGCAATCTGTATGACCACTTAATTCAATAACCATATCTGGATATTCATTCATTATTTTAACGATTTTATCCAAATCCTCTATATACTCTGGTCGAATATTGAATTTGTCTAAATCAAAATACATTGTTTTCAATTCTAATATTTTCCCTAAATCATCACCTATTCTTATTTCTTTAATAGTTGGTGTTTTTTTAGGATTTTGTTCAACTATAATTTCTATTATATCTGTTTTTTCAATTGTCTTTACAGTATTACTTTTTGTAGTATCTCTATTTCCTTCAATCTTTGTTTCTTTAAAAAGAACAATGTCTGCATTAACAATAATTTCTTTTCCAAAGGTGTTTACATTGCAACTTGCTTCAATGTATTTTTCTTTATTTCCAATTAATTTAAAATTTTTATCTGTATCAGCAAAAAAACTATATGTTCCATCTGCTTTGGTAGTTATTGTATCAATAATATTACCTTTATCATCAAGAAAAGTTATAAAGGTTGTAGGAATATGATTACCTTCTTTATCTTTTACAATACCTTGTATTTTTTTATTAATCTCCAGTTTTTTCAATACATCAATAGAATAAATATCATCTCCTCCACTTCCATTAACTCTATTTGAAGAGAAAAACCCTTTACTCATATCGCTATTAACTATTAAAGAAAAATCATCATATTGAGTATTTAATGGGAATCCTGCATTGTAGATACGACCTAATCTATCTCCACTAATTTCACAAATAAAAATGTCCAAACCTCCTAAACCAAAATGTCCATTAGAAGCAAAAAACATTACCTGATTAGTTTCTTCAAAAAATGGAAACATTTCATCTCCTTCTGTATTTATCCTATTTCCCATATTCTTAGGAGTTCCCCAATTTCCTTCACTGTCTTTGATTGTTTTATAAATATCCGTGCCTCCATAGCCTCCAGGCATATCACTTGTAAAATACATTGTTTTTCCTGCATTTGCCAAACAAGGTTGCCCTACAGAGTACCCATTGTTATTAAGATAAAAAGGGGTTGGTTCTGACCATTTTCCTTCAACATAATTGCTAAACCAAATTTGTAGTTCAACAATTCTATCTTTAGTTTTATCATTGTAATTACTTCTTGTAAAAGCCATATAATTACCATCTTTGCCAAAACTTGCAGGACCATCGTGCATGTTACCATTCAAATGTTTGTCAAAAACAATAGGTGTTTTCAACTGTGAACCATCAATTTCAGACATATACATATCCCAAAAAGGTTTTTGAGTCCAACGGTATATTCTTACAATCATTTTTGGATTTGTTATGGTAGATGTAAAAACAACATTATTGTTATAATAAGTTGGTCCAAAATCTTCTGAAGTTGTATTGATATTTAGATGTTCTATTTTATATTTTTCATCATCTTTTAATAAATAGCTTAGTTGTTTGTTATTTGTTGCGTAGCTTATTGCGCGCAAATCCTGAGGCTTTAGTTCTGTAAATTTACCCATCCAAATGTTTGACTGTTCGTATTTACTATTACTTTTCAGCACCATTGCATAATTATAATAATCTTCTAATATAATTTCTTTTTGATCAATTATTAAGCTTGTATAAACCTCCTCCGCTTTAATATTTTGATTAATGTTAACATAACTTTGAGCCAACTTACGTTGTCCTTCAACACTTAAATTTTTTGTATGAGAATACAAATAGATTGCCTTGTCAAAGGAGTAATTAAAAGTATTCTTATCTGCTCTTTGTTCTTTTCTTGATTTCTTTTGTGCATTAGTGCTCATGCTTATCCCTATAAATAAAATAAGGAGTATAAATAATTTATTCATGTTTTTTATATTTTTAGAGAATTTAAAAATTTCTTGGAGAATGTATTTGTTTCTTATTAAAAAATACAAAATCATATCTTAATAATAACTCATGACTTCCTTTATTATACTTAGATGTTTCTAATCCATAAGACCAATCGAAAGAATAACCCAAATGAAGTTGTTCTGTAATATCTAAACCAATTAAACCGCCCAAAGCGTCACTAGTACGAAACATAACTCCTAGCAATAATCTCTTCATAATAATAAAAGATGCAGTAAAGTCTGCTTGAATAGGTGCGGCAGGGGTTAGTTTTACAAATGTTGTAGGTTTAAATGCTAAATTGTTTGAAATATTAATTAAAGCCCCTGCAATAAAAAAATAATGTCTCTGTTCTTTTCCTATTAAACTATTTCCGTTTGACTGGTTTATTACAGAGTAGCTATTTTGTATTAAATAAGGGACAGAAACACCAGTATAAAAACGCTCTCTTGAATAATAAGCTCCAACTCCAAAATTAGGTGTCATTTTATTATTTATGTCGTTTTGAAATACAGGGTCGTTTTGCTCATCTAAAAGAACATCTCTTAAGTTTGCATTAAACATAGTACCTCCTGCAGATAAGCCTAACGATAATTTTGATTTTGATGTAAGCTTCATTATATATGCATAATCAGCAAATATGGATGTATTGTTTACAGGGCCTATTTTGTCATTTAGAATAGACAATCCTATGCCTATATGTTCATTTTTTAAAGGTGTATGCATCGTTAAAGTTTGAGTTACAGGAGCTCCTTTAAAATCAACCCATTGAGAACGATGCAGTGCTGTTATAGTTAAAGCATCTCGGCTTCCTGCATAAGCAGGATTAACCTCTAGTGTATTATTCATATAATGTGTATACATTGGAGCTTGCTGTGCATTAATGGTAAAACTACCTAATGTTAAAACCAATAATAATATTATTTTTATAAATGTTTTCATGTGTTTTTGTTTTTTTTTAAATAATTATTTTCTTTATTGTTTTATCTATTAAGATAAATAGTTCCTTTAATAACATTAGTTCCATCTCCTAAATCAAGTAGATAAAAATATGTAGATACTGGTAATTCATTTCCTCCAACTTTTACACCTATTGTAGATGTTCCATCCCATGTGTTTTGGTAAGGAGATGCTTCAAACACTTTACTTCCCCAACGATTGAAAATTAAAAAAGTATTATTAGGATAATTTATTATACCTCTTATTACAAATACATCATTTATGGCATCTCCATTTGGTGAAAATCCTTCTGGAATATTAAAATCAGGACAATCGTCTATTACTATTGTAACTAAAGAAACATCAGAAGGACAATCATTTAATGAAACAATTAGAGAATATTCACCTGCATCAGATAATGAAGCAGAAGGAATTATTGGATTTTGAGATGTTGATGAATAACCATTTGTGTTTGTCCAAAGATAAGAGCCTCCAACAACTGTTTGAGCAATCAAGTTTATAGGATGATTTATACAAATAGAAGAATTACTATTTGCTAATGCAATTGGTGTTGGATTTACATTTATTGTAAAGCTGTCACTTATTCCTATACATCCATTTGTAATAGGAGTTACAATTATTGTTGCTATAGATGCCTCTGTTCCAGTATTTATAGATGTAAAAGAAGGAATATTTCCGTTTCCATCTGCTCCAAGTCCTATTAGTAAATTATCATTTGTCCAGTTGTAAGTTGTTACTGCTACTCCTCCACTAAAAGTTATTATTGATGATGATGCATTATTACATAAAATCAGGTTAGCTATATTATTTATTATTGGAGTAACACTTACTAATGCAACAACTGCAGAACGTGAAGGCGTTGTACAAGCACCCACTGTAGCATCCACATAAAGAGTGTCCGTTACTGAAATAACTGGAGTTATAAAAGAATTTCCCATTGCAATAGATAATCCACCAGTTGAGTTCGCATACCAATTAATAGTTCCTGCACTTGCAGTAGCACCTAAAGTAGCAGTACCTGAGTCGCAAATGGAGTCTGTTGTAGTTGTTATAATTGTAGGAGTTGTATTTACTAATGCAACAACTGCAGAACGTGAAGGCGTTGTACAAGTACCCACTGTAGCATCCACATAAAAAGTGTCTGTTACAGAAATAGGTAATGTGACAAAAAATGTTCCTGTTCCCATTGATAATCCCCCAGTTGAGTCCGCATACCAATTAATAGTTCCTGCACTTGCCGTAGCTCCCAAAGTTGCTATACCTGAGTCGCAAATAGAGTCTGTTATAATTGTTATAATTGTAGGAGTTGTATTTACTAATGCAACAACTGCAGAACGTGAAGGCGTTGTACAAGTACCCACTGTAGCATCCACATAAAAAGTGTCTGTTACAGAAATAGGTAATGTGACAAAAGATGTTCCTGTTCCCATTGATAATCCCCCAGTTGAGTCCGCATACCAATTAATAGTTCCTGCACTTGCCGTAGCTCCCAAAGTTGCTATACCTGAGTCGCAAATAGAGTCTGTTATAATTGTAGTAATTGTAGGAGTTGTATTTACTAATGCAACAACTGCAGAACGTGAAGGCGTTGTACAAGTACCCACTGTAGCATCCACATAAAAAGTGT
>Ga0209417_1003774_pt1 | contig 19478 bp, 20 predicted proteins | sample RifGroF2_FD_184002 | JGI IMG/M metagenome (GOLD analysis project Ga0209417, IMG submission 184002) | Groundwater microbial communities from Rifle, Colorado, USA - Groundwater F2 (SPAdes) (version 2) | ecosystem: Environmental > Aquatic > Deep subsurface > Groundwater | place: Rifle, Colorado... | reverse complement strand
CCTGTGGTTTTTCAATTTTGGCAATAATCGGAATATCTCCGTTAAATTGCTTTAAATAGCTTTTAGCGGCAATTATATCGTCTTTATCTCGGACAAATGAAAGCGCAAGATAGTCAATATCGTTTTCAACCGCGAATTTTATGTATTCGACATCTCTTTCAGTGACGGCAGCAACGCTTTTAGAACTCGAATTCGGAATATTTAAGCCTTTTCTTGATTTTAACAATCCGCCTCTTAAAACCATGGTTTTTACCCTGTCGGAAAGGATTTCTGTCACGACAAGCTCGATTTTTCCGTCATCCAGAAGAAGATGGTCGTCTTTTTTAACGTCTTGTATTATTCCTGCGTAATCTACGGGAAGAACACCTGTTTCATTAAAATCCGGGCAAGGTTTTAGGGCGATTTCCTGATTTTTCCCCAGCTCTATAGGTTCGGGCAGATTTCCTATCCTGATTTTTGGACCCTGAAGATCAAGAATAATTGCAATAAATTCTTTTAATTCTTGTGAAATTCTTCTGATTTTTTCTATGCTTTCTTTATGAATATCAGCTGTTCCATGGGAAGAATTTATCCTAAAAATTCTCGCACCTGCTTTTATAAGCTCGGCAATTTTTTCATCACTGCCGGAACCCGGGCCGATTGTCGCTATTATTTTGGTTTTTATAAAATTTGTCATTTGGTTTTCCTGTTTTTATTTTTCCGTTTTAAAGCCTATTTTGCCGGTTTTTTCAGGTTTTGTAATCTCTGTTAAAAGCCGTAGTTGTCTAAATACATCGTCAATATCTGTTTTTGTTTCTTTTGCAAGGTTTATAACTGTATGTTCCAGTTCATCAAGTCTTTTCGCTAAATCTTTATGAGTTAATGCCATTTCTCTAATTTTTACAAAAGTTCTCATGATTTGGACATTAACTGCTACAGCTCTTTTGCTGTTAAGAACGCTTGATAACATCGCCACGCCTTGTTCTGTAAAAGCATAAGGTAATTTTCGTTTACCTCCCCAACTTGAAGTCACAAATTGTGACTTCAAGTTGAGAAATTCTTCATTGGTTAACTGAAACATAAAATCATCGGGAAATCGTTCAAAATGACGTTTTACAGCTTGATTAAGCACCTTTGTTTCAACTTCATAAAGGTTTGCCAAATCACTATCCAGTATAATTTTTTGAGCGCGAATAAATAAGATTTTATTTTCTATGATTTCTCTTGGGATTAATTTATTTGGCATTATTATAACCCTTAACAAAGACATTATAATTTGGCAGTGATATTTTTTAAAGTGATAAATAAAAGCAGGGCAAGGGGCGCAGCCCCTTCTAACTTATTCCCCTCCTTGAGGAGGGGGTAGGGGGTGGTGATAAAAAATCACTTTTCCTTTTATCACTGCCTATAATTTAACCTAATTTTATCATGGATTCTAATGCTAAAATTTTTGTAAAGTTTTGTAAAAACAAACATGGTAAAATTTAGCACTTTTTAGCCATATATTGTTTTTATATAAATAAGCAATAAATGGTATTTAAAATTAAAATCTTACATACATACAACACAAAGAGAGGCTTTAAATGTCAAAAATTCCTTTTGAAAATGCAAATCGTTTAATCACTGGTTCAACAGGGCCTTATTCAACACAAACACAAAAAGGACGCAGCGCAAATGCAGGCAATGAAGTTGCAAATTTATTTAGAAGAGGCGTCAATTTAGATAATTTTGATGTTAAATACGCAGGAATAGATACAATGCATGTTGCTGGCGGATATGATACTCAAGGTATTTATCATCCACCTGTTGAGCTCAAAACTGTAAATACAAATTCCGCACTTGCATTCTCCACAGAAGCTTTAAAGGGCTATGACACAAATAATGATGGAATTGTTTATGCTGCCGATTTTGGTTATCCTAAAAGAACTTCATCAAATGATCCCAATATAATTGGAATGCCGGCGCCTAGCGCAGTTGGAACAACTATTGACTTAAATAGCGACGGCAAAATTGACGCCGGTGAGCTTACAGCTTGGCAAATTTATCAGGATGGAATGAAAAACCTCATACAGCCCCGACCAGGTATAGTAGACTCGACACAAGCTTATATGTATGATAAAACAAAACTTGACGGCAAAATTACAAAAGAACAAGCAAATATGGCTGAAACGCACGTCAGTCAAAATCCAAACGCAGTAAAAGCGCAACTTCAGCAAATATACGCAGATAACAATATTGCAGAAGTAAAAGAAAATTTCACAATGCCGCCAAAACGTCGTGGACAGTATCAACCTAATCCAAACCCGCAACCTATACAAAGTTCATTAATGCAAATGTTTCAACAGCTAATGCAAATGCTGATGGGCAGCTTCGGAGGATTTGGCGGTAGAAGTATTTATGCGCCTTCCACAAATCCATCTGACTCACCGTTATGGCAGGATCCAAGTATAAATTCTGGTATAAAAGCTCCTGGACATACGATTTATGATTTGTCAGGAAACCCAGTAGGTACTACTAATTAAATTCTAATAAATCTTAAAAACCCCACCTGTATTAGATGGGGTTTTTAGAAGCCATCTGGTTAAAAGTATTTGTCATTGCGAGCGACCAACGGGAGCGCGGCAATCGCAAGATTAAACTAATTATGAGATTGCTTCGTCGCAAGCTCCTCGCAATGACAATAGCAGGATTTTAACCAGATGGCTTTTAAGTTTTGGAGGTTATATTTTTTCCGTCGCTTGTCCTCGGATACTTTGTATCCTGCGGAGGCTCCTACAAAAACATAACCTCCTTCAACCAGACAGACTTAACTTAACAATACAGAGCCGGTAAAACAAAAGGGGAAAGGAAATTAATATGCGCATACAACTTTATCTGGATATGCTCATCAAATGGGCTTTAACAAGCGGACTAAAAATAATTTTTATTGTTATTCTCATGATTTTAGCTTTAAAACTAGTCGACAACTTTACAGAAAAACTGATAAAAAACTTTGTAAGCTCCAATTACGATTCAGAGCTTGAAAAAAGAGTTCATACATTGCGTACAATGACTAAATCCATTCTTGATGTTTTGATTTTAGCTGTGGGTTCAATGATAATTCTTGAAAAATTGGGAATTAATATAGGTCCTATGCTTGCGGCGGCAGGAGTAGTTGGGTTAGCGGTCGGCTTTGGTTCGCAAAGACTGGTGGAAGATCTTATAAGCGGATTTATTATACTTATTGGCGATCAGATTCGAGTCGGCGATGTTATAAAAATCGGAGATAAAAGCGGTCTGGTCGAAAAAGTCGATTTAAAAATGGTCGTATTAAGAGATGTTGAAGGCAATGTTCATTTCATCAGAAACGGAAAAATAGACATAATAACCAATATGACTAAAGATTATTCATATTCTGTCTTTGATACAGGGGTTTCTGCCAAAGAAAATATTGATAATGTAATTGAAATTATCAAAGGCATCGGTGAAGATTTACAAAATAATTCACAGCATAAACACGATATCTTGGAGCCTATAGAGATTTTGGGGCTGGACAAGTTTAATGACGCCGCAATAATTATAAAATCAAGGATAAAAACAAAGCCTATCAAACAATGGGCGGTGGGAAGAGAATTTAATCTCAGATTAAAAAGAAAATTCGATGAACTAAATATACAAATCCCTTAATTTTAATCTTTGGTTCGGTGATATTTTTTGATTTTTAGCCGTATTAGTATTAAGCTTATGCTTGTAAACAAGTTTTTGGTAAATTTATACTAAAAGATTATGAGAAGAGTGCAGGAAGATTTTACAGATGACAGATAAAAACCACATTTCAAAATTAAGAAATATAGCAATAATTGCGCACGTTGACCACGGGAAAACAACTCTAGTTGACTGTATGTTAAGACAAAGCGGTGTTTTTCGCGATAATGAAGTCGTTCAGGAAAGGGTTATGGACTCAAATGACCTCGAAAGAGAAAGAGGGATAACAATTCTTTCCAAAAATTTGTGTATTAATTATGGCGATTACATAATAAATGTTGTGGACACCCCCGGACACGCTGATTTTGGCGGAGAAGTAGAGCGTGTACTCAGCATGGTAGACGGAGCTTTACTTATTGTTGACGCTGCGGAAGGCCCTATGCCTCAAACACGTTTTGTGCTTTCAAAAGCTCTTGAATTAGGGCTGAAAATGATTGTGGTAATAAATAAAATTGACAGGCAGGGCGCTGATCCTCATTTGGCTCTGGATAAAGTATTCGAACTTTTCCTTGAACTCACGGACAAAGAAGAGCATCACGACTTCCCTGTGGTTTATACCAACGCTATTTCAGGAATTGCAAAAAATGAAATAGACGAGGAAAGCAATAGTTTTAAACCTTTATTTGATGTTGTAATCAATAATATAAAACCGCCTAAAGGCAAAATTAACAGCAACTTGCAGTTTCATGTAACCACTCTTGATTATAGTGAATATCTGGGAAGAATTGCTATCGGCAGAGTAGTCAACGGCAAAATAGAAAATAATCAGCAGGCAAGCTTGATAACCAGAGATGGCAATACTGTAAGAGGCAGAATATCTAAAATCATAGGGTTTGAAGGTATTGACAGAACATATCTGGATACGGCATATGCTGGCGATATTATCGGAATAGCAGGTTTTCCTGATATTCAAATTGGTGAAACTATTTCTTCAATTGAAGAACCTGAAGCTTTGCCATTGATTAATGTTGATGAGCCTACTTTAAAAATGAATTTCTCGGTTAACGATTCTCCATTTGCCGGACAGGAAGGCAAATTTGTTACCTCCCGCCAACTCAGAAAAAGACTTTATCAGGAACTGGAAAAAAACGTAAGCTTGAGAGTTGAAGATACAGACAGCACCGAATGTTTTAAAGTAAGTGGACGCGGAGAGCTTCACCTCGGGATACTCATTGAAACAATGAGACGCGAAGGCTATGAATTTCAGGTAAGTAAACCTGAAGTTATTTTTAAAACCATTAATGGCGAAGAGCATGAACCTTTTGAAAGTCTATTAATTGATGTTCCTGACGAATTTACGGGAAGTTGTATAGAAAAACTCGCATGGCGTAAAGCTGAAATGCTTGATATGGTTTCTAACGGAATACGTACGAATATGAATTTTATTATTCCTGCAAGAGGGTTGATAGGTTTCAGAAACGAATTTATCAGGATGACCCGCGGTGAAGGGATTATGTATCATTCTTTTGATTCATATAAACCGCTTGTAGGCGATATTCAAAAACAAAGAAACGGTTCCCTTATTGCGTTTGAGAATGGTGAAGCAATTCCTTATGCTTTACAGCAATTCGAGGACAGAGGAATTTTCTTTGTAACCCCTAAAACAAAAGTTTATCGAGGAATGGTTGTAGGCGAACACAACAGACCGCAGGATATTATGGTTAACGTCTGCAAAACCAAAAGACTTACCAATATGCGTAGTGCGACGGCTGATGTAATGGTAACTCTTTCAACGCCGAGGACTCTGTCGCTTGAAGATTGTCTTGAATACATTGGAGAAGACGAGTTACTTGAAATTACCCCCGAAAACATCCGCATTCGTAAAGCCAACTGGGTTAAGTTAAGATAAAAAACACAAAAGGTTATGTTAAAAGATTTTTCAGATAAAATTAAATTTTTAAAAAATCAATCAATAACAATAATTATAACTGTATTACTGATTACATTAGTATTGCTGCTTGTATTTATTACAAGCAATAGCAACAACGTGCTAAATTCAATTAAATCGAATCTAACATATAACTTTAGTACGAATTTATCTGTAAATAGCTTGGAAGAGATTTTGGGAACTGTAAGCACAAATACAAATATTCTTGCAAACGTTGCCGTTAAGTCATTCTCTCCCCAATTTATTAATAATAGATTAAGTTTAAACAATTATACAAATTCTTTGGATAATTTAACAGAGGAAATACTTTTAAACACAAAATGGGCACAGGGAAGCTGGGTACAGATTGATCCGGACATAGCATTAAATGATTCCTATTTTTACTCTTGGTATTATTTTTCGGATAAAAAGCCTCTAAGAGACCCTAAAGATAAATCAACAATAAGAAACCTTAGTGAAACAGAAGATTTATATTATTTTGATGCTAAAAGAGCAAAAAAGCCAATATGGTCAGATATTTATATTGATGCAGATATAAAAGTGCCAATGATAACATACAGTGTTCCTATGTATAAAAACGGCAAATTCATCGGATGTGCAGGAATTGATATATCTCTCGAAGGAATAAATGAAATTCTGGATAAAATGAATAAAGAGTATAAAGGCTCGGAACTTTATTTAATAAAAGAAAATTACAATATAATTGCATCTTCTTCTAAAAATAACGGAATTTTAAATAAAAACTTATTTGACTACAAAAAAAATCTTGTATTTTTGAAAAATGAAATTAATCTTCATAAATCTCTGGGTAATGTTAATTTTAGAGAAAATTCCGTCGGAAAAATAGCAATTTTTTCTTATTTGTCAAACAATGATTATCTTGTAATAACCATTCCAACCAGCACTGTTTACGAAAAATTCAATATACTTATTATTTTATCTTATATAATGTTCGCCGTGCTCACAATTCTGGCATTTTATGCTTTATCGGGAAAATATAAACTCTTAAGAACAAATAATAAACTGAAAAATCAGGCGTTAATACTCAAAGAATTAAAAGAAGTTGCAGAAGAAGCAACCAGAGTCAGAAGTGATTTCCTTGCAAATATGAGTCATGAAATAAGAACTCCCATGAACGGTATTTTAGGATATATCCAACTTTTAGGTGAAACAGCTCTAACAGAAGAACAAATAGACTTTGTAAACGAATCTAAAAAATCATCCGAATCCTTGTTATCACTAATTAATGATGTGCTTGATTTTTCTAAGATTGAATCAGGAAAAATGATTTTGGAAAATATAAGCTTTGATTTGCGCTCACTTCTGGAAGATGTTGCCAGCCTTGCGGCCTCAAATGCTCATAAAAAAGGCATAGAGATAAATTCTCTTGTGTATTCTGATGTTTCTCAAAGGATTTTTGGTGATCCTTCCAGATTAAAACAGGTATTTAACAACCTTGTAGGGAATGCGGTTAAATTTACAGAGAAGGGCGACGTACTTTTAAGCGCAAAAAAACTTTCGGAAGATGGAGAGCAACTGGAAATTCTTTTTGAAGTAACTGATACAGGAATAGGTATCCCTGAAAAAGCACAAAAAACTTTATTCGAAGCATTTATTCAAGCAGACTCGTCTGACACAAGAAAATACGGCGGAACAGGATTGGGGCTTGCTATTGTAAAAAATATTGTTGAAATGATGAATTCAACTATAAAATTACAAAGTGAAGTCGGAAAAGGTTCTACCTTTTCGTTTATTTTGAAATGCAAAAAAGATTCAAATATTGAAGTTGCAAAACAAATCGAACAGAAATCCATAAAAGACACAAGTATTTTGGTAGTAGACGATAATCAAACAAATTTAAATATAATGCGCCATTATCTTGAATCGGCAGAATGTCGTGTTTTTGAGGCAACTTCTTCTAAAAATGCTTTAAACCTGCTTGAAAATACCGAAAATATAGATTTAATTATTATTGATTACTGCATGCCGGACAAAAATGGCTTTGAATTGGCATCAATTATAAAATCAAATGAAAAACTTCAGGGCATTCCGCTTATAATGTACACTTCTGTTGCAAGAAGAGGTGATTGCTCTTCTCTCAAAGAAAAAGGTTTTATCGGATACTTAACAAAGCCTTTGAAGAAAGATAATCTGTTAAAAAGTGTCGCACTTGCTCTTAAATCAAAAGGAACTGTATTACCTGACAAAGATGATGTTTTAATCACAAGGCATGTTATAAAAGAAAATAGTTTTAACAACAGATTTAAAATTCTTCTTGTTGAAGATTTTGAAGAAAATCAAAAACTTATGATAAAAATATTAAAAAAAGCCGGATTTAACTGCGATATAGCATCAAATGGAGCGGAAGCGGTAAACGCATATAAAAACAAGCGATATGACCTTATTTTAATGGACTGCCAGATGCCTGTAATGGATGGTTATGAAGCAACAAAAGAAATACGGAATCTGGAAAATGCCAAAAACAATGTACCTATAATTGCTTTAACAGCTCATTCAGCAGGTGAAGTAATTGAAAAATGCAAAAATGTCGGAATGAATGATTATTTAAACAAGCCTATTGATATAGAAAAAATGATTAACATGATTAATTCATACTTAAATATCGAGCAGTTGCAGGATAATCCGACTGAAGAAAAATTATCAGAGGAGCCGAAAGAAATAATAAATGATTCTTTTATTACTGAAATTATTTCGAATATAATGAAAAATTTGGATTTTACCAGAGAAGAATCCATAGAGCTGTTTGAAGGATATATGGAAATTCTTCCTGAGTTAATGCAGGAGCTTAAAACTGCATTTAGCGAAAATAATTTTGTTGTTGTAAAGCGGGTAGCGCATACGTTAAAAGGTTCCAGTGTAAGAATTGAAAAATTAAGAGAGCTGTTTTTAAATCTTGAACAGGAATCAGAAGCTTGCAATAAAGAATTATGCGGTTCTCTTATTAAAGAAATAGAAGATTTTCTTATGATTTTAAAGAGCTAATTTAGTGAAAAATATGCTAATATAAATAATATCTTTATTATGATATTTCAGATTGATTTAGTGAGAGATTAATTATGGCTCAATTTTTAATAGTTGATGATTCACCTGTCGAAAGATTTATTTTAAGAAAATGTCTTGAAAAGCTCGGACATGAAGTTATATGCGAGGCGAAAAACGGAACAGAAGCCCTCGATTATTATAAAAGTTCTAATCCTGATGTGGTTGTTCTGGATATAGTAATGCCTGATGAAAATGGCATTGATGTTTTAAATAAAATAATAAATTATGATAATAATGCAAAAATTATTATGTGTACTTCTTCTGCCACGTCGGATTTTGTAAGAATCACCAGAAAATTAGGCGCAAAACATTTTCTGGTAAAGCCTATCGATATACTTTCTTTAAATAATATTTTAAATTCATTACAACTAACAGGACCGGTTGCGAATTAAACTAATCCCGATTTGCAATCAACGTTATTCCGAACGAACCTGAGAGTCGTAGTTTTATGCCCCCTACTTGGTGTTTCAGCATCTTACCATTTTGGAATTAAAACATTAATCGAAAATTGGATAGACCCTGAATCAAGTTCAGGGTGATAGTTTACACTAACAAGCAACTCCGGTTATTTAGCACCTACGGCATCCTGCTCTAAACTATCTGAAAACCTGTATTGTTCTAAAATATTAATGTGTTTTTCCAGATCAGAATTTTCTTCCCTTGGAATAATTCCAAGTATTTTAGTATGCGAATCAGAAATATTTTGGACAAATTTTATTAATTCCTGCCTGCCTGTATTCCATGAAGATATTAAAACAACAGCTTCAGACAATTTCTTAAGCGTTTGTATTTCAGGCAGGCTAATAAAATTATGAGGCGCATTTATAAATATAAATTTATAATGGTTTTTAAGGGTGTTTAAAATATGTTTAAAACCTTTGCTTGTCATAATATCATTTAAATTTTCGGATTTAAGATTTGTTTCTATTTTGTCTAATTTTAATATTTTGGTTTCATAGTTATATGTTTGTTTTTTGATAGTCCTTTTTAAAATATTATGAATATTTTCTGTATTTTGTTCATTGTTATATAATATTTCTTGATTAATTAATTTAACAGCTTCAATAAGACCAAAATCTTTGGTATCTCTTGAAACAAGATCAATTAATAAAACCTGTCTATTCATTTCTGAAAGTTTTTTTGCTAAGGTTTCTGTTATTGTTGATTTGGGCTGATGTTTGCCTGTTGATATAAATGAAATAACAAAAAATTTATTTAAATGTGCTTTTGTAATTATTTCTGAAGCAAGATTGGTATAAGCAGCATCCATGATGTTTTTTGCTGCTTTGTCATCAGAATTTTTTATCCAAGGAATAGAACAAAGAACATTTTGTCCTGTATGTATTTCCATTTCAGCCATATCAATCCATTTATCTTCAAAGGCTTGCTTTATATAAGCTATCGCTAAACCTAATAAAACACCTAAAAGCATAAATCCTAAAAATCTTGTAAGTATAAGGATTTTTAATGATTTAGCTTTTAAAGGATGGCTTAATATAATGATATTATCAATTATTTCACTCTCTCTAATTTTAGCTTCAAGCTGTTTTTCTTTAATACTTTTATAAGCACCGGCTAAAGCATCTTCAAGTTTTTTAAGTTCATCCAGCTCCATTTGAGCTTTTGGAAGCATTCTTTCTTTTTTTTTCAACCCGTATATACATTTTCTTAAAGATTTCCATTGAGTCCAAAGAGATACCCTTTCTGCCTGTGTTAAAGCCAAATTTGTGACTATTGACGAAGAGGGACCGTCATAAATTGCTCTGGGAATGTCTATATTCGCAACTGTTTCTTCTTTTCTGTTTTTTATAAGTTTTTGCAGAGTATTAATTTCATTTTTTACAGAAACTACATCTGTATATCTATCTTTAAATTTGGCTCTTAATTTTGCATAGTTTTGTTTTGTTTCTGCCAGATCCTGGCTTAATTTTATCAAATAAGGATCATTTCCTATGCCTGTTGCACGCAAAGCCACTTCTGCATTTTTAATTTTCAATTCATCTGCAAATTCCCTTAATTTTCTTTTATTGTATTGGATTTGTGAATACAATAAATCAGCTTGTTTTTCCAAATCCGTTCTTGTGTTTATAGTATTTATTGTTTCAGTTTCAATGTCTATTATATTATTTTTCAGTTTATGATTTTTTATTTTAGTTCTCACATTTTCAAGTTGTTTGGATATTTCCAGTGTTTGTTTATCAACAAATTGTCTTTTTTGAGTTTCTCCTGTTTTTTTAATAATAAAATTTTCCTGCTTAAATATTTTTAAAATTTCATATAACACAATTGGGGCATGTTTTTTATTAGGCCACATAAATTTAATTTTAATAATGTCCGTAGAGGGTTCAGTAGATGCACTAATTAATTTTATATAAGATTCAAAAAAAGATTCTTTTGAATATATACCTAAAGCAGTTAAATCTTCGGGAAATTTTTCTTTAATTATTGGATAAACTTTATAGGCTACATTTTCTGATTTTATAATTTCATAAAGGTTGAAAAGAGGGTTACTATAGCCACTTTCTGATACAACAGTACTTCCTCCGTCTAAATTAGTAACAAAGTCGGACTTTGCAATATTTTTTACATAAATTTTGCTATTTGAAGTATAAAGAGCTGTATAGAAAAAAACGTAATAAAATATAAAAAGTGCTAATCCGGCAATAAGCCCTGTTAAAACCAATTTCTTTTCCTTTTTGATAAGAAATATCAGAGGATTTTTTCCTGTATTAAACATAATTTATTAGCCTCTTTTTTTAATTATTAACATTCTTTGCTATTGTCATTGCGAGGAGCTTGCAGAGCCTGTCCAGAGGAGCGAAGCGACGTAGGGAAAGCAATCTCATAATTAGTTTAATCTTGCGATTGCCGCGTCCCCGTTGGTCGCTCGCAATGACAAATAATTTTAACCAGATGGCTTCTTAATTAAAAGTATTCCAAGCCAAATAAAACGGTGCGAATAATTTTGTTGCATAATCAAAGAAAGTTACTACCTTTGGTATAAATTTTTCGGGAACATACACTATATCATTAGGCATCAGCATTATATCTTTTTTTCTGGGATCTACAGCAAAAGTAACAAGCTTTTCATTATTATCTTCTCTGCTGATTAAAATTTTCTTGGGGTAATATGCCCCTTCTTTTGGATATCCTCCTGCTTGCGCTATCGCAGACGATAAATTTGCCGATTGTTGTGAACTTAAAGTAACAAGCCCCGGATTAGTAATATATCCGATAACTTTTACAGGTATTGTTTTTTGAAATAAAGTTGATGACACTAAAATTTTATACTTTTCAGGATCAATAAGATTTGAGGAAGGAAGTTTAGGAATATATATTCTGTCTCCTGCCGTTAAATATATATCCTGGGAACTATCGGCATTTTTTATAAGTTCAAATAAATTTACCTTAAAATGAGATCCATCAAGGTCATTTGCTACCATAACATGCTCAAAATCAGCATCATGTGATAAACCGCCAGCTGCAATTATAATGTTTGATAATAAAGGTGTTTTTCTTTCAATAAACGCTTCGGGTTTTAAATTATAAGAAGCTTGATTTGTTATTGTATTTAATTCGTAACTTCCGGGATTTAATATTGCTCCGGAAACATAAACAATAAATGGTTTTGTTTGAATAAGTTTAATGCTTATTTTGGGATTTTCAAGGTATTCATCATAAGTTTTTTTAATTATTTCTTGTACTTCCGATATTGTTTTACCGGCAACATTAAAATCTTTCGTGTAAGCCATAGATATTTTTCCATCCGGCTGGATTCTTAATTCTCTTGATAATTCCGGAATACCAAGAAATTCTATTGATATTATGTCATTTGCCCCGAGAGTATATTCTCTAGCTATAAGTTTTTTAGACTGATTATAATCTCCCAAAGACGGCAGCTCAACGTTTTTTTGGACAGAGGATTCTTTTACCGAAGTATCAGCCGTCGTTTTATTAATAGAAAAATTAAAAATTAAATTAACTAAAACAAAAAGTATCAAAATTCTTTTTATTTTATATTTATTATTCATATTAATCCCCTAATCTTTGTTTAATCTTATTATTAGGAATAAACCGTCTTTTAGTCCTTGGATTAATATAATATAAATTTTTAAAACAATATAATACTATTTACTAATAAAGTGGAATAGTATTTTGTATAAAATGTTATTCTTTATACTATAAAGATACACCTTCGTATCTTACATAACTTAAACATTAAATTTAATTTTAGGTTAAATCAATTCTATACTAAGAGCAAAAAAATTATTTTCTACGTAGGTATTATTTGAGGCTTACTTTTAATCTTCATCTTCATCAAAATCTTCGTCATCATCGTAAGAATTTTCAAGCTTGTCGCTTATTAATTCCGCGATGCTTCTTGCGATTTTACTTTGCATTTCCTGCGGGCAGTTTTCAAGCATCTGCACGGACGTTTTGAGGGTAAGATCGATATCGTACCATCTTTCATTCCCTTTTTCGCAGCGACCTTCCTGAACGGCTGCGAGAATATCCTCAACAGTATTGAAAGTATTTGTTTCTATATTGTGTTCGATAATAACTTTGATTAAATTTAAGGCTACCTGAATTTGAAACTTGTCATCAGAGGTTTCAAGGATTCTCATTGCTTTTGAGAGAATCGGATCTCTATCGTACCATCTTCTGTAGTTCATAATCACCCTTTGAAAAATTTTTAAAATGCAGACACGAATTAAATTAGAACATGTAATTCTACCATTTTTATTAGTGAAATCAAATAGGATACTGCAAAAATCTTGTTAATTAACAGAATTAAGGTCAAAATCAAAGAAATCTTTTAAAGGCATATCAAGAGTTTCGCATATTTTAATAAGTGTAGAAATTCTTATTTCTCTTAATCCACGCTCTGTTTCACTAAGACCGCCTTTAGAAATTCCGCTTTCATAAGCAAGTTTTTCAAGGGTTTTATTTTGCCCTTCTCTTAATTCAGTTATTCTTTGACCTAATTTTTTATTTAAATTCATTAAAACAAGCCTTATAAATCTTTAAGTTAATATTAAAAGTTTTTAATGTTATAATGGTTTCGATAACGGAACTGAATAAAAAAGTGTCATTGCGAGGAGGCTTAAAAAGCCGGCGTGGCAATCCATCCACATAACAGCATCGGATAGATTGCCGCGCTCCCGTTGGTCGCTCGCAATGACAAAACAACAATAAGAGGAAATTAGCATTGAATAATTTATCAGGATATAGCTATTTTACAGCCACTGCAAAACTTATTTTCATGGGTTTTAAATTCCATTCAGAAATTGATAATAATATAGAAAAATGGATAAATCCTGTTACAAACAAAAAATTCTTAATAAAAAAATCTACTGGAAAATTATCAAAAGATGAACTTTTGGATATTCTTAAACAGGCTGACATTGGTTTTGAGGAATTTATCAATTATTAGTGAACTAAATTTAAATAAGCGTATTAAGAAAAATTAAAATAAATTTTATAATCAAAAAGCTTGTCAAGAGTGGTTTTTAACAAAAACACAAAATTTGCTGATGCTTTTTTAGCAATTTTTTAGTTTCAGGTAACTTATAGATTTAGCTTAACTTATTTAACACAGGAGTAAATTCATGAATTTATCGATTTATCACAATTATAATACTCAAAAACCAAGCTTTTCTTCATTGTCTAAATATTCTCCAATTAATAAAGAGGACAAAACTACCGCAACAAAAAGTTATTGCAATGATACATACTTTTTTAGACAGCCCAACCAGTTTGAAATTATGCGTACCCATTTAAAAAATAATTTTCCTAACGGCACACATATCCTTGATTATGGTTGTTCCGATGGAGAAGAGACTTATTCTATTGCCATGGTGATTGAAGATATTAACAAAAAAGAAAAAACACCTTTATATACAATAACAGGACATGACCCTTCTACTGAAATTATAGAAATGGCTAACAAGGGTAAATACAAAGTAGATTCTTGGTTTACTCCAGATTCTTTTTTATCAAAAAATGAACCAACTGATTCAATCCAATTAAACAGTTACCAAGAATCTTTCCATAAACATTTTAAACCCACAGGAGAAGTTGAAAAAGATGTTGAAGTTTACAATAATATTTTTGCAAATCAAATTTCTTATAAAGTAAATAAAGAAGATTTTAATGGGGTTGTAGATTTTGTTGGAGGTCCAATAGAAGGAAATATAGATCAAATTGATAAAATATACGAAAATAAAGCAAAACCTGGTGTTATAGTTTTTAGAAATGCTTGGTACCATATTTTAGAGAACAAAACAAACAGTTCTCCTCTAGGAAAAGAAGAAATAAAAAATTTAAAAACCGTTTTAAAAAAGATTAACAATACTTTAGACGATAATGGAATACTTATAGTAGGGGCGTTGGGCAGAGACCATTTATTAAAAGAATTTAAAGAACGTGAAGGAATTATTGATCAAAGCCCATTTCATAAAGCATTATATGAATGCAATTTTGTACCACTTAAAAATTCCGCAGAACACCCGATAATTGACGGCAGAATTTCTGATAATATAAAAGTTTATACTATCTGGAAGAAGGTATCACCTAAAAAAAATAAGCTACCAAAAATATTCGACTTTTTAAATAAAAAACCTCTGCTTTAAAGCAGAGGTTTTTTATTTGATTACCTGTTTTCTAGCCGAACTTGAAGCTTACGCCGCAGCCGGCTTTTGGGTATTTCCAGTCAAGGGTTTTTGCAGGGCAAACAATTCTGCATGCTCCACATTCAAGACAGTTCTCAAAACCAACGAGGGTTTTATTCTGTTCTTCATCCCAGCTATAAACATTTGCAGGACAGCAATAAGTACATGGTCTGTCTTTACAGACTTTGCAGTCTTCCTGGTTTGGCTTTAAGTGTGTTTCCTCATCGCATTTATATTTTACGGTGAATAATTTATCATCTATATGTTCCGGTATTTTATTACTCATTTTTTATAAGTCCTCTCTTGGTTTTAGCCCAGTAATACGCCCCAAACTAACTTAATTACTTTTGTTATATCGCTGAAAAGGTTAAAAGATCTTTCTTTAAAGATTCTTCCGATGAAATCTTTGTATTTTTTCTGCTTCGGAATACTATCGGTGGTTGTAAACAGATTGAAAAATTCGTTAACTTTTCCAGGTAAATAGTATCCTAAGAATATTGTAGAATTTTCTTCAGCAAATTTCATCACATCTTTATAAGTTTTTAAATCTTTTAATACAAAAGAGTCATCAAGCTTTTGTCTGTAAAGCGCGAGCATATTTGAGGAGAAGTCATTCTTTTCTATAGCTTCGATTGCGGTTTCCGCTGCAAGCTTTCCGCTAACCATAGCAAGGTTTGTGCCTTCCCAATGAACGTTATTTACTAGCATTGCAGCATCACCTGCAATAAGAACTCCGTCTTTATAAAGAGGCGGCATTGCGCCAAATCCGCCTTCAGGAATAAGATGCGCAGAATACTCAAGAAGTTCTCCGCCTTCGATAAGAGGTTTTATTGAAGGATGTTCTTTTAATTGGTTTAAAAGCTCGTAAGGTTTTTTCTTGTGGTGTTTGAGGTCTTCTAAAGAAACACCGACACCTACCACAACGGATTCTAGGTTTGTATAGATATATCCAAGCCCGACCATTCCCTGCATAGGTCCGCCAACTATAGTGTAAATTACGCCTGCATCGCCTTCAAGATTAAATCTGTCTTGAATTTTTTCTTTCGGAAGTGAAATAACTTCTTTAACGCCGACTGCAACGTGCGCAGGTTCGATTTCAGGACGAACCCATGCCTGTTTAGCAAGCATAGAATTTACGCCGTCTGCAACTATTGTTACTTTTGCGTAAAATTCTTCCTGTTCTGTTTTTACACCGACGACTTTTCCGTCTTCGATGATTAAAGATTCAACAAGAGTTTGAGGAACGATAAACGCGCCTGCTTTTTCCGCCTGTTCTGCACACCATTTGTCCCATTTTGCCCTTATTACGGAAAAACTGCTGTAATGTCCTTCTTCCGCGTGTTCCCCATTTCTGTAGCCGATTATTGTGCCGTCATTATTTCCTAATAACGCATATTTATGTTCTACCGTATGTCTTTCGACCGGCGCTGATTTCCAAAACTCCGGATAAATTTCTGCTGTAGGCTGCGCATAAATTGCCCCGCCGAATACATTTTTTGCTCCCGGATAGTCGCCTCTTTCGAGTACAACGACTTCTTTTCCTGCTTTTGCAAGTGTTATAGCTGCTGCAATTCCTGCCGGACCTGCGCCCACTATCACCGCATCAACAACTTCTCTTTCCACTATAGTTTCTCCTTTTTATAGCTGTTTTTTTATTTTATTTCCTATTCGACTTTTTATTTTATAATAAAAAATATATTTTTTAAAATAATACGGTATAATTTACTTTATGAATGAAAAATTTTTGACAGAAAAAATTAAATTTAATACTGAAATAGTAAAGATTTTATGGGCGATTATTATTCTTCTGACCGGCAGTTTGGCTACAATTTTTATTAATCCGGTGAATATTCAAAAAATTATTATTTTTATAACGGGTTTTTTAATAGATTGTATTTTTGCCATTTTACTTATAGAAGCAAATAAAGATATAAATCGTATGATTGATAAATTGGAGGATAAACAATGAGTATTTTTTATGTTTTTGCTACGGTATGTTTGTTTATATTAGCTATAGGCATTGTATATGCAGCTTACAGTTATAAATTATCGCCCTGCGATAAAAAACATTCCTAAATTTTCAACAGAAGTCTTTTTCTAATAAAGTCATTCTTGAGTATCAAGAATTTTTTTCATTAAACAAATTTTTTCCTCCAACAAATCGCCTGCTTGTCGGTCACCTGCGCGAAATTTTATGTAAAGCTTTGTGACCTGTTCTAAATCTAAATCTGTTTCTTCTTTTTCAGGAAGTAGCAGCCCAATTTCTTTTAATTTTGTTTCAAATTTAGAAGTTATAGGTTTTTTTCCATTTTCAAGCATCGAAATATAATAATGACTAACGCCTATTTTTTGCCCTAAGTCATTTTGACTTAATTTATTTTCAAATCTTATTTTTTTTATTATTTCAGGTGTAATCATTATTTTCCCTGTTTTTTAAAATAAAATTAACAATTTAGTAAAATTTGTTGAACTTATGGTTGCAATTATTGAACAAATCTGTTAAAGTATAAATTATATAATTTTTTTATCTGATAGTTTATTGTCATTCCGAACTTGTTTCGGAATCTATCCATCAAACGATTAAAGACTATATCCCTATTTGATAGATGCTGAATCAAGTTCAGCATGACAAAAAGGCTTGTATACAACCTTAGTACAGAAAGATTAAAACATGAAAAAGAAAAAATTCAAAAAAATTGAAAATAGAATGTTGCAAATAGGCGTTGAATTAAATAAACTCGAAAGTTTATCAAGAATACTTGTTCATTGTTTGAATTCGACCGAAAGTTTAAAAACGTGGGATACAGAGAATTTATCTTTTGTTTTGCTTGAAAAACTAACAACAACAAAACAAAAGTTTAACGATATTGAAGTAATTATGAAAATTTAAAATTTGTAAAGTTTTTTATTTATGTCTTTTTTTGGTAAGATTTTAGAAAGAAAATAACAAGAGGTTTTAAAGAAAAGAATGGAAAATAAAATTTTAAAGGCTATTGAGGCTTTAGACAAGAAATTTGACACTAAAATCGATGCTTTAGACAAGAAATTTGACAAGAAAATTGATGATTTAGACAAAAAATTTGACAAAAGATTCAATACAATTGAAAGTCAAACTAAAGAAAATACACAAATATTGCAAGCTCTTATGCATTCAACAGAAGTAAAAAATGCCGAGCATGAGCAAATAATGACAAGAATGGAAAAGATGCAGGGTGATATTACACGCATAAAAACTGATGTATCGATATTAAAAAAAGACTTATCTACAATGGAAGTTGTAACGGCAAACAATTATGCAGATTTAGCGAAATTAAAAGCAGTACAGTAAGGTAAAAAATATGGACAAAATTTTATTTATGGCGTTTCCTGCAATAACTTTTGCTGTATTGGCGGCAGGAATTGTTTTGTATGAAATTGTTAATTATCTGGGACGCATGTTTTTATAGATTAAGAAAGTGAGAGAATAAAAAATGTTTAAACCAACGCAACACAAAGCCGACATAGGTGTTTTTGGCGGATCAGGGTTCTATAATTTCCTTGAAAATACTAAAGAAGTAGAAGTAGAAACACCTTATGGCTCACCTAGCGACAGTATTACTTTAGGCGAAGTAGGCGGAAAAACAGTTGCTTTTCTTCCAAGACACGGAAAAAGACACGTTCTTCCTCCTCATAAAATTAATTACAGAGCAAATGTATGGGCAATGAAAGCGCTTGGAGTTTCAAGAGTTATCAGTCCATGCGCAGCAGGAAGTCTTCAGCCACACGTAAAACCCGGTGACTTCGTAATTTGCGATCAATTCGTAAATAAAACTTACGGAAGACATGACACTTTTTATGATGGACCTATCACAACCCACGTAAGCCCTGCTGATCCTTATTGTCCTGAATTAAGCGGACTTGCTGTAGAAACTGCAAAAAAATTAGGAATAAGCGTTCATGACAAAGGCACAATTCTCGTAATTCCAGGACCAAGATTCAGCACCAAAGCAGAATCAAAATTTTATACCGCACAGGGCTGGGAAGTAATTAACATGACACAGTACCCGGAAGTCTATCTTGCGCGTGAGCTGGAATTGTGTACACTTAATATATCACTTATTACCGATTTTGATGCCGGCTTAATTGGAGATGTT
>Ga0209417_1003773_pt1 | contig 19479 bp, 14 predicted proteins | sample RifGroF2_FD_184002 | JGI IMG/M metagenome (GOLD analysis project Ga0209417, IMG submission 184002) | Groundwater microbial communities from Rifle, Colorado, USA - Groundwater F2 (SPAdes) (version 2) | ecosystem: Environmental > Aquatic > Deep subsurface > Groundwater | place: Rifle, Colorado... | reverse complement strand
ATTAAAAATATTCCGTTAAACGAACTAACCACTGACGGTGGAATTACAATACCGAAAATTTTTAAATTAACAAGACGTTCCAAGTACAACATCACACTCATAAAACTTTGCTGGTACAGAGCCCAAAATGCAATGGAAAAAATTACCAACACCAAACAAACGGAAAATTTATTGCGTTCAGTTTTACTACATTTAAACCAAACAATGCTAAGGTAAAAGATCAATAAAGTTGCACAAATAAGCACAATTAAACTCACGAGTGCAACATACTGCATCAGCAACCACAAAGCTACCAGTGTAGGTATGATAAGAACATAAACCCAACTTTTAGTAAGTAAAGTACTGCTTATAAGCTTCTTGCTATTTGCAGTAATACACGCATCATTTAAAATGCGTTTGCGACTAAATAAAAACATTGTACCACCAACTAAAAGTCCTGTGGCTGCAGTTGCAATCGCAAACGACCAACCAAATGATTTTGCTAAAAAGCCGCAAAGAATCACGCCCATAGTTGCGCCAACATTAATACCGAGATAAAAAATCATAAATCCGGCTTCACGGTTTTTTGCTCCTGATTCATACATACTACCAAGCAATGCAGAGATATTAGGTTTAAAAAAACCATTACCTAAAATTAAAATAGCTAGGGCGCAAGGCAAAAGTTTTAGATTAGCAGCAGCGAGTAAAAAGTAGCCAATGCTTAAAAACACCATACCTAAAATAATCGCATGTGTGTAACCTAAAAAATTATCTGCCAAATAGCCGCCAACTAATGGCATGACAAATAACAAAGCGCCAAAGGCACTGAAAATCAAATAAGCGTGGTTATCGCTTAAACCCAGAGCTTTACTCATGAATAAAACCAAAATGGATTGGACAGCAAAATAAGCAAATCGCTCCCACATTTCAGTAAGAAAAAGAAATTTTAATGCACTAGGTTGGCGTTCCAAATCTGATATTGAAGAATGCATAAATCTATCCTCAAAAAAATTAAAATAGATATCAAAACCTTATTAAAACTAATTTAATTAGTTTGGTTTTGATAATTAGGATTAGTGCGTTTGATTGATTATTGTGTCTCGCCAGACACAGTAATTTGTGTTCTATCTGCCTTTTGGCAGATAGAACAAAAGGTATAATGGATAGAATGCAAAACGACCGCAAGCATCTAGCATTTTGCTCGTGCTAAGAAGAATAACTTGTTGGTCGGATAGGTTCATACTAATTCTTTAGCATATAAATTAAAAACCGTCAAACATTTCCCATGTAACAATATTTCAAGCAAAAAACATACAGAACTAAATAAAATTTTTTAATCAATAAATAGAGTGCTAAAATTAGCAACTAAAAGACAAAAGATATATAAAATAAATTACTATATTCTTCAATTGGTTACAATTATGCAGAAAAGAAATGGCTTAACTACTGACGAAGCAAAGGAGCTTTTGCAAAAATACGGTCAAAATTTTGTAGCAGAAAAAAAACCAAACCAGTGGTTGAATTTTTTAGCTAAATTTTGGTCACCCATTTCTTGGATGCTTGAGGCGACAATTATTTTGCAATTAACAATCGGTAAAGTTCATGAAGCATTGATCATTGCATTTTTGTTGATTTTCAATTCCCTATTGAGTTTTTTCCAGGAAGATCGCGCCAATAAAGCTCTGGTTTTGTTGCGTCAACATTTAGCCATTAAAGCACGTGTTTTTCGTGATAATATATGGCAACTAATAGCAGCAGAAGAGCTGGTTCCTGGTGATATTATCCATTTGCGTATGGGAGATATTGCACCTGCCGATATTAAAATTCTTGAGGGAGAAGCATTATTAGACCAATCAGCATTAACAGGAGAAGCGCTGCCTATTGAAAGCAGTATTGACGCTATTGTTTATTCCGGTGCTTTAGTTAAACGCGGCGAAGCAACAGGAGAAGTTACAGCCACAGGAAAAAATACTTATTTTGGCAAAACTGTTGAGTTAGTACAAACCGCTGAAAACAAAAGCCATATCAAAAACATTATTTTCACCATAGTTAAATATTTAGTGGCTATTGATGGGGTTTTAGCTGCATTGGTATTTGCTTATGCGTTTTTTGTTAATTTACCCATAGTTGATGTTATTCCTTTTGTATTGATTTTGTTGGTTGCCGCCATCCCAGTTGCTTTACCTGCAACATTTACTTTAGCAACCGCTCTTGGTGCGCGACAATTAGCAAAATTAGGCGTTTTGGTGACGCGTTTGTCAGCCATTGAAGAGGCAGCTGTAATGGATAATGTTTGCTTGGATAAAACTGGTACCATAACACGCAATAAATTGGAATTAGCTGATTTGCGTTCTTATCAACCGTATTCTAATGAAGATTTGCTACAATTTGCCATTTTGGCATCTAATGAAGCAACGCAAGATCCTATAGATTTGGCATTTTTTGTCGCTGCCAATTCACGCGGTTTACTTGCTTCCTTACCTGAAAAATTAACCTTTACTCCTTTTGATCCAACACAAAAATGCACTAAAGCGACCTTCAAAAAGGACAATAAAATTTTTCATGTGATAAAAGGAGCCCCAGAAACTGTTGCCAATACACTTCCAAAATCTTCCAACCTTACACAAGACGCTGAGCAAATGGCAGCACATGGTTATCGGGTTTTAGCTGTAGCAATCGGTAAAGAACAGCAGAATTCGCAAATACAATACGAATTGGTTGGAATTTTAGCTTTGTATGATCCACCTCGCACGGATTCAAAAGAGATGATTCAAAACCTAAAAGATTTAGGATTACAGATTCAAATGGTAACTGGAGATGGCTTAGTTACCGCCCAAGCAGTTGCGGAACAAGTCGGCATAGGTAAACGTGTTTGTCATCAAAACATGTTGCAGCAAAAAATTATCACCACAAGTGAAAAAGTTTATGCATGTGATGTTTTTGCTGGTTTTTTTCCCGAAGATAAATTTAATTTAGTACAAGCTTTACAGGGGGAGGGACATGTAACAGGGATGACAGGGGACGGAGTTAATGATGCTCCAGCACTAAAACAAGCTGAGGTTGGCATTGCGGTAGCTAATGCAACTGACGTAGCCAAAGCCGCAGCTTCGCTTGTATTAACGAATAAAGGTTTATCAGGAATTCGTGCAGCAGTTGAAATTAGCCGCAGCATTCATAAACGCATGCTAACCTATATCCTCAATAAAATTTTGAAAAGTTTTGAAATCGCTATTTTCTTAAGTTTAGGCGTGATTTTCACCAAAACTTTAGTGATTACGCCTCTATTGATGGTACTTTTATTGTTTGCCAACGATTTCATGACTATGTCAATTGCCACTGACAATGTACCCTTTTCACCAAAGCCTGAAAGTTGGCGCATTCCTAATTTAATGCTCGGCTCAGGAGTTTTAGCAGTTTTGATGTTGCTGCTAGCTTTTGCAGTATTTTTCTTTAGCCGTAATTTTTTGCATTTACCCTTAGACCAATTACAAACTATAACATTTTTACTGTTAGTATTTACAGGGCAGGGCAATATTTATTTAGTCAGGGAACGCAAACATATCTGGCATTCCATGCCAGGGAAATGGTTATTATTTAGCTCTTTAATGGATATATTAATTGTAAGTGTTTTAGCCACCCAAGGTATTTTAATGACAGCAATTAGCTCGTTATTTGTTGCTGCTTTATTTTCATTAGTAGTGTTTTATCTTGTAATTATTGATTTTATCAAGGTACCTGTTTTTAGGCGGTTTGGAATAATTTAATTTCAAGGAAAGTGGAATTAAATTAATGAAGAGATGAAAGAATGTATAGCTGCGCGATGATTTGTATCTTTTACTGTAAGGAAATAACCTGTTGATAAATATAGCAATTTAATTCACATGAAACCGGTAAACCATATTATGACCAACATTTTTAAAACAATAAAAACTCCAGCAGGGGAGTTAACTATCATTGCCAATAATAAAAACTTGCTTGCTACGCTTTGGGAAAATGAAATCCTTGGGCGAGTTAATATTCAAACTGCAAAAATGGACAAAAACCATCCAGTCCTTCAGGAAGCAGAAAAACAGTTAAATGAATATTTTTTAGGCAAAAGACAGATTTTTAATTTACCGCTAGAAGTACATGGAACAAGTTTTCAAGAAAAAGTTTGGCTGGGTTTGCAAACCATTCCTTATGGTAAAACCATGAGTTATGCGGAACTTGCAGGACAAATCGGATCGCCCAAAGCTTGTCGCGCTGTAGGCGGAGCCAATAGGGTTAACCCCATTTCCATTATAATTCCTTGTCATCGCGTAATCGGTAGTAATGGTGAATTAACTGGTTTTGCCGGTGGGTTACAATTAAAAGCGTTTCTTTTAGATTTGGAAAAACAACATGGAAGATGGTTTTGTTAGTAGTCATTTACGGGTGATTGGCGTTAGAGCTATGCGTTAAAACTACGGTATTGTTTGGTTTGTTTAAATATTTTAAGCTAATACAAAAAGATGAGGATTTTCTATCTCATGCTTTTGAACAATTACTTTTTATCAAAATAATATTTTTCTTTTACACAAAGTTTAATATTATTTTTTATCTTAATAATGGCTTAATCATCTTTAATAATTATTTAACATTAAGATGATATACTTGTAATAACTTATTCAAAATAAGAATTTAAAAATAAACTTTCAGGAGAATAGAAATGCCAAAACCAATAACATTTTTTCAACCATATTCCACTACCCCAGCGAATTCTGTCGCTACACAGATAACCGAAGCTGCAGAGTGGAGAGGATGGAATACGGTAGCTGAAATAGCTACTAGATGTGGCATAACAACCGAAGACGACCTAAAGGCTTACAGCATTGCACTTTTAGAAGCAGCACGCTATATAAACAGCGAAGGAGCATTAAGCGCAGCGGTAGCATTATTAAATGCGGGTGCTTTAATGACAGGGGTCTATAGTAATGGTTATAGAGCTATACATTATGCCATTTTAAATGACAGCCCTGAATTGTTATGTGCCATTTTGGAACATGATCCTCTAGCACATACTATTCTAACTCATATAAATCAGAAGCTTGGTGATAAATCTCAACCAACCAACTATACAGCGGTAGAATTATTAAGAATACACAAAGACACTCTAAAAAACGCTAAAGAAATGGCGGAAATTTTAGGAATTCATTTAAACCAAAATGAAATTGAACTTTCCGTGGTTACTAATCCTAGCCCAGAACCTCTCGAACCAAACATACTTGAAGATTTTATAAGGAACACAAACTTAATCTGTGCTAAAACATAAATAAATCCTAGGCTTTAATTAGGGTAGAGTGCCTTAATTTTTAAAAAAATCTTTATATAATTTCAAAATTCACAATAAATAGGCAGTATTTTTATACTGCCCATTTATTAAATTACACCTTTAAAAAAATAATTACATTATGTTACATAGTCCACCGATAAGTAGTCCACCAAAAAGCGATTTTTTTGGTCATAAAACTGATAGCCATGAAATTAATTGGTGTGTATATAGATCACCAAATATCGCTAAATTTGTAGATTTTTTGTTAAAAGGGCAGGCGCCTCAAAGAAGGGAAGATCTGGGCGGAAATATAGATAAACAATGTTTTGTAAGAGTTAATGCTTTGTTTCGTGCTTTAGAAAAATATGGTCCGCGTTTAACAGGATATAAGGAACCTGGTGATTTAAATTATAACTTTGCCATTCAGCCTGATGACCGTAATGATATGTGTCATTGCCATCTAACGAACGCTCACGGTCTTACTTATGTTGTAATGTGGGAAGCCGAAGATGATGTAGCGAGCGCCAAAAGACAAGGACGCAAACCAGTAATCAATATTGTAAATATAGGTTTACACGAAAACTTTAATTACGCTCGCAAGGAACCTAAAACGGTTACTATCGGCAGAACCTTAGGTAGGATAGATTTTGCAGAGGCCGATCAAGGGCACCGTTATATAAAAAGATAATTCCAACTAGAGTGTTAGTGCAAAAATAGGATAATAGAAGAGTAGTTGGGATACACCATAACCGTGATTATTGTGATAATCACGGTTTTAATTCTGATTCATAAAACCAATTCGTAACTCCCACCAGCAACAGCCCCCAAGCAATAGCTCAAAACAATAGTCACAAGCTCGTAGCCGCACAAGCTTTAGCTTGGGGGCAAATCGTCCGCGCAGGTTAAAACCTGCGGCTACGTTATCTTTGGGTGGTGCCCATCATTATCAACTACTTATTCTGGTGAGCTACCAAAACTTTGTGATCATTTAATAATATATTAATAATTTCAATAAATTGAAGTTTTTTTTACCAACTTTTTGTGTCTACTTTCAATATAGTTCATTATAATGAATATAAATACATAATTAATCTCAGTGGGTCTAACTCCCCGAAGCTTGCTTCGACAGAATTAAAACCCACAGATAAAGATACCCTGCAGCTTGTGCTGCGGGGAGCATCATTTTTGATTATATATTTTCAGTTTTCCCACACAAAAACATTGTTTAGCTTTTGTTATCAATTAAAAAACCAAAAAATCAATGAAAGAGGTAAAAATGTTAGATACTCCAGTTCGAAAAAATACTGACCTTGTAACAGGATACGCAAAGGACGTAGGTCGCTCATTACCACTTCTTCTTGAAGCAGCAAAGAGGTATGACGTTACTATAGCACCGGAATTGCAACAAACATTTAGTATAATAAATGCCGGCACACAGTTAACGGGGGCTTTAATACAACTTTATACAGCGACAACAACGTCTTCCATTAAAAATACCATTAGTGGACAGGAAACAGGTGAAGCCACCCCTTTAATAAACGCAGCTTCTAACGCATCAGCTATCAGTGACTCTCCCGAATGCAAAAGAATAGCATGGGCGAAATTTCTAGGACATGATCTACCGGCAACTGCTTGGGCAGTATTTAAAATATCGACAGCATTTGGTTATGACTTGGTGAGTGATTCAGTAAAAGATCTTTTGTATATCGTAGATAATTCAGTATTGGCTGCAACAGATTTGATTAACAGAAAACCATGGCAGACAGCATGTCACGCTTGTGCAGTAGCTGGAACAATAATTGGATTAGCTATACCAGAAGCAAAAACAGCCACAAGTCTAGCTCGTGCTATTACAACTGTTGTTTCACCTGTCGGTTCACTTCTTGGTAAAGGTTTAGACTCCCTCTTCAATCATAGTAATCGCTCAGCCCAAACAGTAGAAAAACATAGTGATCATGCACACAATCATTCTATCAATAGTTCGCCAAGCTAAAATGTCTTTAATATCCTATTTTCCATCACCGATCTTTTCTTGTAAGATCGGTGATTTTGTGCGTGGTTTAATGATTTTTTATCTGCCAAATGAGAGTAGTCGCTGATAACGTTTCGTTAAAAGTTCCGCTAAAGGCATTTGTTCTAAAAGCAGTACATTATCCAGTAAAGTTTTTTTCAGGTTAACAGCCATAGTGTCTGGGTCGCGGTGTGCCCCACCCAATGGTTCCAAAACAATCTGCTCAATTAATTTCAACCTATAAAGATGTTCAGCAGTAAGTTGCATCGCTTCGGCTGCTTCATTAACTTTATCCTGGCTGCGCCACAAAATAGAAGCACATCCTTCAGGAGAAATTGTAGCGTATATACTATATTGCAACATAAGAACTCGATCACCAACCCCTAAAGCCAAAGCCCCTCCTGAGCCGCCCTCTCCTATCACAGTACAAATAATCGGGGTTTTTAGTTTTGACATAACTAGTAAATTACGAGCAATCGCTTCACTCTGATTACGCTCTTCCGCGGCTATGCCAGGATAAGCGCCGGGAGTATCGATAAAAGTAAAAACTGGTAAATGAAATTTTTCCGCCATTTCCATTAAACGCAAGGCTTTACGGTATTCTTCAGGATGAGGCATAGCAAAATTACGTTCGATATTTTCTTTAGTGTTGCGCCCTTTTTGCTGACCGATCACCATCACAGGCATACCATCCAACCTTGCCAATCCACCAACAATCGCCATACCTTTAGCACAATGTCTGTCCCCAAATAGCTCATCAAAATCAGTGAAAATTTTCTCAATATAGTCAAGCGTATGTGGTCGTTGCGGATGTCGCGCCAATTTCACAATTTGCATATCCGTAAGCGATGAAAAAATCGTACTAGTTAAATCTCTGCTTTTTGTTTTAAGTTTTTCGATTTCTTCGCTGATATTAATATCAGTGTCCGCCATCATGTAGCGCAATTCTTCAATTTTCGCCTCAAGTTCAGCGATTGGTTGTTCAAAGTCGAGGAAGTCTATATTCATAAGAAATTTCACATCTATAAATTGAAAATTTCAATTCTACTCGAGGTTGGGAATTTTTTGTAGCATTTCCTCAATTCTTTCATTCTTTAATTCCTTCATTCCTTCATTTATACTGTAGCCATGCTAAATACCAACATAAATTCTCTACCGTATTTATCCGAACAAGAAGCCACCGATCTTCTCAAAAAAAATGGTTACAATGAATTACCATCCACCAAAAGCCGTAATGTTTTTAAGATCGCGTTTGAAATCATCAGTGATCCAATGTTTTCATTACTAACGATTGGTGGCACGCTTTATTTAATCCTCGGCAGTTTACAAGAAGCTTTAATCCTTTTTGGTTTTGTGCTTTTTGTTATGGGTATGACCTTTTATCAAGAACATAAAACTGAACGTGCTTTGGAAACTTTACGTAACCTCTCTAGCCCACGCGCTTTGGTAATTCGTGATGGTGTAGAAAAGCGTATTGCTGGTCGCGAAGTGGTTTGTGGTGACCTTTTAATTATTAGAGAAGGTGATTGCATTCCTGCTGATGCAATTTTACTGAGCTCTAATAATCTTACCATTGATGAATCAATATTAACCGGTGAATCCATACCCGTTCGTAAATTAGCCGCTGAAACGATTAATAAAACTTATGACCAAGGGTATGTGCAGCGCCCTGGAGGAGACGATACACCGTATATTTACTCAGGTTCACTTGCCGTGCAAGGTTACGGTATTGCTAAAGTGCAAACAGTTGGGCTGCAAACTGAAATGGGGAAAATTGGTAAAAGTTTACACGCCATAAAACCAGAAAAAACCCAATTACAGAAAGAAACAGCTCACTTGGTAAAAAAAATCGCCATACTTGGTTTATTGCTCTGTGTTTTGCTTATTATCGTTTTTGGTCTCACGCGCGGCAATTGGCTACACGGTTTTCTGGCTGGCATAACAATGGGCATGTCTATTTTACCTGAGGAATTACCCGTTATTTTAATGATTTTCCTCGCTATTGGTGCTTGGCGCATGGCGAAAAATCAGGTTCTGAAACGTCACGTTCCTGTAGTTGAAACATTAGGCTCAGCAACAGTTTTGTGTGTTGATAAAACTGGAACTTTGACCACCAACCAAATGACTGTCACAGAACTCTATGTCGACGAGGAATTTTTCAAATTTAATGTACCCAAATGCGAGAGATACATACCTGAAAATTTCCATGCATTATTGGAATACAGTATCCTTGCTAGTCAAAGCGACCCTTTTGATCCAATGGAAAAAGCCATTCATCAAATCGGTAATCAATATTTAGCACAAACTGAACATATCCATAAAGACTGGACATTAGTCCGCGAATATCCACTTTCCAAATCTCTTTTGGCTATTTCGCATGTCTGGCAATCACCTGACAGCATAAATTACGAAATTGCCGCAAAAGGCTCGCCTGAAGCAATTGCCGATTTATGCCATTTCGATAATCTACAATTACAAAACCTCTCAAAAAAAATAAAAATCATGGCAAGCAAAGGGTTACGTGTTCTAGGCGTAGCTAAAGCCTGTTTTCAAAAAAGTAATTTACCAAGCATACAACATGATTTCCCCTTTCACTTCATTGGGCTAATTGGCTTATCCGATCCTGTCCGCCCTACCGTTTTTGATGCCATGAAACAATGCTACAGTGCCGGCATTCGTGTCATTATGTTAACTGGCGACTATCCGGTTACAGCACAAAATATAGCCCAACAAATCGGCTTAAATATCAATGATGGTATCATTATCGGTAACGAACTTGAAAGAATGAGTGATCGAGAATTGCAAGAACGCATCAAAATCACCAACATCTTCGCTCGCATCATGCCTGAACAAAAACTGCGCCTAGTTAATGCACTCAAAGCAAATGGAGAAATTGTTGCTATGACTGGAGATGGCGTTAACGATGCCCCCGCTCTGAAATCATCTCATATCGGTATCGCTATGGGTAAACGTGGTACTGACGTCGCTCGCGAATCTGCTTCGCTAGTTTTGATCGATGATGATTTTTCCTCAATCGTAAAAGCAATCAGACTTGGCAGAAAAATTTTTGACAACATCAAAAAAGCTTTTGCCTATACTTTAGCTGTTCACATTCCCATCGCTGGTTTATCCTGTATCCCCGTTTTCCTCAAGATGCCGCTCATGTTTTTCCCTATACATATTGTTTTTTTAGAAATGATTATTAATCCCTCCTGTTCAATCATTTTTGAGGCCGAAGCAGAGGAACAAGATATTATGCAACGTCCTCCGCGTAACCCTAAGGAAAAACTATTTAGCAGAAATATGGTTGCACTAGGATTAATTCAAGGCTTTAGCGTCTTGCTTATTGCGTTAACTATGTTCGTGGGTGCACAATATTTTGGCTATAATGAAGCCCACGCGCGCACACTGACTTTTGCATTATTGGTTTTAACCAATCTAGGCTTAATTTTAACTAATCGCTCCCTAACCCACTCGATCTTTACCCTAAAACATTGGCAAAACAAGGCATTGTGGTGGATCATCAGCAGTGCTTTGATTTTGCTTAGTGTTATTCTTTACGTACCGTTTTTACGCCAGGTATTTTATTTTGGAGCATTGAATATCAAAGAATTAGCAGTTTGCCTAGGTATCGGATTATGCAGTATAGTTTGGTTGGAAGTGGTAAAAATGTTGTTCAACTATTTAATTTATGCCCCCGTAGCTGCCCAACCAACAAGAAGTCCATAATAATCGCAGTCTAATAAAGACCTGCTGCGACTATGACTTGTTTATTAGGCTATCCTACCGATTTAATCGAACCCGACTTTTTTTATAGGTGTCGGGGCGAATTTTGCCAAATCAAAAATACAGATTATTTTTTAAAATACGAGATAATTACATATTGGTGCGCCCGGAGGGATTCGAACCCCCGACACCTTGGTTCGAAGCCAAGTACTCTATCCAACTGAGCTACGGACGCATAGAAAAAGGTTAGTGCATTATAGCCACAATAAACCAGTTAATCATTAAAAATTTTCAAGCCGAATTGAATATTTAATATTTTCAACTATAATCGTATTCATGCTAAAAACACTCACTAAAATATTCAAGGTTGGCATTGTAACTGAACCCCTATTTAGTGATAAAACATCTACAGAATTCGAAAAAACAGGTTCAATTTGCAAAAAACTTATTGCCACAAAATTCAGCGGCAGTTTTGCTATTCGTCAAATTGATGCAGGTTCTTGTAACGGCTGCGAATTAGAAATTCACGCTTTAAATAATCCATTTTACAGTATTGAACGTTTTGGTATTCATTTTGTTGCCTCACCAAGACATGCGGATCTATTGCTCGTAACAGGTCCTGTCTCACGCCACATGCAAGCGGCTTTAATCACCGCATATGAAGCAACGCCAAATCCAAAATTAGTTATTGCTGTTGGTGATTGTGGAGCTTGTGGTGGTGAATTTGGCTGTTCCTACGCAAGTTGCGGAGCAGTATCTAACGTTATTCCTGTTAATGGTATAATTTCCGGCTGCCCACCAACTCCAACTGAATTATTACGCGGCATCATAAATATCTTAACAAAAAAATAAATCATGTTACTTTTAACTCAAATTACTGTACTAATAACGATATTCGCTGGAATTATCGCTCTTTTGCTACAACATTGGCACCGCCTTGCAAAATTTTTTAGCTTTGCTCTTTTAGGTCTTTCATCTTGCCTCACTATTTTTATTGGCAGCAAAACCCTCATTACACAACAAACCCTCACTTGGCAAATGGTCACAGCATTTCCTGGATTGAACTGGCAATTCACTCTTGATCCTCTTGCCGCATTTTTTCTTGCTATTGTTGGTTTAATTGTGCTTGCCATCACGTTTTACGGACCTGCCTATTTACGCGGATATGAAAAAAAACGCTCCATCACCAATATGTTGCTTTGCACCGCTCTTTTTGTTGCGGCAATGTATTTAGTATTGCTTGCCAGCAATGTTTTTTCTTTTCTTTTTGCTTGGGAATTAATGTCGCTTTCGAGTTATTTTCTTGTCATTTACCTACATGAAAATAGCGTTAATCGTAAAGCAGCTTTTGTTTATCTTTTGATGGCTCATGCTAGCGGCTTATTTATTCTTGCTAGTTTTGGCATCCTCGCTAAATTCAGCACCAACCTGGATTTTATTTCTATACATTTGGCTCACTTGCCAACATTATGGGCACATTGCGCTTTTATTCTAGCCTTGATCGGTTTTGGCATGAAAGCAGGCATTATTCCACTACACGTTTGGCTACCGCGCGCCCATCCTGTTGCTCCATCACATATCTCGGCTTTAATGTCCGGTGTAATGCTCAAAATTGCTATTTACGGTTTATTACGTTTTGTTTTTTCTTTACTTGGAACTTTGTACTGGCAGTGGGGAGTAACCATTTTAATTATTGGCACAGTTTCAGCTTTATTGGGTGTTCTATATGCTTTAATGCAACATGATCTAAAAAAACTCCTTGCTTATCACTCCATAGAAAATATTGGCATAATTTTTATCGGCATTGGTTTGGCGATTATTTTCATGAGCACTAATCATCCAGTTTTAGCAGCTTTAGGGTTAGTTGCCGCTTTATATCATTGCCTTAATCATGCTCTATTTAAAAGCCTACTATTCTTAGGCGCTGGCGTTATTCAGCACCAAATTCACGAACAAGATTTGGAAAAAATGGGTGGGTTAATTCATAAAATGCCTCATACGGCGTTATTTTTTCTCATAGGATGCATTAGCATTTCGGCTTTACCGCCGTTTAACGGTTTTGTTTCTGAGTGGCTCACTTATCAAACGACCTTACAAGCACCTATGTTATCAAGTGGCATTTTACGTACTTTACTACCCATATCCGCTGCTCTACTCGCCTTAACCAGCGCGTTGGCGGCAACCTGTTTTGTCAAGGCTTATGGTGCGATTTTTTTAGGTCGACCAAAAACTCGTCAAGTGCGTCATGCTAAAGATCCAACTTTCAGTATGGTAGCAGCTATGGGGTTTTTGTCTTTAATGTGTTTGGTTTTTGGTATTTTCCCCGTTTTCACCATTAACTTGATTAATTCCATTCCACAACAATTACTGGGAACGGGACTAATTACAACTAAAAATTGGCTTTGGTTAATGCCTTTAACAGGAAATACCACCACATATGCTCCCTTATTATTATGTTTTGGTGTTTTGACTATCGGTGGCGTAGTTTTTTGGTTAGTTAGCTGCCGACCAAGCAACTATGCAAAAAAGATAAAAGACGCAGGATATATACCGTGGGGGTGTGGGTTTGGAAAGATTGGCGCTACTACGCAATATACTGCCAGCGCTTTTGCTATGCCAATTCGTCGAGTTTTCAAAGGTGTTTGGGCTGTTACCGAAACTCTAACTAAAGATAACGGAAATTTTGAATACAATTTAATCACTGAAGACTGGTCTTGGCGCTATTTTTATGAAAAGTTAGAAAAATATTTAACTTTTATAGCGCGTAAAATTGCTTATATTCAAAGCGGAAATGTCCGTATTTATTTGGCTTATATGTTTTTTACTTTATTGTTATTGCTATGGTTGGTTATATGATTTGGGTTTTCGCATTATTACAAACTATTCTTTTTGTTGCCGCAGCCCCTCTGCTTAGCGGTCTAGTAAAATGGTTAAAATGTCGACTACAAAATCGACGTGGTTCTTCTATTTTGCAACCCTATCGCAGTTTGAAAAAATTATTCAAAAAAGAAACTATTGTTGCAAACAATGCTTCTTTTATTTTCCATTTCACGCCCTATCTTATTTTCACAATAACGATTTTAATCAGTGCAACAATTCCACTAATAATCGCAAACTCTCCTTTCACATATATTGCTGACATTATCGTTCTCATCGGTTTATTTGCCCTAGCAAGATTTTTTCTTGCTCTTTCTGGTTTAGATATTGGCACTGCTTTTGGCGGTATGGGCTCATCGCGAGAAATGATGCTTTCTTCCCTTGCAGAACCGGCTTTATTATTGGCATTTTTTACTTTGGCGATGAATGCTGAAAGTACTAATCTATCTACAATTATTCAACATTTCATCACAACAAAACATCTACTTTTTTCCCCTTCATTAATCTTCACTGCTTTAGGTTTTGTCATTATTGCAGTAGCTGAAACCGGCAGAATTCCAATAGATAATCCTGATACACACTTGGAATTAACCATGATCCATGAAGCGATGATTCTAGAATATAGCGGTCACCATTTAGCATTAATTGAATGGGCATCACAAATTAAATTTATGATATATTGTGTTTTATTTGTCGATTTATTTTTTCCTTTCGGTCTTGCCACAAGCTTAACATTAAATGTCATTGGAATCAGTTGCTTAGCTTTGCTAGCTAAATTGTTTTTTTTAAGTTTTACTTTATCTATTGCAGAAATTAATTTAGCTAAAATCCGTTTATTCCGCGCCCCCTATTTACTGAGTTTTGCCTTTTTGTTGTGTTTATTAGGGGTTCTTAATCACATTATTTTGGAGGTAAGATAAAAATGTTCTCTTTCTTACCAACCTATGATCAATTGGAAATAATAATTTCGGCGCTTTTATTGCTAACCGCTTTCATTTTTTTAACCCAAAACCGTATTAGCAATTTAATTACTACCTTCACTTGGCAAAGTATTCTTTTAACTATTGCCACCACTTTACAAGCTTATGGCAACGTCAATAAGGAACTTTATATTTCAGCAGCTATTACTTTTATTTTCAAAGTTCTATTTATTCCGTATTTCTTAAGGGTTTTTGTCAAAAAATTGGATATTCGCCATAAAGTTTCTAACATTAAACATCCGTTTTTATTGCTAATGGGAGCTGTAGTCATAGTGCTGTTTTGTTACCACTTAGTCGCGGCCAATAAAATTGCTTTAAATATGAACAGCAACATAACTGTTGTAGCAATGGCAATAGTTTTACTTGGTATGTTGCTTTTAATTACGCATCACAAAGCCATATCACATGTAATCGGTTTTATGTCGATGGAAAACGGTATATTTTTCGCCGCACTGGTTGCCACTAATGGCATGCCTATGGCAGTTGAATTAGGAATTGCCTTTGATGTGTTAGTTGCGGTAGTTCTTTTTGGGGTTTTCTTCTTTCATATCCGCAGCAGTATTGATACGCTGAATGTTGATCGGTTGAACATTTTGAATGAACGAGTGAAAGAATGAAGGATATTTTCGAGATTTCCTCGTATTCATCAAGAAATATGTGGATTTAATTATGTTATAAATCAATATGTTACATCTAACTTTAAGAATTTCAAGCATTACAAAGCGATACGAAAATTCTTTCATTATTTAATTCCTTAATTCTTTCATTATTAATATGTTATTTCTTTATACTATTTTAATTGTTCCGATCATAGGCGTCCTTTGCTTAAGTCTGGTTGGGCACAAGCAAGTAGCTGGTGTTTTTAACATTGGACTTAATCTGCTTAATTTTGCCGTTACTTTGTTCCTAGCTACACATTTCCTTAAAAGTGGTCCGTTTTTTTCCCCGCATCAGCTTTTTTATGTTGATGCCTTCAATATTTTATTTGGCATTTTAACGACCTTCACCACCACCACCGTGGCGATTTTTTCTTGTGGTTATATGTGGCATAACCTGCTAAATAAAAGAATCACCGAGCAACAGCTACGGCTTTACCATATCATGTACCAACTTTTCGTTCTCATGCTACTTTTAGCTCTTTTCACCAATAATATCGGTATGCTTTGGGTGACTATGGAAGGAGCCACTTTGGCAACTGTATTGTTAGTAAGTTTATACCGCACCAAAGAAGCGGTTGAAGCAGCATGGAAATATTTTATTTTATGTATTGTAGGCATAGCTTTGGCATTATTTGGAACCATTTTGTTTTACGCTTCCGCAACACACATTCTCAAGCCAAAAGATGCAATTTTATGGAGCAGCCTCTACCAATATGCCCATTATTTAAATCCCGCCATCATCAAACTCAGCTTTATATTTTTATTAGTCGGTTATGGAACAAAAATCGGTTTAGTTCCAATGCATCACTGGGTTCCCGATGCCTACTCCGAAAGCCCTGCGCCTGTTTCTGCATTGCTTGCCGGATTATTATCCACAATATCGCTCTATGCCTTAATGCGCTTTAAAATCATTGTTGATTTATCCTTAAATAACCACTTGGCAGGAAACCTCATGATCGGTTTTGGTTTATTATCATTTTTATACGCCGCAATCATGTTACACCGACAAAATAATATTAAACGTTTATTTGCTTACTCATCCGTAGAAAACATGGGGCTGATAACATTTGCTTTTGGTATAGGTAATCCTTTAGCAACCTTTGGCGCTTTGTTTTATACCATTGCTCATTCTCTAATCAAATCAGCACTTTTCATTACCATTGGCAATGTTATTTGGCTTACCTGCACACAAAAAATGGATCAAATTCGTGGATTAATACAAAAACAACCTTATATCGGCTGGGGCTTATTATTGGGAACTATCGCTATCTCAGGCTTGCCGCCTTTTGCTATTTTTAATAGTGAAGTTATACTCTTTATCGCAACCGCAAAAATTTCCGTCTGGTTAGTTTTGCTTTTGCTTTTTGGCTTACTGATTGTTTTGGCTGGATTATTTCGCAATATTCATCCACTGGTTTATGGCGCAACCGAAGGCACTCATCCCCAAACAGAGCGAAAAAAATCTATCATGTTTTCAGCAATTTTGCATTTATTAACGGCTGGTGTTTTGAGTTTTTATTTACCACCTTTTTTGGCGCAATGTTTACAACAGGCAACTTTGATTTTAACTAATAAATGAACAGATATTTGTACTAACCATGAACAAATCTTCACAATGGCTCAATGATTTTCTTACTACCCTCATCACAAAAGACATTATAAATTCTAAAGAAAACTTACAATCCATTAATTCCTACCCACTACTCAATATAGAACCATCTTCTTGGGGATATGTTACTAAAATAGCTACCGTAAACAAATATCGCTTTGCAGGAATTTGGGCACAAAATCTGCAGGGGAAATTTCAAATTAACGCTTTGTTTGAATACCTAGGTTCCTATCTTTTACTAAGAACAATAATAGCAACCTCATATAAAATTCACTCCATAGCACAATATTATCCAGCTGCAAACCGTCTAGAAAGGCATATGCGCGATATGTTTGGAGTAAAGTTTACAGACCAACCTGATTTGCGCCGCTGGACACGCCATAAAGCTTGGAAAGAAAATGAATTTCCTTTACGGGAAAATTTTCCGCTAAATCCTGAAAATCCACAATTAACCCCTCCTGACTGCGAATATCCATTCCAAAAAGTCCATGGCGAAGGAGTGTATGAGATACCTGTTGGACCAATCCATGCAGGCATTATTGAACCAGGACATTTGCGTTTTCATGCTAATGGTGAAGATGTATTGCTTTTAGAAGAACGCTTGGGTTATGTTCATAAAGGCATTGAAAAACTTGCTGTGGGACGTGATATTGACGAATTAATTAAACTGGCCAGCCGAGTGTCCGGTGACAGCACTGTTGCTTACGCATGGGCAACAGCCCGCGCCTTTGAAGAATCTTACTCTATAGAAATCCCAAAAAGAGCAGCATTTTTAAGAGGGATTTTGGCCGAACGAGAGCGCATTGCTAATCATTTAGGAGATTTTGCCGCTATTTGCAATGATGTCGGTTTTAGTTTTGCTTATTCTCAATTAATGCGTTTAAAAGAACTATGGTTGCGTCAAAATGCTCTGCTCTTTGGTCATCGTTTATTAATGGATTGCATCACTTCGAGAGGAGTTAAAGTTGATCTCGATAAACAGCAGAAAAAAAACCTGCACCAAGAAATAAACATCCTAACGGAAGAACTAAAAGAAATTTTTCCAATTCTTGAGGAAAATTCATCCCTACATGATCGACTCAAAACTACCGGAAAATTATCTTTAGAAATGGCTCATACTTTAGGGGTTTTAGGATATGTTGGTCGTGCGAGTAGCTGTAAATTTGATTTACGTCATGATGCACCCTACCCACCCTATGATCAACTACAAATAAAAGTACCCGTTTATAACCACGGTGATGTTTTGGCAAGATTGAGAATTCGAGCTCAGGAAATTTTATCTTCTTTGAAAATTCTTAACTCTTTGCTATTAAAAATGCCTGAAGGAACAATAGAAACAAAATGGCAAACACCAAAAAAATCTGCCGAAGGCATTGGATTAATTGAAGGTTGGCGAGGAGAGATTCTGGTTTATGTAAGCTTTACTGACAAGGGCTTGGTAGAACGCTTCTTTCCACGCGATCCAAGCTGGTTTTCCTGGCCTGCTCTGGAAGAACTAATTTGTGACAATATCGTACCTGATTTCCCAGTGTGCAATAAATCAATCAATGGTTCTTACTCTGGTGTTGATTTGTGAAATGTTATTACGCTATAGCTTTAATCGCAAATTAATTTGTGCGCATAAAACGCTGCGCCTTGTAGACCAACGTCAGTATTTGTGACGACATGTAATGGTATATCTTGAATTAAATTCGACATGCGTCCTTTATCTGCATAGGTTTCCATGAATTTCCCTTTTTGGATTTGCGGCAATAATTTTGGTGCAATACCACCAACTATAAACAAACCACCATAAGGCAAAGCTGTTAAAGCCAAATTACCAGTCGCAGCTCCATAAACACTGATAAAAATGTCTAAAGCACGAATTGACAGAATATCTTTATGTTGAATAGCGAATTTAGCAACCGTTGCTGCAATATCTGCAGTTTTATCAGTTTCAATTAAAAAACGTAGCTCAGGATTTTCTTCTTCACCAAAAATCTTGTTATCACGAACAAAATGATAAATATTGACCAGACCGAGCCCGGAAAGCACACGTTCGTAAGACACTCGATGTGCTTTTCTCCTTAAATAACGCAATAATTCAATTTGCAAATCATCAATTGGCGCAAAGTCTATGTGTCCTCCTTCAGTTGGGCAAACAACATAATTACCATCACAACCCATCGTCATAAAACCAACCCCAAGCCCCGTACCAGCTCCAAGATAGGCTTTAATGCCGTTTTTTTTAGGTTTACCGACCTGCAAAGTACATAGATCCCGATCTTCTAAAGTTTCAAGACCGTATCCGATACCCTCAAAGTCATTAATCAATGCAACCCAGTTATTATCAAGTTTTGCTTTAATTT
>Ga0209417_1003772_pt1 | contig 19488 bp, 16 predicted proteins | sample RifGroF2_FD_184002 | JGI IMG/M metagenome (GOLD analysis project Ga0209417, IMG submission 184002) | Groundwater microbial communities from Rifle, Colorado, USA - Groundwater F2 (SPAdes) (version 2) | ecosystem: Environmental > Aquatic > Deep subsurface > Groundwater | place: Rifle, Colorado... | reverse complement strand
TAGAATAATGTTGTGCCTAACTTCGGAGGAAATATTATAGCCGGGCAGTTCCGGTGGAAAATCCAGTCTGCAACGTATGCCGGCTTTGCTTAGAAATTCTGTTGAAATTTGTCCAAGAAAAGATGCAACATTTTCGAGCGAATCGTTTTTAGGATTAAGCGACCATACAATTTCGCTGAATGTTGTTACAACATTTTCCGATGCGGAAGAAATTTCTTCAAGCTTTTCTAAAACATCATTGGCGCTAACATTTTTTTGTTTTGCCATTTCGCTTACAAGCCGTATCTCGGTTAGGCGCGAACCAATTTCATCATGAAGGTCGCGCGCAATGCGCAGACGTTCCCGTTCCATCGCGGCTTCGTGTTCCGATTTCATAATTCTCTCCCGAACGCGCCGCATAATTAAGAATCGTATTACAGTAATTACAATTCCTAATGCAATAAGAATTACAGCTATTTTAAACCACCAAGTCATATAAAATGGAGGCATAACAATAATATCAACAACAGCTTCACTCTTCCCCCAAATGCCGTCGCTATTAGCGCCGCGTACACGGAACCGGTACGTACCGGGATCTAAATTAGTAAACGTTGCTTCGCGTACCGTTCCCGCATTTACCCAATCGTCGTTAAATCCTTCCAGTTTGTACTCGTATAAGTTGTGTTTAGGAGTAGTGTATTCAAGCGCGGCAAATTCAAATGAAATAACATTCTGAGAATATTCAAGAATAATTTTGTCTGTTGTTTCAATTGATTGCTTTAACGGTGATGATTCATCTTTGAATGAAACGAGTTTATTAAACAGCTTGAATCCGGTTAATACAATTTGAGGGGCATTATTATTCGTACGGATATTTTTAGGATAGAACGCGTTGTAACCAAGAATTCCGCCGAAGTACATTTTGCCGTCCGGAGCTTTGTAATATTCTCTTCGGTTAAACTCGTTACTCTGCACTCCCGATTCAACATCATAATTTTTAAATGATTTGCTTCCCGGATTAAAGCGGCACAAACCTTTGTTGGTACTCATCCACAGATTGCCTTCATCATCGGTTAAAATTCCATACACAACATTGTTTGGCAATCCGTTATCTGTAGTTATATGTTCACACTTTCCCGTTGCTTTTTCAAAACGATTTAGCCCGCCCCCTTCCGTTCCAATCCATAAATACTTATCCGGATTCTGTACATCTTCTAAAATTGAAAGAATGTGATTATTGCTAAGCGAAAAATTGCCACGCGGTTCTTGATGAAAAGTGGTAGTTGAATTTTTCTGGGGATCGTAACGAAGCAATCCGCGGTCCGGTGTTCCAAGCCAAAAAACATTATCATGATCAACTAGAATAACAGAAATATCAGAATAGCCCGCAGCACCGGATTTATTCAAGTATTCAGGAATCATTCTCATATCATCGTAAAGCCGTATATGTGTAAATGTTTTTGTAACTGAGTTGTATTTATTTATTCCGCCAACAGTAGCTATCCAGATTGAACCGAAATTATCTTCAAAAACATCGCTTACTGCCCAAACAGGTACAGCAGGTATGTTTGATGGATTTGTGTTTATACGCTCAATTAGTTTTCCGGATTCGTCTATTCTAAGAAGACCTGTGTGTGGAGTAGCGATTAAATATTCTCCGGTTTTTATTTTTCTAATAGGAAGAAACTCCGTGCCTCTTCCATTCAACAGAGTATTAGAAATACTGCTAAAATATTTATGAAAAGCATTTACAGCTATTGGGAATGTTTCATTTAAAAATACACCCGGTGTTGAGTGAAACATCTTTGTGTTCGGATTATATTTCATTACTCCCCATCCGCCGGTACCAAGCCAAAAGATACCGGATTTATCTTTGCACACTGCATTTGTAAACCACTTATCTGTAGGCTCATTAAGCACAGTATATTTTTCTCCACGCATATCAAACGCAGCAAATAGTTGAAACGAAGAAATGTATAGAGTGTTATTAACTTCGAGTATATTGCTAATTAAACATGGGTTTCCATTCGAATCACGTACTGGGTAATGGAGAATTTTTCCGGAATGAGTATCGTAAAGATTCAATCCCGACGCAGTACCAAACCAAACCATTCCTTTTTTATTCACCGAAAGAGAGGTAACATCATTCAAGTATTTTAATTCTATTCCGTCTTTGTCTTTTGGAAGAATGTGCGAGAACGATTTGCTCTTCGGATTGTAGCAATTTAATCCGCCCTGTGCAGTTGCAATCCACAGCAGTCCGTCATCGGATTCACTAATTGCATGAATGTAATTGGAACTAACGCAGTTAGAATTTGATGCTTGATGAATGAACCGCTGAACTGTAAAAGTTGTGGGATTTAATTTGTTTAATCCCCCGTCGGTAGTACCAATCCAGAGAAATCTGTCGCGGCTTTCGAAAAGACATGTAATATAATTACTGCTAAGTGTTGTCGTATCCGCACTGCTTATAATTTGCACAAAAGATTCTTTAGCGCGGTCATATAAATTTAATCCTCCGCCATTTGTGCCAATCCATAACCGCTGATGAGAATCTTCAAAAACAATAGACACATTATTTTCCGATAATGAAGTTGAATCGGCAGGGTTATGCCGGTAGCAAATAAATTCATATCCATCGTAGCGGTTAAGACCGTCCTTTGTACCAATCCAGAGAAAACCTTTTTTATCCTGACAGATGCTATAAATGTAATTTTGTGAAAGCCCTTGGTCTATAGTAAGAAATTCAGAAGCCTCCTGAGAAAACAACATAATTGGGAAAAATAATATTGCGAGCGTGAAGCCTATAATTCTCATACAGTTAGTATATTTTTAGTCATTTAGGTGCGGCTTAATCTAAAGAGAGAGTGAAGTATCCATTTTTGCAGTTCAATATAAAACTAACCGACAAATCCGCAAAAAATATTTTTTAAACCGTTTCCATATTTGCGTGTGTTATTAATATCAAAGCCGCATCCGTCATCAACAATTGAAATGAGCAAATCGTTTTTTGTTACCGTTAGCTGCATGGTGACATTAGATGCCATGCAAATCCCATCATTGGAATTTTTTCATCAGATTTAAACTTGCCGAAGTTGTAAATTCTATTTGTATCGAGATAAACTTCAAAAATCTTTTCGATTCGGTTACTGAATATTGCCGAGTTAGCAGCGTTATGATTTTCTAAGTGAAGCCTTATCCACAAATTTCTTTTGCCGGGAATGATTGGAATTTCGGAAGGTTTGTTAATTGGAAGCCAAGATTTATCACTATCTGGTTTAAATAACCAGATTAATTTCCCATCGATAGATGTAGGAGAATCCTCCCAACGGTACTCCCAACCACCTATCGATGTAATGGGTGTTTGTTCAGCATAAACTAAGTTTGCCAGAAACGCCAAACAGAAAAGTAAAAAATATGTAAATGATTTTGTAGTTATCATATCATGTAGGAAGTCACATTATTTCTTTCTTTAAATATAAAGATAGAAATTAGACTTTTGCATAACAAAAGCCACATAACCGTTTTTGTTTTATGTTTGTCAGGGGGAAAAGAGAGCCGGGGAACTTAACGCAGTTTCTTCTTCCACAAAATGATCTGTTCTTTCACCAATTCCGGATTCGGCGAGCCGAAAGTTTTTTTTCGCGAGAGTGCGGATGAAATATCGAAAAGCTGCAATGCCGTTTCGTCAAAGAGCGCGCTGATCTTTTTCAACTCATCCATGGTAAGTTGATTCAACTTGCACTTTTTTGTTTCAGCTAATTTTACAACTTCTCCAACAAGATGATGCGCTTGTCTGAATGGAACTCCTTTAAGGACAAGCCAATCGGCTAAATCTGTAGCGAGTGAAAAATCACCGTTTAACTCTTCGGTAAATCTTTCTGCATTTATTTCCATTCCGATAAACATTAGCCGCATCACTTCAAGTGATGTAAAATAGGTGTGAACAGAATCGAAGAGCGGCTCTTTATCTTCTTGAAAATCGCGGTTATAACTTAGCGGCAGACTTTTCATTGTTGAAAGAAATCCAAACGCGTTGCCGAAAACTCTTCCGCTTTTTCCGCGGATAAGTTCAGCAAGATCGGAATTTTTCTTTTGCGGCATTAAAGAGGAACCGGTAGTAACGTCATCGCTCAATCTTACAAACTTCCACTCTTGCGAAGTCCATAAAATAATTTCTTCGCTCAAGCGCGAAAGGTGCATCATTCCAACTGAGCATGCATTTAGAAAATCAAGCACGAAATCTCTGTCGGAAATTGCGTCGAGCGCGTTTGCGGAATTTTTAGCGAAGCCAAGTTTTTGTGCTGTACTATTTCTATCCAACGGAAGCGTGGAACCGGCTAACGCGCCGCATCCAAGCGGCGAAACGTCCGCTTCATCAAGAACAAATTGTATCCTTTGTTTATCGCGCTCCAGCATTTCAACATAAGCAAGAAGATGAAACGCAAAAGAGATCGGCTGCGCTCTTTGTAAATGTGTGTAACCGGGAATGATCGTTTCCGAATGTTCTTCAGCAGTTTTAATCAATTGCTTTTGAAGTTCGGTGATCGTGTTTTTTAATTGATCTGCTTGCTTCTTTGTCCACAACCGTAAATCCGCAGCAACTTGATCGTTCCTGCTTCTTCCAGTGTGTAGTTTGTCGGCTGTTTCGCCAATAAGTTCTTTTAAGTGAGATTCAATTGCGGAGTGAATATCTTCAAATCGTGCGGGGTCGGGTTTCCAAATTTCATTTAAAAATTCATTCCGGATTTTTTCCAACCCGGAATGAATTTGTTGAGCTTCTTCTTTAGTGAGTATCCCAATCTCTGCAAGCATTGCCGAATGAGCAACACTTACTTCAATGTCTTCTTCAATTAACGTAACATCAAATGAAAGCGATGAAGAAAACTCCAACGCTTTTTGATTAAGCGACTTTGAAAATCTTCCGCCCCAGAGCATTAGTGCGCTACCTCGTGCGCCTTCGTTTCACTTGGAGTGTTTGCGGCTTTTACAAGACTCAATGTTTTATACGGCAATCCGTACAACGCTAAAAATCCTTCCGCCGCTTTGTGATCAAATTTATCTTCAATTGTGTAGGTTGCCAAATCTTTATTGTAAAGACTATACTTTGAACTTCTCGAAAGTACCGTGATGGTTCCTTTGTAAAATTCTACGGTAACAGTTCCCGTAATATTTTCTTGTGTGGAATCAACAAAAGCTATTAACGCATCAAACAACGGCGAGAACCATAATCCGTCATAAATAAGATTTGCAACTTTATCGGAAACTCCTTGTTTAAAACGGAATGTTTCTTTATCGAGAATAAGTTTTTCCAACTCTTTATGAGCTGTATGAAGAATGACCGCTGCCGGAGCTTCATAAACTTCTCTTGATTTAATTCCTACAACTCTATTTTCGATCAAGTCCATTCTTCCAATACCGTGTTTGCCGCCGATTACATTTAATTCTTTTACAAGATCAACGGCGGAGGATTTTATGCCGTTCAACGAAACAGGAACACCTTTTTCAAATTCAATTGAAATTGATTCTGCTTTATCCGGTGCGTCTTTTGGTGAAGTAGTAATTTGGTAAGCGTCTGCAGGAGGCTGAACAGTCGGGTCTTCCAACACGCCGCATTCAATCGCAATTCCCCAGAGATTTTCATCGATTGAATATGGCGAATCTTTTTTTATCTTGATCGGAATTTTATGTTCGAGTGCGTAATCAATTTCTTCTTCTCTGCTTTTGAATTCCCAAATTCTTAACGGTGCTAAAATTTTTAAGTGGGGAGCTAAAGTTTGAATACCAACTTCAAACCGTACTTGATCATTTCCTTTTCCTGTGCAGCCGTGAGCGATCGTATCAGCGCCTTCGGCAATTGCAATATCAACCATAAGTTTAGCGAGCAAAGGTCTTCCGATAGCGGTTGCCATTGGATACTGCCCTTCGTACAAAGCGCCTGCTTTCAAAGCTTTCCAAACATATTCCGTAATAAATTCTTTTTGCAAATCCAGAATGTAAGATTTTGATGCGCCGGTTAATTTGGCTTTCTCTTCTAAATTTTCAAGTTCATCTTTTTGCCCGAGATTTCCGGTTGCTGTAATTAATTCGGCATCGTATTTATTTTTAAGCCAGTTAACCATAACGGATGTATCAAGTCCGCCGGAATAAGCAACAACAATTTTTTTATATGACATTCTCTCTCCTATTTTACTTTATTCTTTGTGAGGGGTTTTCCGACATTATTCTTTTAATAAGTGAAATAATATTCGGAATACTGCTTTGTTTATTGGGGATGATCAAAACGGTATCGTCTCCGCCGATCGTTCCGATAATTTCTTCTTTGTTCCAACGATCGATGTAATGAGCTACACCTTGTGCTCTTCCGGCAAGGGTTCTCACTATTACCGCTGATTCATTGTGGTGTACTGTAAGTATTTCAAATCCGACAAGCCGCGCAATTTGTTTGCCGCTTTCTTCTGCATTTAAAATATAGCGGACACCATACTCGGTAAAAATTCTTACCACTCCAAGTTCGGCAAAGTCTCTGCTTAACGTCGCTTGAGTAATTTCGTACCCGTCGCGCTTTAGATAAACGAGCAAATCTTCTTGATTAGCAATGTGCTTTATCTGAAGAATTTCTTTTATCCGGTTTTGTCTTTTTAATTTTGAAGCCATGATGTGTTCCTCTATTTTAAATTATAAAATTATTGGACTGATTGAAGTTGCTTAACTTCGGCATGGCGAAACTTATCAACAACTTTGCTCAAAGTCAAAAGAAATAAATCTATTTCTTTTTGAGTAATTACAAATGGAGGAAGCAAACGCAGAGTATTATTTCCGGAAGTTCCGGTAACAACACCTTGCTCTAAAAGTTCTTTCATAAAATCTTTTACATTGATCGATGGATCAAACTCAATACCGACCATCAATCCGGAACCGCGAACATCTTTTACTTTTTCTAATTGAAGATTTTTAATTCCATTAAATAAACTTTCTCCCAACTGTTGAATTCTCTTCAACATATCTTCCGTAAGCAATTCTGTAACTGCCAGCGCCGCAGAAAGCGAAACAGGATTTCCGCCAAACGTTGAACCGTGATCGCCCGGTTGAATTACTTCGGCAACTTTTTCAGAACAAATTACCGCGCCGAGCGGAAGTCCGTTCGCGATTCCTTTTGCAATCGTAATGATGTCCGGTTGGATTTCCGCCCACTGATACGCGAAATATTTTCCTGTTCTGCCGATACCGGTTTGTACTTCATCAACAATTAAAAGAAGATCATTCGCATCGCAAATTGCGCGAAGTTTTTTCAAATAATCTGCGGAAGGAACGATCACTCCGTTTTCTCCCTGGATCGGTTCGACCATAACGGCAACCGTATGTTCATTGATCGAATCATTGATCGCATCAATATCGTTATAAGGAACATGAATAAATCCGGGAGTAAGAGGGAAAAATCCCTGCCACAATTTGTATTGCGCTGAGGCGGAAAGACTCCCCATCGTTCTACCGTGGAATCCGCCAAGAGCGGTTATGATGTTTGATCTTCCTTGACCGAATTTTCTTGCAAACTTTATTGCAGCTTCATTTGCTTCGGTTCCCGAATTGCAGAAAAAAACTTTATCAAGCTTTGATTGATCGGTAAGTTTTTTAGCAATTTTTTCTTGCAGCGATATTTCAAAAAGATTTGAAGTGTGCCAGATTTTTTCAACTTGATCGTGCACGGCTTTTGTAATGTGCGGGTGTGCGTGACCGAAACTTGTAACGGCAATACCGCTGAGAAAATCGAGATACTTTTTCCCGTTAGTGTCAAAAAGAAAAGAGCCTTCTCCTTTTACGAATTCAACGGGTAACCGGTTATAATTTTTTAAGAGCGAAGAATTATTATGCTGTTCCATTGGCTGTAATCCACGTTCCTTTCATTTTTGTATTAAACATTTTTGAGTTGGGTTTTAGTTCAACATCGTCCCCAATCCAAATTTTATTTATTCCTTTTTGCAGCAGCTCAAGACAGCTTTGCATTTTGGGAATCATACCGCCGGTAATTTCACCTTTCTCAATTCCGAAATCAATTTCTTTTTCATCTAAAGAACTTTTCACTTCACCGTTGAGCATAACGCCCGCAACATCGGAAAGGAAGAGAACGGTATCAGCCTTTATTGAAGCCGCCAAAACCTCGCAGAAAACATCGGCGTTCACGTTCATCAAATTTCCTTCATGATCCCTGCACACACTTGAAAAAACCGGGATGACTTTTTCTTTTAAAAGATTTTTTAGCCAGGAAATGTTTCCATTCAACTTCGGGTAACCGACAAAGCCTAAATCTTTGTTCAAATAATCGGCAACAAAAAGATTTCTATCAACACCGGAAAGTCCCATTGCCTCCAAGCCTTTTGCGTGCAAATATCCGATGATCTTCTGGTTCAGCAGTCCGGCTTGCACGGCGACAACTATGTCCATAATTTCCGCGGTTGTAACCCGCTGCCCGTTTACAAATTTTACATCACAATCCAATTTAGTTGACCAATCGGAAATGGTGGTTCCGGCGCCGTGAACAAGAATAATTCCATCGTAGTGTTTGTATAATTCTGTAAGCGTATTGCTCCATTTTGCATCTTGAATAAAGGCTGAAAGAGCTTTACCGCTAAGTTTAAGGATGATAGTTTTCATAACGTTACGTCCTGTAATTAGCATTAATTTTAATATAGTTTTCAGAGAAGTCGCATGTCCACCAGGTGGAATCGATCTTTCCCGCTTCCAAGTTGACCGTTACCGTATATTCTTTTTTTACCAGAATTTCTTTCGCGGCTTTTTCGTCAAGCACGATATCATAGTTAGGTTTTAAGATGGCAAGGTCATCAAAATAAATTGAGACTTTCGCCGGATCAAACTCTGCGCCGCTATTACCGGCTGCGGAAAGGATTCTTCCCCAGTTTGCGTCTTCACCGCAAAAAGCAGTTTTAACTAACGGAGAATTTGAGATAGCTTTTGCAACTGCGTTTGCATCTTCTTCAGTCTTTGCCCCTTTAACAGCAACGGTAACAAGTTTGGTGGCTCCTTCACCATCGGAGACAATTGATTTTGCCATTACAATGCAAAACTTTGTAAGCGCTGCAAGAAAAGTTTTATAATCTTCAGAATCTTTTTTAACCGGAACATTCGCCGCTCCGTTAGCAAGCAGAACAACCATATCGTTTGTGCTTGTATCGCCGTCAACGGTAATTTTGTTAAAAGAATTTTTTACCGCTTCGCTTAAAAGTTTCTGCAAAAGATTTTTTTCGATCGCAGCGTCGGTAGCAATAAAAGCCAGCATTGTCGCCATGTTCGGCATTATCATTCCGCTGCCTTTGCAAATTCCGCCGATAGTAACTTCGCCATTTGAAAGCTTCACCGTTTTTGCGTAAGACTTACTCGTCAAGTCGGTGGTCATGATCGCTTTAGCAGCATCATATCCGCCGCTGTGTGTAAGCGCCGGAATGATCTCATCAATTCCTGTTTTAATTTTTTCTATCGGAAGTTTAACGCCGATAACTCCTGTTGAACTGATGAGCACTTCATCTTGCTGGAGTTTTAATTTTTTCGCGCAATATTTTTGCATTTCCAAAGCGTCTGAGTAACCTTGTTCACCGGTACATGCGTTGGCGTTACCGGAATTAACCAGCACCGCTTGCACATGAGAGGATTTTTTCAAAGCTTCTTTTGAAACCAATAACGGCGCGGCTTGAACTTTGTTCAACGTAAATGTGCCTGCGGCTGTTGCAGGATATTCTGAATAAATAAGCGCTAAATCTTTTCTCTTCTTTTTTATTCCGGCAAAAATCCCGGCGGCTTTAATTCCCTTAACCGAAGTAATGGAACCTTCTTTATGAAAGTGCTGCATGTTTAACCTCCTTCTGCAAAATACCGAGTGATTCATCCCATCCGTAAAGTTTGTTCATGTTCTGGATCGCTTGACCGGCGGCTCCTTTAACAAGATTATCAATCGCGGAAGTGATGACAACTTTCTTTTCTTTTACCGAAATATTAATATCACAAAAATTTGAATTGATGACCCACTTTAATTCCGGCGGCGTATTTCTTATCCGCACAAATGGACTTTCTCCATACGCTTCTTTATAAAGTTTAACGAGTGAAGCTTCATCAACATTATTTTTTAAATGAATAAAACTTGTCGCATAAATGCCAACCGCAACCGGCAGCAAATGGGTGGTAAACGCGAACGGAGAATGAAATCCATTCTTATATAATGTCTGTAAAATTTCCGGTTCGTGTCTGTGAGTGTTTACGCTATACGCTTTTACGTTTCCGTCCATCTCGGAGAGAAGCATTTCTGTTTTAGGCGATTTCCCCGCGCCGCTGGTTCCGGAATATGCGGAACAACTTACGCTGATGATCTCTTCACCAAAATTTTTAACTAAAGGAAGCAGCGCAAGTAATACTGCTGTGGGGTAACATCCCGGATTTGCGATTAGTTGTGCATCCGAATATTCGGTTTCGGAAAAATCAGCCAAACCGTAAACTTTTGATTTTAATAAATAGGAAGATGAATGCTCAAGGTGATACCATTGCATGTAGAGTTCTTCAAAATCCAACCGGTAATCTCCGCCAAGATCGATCACTTTTTTCCCTTTGCTGATGAGCGCCGGAACAAAGTTCAACGCTTCTCCGTGCGGGAGAGTTAAAAAGTAAAGATCGTGGTCGAAAGAAACTTCTTTAGCCGGAAGAACTTTTTTGTCTTCGACCAAGCCTTCGATGTCCGGAAATAAAGTGGAGAGATTTTCGTTTGCGGTGGTGTTTGCATAGACTTCAAAATCCTTTACAAAAGGATGATTGCTGCAAAACTGGATAAGTTTTTTTCCCGTGTAGCCGGTTCCGCCAAGTATGCCAATTGAGATCATGATAAAGTCCTATTAAAAATTTGAAAAATATAAAAAGATGGAAATGCGCAGAGAAATGTTATTGTCCCCTGCGGGGACGCGGAGAACTAAATGTAAATACCGGGGCTGTTGTGTTTAATTTCATCTTAAAAATTTAATAGAATTTTGATTCAAATCTAAGGAAGGAGCGGATATTTGTCAAGTCTAAAGAAGCATATAATTACAGAAATTTTGCAAATACTGAAACTATCCGGCAATAAGGTGAATATATATCCGGGAAAGAGGATTGAATGTAGTTTGGTGGTCGCTAAGATTAGGTAGAAGAAGGTGGGGAATGTTTTGGAACAAAAACACATTTACACATATCTTATTCTCGCAGATTTAGTATTATTTAGGTGACTGCAATATTCGGTTAAAGAGTTTACCTAAGCGATGTGAAAAATTATTCGAGCAAGATCCATCCGAAGTATAAAATGTCAACTTATAAATTCCGTCTGTTTTGACGAACTCGGAATCCAATAAGGTAATGAAAGTTTCTTGTCCTTGAATTAAATATTTTGGAATCGTTTCGCCTCTCGGTGGATTTAAGAACCGTTTATTTATTTTATAATCGATACGAGTTTTCTGGATGAAAATTTTCCAAAATAATTTTTTGGAAATAACTAATTTACCACAACGAGAACCAGCGGGATTGTTTGAAATAATCGTGAACAATAGTCTCGAACCATATTCATCAAATATGCCTTCTATATGAGACATTGTTGGACGTAATTTTCTTTTATTGTTCCAATGTAACAGCAGTGGAACAAGAATCGCCAATACTCCTACGATTGTACTCGGAGTTAACCAAGAATTTAGCAAATTAGGGAAATGTATACTTACCGCTGAATCAATTTGCATTAGACATCATACTCTTAATAAACAGAATTTACTTTTCACTACTAGTGGTTTGTATTTGTTGCCTGACGATTATAATTGTTTTGTTTCTTCTTCAATAATCTGTTTCTACATATCATTAAGCATATCCCTACTACAATGCTTACTGGAACTTTAATTATCCAATCTAAATTTACAAACCATTTTGCAATTGGAGCAATAAATAAAATAATAATACCAGCAGAAATTGGTAAAATTAAGGAATACAAGAATATCTCATATATCTTTATAAAAATTTCTAATAGCCTATTTTCTGTCTTCATAAGATATTCTCTTTTTATGTTTTATCATTTAAAGTAAAACATGACTGGTAAGCTGCTCGATTGGTAAGAATTTAATATGCAAAGTTGTCTCAGAAATAAAGTCACCTGATTTCTTGTTTATTTGTACGAACAAACTTAGAAGTGTTTTTGGAAATTAACAAGAAACGGGGGAAAATATTTTCTAAACTCGCCATCGAAAGGTTGTAATAAAGATTTTATCATTAATTTTTTGATTACAGTGTGGAAATTAACTAAAACGCCACCTTAGAAGCGAGTGGATAAGCGATGTGGTTTTTTTAGTACAAACCGTAATTACTAAGGAATTAAGCAGTAAAACAGAATACTATTCTGTTTTACGGTTATACATAGACTTGTTACAATTCTCAATTACATTGCCAACTGCAGACTGCCTTCTGCCGACTGAAAATTGCCGACTGCACACTGCTCTCTTACTTCAAAATCCTTTTCAGCATTTCAAGATCATCTTTGGTAGTAATTTTAAAATTGAGCGGTGAGCCTTCTGAGAGATAGATTTTCTTTTTCGTCCTTTGAACGAGCATTGATTCATCCGTTCCGACAAACTTTTCTTTCTTCGCTTTTTCAAAAGCAGAAAGCAACTGGTCGTAACGGAAGATTTGCGGTGTTTGAACGTAGTAAACTTGCGAGCGGTTAAGGTAGGTGTGTTCTCTTTTTGTCTTTTTTAAGAGTGTATCTTTTGCCTGCAAACAGACAAGCGCGTTCCCGTTTTTCTCTGCACAACTGATCGCATCAGCTAAAACTTTTTCCGAAAGTAACGGACGTGCGGCATCATGCACAATTACAAGATCATTTTTGTTTAGATCTGCCATGATGAGTGCATTGTAAACCGAGTCTTGCCTCTCTTTTCCTCCTTCAACAATTATGGTAAGCTTCGTCAGTTTATATTTCTTTTGCAGTCTTTGTATGCGGGGAAATTCTTCACGGCTTGCGGCAACAATAATTTCATCAACCTTTTTTGCCTTTTGAAAAACCTCCAGCGTGTACGCAAGAATTTCTTTTCCGTTTACTTTTAAGAATTGCTTCGGGGTAGCTCCTCCGAATCTTTTTCCAATTCCGGCTGCGGGAATGATTGCAAGAATCCGGGAGATGGTTGATGGGAGATGGTTGATGGTTGATGGAAGAAGTGACATAGCTACTATTAAATTATTGTTTAGAAATTCCAAAACACAAAACACAAATTCCAATTGTAATTTGTGTTTTGATGTTTGGATATTAACTTAAAAAAACTCTTCTTAGATGATCAACATTGCATCACCGTAACTGAGGAAACGGTAATGATCTTTTAAAGCTTTTTTATATGCTTTTAATACAAACTCGATCTCTCCGAAAGCGGCAACCAGCATCATCAAAGTTGATTCGGGATAATGGAAATTTGTAATCAATTTAGTGCCGATTTGAAATTCATAAGGAGGATAGATGAATTTGTCTGTCCAACCTTTATTGGCGCGTGCATAACCATCGGCAGTAACGCTGCTTTCCAACGCACGAACCGCACTTGTACCGACAACAAAAACATTCTTATGATTCTTCTTCGCTTTGTTGATATGTTCGGCGGTGCTTAACGGAACTTCAAAATATTCAGAATGCATACGATGTTTTGTTAAGTCCTCAACTTCAACCGGTTGAAACGTTCCTAATCCGATATGAAGTAAAACGGGAACGATATCAACTCCTTTGTTTTTGATCTTCTCCAGAAGTTTGGTCGTAAAGTGAAGACCTGCAGTTGGAGCCGCAACGGATCCATCTGTCTTAGCGTAAACGGTTTGATAATCATCTTTATCCGCTTTTTCCGGTTCGCGTTTAATGTAGGGAGGAAGCGGTGTGTGTCCGATTTTTTCAATCGATTTAAATACATCGGGTCTGTTAAAACGAACAGTTCTTCCGCGCGAAGTAGTGTTATCAATAACTTCGCAGAAGAGATCGTCATCAAAATAAATTTTGTTGCCGATCCTAACTTTGCGCGCCGGATCAACAATAACATCCCAGATCCATTCGCGGGTATTTAATTCGCGAAGAAGGAACACTTCAATTTTAGCATTTGTTTTTTCTTTTTTGCCGTACAAACGAGCTTGAATAACGCGCGTATCGTTTAAGACAAGAACGTCGCCTTCTTCCATATAGTCAACCACATGGGAAAAGGTTGTTTCTTCAATGGTTTGTGTCTCGCGATTCAACACCATCATTTGCGCTTTATCCCGTGGATGCATAGGATATTTTGCGATACTCGTTTTTGGTAAATTATAACTAAACTCTGATAACTTCATTTTCTTTAACCTTGTTAATTTGATATAACGGAGCAAGAATACTTTTTGTTCAAAAGTATTCTCACTCTCATAAAGTCCCGCTTAAGCGGAATTACTTTTTCTTTGAACCTTTTTTCTTATGGTTCTTTTTCTTTTTGCTGTGTAACTCATGAACGACCGCGCGGGCAGCAGCCAAACGTGCGATCGGTACACGGAACGGTGAACAACTTACGTAGTTCAATCCGGTTCTGTGACAGAATTCTACTGAAGAAGGTTCGCCGCCATGTTCGCCGCAAATACCAACTTTAAGATCAGGGCGAGTGCTTCTTCCTCTTTTTGTTCCGATCTCCAACAATTGACCAACACCTTCTTGATCAAGCGCTTCAAACGGATCGACCGGAAGAATTTCTTTTTCAACATACATCGGTAAGAATTTTCCGGCATCGTCACGAGATAAACCAAATGTGGTTTGGGTTAAATCGTTTGTACCGAAGCTGAAGAATTCTGCGCGTTCCGCAATTTTATCTGCAACCAGGGCAGCGCGCGGTAATTCGATCATCGTTCCAACCAAATAATTGATCTTCACTTTCTTTTCAGCCATAACTTCAGATGCAACTCTGCGTACGATGTCTTCTTGAAGTTTGAATTCAGTTAGTGTGCTCACCAAAGGAATCATGATTTCAGGTTTTACTTTGAAACCTTCTTTCATAGCTTCTGCAGCGGCTTCAAAGATCGCGCGCGCTTGCATTTCAGTAATTTCAGGATAGAAAATTCCAAGGCGGCATCCTCTAAATCCAAGCATTGGATTGAACTCGTGTAAGCTTGCCATTTTTTCATGGATCTTTTTAACGCTTACTTTCAACGCTTCAGAGAGTTCCTTAATTTCTGCATCGGTATGAGGCAAGAATTCGTGCAGCGGCGGATCAAGTGTTCTAACCGTTACTGGATAACCTTTCATCGCTTTAAAGATTCCTTTAAAATCTTCTCTTTGGTAAGGAAGAAGTTCTGCCAGCGCAGCTTTTCTTGCTTCGAGAGAATCTGAAAGGATCATTTTTCTCATTGAAAGAATTTTATTTTCGCCGAAGAACATATGTTCGGTACGGCAAAGTCCAATACCTTCAGCGCCGAAAGCGATTGCATTTTCCGCTTGATCAGGTTGATCTGCATTTGTTCTGATGCCTAATCTTCTATAAGAGTCAGCCCAGTTCATCAAACTGTTGTAAGTTTGAAATACTGGTGATTCTTTTGCACTAAGTGTTTTAGTAATAAGAACCTGGATAACTTCCGAAGGTTTTGTTTCAAGTTTACCTTCTATTACTTCTCCGGTTGAACCGTCGATTGAAAGATACTCACCTTCTTTTACAACGATGTTTTTATTTTCAACACGAATGGTTCTTTCTTTATAATCAATCTTCAAAGTACCGCAGCCGGCAACGCAAACTTTACCCATTTGACGTGCAACAAGCGCAGCGTGCGAAGTCATACCGCCGCGAGCGGTTAAGATACCTTCGGCGGCGTTCATTCCTTTAATGTCTTCAGGAGAAGTTTCAATACGAACAAGAATTACTTTATCTCCTTTAGCAGCCATTTCTTCAGCGTCCTGCGCGCTTAACGCAACTTTACCGGATGCAGCTCCAGGACCAGCGTTCAAGCCTTTCGCTAATAATCTTCCGGCGTCAATTGCTTTTTTCTTTTCAGTTAAATCGAAGATTGGTCTGAGCAATTGGTTTAACTGATTTGGTTCGATGCGGAGAAGAGCTTCTTCTTTATCGATCAATTTTTCTTTAACCATATCAACAGCCATTTTAACGGCGGCGAATCCGGTTCTCTTACCAACGCGGCATTGGAGCATCCACAATTTGCCTTGTTGAATAGTGAATTCAACGTCCATCATATCTTTGTAATGTTTTTCAAGTTTCAATCTGATGTTGTCGAGTTCTTTATAAAGACGTGCGTTATCTTTTTTCAATTCTGAAATAGGAAGCGGGGTTCTTGTTCCTGCAACTACGTCTTCACCTTGCGCGTTGAAAAGATATTCACCGTAGAAAATATTTGTTCCCGCAGCGGGATCACGTGTGAACGCAACGCCTGTACCGGAATCTTCGCCCATATTTCCAAACACCATTGATTGAACGTTAACCGCTGTTCCCCATGATTCAGGAATGCCGTTTAATTTTCTGTAAACAATAGCTCTGTCGTTCATCCATGAGCTGAACACCGCGCCAACAGCGCCCCAGAGTTGTTCTTCAGGATTTTCCGGAAAGGTGTGTCCGGTTTTCTTTTTGATCTCTGCTTTGAATTCCGCAACCAATTCTTTTAAATCATCGGCAGTTAATTCAGTGTCAAGTTTAACTCCGCGGAGTTCTTTCTTCGCGTCAAGAATTACTTCAAACGGATCGTGTTCGTGTTTGTCTACCGGTTTTAAACCAAGCACAACATCTCCGTACATTTGAACGAATCTTCTGTAAGAATCGTAAACGAAGCGGGGATTATTTGTTTTCTTGATCAACGCGGCAACCGTTGTGTCGTTCAAACCAAGGTTGAGGATCGTGTCCATCATTCCCGGCATAGAAGCGCGAGCGCCGGAGCGAACTGAAACGAGCAAAGGATTTGTTGATGATCCGAAAGTCGCTTTCATTTCGTTTTCAACTTTTGAAAGAGCTTTTTTAACCTGCTCTTTTAATTCTTTCGGATAAGAATTTTTGTTCTCATAATATTGAGTACAAACTTCTGTGGTAATTGTAAAACCTGCGGGAACCGGCAATCCGATGTTCACCATTTCCGCAAGGTTAGCGCCTTTTCCGCCGAGCAACCCTTTCATTTCTGCTTTTCCGTCGGCTTTCTTTCCGCCGAAGAAATAGACGTACTGATTTTTTTTTGATTTAGCCATAAGTAGGAATTCTCCTGTATTTATTTGTTATTCTTTTTTAGATACTTTGAACCGTTAAGTATCAATTGATTATTTCTTTTGGGGTTCACTAAGTTTTTTGAAAATTTCATTTGCAAATTCTTTTTCATCATCAAATTGTAATTCTATCTTCAAATAAAAGATATCGATATCGTCAAGTTCTTTTTTGTACTGCATCAGTTTTACCGCATCTTTCTGCGTGGTAATTACCGAGTGAACATTCGCGGCGTAAAACTGTTTCCGGATATTCTGAATGTCTTCCGGCGTATAAAATTTATGATCGCGGAATATCATCCGGTTTTCGGTATCAACATTTAATTGCTCAAGCGCTTTAAAGAACGAATGGGGATTCGCAATTCCGCTGATCACCAAACTTTTTTGCCCTTCAAATTCTTTCGATTCATAAAACGTTTTCTTCTTTATATCGAAAAAACCTTTTGCCGAATAGCTCGCTGTAAAAACTTTTTTTGCATCAAAATATTTTTGAAGCCTTGCCGGAATTTCTTTTAGTTCCGAAAATTTCCTATTCAAAACAGTAATGTCTGCTCGTTTAGTTGAAGTAAAATCTTCACGCAATAATCCGGTCGGTAAAAATGTCCGGCGCAAAGGACTCGCTTCCAACAAAAACCTCTGCTCAAAAATTAAAATGTCCAAGTCTCTAAAAATCCAGCGGTGCTGAAAAGCGTCATCCAAAATGATGGTATCGATTGCTGCCTTAGCAAGCAATTGTTTAGCGCCTTTTACACGGCTTTCACAAACGGCAGCGGGAACAGAACATTCAAGAACAGTTTGATAAATTTCATCGCCGCATTCTTCAACATTTGTTTTCAGTTCGGTACCGTCGGAGACGAAAAGAAATCCTTTAGATTGTCTGCCGTAACCACGACTTAATACCGCAACTTTTTTCTCATGTTGCTTCATCAAGTTCGTCAGATAAACAACTAACGGAGTTTTTCCGCTTCCGCCAACGGTTAAATTACCAACACTGATAACCGTTGCTTCAACTTTGGCGGCTGAAAATATTTTTAGATCGAACAAAAAATTCCGTATCGCAGTGATCAACGCATAAATTGGAACGAGCGGCAGAGCCACCAACCGCAAACCATCTACTATTTTCCGTTTGTTGATCTTCACTTCTTATTCCGAAAAATCCTGAGCGCGTTTTTGCAATTCATTTAACTTTTCTTCACATTCCAAAATTATTTTTGAAGTTTCATCACGGCTTAAATTTCCATCAATCAAAATCGGCTCGGAATAAACTAATTGCACTTTTGAAAATGGAAACGGAACTTCAAAATTGTCCCAGCTTTGCAATTTTAATTTCGATTGATAACCTGCGCCAACCAACACCAACGGAACACCGCTCTTCTTAGCAGTTATCACGGCTCCGGCTTTCATTTTGAAATTTGGTCCGCGCGGTCCGTCGGGAGTAATAGAGACAGCGCATTCATGTTTCGCGTGGTCGATCATAATCTGCAAAGCAACCTCGCCGCCTTTGGAACTTGAGCCGCGTACAACTTTATAATTCCACTTGCGTAAAATTTTTGCAAGTAAGTCACCGTCCTTACTTTGACTAATAATTGCAAGTAATTTCAAATTGCGGTGAGCGAACCAGGGAATTACCATCGTTCCATGCCAGAAAGCGAGAACAAAATTTCCCTTCTCTTTTATAAACGAATTAATAGATTCGCTGCCAATCGTTTGGATCCGCAATGTTTTGCAAAGCGTTTGAATCAATATGTAAAGAACATAATTTCCAATGAACCGGAGAAAGCTTTGATACTGTTTTCTAAGCTTCATTGATTGATGCTATAATTATTTCCGCGGCAGTTTTTGACGCATCTTTATTACCGAGTAAAACTTTCAGACTTTTTAATTTTTCTGATACGGTTCTATAAAGAGATGCGTCGCTCAAATATTTACCGCATTCATTTAGAATGTTTTTTGTGTTCACTTCGTTTTGGATCAATTCCGGCACAACCGTTTCGCCGGCAATGATGTTCGCTAATCCGATGTTGCTAAGCGTTATCAATTTTTTTCCGATCAAGTAAGTCAGCGAATTTGTTCTATAAACGATCACCATCGGTAAACCGAATAATGCGGCTTCAAGAGTAGAGGTTCCCGATTTGATGATACCAAGTTTCGCATATTTAAAAAGTTCATACGATTTATTTTTAACAACTCGATAATTTCTTTCGGCGCTTAACTTCTCAAAAGTTCTTTCATCAATATTTGATGAACAACCAACCACAACCTGCAAA
>Ga0209417_1003771_pt1 | contig 19497 bp, 17 predicted proteins | sample RifGroF2_FD_184002 | JGI IMG/M metagenome (GOLD analysis project Ga0209417, IMG submission 184002) | Groundwater microbial communities from Rifle, Colorado, USA - Groundwater F2 (SPAdes) (version 2) | ecosystem: Environmental > Aquatic > Deep subsurface > Groundwater | place: Rifle, Colorado... | reverse complement strand
TCCGGTAACAAACAACTTTATCCAACCTCAGTTACCAACAAGCTGGAAAATGAACAGAGTTTGATAAATTATCCCAACCCATTTTCTGACTTGACTACCATACAATTCCAAACCTCTTCAAATGCTTTAGTTGTAATGGATGTATATGACCAAACAGGAAGGAAAGTCTCCACCCTGATCAACAGTAAGTTGCCTTCAGGGACACATCAGGTTAAATTCAATGGAAGTACATTGCCTGAAGGATTGTACTTCTATAAATTGAAGGTTGATAATTCTTCAATTACTAAAAAGATGATACTTAAAAAATAAATTATGAAACTTAAATATGCTTTTTTGTCATACGTAATGACGATTCTTTTGGCAGTTTCCTTTGGTAATGCCATCGGTCAAAGAACCTACAAAAACCCGATCATTACAGGCATGAACCCCGATCCGAGCATTTGCAGGGTGGGCGACGATTTTTACCTGGTAACCTCCACGTTCGAGTTTTATCCGGGGTTACCGATCTATCACAGCAAAGATTTGGTCAACTGGAAGATGATAGGCTATGCATTGGACAGGCCAGGCAATTGTCCAATGGAAGGTGCCGGTTCATCGGGTGGCAATTACGCGCCTGCAATTAGCTACAACAATGGCACTTTCTATATTTCGTGTACCAATTACGGTGGAAAAGGTTCGCAAGGCGTGTTTTACGTAACGGCAACAAATCCTGCAGGCCCCTGGTCCGATCCGGTTTGGATTGGCAATTGGTACGTCGATCCTTCCATAACGTTTGCCAACGACAGCATGTATTGGGTAAGCCCCGGCAACAAAGGAAGTTTCATGGTTGGGACTTTCGATCCTGTTCAGAAAAAATTTATTAAACCATTACAAGTAGTAGCAACAGGCCAGGGAGGTTCATCACCCGAGGGGCCTCACATGTATAAAATTGGTGAATATTATTTCATGATGTCAGCCGAAGGTGGCACGGGTTACGAACATCGTGAAGTTATTCAGCGAAGTAAATCACCCTACGGGCCTTTCGAACCCAGCCCTTACAACCCGGTTATTTCGAACATGAAGCACCCGGAAAGTCCGTTTCAGGCCATTGGCCATGCCGATTTGGTACAACTGCAAGACGGCTCCTGGTGGTTGGTGTGCTTGGGAATCAGGCCCAAGGGTGGACGGTTTCAACATTTAGGTAGGGAAACCTTTTTGGCACCCGTTCGCTGGACCGAAGATGGCTGGCCCATTGGGGGCGATAACGGCGTTATGCTCGAAGAATTCCCTGCACCGAATCTTCCAGAACACAAATGGGAAAAAGAACCGATTCGAGACGATTTTAGTAGCCAAAAGCTTGGCTTGCAATGGAATTTTCTTCGCAATCCGTACGAAACCGACTGGTCGTTGACTGAGAAACCCGGCTATTTGAGACTAAACGGCTCAAAAGTGAGTTTGAAAGAAAAAGATTCGCCGGCCTTTGTTGGACGCAGGCAGCCCAACTTCAATATGGTAGTTTCTACTAAATTGAGTTTTATACCTGTTGTCGAAAATGAAGAAGCAGGTTTGGTGGTACGTGGCAACGATGCCAATCATTTCAGCATGGTCATTACCCAACGCGAAGGGAAACGAGTGGTGCTTTTCAGAAAATATCTCCAGGGTAAAGTTGAAAGCGAAGAGTACAAAGAGATTCCAAAAGGCGATGTTGTTCTGAAAATCAGTGCAACCGAATTGGAATACAAGTTTTGGGCGCAACCCAAAGGCCAAAAGGCGATGCTGCTTGGAACGGCTGCCACCAAAGATATCTCGAACGAAAAAATTCACGGTTTTATAGGCGCTTACATAGGCATGTATGCTTCGGGCAATGGAAGCTCTAACTCCAATCCTGCCGACTTCGACTGGTTCGATTATAGGACCGACATTATTGAGCCTTAATAAGTTTAGAAAAATAAGAATTAAAATATGTTATTTAGTTTAATGGGGAAATAGAAAATAAGGACTGCTGGACTTGTGACGCCAGAGATAGCAGTCTTTATTTTCTACTAAATAACAGAACAATGAAGACAAAATTAAATCAGGTTTTACTTTCTGCTATTATTCTTATTCTGTGCGGAATGGGGGTGAACGTACAAGTTCTGTATGTTGGTGCAAACTACCATCCGCACGGCAATAAAAACATTGAAAAAATTAAAACCGACATTCAACTGATAAAGGATACCGGATTAACTGTTGTTCGTATGGGGCATTTAGGTTGTGATAGCTAAGAACCAGCTTAAAGGATAATCTGACTTTGAATGGTTTGATCAAATAATGGATATGATGAACGATGCAGGAAATAAATGAGACATAGTTAAACATATTTCACATAAACTCCTGATACATTTATCAATCTAAATCTGAATAAAACAATCATGAAAAAAAATTACAGATTTATACTGATTTTTGGTTTAGCGATTTTAAGTTCCCAGCTATTTTCACAAACGGTTACAACTCCCTATGAGGTTGCAACATGGTCGGGATTTAGAAAAGCGGCAGTAAGTTTTACCTTTGATGATGGATGCCCTAACCAGCTTAAAATTGCGGTTCCTTATTTTAACACATTGGGATTGAAGCTTACGTTATTTACACCTACTAATGGATCACCTAATTGGGCTGGTTTAAAAACCGCTTCAGATAGTGGGCATGAGATTGCTAGTCACACTGTCACTCACCCTGATCTATCAAAAATAAGCGTTCAACAGCAGGTTAATGAACTTAAAAACTCAAAAACTGCCATTGAAAGTCATATCCCAAACAAAAAATGTCTCACCATAGCGTATCCTATGTGTGTACCTTGCCCAGACTCTTTGTTATATAAATATTATATCTCTGCACGCGGATGTCAGGGATTTATTGAGGGCAAAACACCTGGAAATTATGACAATATCAGTTCAATTGGTGTCGGTAAGCCTGGTTTTTACACGTTTGAACATTATAAATCGAAATTTCTCAGTGTTGGAACAACCGGAGGTTGGCTGGTTTTGCTAATCCATGCTTTGGATACCGATGCAGATGGATTTTCACCAGTTCCTTCAAAAGATATGAAATGGGCTGCTGAATTTCTTGCCATGAGAAAACCGAAGTACTGGACTACCACGTTTTTAAACGCTACACTTTATTCAAAAGAACGAAAAGCAGTAAAAGTTAAAGAAACTGCGGCTACGGATTCTTCATTTACATTAAGTGTCACGGATAATCTTCCTGATTCTATATATAACTATCCATTAACCCTTCGCCGTCCCTTACCGTCAAATTGGCCATCGGCTACCGTAATACAGGACAGTGTGTCTGTCCCTACACGAATTGTAAAAATTGAGACTAATGTCTATATAACTTTCGATGTTATTCCCGATTTAGGAGAAGTAAAGATCCTTAAAAACTTAACAACAGTCATTCCTCAAATTGATTCAATTCCAGCAGACAATATTAATCCTTCAGATTATTTAGCTGCAAGCATTGAACAACCAATGGGTTCCTCAGAAACAAAGGCATCTTTTAACTCAGGGAAATTAATTGTTACATCATCCAATTTCTCAAATGGTATTCTTATGATTAATTTATATGATACTAAGGGAGTTGCCATGTTATCACGAAAGTGGAATTATAAAGGAGAAAATGAGATTTCCATAGATTTAAACGGAAATTTAAAATCAGGAATCTATATTGTAGATATTACTGATGGAAGCAGTTCATGGCGTTCGAAAATAATTGTAAATTAAAACAAGTAAAAATGAAAAGAATTATTTTTTCCATACTTCTCTTAAGTATTGGTATCGTTTCAATGGCTCAAAAGTTTAGCAATTTGGCGTTAAAACCACAAATGGGGTGGAATAGCTGGAATACTTTTGCAACCGAAATAAATGAGCAAGTGATCATGGAAATTGCAGACGCAATGGTCAGCACAGGTTTAAAGGAAGCAGGTTATGAATATATATTGCTTGATGATGGATGGATGGCTATGGAAAGGGATGCTAAAGGAAATTTGGTGGCTCATCCGGAGAAATTCCCAAGCGGTATAAAACATCTTGCTGATTATGTGCATTCGAAGGGCTTTAAATTTGGGTTATACAATTGTGCAGGAACTAAAACTTGTGGAGGTTACCCAGGCAGCAGGGGACATGAATATCAGGATGCTTTAAAATATGCGGAATGGGATGTAGATTATTTAAAATACGATTGGTGCAATACCGATAAATTAAATCCTGCTGAAGCTTATATAACAATGCGGGATGCCTTGTTTGCTGCTGGCCGGCCTGTTTTATTTAGTATCTGCGAATGGGGTAATTCAAATCCGTGGGAATGGGCTGGCGAAGTTGGACATAGCTGGAGAACTACCGGAGATATTTATGATTGCTTTAATTGTGAATTTAATCATGGAACCTGGTCATCGTGGGGTGTAAGTAAAATAATTGATATGCGGAATAATGATACGCTACGAAAATATTCAGGTCCCGGACACTGGAACGATATGGATATGCTTGAAGTGGGTAATGGAGGTATGAGTTTTGATGAAGATCAGAGTCATTTTATGCTTTGGTCATTATTAAATTCGCCACTCATTCTGGGTAATGATATTAGAAAAATGAGCCAACAAACCCTTGATGTATTAACCAACAAAGAAGTCATTGCCATTAGCCAGGATGAACTTGGAATACAGGGATTTAAACATACTACAATTGATAGTGTCAATGTATGGGTAAAACCCTTAAAGAACAATGAATGGGCTGTATGTTTTTTGAACCGTTCAACTACTGCTAAACAAATTGAATTTAATTGGGAGGGAACAACTTTTGAAGATCAAATTAGCGCTATAAAAGCTGTTTTTACTAAGGACAATATATTCAACATCAGGGATATTTACCAAAAAAAGAATATAGGAACAACAAAGAAACCTTTAAAAATTAGTTTGAATAAATATCAATCGTTGACTGTAAGGTTAACAAAATAAAGCAAAATACATTGCTATGAACAAGCTAAGAAACACCTTTTTAATAGGATACATAACATTGTTTCTGATAGTGTTAAATACCTGTTATGCATTAGGCCAAACTGCCATGATTAATACGCAGGCAAGGAATGCAAAAAGTTTAAACGGTGACTGGCAGGTAATCATTGATGCAGGCGGAGGCGGCGACTGGAGACAAGTTTGGCAAGAAAAAAAACCACAAAAGAAGACCGATTTTATTGAATATTCCTTTGACGGTGGACCAATGCTAAAAGTGCCGGGAGACTTTAATTCCCAACGATGCGAATTAACTTATGTAGAAGGGACTGTCTGGCACAAAAAGCAATTCAATTATACCCTGAAATCCGACAAGCGATTGTTTCTGCATTTCGGAGCCGTAAATTATTTGGCCGAAGTCTATTTAAACGGCGAAATAATTGGCAGCCACGAAGGTGGTTTTACACCCTTCCAGTTCGAAATTACCAATAAAGTGAAGGAGGGTGAAAATACAGTTATCGTCAAGGCTAATAACAACCGTAAGGGAAATGGTTTGCCCGGCTACGGGTACGACTGGTTCAATTACGGCGGTATAACTCGAGATGTAGACCTGATTGAAACCCCCAACACCTATATTGAAGATTATTTCCTGCAATTAAAAAAAGGAAGTCTGAATACTGTTGCAGGATGGATTCAACTGAATGGAACAAAAACTATTCAGTATCTGACCATAAAAATTCCTGAACTGAATATTACCTATAAAACTAAATCTGATGAAGCAGGATTGGCCATGGTTATTTTTACGGCAGATTTTGAACTTTGGTCTCCAAAAAATCCTAAACAATACAAAGTAAGCATTGAAGGGGAAACCGATATCATAACCGACGATATTGGCTTCCGCAGCATTGAAGTTATGGGAAATAAGGTTTTGCTGAATGGGAACCCCATTTTCTTAAAAGCAGTGAACATTCACGAAGAGAACCCCTATAAAGGCTCAAGAGCTTACTCCATTGATGATGCCAAAATATTGTTGAATGCTGCAAAAGAATTGGGATGCAACCTGGTTCGTCTGGCCCATTATCCGCACTCTGAAAACATGGTAAGGGAAGCAGAAAAAATGGGTTTGATGGTATGGGATGAGATTCCGGTATATCAGCACATTCAATTTTCAGACAGCCTTGTTCCACAAAAGCTGGAAACCATGATGCGGGAAATGGTCAACAGGGATAAAAACCGGTGTGGGGTGGTTATTTGGAGCCTTTCCAACGAAACCTATCCGGGAACGCCCAACCGCAACAAAGCACTAATTGAGTTGACCCAAAAATGCAGGGCATTAGATTCCACAAGGTTGATTGTACACGTGATAAATACTCAGGCTTATGCAAACAACACATTTAAGGTGTGGGATCCGCTCTATAACTATTCCGACCTGATTGCCGTCAATGAATACATCGGGTGGTACATTCCCTGGCAAGGTAAGCCTTCTGAAACGCAATGGAATGTAGAATTCCCCGACAAACCGGTTTTTATTTCTGAATTTGGCGGCGAGGCATTGTATGGCAGTAAAGGCCCAACTGATGAAGCAGCTTATTGGACAGAAGAATATCAGGAGAATATTTATAATGATCAGATAGAAATGTTTAATAACATTCCCAATCTGTGTGGACTTTGTCCCTGGTTGTTGTTCGATTACCGTTCGTTGGGAAGGATGAACCAGCTGTATCAAAACGGCTACAACCGCAAAGGATTATTGTCTGAAAAAGGTGAAAAGAAAAAGGCATGGTATATTATGAATGAATACTTTAACGAGAAATGAGCATGTTCGCATTTAAAAAAATAGTCGTGGCAGTCATTTGTGTAATTGCCACAATTGCTAGTCTTTCAGCGCAAAATAAGGTAATAGACATTTGGGATGGAAAGGTTCCCGGAGCCATTCAAAATGACAAATTCAAGCAAAATGTTGATACGGCAGCAGGCTGGGTTGATAAGCATTCTGTTGTCAATCCCTACCTCGATGTGTATCCTGCTCCTTTAGAAAAGGCAACTGGTACGGCGGTCGTTATTTGTCCCGGTGGAGCATATTGGGGGATGGCTGTCAAACATGAAGGGTCGCAAGTGGCCAAATGGCTGAATGGCTTGGGCATAACAGCCTTTGTGCTGAAATACCGTTTGCCAGACGATGCCATCATGGAAAATAAATCAATTGGCCCCATGCAGGACGGGCAAAGGGCGATGCGCATTGTCAGGAGCCATGCCAAAGAATGGGGAATTAATCCGAATAAAATAGGAATTATGGGGTTCTCTGCAGGAGGACACCTTGCATCCACCCTTTCAACCCATTTCAATGAAAAGGTATATCAGCCAGATGACTCAACCAGTGCCCGGCCCGATTTCTCCCTGCTTATTTATCCGGTAATTTCCATGGATTCGACAATTACCCATTGGGGTTCACGCGTGAATTTGCTTGGCAACAATCCTACGCCGGAACAGGTGAAGCATTTTTCAAACGAGCTACAGGTCAATGCGCAAACTCCACCGGCATTTTTGGTGCAGTCAATGTACGACGATGCCGTACCTGTACAGAACAGCATTGTTTATGCGTTAGCCTTAAGGAAATATAAAATTCCAAGTGAGCTCCACCTTTACCAATCGGGCGGTCACGGATACGGGATGGGCAAGTCGGCAAATACGGAAAGTACGTGGCCCGAGGCCTGTCGGAAGTGGCTTGAGTCAAGAGGTTTTATAGGCGAGAAGGGTGCCCGCAGAGGTGGCTTTGGCGGGCCAATCGAACTGGGGCCCGATGACAAGCCCACATTTAACGATCCGCCGGCAGGGTTCAGGGACAAACGCGAAAATGTTGCTCACGGTACGATTACTACTGTTCAGTACAACTCTAAAACGCTCTCCACAAAGCGCGAAATGTTGGTTTATACACCCCCCGGTTATTCGTCCGATAAAAAGTATCCGGTAATTTATTTGTTGCATGGCCTCAATTCCGGCGCAGGTCAATGGCCATACTGGGTTCGTGCCGACTATGTTATCGACAACCTGCTGGCCGACGGTAAGATCGGGCCGGTGATTGTGGTTTTCCCTAATTGCAATACAAACATAACTGTGGACAACCCCAAGCCCGACGAACAGGTGGAGCGAAAAGAAGGATTTAAAGGCTACGGTGTGCTTTTCGAGAACGACCTGTTGAACGATATTATCCCTTACATCGAATCCCATTATTCGGTTTACACCGACCGCGAACATCGTGCACTTGCAGGCTTGTCAATGGGTGGTGGCCAATCGCTGAACATCGGCCTTTCTCATATTGACACCTTCACTTATATCGGCGGGTTTTCATCGGCCCCGAACACCAAGCAATTTGGAGGCCTTTCCAACTCCTCTCTGTTGCCTGATCCTGATGCCGCCAAAGAGAAACTCAAGTTGCTTTGGCTCGGTTGCGGCAGCAAGGATGGCCTGATCAGGGTTAGCCAAGGGGTACACAAATACCTTAAAGAACAGGAAATAACGCATGTATGGCATGTGGATGGCAATGCGCACGACGATACCGAATGGGCTAACAACCTCTATCTTTTTGTCCAGCAAGTTTTCGAAGAATGAATACATTCAAACAATAAATACAACGTATAAATAAAATATGGTATGAATAGATTGACTGTTTTTTTTAGTAGTATAGTATTGGTTTTATCCTTTGTGGCTTGTAATGTTCAGCAAGATGTTAAGCCTAAAACAATATGCAATCCATTAAATATTAGCTATCGGTTTCAACTAGATAAGCCATCAAGAAGGGAGGCTGCCGACCCTTGTATTATTCGCTTTCAGGATAAATATATACTATTTGCCTCAAAGTGTGGTGGCTATTGGTATTCTAGTGATTTGATTGACTGGAATTTCGTTGAAACGGATCAGATACCTACTGAAGAATATGCACCTACTGCCATTGCCTTGGGTGATACCTTGTATTTTTTAGCTTCTTCACATGAAAAAAGCAGTATTTATAAATCAACCGATCCGTTCTCCGGCAAATGGAGTTTAGCGTGTGAAGCGCTTGAAATGCCGGTTTGGGGAGGTTGCCATTTTGATCTCCATTTTCCTTTTAGAACAGACATTGCCAACAACTTCATTGAATCAACAGAATTGGTCAGAGTTTCAATCCCTTTATTAGCCAGACCGATTTGATGGATTGCTCTTTCAGGTGCAAAAATGTTTTGCGCTCCTCATCTTGCATAAAATTGGAAAAGTCCTTTTCTGTATCAAATTCTACAAGATGAATTTCATATGGCTTTTCGATATTGTTCTCAATAAATGAATTTTGGTCAGGTCGAACCCGTAACAAAAGCCGCCCATTGTATTTGGCAATTAATGGGATAGCAACCGCTTCAAATTGATTGAAGGATTTTTCCTGCCCATCCAAAATATAAATCAGTTGTGTGATGAAAACCATTTCTTTAATTGATCAGATTTTGTGTTGCCGCTTGGTGCAAATTTGCATTTATGAATCAATCTTGATAAAATCATACTATTAGAACAATTAAATCGAATTTAGTTCTTTACACTTTTCGAAATTTAAATTGGTGTTGCCTTATTGTCCTCAAATTCTGGTTTTCAAAACTTCAGGATAAGACCTATCGATTAACATATCTTGTAAAACCTAAATTTATTTAATAGATTGCGTGATTCATTAAAATGGAGGAGATTGTGATGAGAAGGAATATAGCGATGATGCTGTTCTTTTGTTTCTTTGGAAATATCATGCAGGCGCAAACCAATGGAACCCTTTCCGTTTCGGTTGCCACCAGCTCAAGCGGTGGAAACTATGCGCCACGCAATGTGCTCGCCATCTGGATTGAAGACAATTCAGGAAAATTCGTTAAAACCTTGCTGGCTTATGCCAATACCCGCAAAACACATTTGAATACCTGGGAAGTATCTACCACTGCAGCCGGAAGCGCTTTTAACTCGGTTGATGCCATAACCGCGGCAACTCAAAGTTCGCATGCAACACGAACGTGCAGCTGGAATGGTACCGACTACACCGGGAAACTCATGGCCGACGCGGATTACAAAATCCGGATGGAACTGACCGATAAAAATGCGACTGGGAATGTGGCCTCGTTCACTTTTACCAAAGGCCCGAATACCCAAAAGCTAAGCCCTTCAAGCGTTCCAAGCTTCTCGTCAATTTCAATCAACTGGACTACTTCGGTTACCGGATTAAATCCTGAAATTACACAGAGCAACACTTTTGTGGTATATCCAAATCCCGGAACCGGACAGTTTACCATATTGGGGGAGAATATTAGCAGTCTGAAAGTTACCGACCTTTCAGGAAAAGAAATTGCAAAAAGTCAAACACCGGTTGTGGATTTGACAGCTCAACCCAAAGGAATCTACCTGGTCACCATCAAAACTGAGCAGGAAACGGTTGTAAGGAAAATTATCAAAGAATAGCTATTCCCGGAAGTCGAAATCGACGCCAAACTATTCAATCCAGATTTTGGAGGTAGAAGAACCATGGCAGGAATTACAGGCTCCGCTGGTAATTGCTGAGGCCATATGCTTTATTGTTCCTGAACTACCTGCTACACTCACATATACGCCTGTTCCGAAATTGATTGAACTACTGGTATAAAAGCTTCCGCTTTTGTTGGTAGTAAAAGTTCCAATTGACGTTCCTGCCCCATTGGGCTGCGTGGTTAATTTGATTGTAGCTCCCTGAAATGCAGATGTCAAGGTCTTGTTATATACCGAACCTGCAGCAGTTAATTGATGACAGCCCATACAGTTTTTACCAGTATTGTGACTTGTACCCATGACACTTGATTGTCCATCAAGCTCATCATTGTCTTCCTCTTCACAGGCAAAAAAGCCGATTGCCATTCCCAAAAACAGTATTGCAAGTAATTTCTTCATGTATTCTATTTTCTGATTCATAGTTTGGAAACCAAACGGGGGAACCTGGCTTTTATTGCAGAAGTGGGATGCGGGCAAATTCAACGAACAATCTTTCCATTCAGTTATTCCATTTCAAATCAACACAAACCATTCACGGTTTGATTCTTATCAATCCAGGTCTTTTTTTCCGAAAACCCAAAATTGCCACATTAGGCTATTTGCAAGCAGTTTCATGATTTACATGTCGAATTCAAATATTTCGCATTAGAATATTTACAATTCAAAGGCGATTCAGCCATTTTGTTTACAAAATAATTATTAGTAAACTCGCATACCTGATTATAAAACCAGATCAGATGATGATAAATTAACCTTTAAACAAACCAATTAAATCAACTTATGGAGAATTTAGAAAAACTGAAAACCGTTAAATTTTACAGCGGTGAAATTACCCCTCTTGAAATGCACAAGGTGCGCGTAGTTCAGAAACTCAACCTTTTACCTATCGAAGATCGCAAAGAATCTATTTTTGGAGCCGGATTTAATACTTTCCTGCTTCAGAACAAGGATGTTTTTCTTGATATGTTAACCGATTCTGGAACCAATGCCATGAGCGATAACCAGATCGCTGCCATGAGTCTTGCCGACGATTCGTATGCAGGATCGGCCAGTTACACCAAACTCGAAAAAGCTATACTGGATGTTTTCAATCAAAAATATTTTCTTCCGGTACACCAAGGCCGTGCTGCGGAACACATTATTGCCAAAACTTTCTGTAAGCCGGGGACTGTTGTTCCTATGAACTACCATTTCACCACAACCAAAGCTCACATCGAAATGATGGGAAGTGCGGTAGAGGAAATTTATACTGACGAAGCGCTGAAGATCAAAAGTAATTTCCCGTTTAAGGGAAATATGGATATTAACAAGCTAAATAAGATCATTGAAAAATGGGGTGCCCAAAACGTGGCCTACATTCGTTTCGAGGCCGGAACCAACCTGATTGGCGGTCAGCCATTTTCGATGGCAAACCTACGCGAAGTGTCGGCAATTGCCAAAGCCAACAACATCATGCTGTTGATGGATACAAGTTTGATTAATGAAAATCTCTTTTTTATTAAAACCAAAGAGGAAGGTTATCAGGATAAATCCATCAAATCCATTCTGCACGAAATGATGAGTTACACCGACTTCTCCTACTTTTCGGGCCGCAAAGTGAGCTGCACCCGTGGCGGCGGAATGTGTACCAACAATCACGAAATTTACATGAAAATGCGCGACTGGGTTCCATTGTACGAAGGGTTCCTTACCTATGGAGGTATGAGTGTCCGCGAAATTGAAGCCATGGCTGTTGGGCTGAACGAAACGCTCGATTTCAACGTGATCAGTCATTCACCATCATTCATTAAATACCTGGTCGATGCGCTCGATAAAAAAGGCATTCCCGTGATCACTCCTTCCGGAGGTTTGGGTTGTCATCTTGATGCTATGGGCTTTTTACCACATGTTCCTCAAGGTCAGTATCCGGCCGGCGCTTTGGCTGCTGCCTTATATATTTGTTCAGGAATTCGAGGTATGGAGCGCGGTACCATTTCCAGTGTTCGCGATGCCAATGGCGACGATGTGCTGGCCGATGTGGAATTGCTCCGTCTGGCTTTCCCACGCAGGGTATTCACTTTGTCGCAAATTAAGTATGCCGAAGACCGTATCCAGTGGCTTTACGACAACCGCGAACTGGTGGGCGGACTGGAATGGACTGAAGAACCTCCGGTTCTCCGTTTCTTTGTTGGGAAACTGAAACCTATTGGAGACTGGGTAGATAAATTAGTCGCTAAATTCCGGGCTGATTTTGGCGAAAGTCTTTAACTTTCCGGAAGAAAAATCAATAATTATCCCCCAAATTATAACCCCGCCCTGCAGACAACATGTTTGCAGGGCGTTTCTTTTAACTGGGTTTTTATACTGTAGCCAAAAAATGGCAAGTTTTATTTCCTCGTCGAACTGATTCCAGAATTTTCACATCAACCGGCCTTCCCAAAGCGGTTTCAAAAATGGTTTGATGCGTGGCGCGGGTACATTCGCAATGAATGTCGTTCGGTTTTGCCGGACGATATTTAGCTGCCGGACAATAACATCCCTGCGAAACTTCACCGTAACGCACGTGAACGGAATTTCCTTCATTCCAGACTTCAAAGTTGTTTTTATAAGCTTCAATCAGCTTGTCCAAATCGCCTTTGCCTTTTTCAGCAATGTCTCTTTTAAATTGGTGACGGTTAAAACAACCGCGTCCGCAACCTGCCAGCAAAAACACTTTGGAAGGTTCATCCAGATTTTCATCAATGGTATTGAGGAGATCTGTTAGCCAGTTTTGGATAAACTCTTTTTCCTGAAGGAGTTGTTTATATTTTTCGTCGTCTTCAGGAATTGAATCGTTTGCCATCAGGCTGGTTGCCGGGAATAAAAAACATCCGGCACATGCGCTGGCAGCCAGCGAACTCCGGAAAAATTCTTTTCTGTTCATGGTTATGATTTTATGGTTTCTCTAAGAGACAATTTTCAGGATAGAAACCCTGAAAGAAATCAGAAAAGAGGAAAAAGGAAAGAGGAAAAATGTTCAGTGTTCAGTCGCAGTTGGCAAAACCCTTATCGGTGTTGATTCATGAATAGTGAGCCTGAACACTGAGCCTGAACACTGAGCCTGGGACCTGCTTACAGCATTGGACTTAAAATTCTGGCAAACGATTCCTTGATCTTGTTAAGGCGTGGCCGTTTTATCCATTCTTCCAAAACAACCTCCCGACTTTTTCCCTGGTCTTCGAGAAACTGATTGGCCAAGATTCCGGCTGTTTCTTCATCATAAATCATAGCATTTACTTCGAAATTGGTTTCCAGGCTGCGGAAGTCAAGATTGGCCGTTCCGACAGAAGAAAAAATACCATCGACCACAATCACTTTACTGTGAATAAAACCAGCCTGGAAGAAAAACACTTTCACTCCGGCTTCGAGCAATTCTTCAACATAGGAATTGGTTCCCCATTTGGATGAAACGGCATCCGACAAGCCCGGTACAATTATGCGTACATCAATTCCTCCCAAAGCAGAAGTTTTCAGGGCAGTCATAATATCTGAAGGGGGCATCAGGTAAGGCGACGAAATATAAACGTATTCGGTTGACGAAGCAATGGCTGCGAAATATGCCTGACCGATACTTTCCCAATCCGAATCGGGACCGCTGGCAACCATCTGAACCAATTTCCCATTACCAGCCTCGAAGGGTTTGAAATAATTTTCTCCCTTCAATATTTCTTTTGAAACGAAATACCAATCGGCCATAAAAATGATCTGCAAAGCAGTTGCACTTCCTCCAGAAACTTTCAGGTGTGTATCGCGCCACGGGCCAATTCCGGGAACACCATTTTGGTAACGATCGGCAAAATTCAATCCGCCAACAAAAGCCGTCTCTCCATCCACGACCAAAATTTTTCGATGATTCCGGTAATTTACCTTTGAAGTCAGGTTAGGAAACCGTACCCGCATGAAACAGTCTACTTTCACACCGGCATCAGACATGGAGCGCAGAAATTTCCGTTTAAGTTCCCAGCTTCCCACGTCATCATAAATAAACCGGACTTCAACACCTTCGAGGGCTTTCCTGATCAATAACTCACGCAGATAATTCCCGATTGAATCGTCTTCCACAATATAAAATTCAAGATGGATGTGATGTCGGGCTTGCTCAATGCTATTAAAAATTGCAGGAAAAGTTTCTTTCGCGTCTTTCAAAACCTGAATTTCGTTGTTATTCGTCAAAATTGCATTTGAGTTGGATAAAAACAGATTCATCAGGCGCTTTTTGGTATACAACCGATCGCTGATCCGAAACTGGTCCTTTGGAAGATTGCCCAACTGTTCAAGTGTCAGGTTTCTGAGTTTTTCAAGGTCTTTCAAACCTTTGCGCGAATACATTTTTGTTTTCCGGTACTCCTGACCAAAAAAAAGATAAAACACAATTCCTACGAATGGCAGTAATACCAAAATCAAAATCCAGCTGATTGTTTTCACCGGATTTCGGTTTTCAAGAATAATCAGAATAGCAATAAATACAACCGTTAAAAAATAAAGGATGGTAACCAGACTAGGCATTGATCTCCATATGTCGAATAAAATGGCCATGTGTTTTCTGACATTGAATTAGCACGACTAAATTTCACGAAAAAACAACATAAAAACAAATAAATTCTGAACAGGATTTTAAAGATTAACCGATATACATGATTAATCTAAAAATGGTTATTTTTAGGAGGTTATCTAACATCAATTTAGTGGATAGAAATGAAAACTGACAACTGAATTAATATGGAAAGTGAAAATGATATACTTACTCATAAAATAATTGGCTGCGCAATGCATGTGCACTCTTTACTTGGTAATGGATTTCAAGAAATAATTTATCAACGTGCTTTGGCGATTGAGCTAAAATGGAATCAAATTTCATTTGAACGTGAAAAAGAAATGCCCATTTTTTATCGTGAAGAACAAATTGGCACCAGACGAGTTGACTTTTTCGTAGATGAAAAAGTAATGGTAGAGCTTAAAGCTGTTGAAAAATTAGAAAATGTTCACAAAGCGCAGGCAATTAATTATTTGGAAGCTTACGGAATGGCAGATGGATTGTTAATAAATTCTGGAAATACTAGTCTGGAGTTCAAACGGGTTTATAATAAAAGACTTGTACCTAAGGAAAATCTAAAATTCAGAAAACCCGAATAATCCTGTCAATCCTTTAATCCTTCAAATCGTGTTCTGACTAATTCCTCAGCACATGCAGTTTGCAATCGTCCAGCATTTCGAAACCAATAGTTTCTCCGGTGATCCGGGGCGCTTCAACTCCTTTGCCGAAAAACTGGTTGCCAGTATAAACAAAAGCTTCATCCCAGAAGCCGTCCTGAAGAAAGCTATTGAGCAAAATGCTTCCTCCTTCAACTACGACCGAAAGGATACCGCGTTTATAGAGTTCTGAAAGCAACTGTGGAAGAATATCCCGATCAAAATCGAGTAGTATATATTTGAGATTTCCTGAATCCGCCTTTTCAATCCCTGTAAACACCCATGTTTCGGCTTTATTATCAAAAATATGCAAATCGGCATCAAGTCTTCCGGTGTGGTCAATCACCATTCTTATGGGTTGGTTCCCGGTCCATTCGCGCACAGTAAGCGCCGGATTATCGAATTCGGCAGTATTGGTGCCAATTAAAATCGACGATTCTTCGGAGCGCTGTTTGTGTACCAGTCTTTTCGCCAAAGCATTGGTAATCCAGGTGGGATGTTGCGTTTCAGTCCTGTCAGTATCAATAAACCCATCGAGTGTTTGCGCCCATTTCAGCAAAATATACGGGCGCATTTTTTCGTGGAAAGTGAAAAAACGGCGGTTTAATTCACGACATTCTTTTTCAAGGACTCCGACTTCGACCTTAATTCCTACCGCCTGCATGCGTTCAATTCCCTTTCCGGCAACTTTTACAAACGGATCGATGGTTCCAATTACCACATGCGGTATTTGTTTTTTAATAATCAGATCGGAACAGGGAGGGGTTTTACCGAAATGTGTACATGGTTCAAGTGAAACATACAAGGTTGACTTAGTAAGCAATTCCGGATTCTGAACCGAGCCGATGGCATTTACTTCGGCATGCGGGCCTCCGATTTTTTGGTGATAACCTTCACCGATGATTGTTCCATCGTGTACAATTACGCAACCAACCATCGGGTTTGGAGCCACATCTCCCATTCCCAGCAGAGCGAGGTCTAGGCATCGTTGCATAAATTTTTGCGGAGTACTCATCAGTGAAAAAATTAACTTTGCCAAAAATAACAATAAATGAAGGCAGGTATTGCATCCATCCGAAAAGAATTGGCAGGAATATATTCAGTTGAAGAAATTGAAAGTCTGATCTTCCTGATTTTCGGGAAAGTGAAAGGATATTCGCGAACCCGTGTTCTACTTGCCCGAGATGAAAATTTAACTCCGGAAGAGCTGGATAAAACTAACCAAATCGTTTCCCGCCTGAAGAAAAATGAGCCGATTCAGTATATTTTGGGAGAAACAGAGTTTTTCGGATTGCCTTTTTATGCCGTTCCGGGAGTTCTGATTCCCCGTCCCGAAACCGAAGAACTGGTACAATGGATCATTCAGGAGAACCAACATACTGAACCAACCATCCTGGATATTGGGACCGGAAGCGGATGTATTGCAGTTTCACTCCGGAAAAACATACCCAAATCAACTGTACTGGCCTGTGATATTTCTCCTGTTTGCATCGAAACTACACAGCGAAATGCCGAATTGAATCAAGCTGAAGTATCAGTATTAGAATATGATATTTTAAATAATTCTCCTGAAGTGGATTTCCCGAAATTGGATATCATCGTCAGTAATCCGCCCTATGTGTGTGAAACCGAAAAAAAGCTGATGGAGAAGAATGTTTTGGACTATGAGCCAGAGCTTGCTTTATTCGTGTCTGATGATGAACCTTTAATTTTTTATACCCGAATAGCCGATTTTGCAAAAGAGCATCTCAATAATGGTGGTCAGATCTATTTTGAAATCAACGAAGCCTTTGGGAAGGAGTGTTCGGAGATGCTTCAGGAAAAGGGTTTTTCGGAAATTAAACTAAAAAGGGACATTCACGACAAAAACCGGATGATCCGATCACTACTTTTCAAGTCAGACAAGACAAACCGATAGCGACACGATAAATTCATATATTTGTAGTAACCACGGAAAAAGTGGGTCATATCGGAACATAAACCACAGTTCATTTGAAACAGTTTTTTGTATATACGCTTCTGCTTTTAAACCTGATCGCTGTTTTTGCACTGGGCTTTGCTTCACTTTCGGTGTATCTCAGTCCGGAGAAAGTGTGGTTTGCCGCCTTGTTCGGAATGGCCTTTCCTTACTTATTGGTTATTAACCTGATTTTTATCGTTCTGTGGATCATCATAAAGCCTTGGTTTACCCTTTTTTCGATTGTAATTATACTCACAGGTTATCAGCACATCAATAATTACCTTCAAATTTCAGGAAAACAAACTTCGGAAAAGGGAATCAGAATTACCAGCTACAACGTGAAATACTTCATGGGAAATACAGCTTCCCCGAATAAAGAAAATGCCGATCATATCCTGAATTTCCTCCGACAGAACAATGCTGATATCATTTGCCTACAGGAAGTCAGGTTAAATAAACGACAGATTTTCGACATTACCAATCATAAACTTTCACAGATCAATCACATGCAACTTGCCCACAACAGCTATGCCGGCGGCCCTTTAACCATGACACGTTTTCCGATTTTGTATATGGGAGAAATCAGGTTTAAAAACTCCGGGAACATGATTATTTATACCGATATCCTGATTAATTCGGATACGGTGAGGGTTTTCAACTGCCATTTACAATCTTACCGACTTGGACAAACCGAAATCAGCGCCATTGATTCCATTGATTTTGATACCGATGAAAAAACGCAGGAAACATACAGGCATCTAGGAGGAAAATTTAAAGATGCCCTCATTAAAAGAGCTGAACAGGCGGCCACACTTCGTGAATATCTGAATCAAAGTCCATATCCTGTGATTGTCAGCGGCGATTTTAACGATACTCCTGTGTCATTCACCTACCGCATGGTAAGGGGCGATCTGGAAGATTCATTCACTGAGTCCGGCAAAGGAACAGCCAACACCTATAACGGGAAATTACCTTCGTTCAGGATTGATTACATTCTGTACAGTCCAAAATTCACCAGTTACAATTTTGGCGTATCCACATTGGATCATTCCGACCATTACCCGATAAGTTGTGATTTGTTCCCGGCAGAAAAAGAGTAACCAGTCCCAGTTTTCAGTGATCAGAACAACCTTTTTCGTTTTAGCAGGTAGGTGTAAAGCACGTGTTTAAAATCTTCATTGATGTCGGCTTCGGTAAGGTCGATGCGGTATTGCCCGCATTTGACACGCATTTCTTCAAAATAAGCTGACATGGCTTTCTGATAATTTGTTTTTAGATCAAACGTAGAGAATTTGATGTAATCGCCGGTTTCCAAATCGACAAACCGGTGTGGTTGATTCTTGAAGTCAAATTCGCGCTCCTGACGATGGTCGGTCACATGGAAAAGTAAAACTTCGTGTTTGTTGTATTTCAGATGTTGCAGCGCTTCAAATAATTCATCCGTCCCTGCCTGATCAATCAAATCGCTGAAAAGTATAACCAATGACCGTTTGTGAATATTCTCCGCAATCATATGCAAAGCATCAACAGTATTGGTTTTTTTATTCAACTTAGCTTCTTCAGCTTTTAGAAGTGATGCCAGTTGATTGTAAAGCAAATCAAGATGAACTGACGATAAGCGTGCTTCGGAATGAAACTCGATATCGTTTGAAAAAAGCGAAAGTCCAACTGCATCGCGCTGTTTCCGGAGCAGATACATGATTGCCGCAGCAGAATAAACCGAAAAAGCCAGTTTATTCATTTTAGCTGGCTTCCCTTTTTCGTATGGGAAAAGCATTGATGAGGAAGTGTCGATCACCAACTGGCACCGAAGGTTGGTTTCTTCTTCGTATTGTTTTACAAACAG
>Ga0209417_1003768_pt1 | contig 19502 bp, 16 predicted proteins | sample RifGroF2_FD_184002 | JGI IMG/M metagenome (GOLD analysis project Ga0209417, IMG submission 184002) | Groundwater microbial communities from Rifle, Colorado, USA - Groundwater F2 (SPAdes) (version 2) | ecosystem: Environmental > Aquatic > Deep subsurface > Groundwater | place: Rifle, Colorado... | reverse complement strand
CTTATCGTCTTCGCCTGCCGATATGTCGTTTACCATGAAATCACCTACAAAATCATAAGAGCGTTCTACAATTTCTGCCCGGAAAGTGTCTATTGAAATTTCAGAAGAGGGATAGTCCCTTAATACCCTTTTGAGTGCAGGTTTTAAAAGTTCCCACTCCTCATCTGATGATATGCTTTTTTGCCCCGGCCTTGTAGAGCATGCGCCAAGATCAATAATATCTGCTCCCTCTTTAAGCATCTGCTCAAACTTAGATGTAAACTGCTCATCCGTAGTGCATCTACTCTCTGAGTAAAATGAGTCATTACTAAGGTTAATAATTCCCATGACTAGCGGCTCGCTGTAATTTATCATAATTCTGTTAAAATAACTAACTTTGTTTTATATCACAAATATAGGATTTATTATGTTTATTGTGCTGGAAGGTTTGGATGGTGCGGGCAAGTCCACACAGATTAATCTTTTACAGAAATATTTTGAAAAAAAGAGGATGGCAGTGCATTACATGCATTTCCCAAGGTTTGACTCACCGGTATTCGGAGATCTTATTGCTCGATTCTTAAGGGGTGATCTGGGCAGTATAGACCAGGTTCATCCACTCCTTATTGCCCTGCTCTTTGCGGGAGACAGAAAAAATGCAGCAGAGATTATTAATGAGTGGCTTAAAGAGAAGAGTTGTGTTATACTGGACAGGTACATATATTCAAATATTGCTTTCCAGTGTGCAAAAGTAAAAGATGCAGAAGAGTCAGAAAAGTTACGGGACTGGATACTTGATACTGAATACAATCAATTTGCAATACCAAAGCCCGATATTAATCTTTTTCTGGATGTACCTCTCAATTTTGTAGATAAAAAACTGAATGAGAATCGTGAAGGCAACGACAGGGAGTACCTAAACGGCAAAAAGGATATTCATGAAGCAAGCATCACCTTTCAGACACGTGTGAGGGAGATATACCTTAAGGAGTGTGAAAGAGATGAAAATTTCATTAGAATTGACTGTTCTGACAGCGATGGTAACATGTTGCCGGCTGAAAATATATACCGCCTTATAATCAAACAGATAGAAAAATGAACCCAATGAATATGTTGAGAGCGTTAGCAAGATTGATAATCGGCCTGACGTTTATTTTTTCAGGATTTGTAAAGATAATTGATCCTGTAGGAGGGGGCTTGATAATTGGGGAATATTTCAAGATAATTGGAATTGGCTCATTTCCCTTCCTTTATCAGACAATGGGAGTTGTTTTGTCTGCAACAGAACTTCTTCTGGGTATTTCAGTCCTTCTGGGGCTCAAAATGAAGATTTCATGCAAGGTAGTATTAGCTTTCATGGCAGGCTTTACATTGCTGACACTTGTTCTGGCCATATTCAACCCCATTCATGAATGCGGATGCTTTGGAGAGGCTCTTAAACTTACAAACTGGCAGACCTTCCTGAAGAATGTTTTGCTGCTGATTTTCGCTCTGACACTATATTTTCAGAGAGATAACTTTGTCCCTATTGCCCCCGGGAACTGGGAATGGGGCTTTTTAGGTGTTTATGCAATACTTGTGCTTATATTGTCGTTATACTCATACAAGCACCTGCCTCTGATTGATTTCATGGATTACAATGTGGGTACGGACATAAGAGAAAAGCTCAGTATGTCCAGAGGTTCGGAAGGACCCACACTTGAAACAACGCTTATATATAAGAAAGAGGGAAAGGTAAAAGAGTTTACTATTAATGAATTGCCAGACTCCACCTGGACCTTTGTAGACTCCAGGACAAAGACAACTTCGTCAGAACCACTGGAGGGAGTTATCAATTTTGCAATTTCGGACAGGGAGGGAAACTATGTAACCGATTCGCTTCTAGCAATAGATGGTCCGGTTTTTATCACTTCTGTGCCCAATTTTGAGAAACTGACAGATTCTGATATCGGCAAGATAAAGCAAATCAATGCAAAGCTTAAGGAATTGGATTTAAAGCATCTTATTCTGTCAGGATCGTCATTCATGATGATGGATAGTCTAAACAGAGATTCTATTGACATCCGGATTTTCTATACCGATGCCAAGACATTACTTACAATGAACCGTTCCAATGGAGGGTTGATATACCTTAACAATGCTGTGGTTACTGCAAAGTGGTCAATTAATTATCTTCCGATGAATTCTATAGGACGCCTCATAAATGAGGATCCGGAATTGATTGCCGCAAAATCAAGAATAAAGGAGCAGCTGGCAGCAGAGATTGCAGCAGCAATAATCTTGTTGCTTATTGCACTTATGAGATATGTCTGCAAATTTGTCTATACACATAAAATTATTGTTTATGAAGATACTCCGGAACAAGAACCTCAAAAACCATAACACTCTTGGATTAAACGTATTTGCAAAATACTACGCTTCTACCACCAACAAAGCGGAGTTGTCGGCATTGCTCAGGAATACTCAATATTCGGGTTTGCCGAGGATGGTTTTGGGAGCTGGTTCAAATGTGCTATTTACATCAGACTATGACGGATTTGTAATTCATCCGGCCATGTCTGAAATTGAGGTTACAAGTGAAGACGATAACGACATGTTTATAAGGGTGGGGGCTGGTGTTGTATGGGATGACCTTGTTAAATATACAGTAGACAAAGGATGGGGTGGGCTGGAGAACCTGTCATGGATACCAGGTTGCGTAGGAGCTGCACCTGTTCAGAATATCGGGGCATACGGAGCAGAGGCGAAAGACACAATAACTGATGTAGAATATACAGATATAACTTCCGGAGAAGAGTTCATGATAAAGAACGGGGATTGTCGGTTCGGATATCGGGACAGTGTTTTTAAGAGAGAACTAAAATCAAGGACCATAATCACCTATGTCTCTTTCAAGCTTTCAAAGGTTCCTTTGATAAACAGTAATTATGCAGACGTGTCGCAGGCGTTGCTGGGGTTTGATTGCCCAACCTTGCAAAATCTGAGGGAAACAATAATTGATATCAGAAAAAGAAAATTACCTGATCCTGCAGAGGTGGGTAATGTAGGCAGTTTTTTTAAAAATCCCGTTGTAAGTGAGGGTGTTGCAAATTCAATTAGTGCAGCCAATCCCACACTAAAATTATTTCCGGCTACAACAGGCTTCTGCAAAATACCTGCAGCATGGCTCATAGAGCAGTGCGGATTTAAGGGAAAACGATATGGAAATGTCGGGGTACATTCAAACCAACCGTTGGTTCTCCTTGCATTTGAAGGGGCAAAAGGAGACGAACTCATAAAACTCTCAGATATGATTCGTAAGAGTGTTTTTGAAAAGTTCAATGTAGAAATAGAGCCGGAAGTAAACATATACTGATCCGGCTCTCAACTAAAATTTTTACAGTTTGCGTTTAACCTCCACAATAGTGTAGGATTCGATTATATCCCCGGTTCTCATGTCGTTGAATCCATCTACATTAAGACCACAGTCGTAACCAGAGGCAACCTCCTTGACATCATCCTTAAATCGCTTCAAAGAACCAAGGCCACCTGTAAATATTACAATACCATCACGAATGACGCGGATTTTGGCATTTCGGATAAGTTTACCCTCCTTAACCATACATCCGGCAATTGTGCCGATTTTTGAGATTTTGAATGTTTCGCGAACTTCTGCAGTTGATGTTATCTCCTCCTTCTGTTCAGGGGCAAGCATACCCTCAATACCACTCCTCACTTCGTTTATCGCATCGTATATTACGGAATACAGACGTATTTCAATCTCCTCTTTCTCTGCTATCTTGCGTGCGTTGGTAGATGGTCTTACCTGGAACCCTATTATAATTGCATTTGATGCAGCAGCCAGCAGAACATCGCTTTCAGATATGGCTCCTACTGCCTTGTGTATTACATTGACATGAATCTCTTCTGTTGAAAGTTTGATTAACGAGTCTGATAAAGCCTCAATTGAACCGTCAACATCACCCTTAACAATTACATTAAGCTCCTGGAAATTACCGATTGCAATACGACGGCCAATCTCTTCAAGAGTTATATGTTTCTGAGTTTTTAAACCCTGTATGCGCATTAGTTGTTCTCGCTTGTTTGCAAGATCACGTGCCTCTTTTTCGTCTTCCATTACATTGAACACCTCACCTGCTGCAGGAGCACCATTAAGACCAAGAATGGATACAGGAGTGGAAGGACCTGCCTCTGTTATTTTCTGTCCCCTTTCGTTAAACATGGCCTTCACTCTTCCTGTATGACTTCCGCACAGAAGTATGTCACCAACTTTCATAGTACCGGATCCTACCAGAATTGTGGCCAGAAATCCCCTTCCTTTATCAAGAGAAGATTCAATCACTGTTCCATGTGCCCGTTTATTTGGGTTCGCCTTTAGATTAAGCAACTCTGATTCCAGAAGCACTTTTTCCAGTAATTTGTCCACATTCAGACCATTCTTTGCGGAAATTTCCTGACACTGGTATTTGCCACCCCAATCTTCAGTAAGCAGATTCATGTTTGCAAGTTGCTCACGTATCTTCTCAGCGTTGGCACCAGGCTTGTCTATCTTGTTTATTGCAAAGATCATAGGAACGCCTGCAGCTTGTGCATGGTTAATTGCCTCTTTTGTCTGAGGCATTACTGCATCGTCAGCTGCAATTATTATAATTGCCATATCTGTAACCTTTGCCCCACGTGCACGCATAGCTGTAAAGGCTTCGTGACCTGGTGTATCCAGAAATGTGATTTTTTCTCCACTTGGGAGCAATACATTGTATGCTCCAATATGTTGGGTTATTCCTCCGGCCTCACCGGCTATCACATTTGCCTTTCTTATGTAGTCCAGCAATGATGTCTTTCCATGGTCTACGTGTCCCATGACAGTTACAATAGGAGGGCGAGAAATGAGATCTTCCTGATTGTCGGCCTCTTCATGTATTGCTTCTTGTATGTCTGCAGTGATAAACTCCACACTGTACCCGAACTCCTCTGCCACCAGAACCATCGCTTCTGCATCAAGTCTTTGGTTAATAGAAACCATAAGCCCAAGATTCATGCATGCTTCAATGACCTTGGTAACAGACACATCCATAAGTACAGAAAGGTCGTTTACTGTTACAAATTCTGTAACTTTCAGAATGTTGCTAGACATCTCCTGCATCTCCTGCTCCTCAATCATCTTTTGATTAGCAACATCTCTTTTGTCACGACGATATTTTGACCCTTTTGTCTTGCCCTTGCCTTCAGTCATCTTAGCATAGGTATCCTTTATCTGTTTCTGTACAGCATCTTCGTCTACCTCGGTCCTTACTGGTTTGAATCTCTCTTTTAAATGTTTGGTGCTACTTGTTTTACTGGCTGCTGCAGGACTTGGCCTGTTGTTGCCGGGTGCACCTTTGGGTATAAGGGTGCGATTATTGGAAACCTCGTTGCGTCCCTCTTTGGTTACATCTATTTTCTCCTTGTGATTCTTGTGGATTCTCTCCCTTTTACCCTTATTGGCGAATGAGGCATTACTTGGCTTCTGTTCAGGTTTTTTCTTTTCAAACTGAGTAAGATCCATTGTCCCGCTTATCTTCGGGCCACTCAATTTTTCAAATTTTGTTTCTATATGTTCGATCCGCTCGGGTTGAGGGAGATCAACCTTTTTCTGATCCTCTTTTGGTTTGTTATACTCTTTTGAAACTTGTTGATCAATTGCTTTTGGCTGCTCAAATACCTTTGACTGTCTGAAAACCTTTGGTTTTTCTTCTTTTACTGGTTGTTCTTCCGTTTCAGAATTTATAATCTGCTTAGTTATCTCAATAGGTTTTGGTTGTTCAACAGGTTTTGGTTGTTCAACAGGTTTCGGCTCTTCGACAGGTTTTGGTTGTTCAACAGGTTTCGGCTCTTCGACAGGTTTTGGTTGTTCAACAGGTTTCGGCACTTCAACAGGTTCTGGTTGTTCAACAGGTTTCGGCACTTCAACAGGTTTTGGATGTTCAACAGGCTTCTGCACTTCAACAGGTTTTGGTTGTTCGACAGGTTTTGACACTTCAATTGGTTTTGGTTGTTCGATTGGCCTGTTTTGTCTGTCCAGATCAATTTTTCCTATAATCTTGGGGGTTGGTGGTTCTGCAATCGAAGTTTTTATAAAGATTTCTCTGACAGGAACCTCATCATCACCATCGTCTGATTTTGAAGCATCTGCTTTATCGGTAATATCCTTTACTTTAATCGCCACTTTTTTGGATTGTTCCTTTATCAGTTGCTCTTTTCCAAACTCTTTCTGGATCAAGGCATAGATTTCAGGAGTGAGTTTGGTTGCCGGGGAGGCTTCAATCTCAATCTTTTTACTCTTGAGAAAGTCAATCAAGGTCCCCATGCCTATGTTGAACTCCTTCAAGACCCTGTTAATTCTGATGTTTTCGTTTACTGTCATATATATCCTCCCAATTTTACTATTCGAACTCTGAGCGCAGAATCTTCTGTATTTCCATTACTGTCTCCTCTTCAAGGTCTGCCCTTCTGACAATTTCTGAGACAGGGAGTGCAAGTACACTCTTGGCTGTATCGCAACCGATTGATTTGAGAGCAGTTATAACCCAGTCTTCAATTTCGTCGCTGAACTCGGTGAGAAGAACATCCTCTTCGTCCTCTTCAAGATCGCGGAATACATCTATCTCCATCCCAATTAGCATTCCGGCAAGTTTGATGTTGCTTCCTCCTTTTCCTATGGCAAGTGAAACGTCGTTAGGCTTCAGATAGACACCAACCCTTTTTTCAGCTTCATTAACCTTGATTGAAGAGATTTTTGCAGGACTCAATGCCCTCTGAATAAGAAGCTGCATATTTGATGTCCAGTTTATAATGTCAATATTTTCATTTCTAAGTTCTCTGACAATTCCGTGAATTCTTGATCCCTTTACACCAACACACGCTCCAACCGGGTCTATCCGTTCGTCATATGATTCCACTGCCACTTTTGCTCTCTCTCCCGGCATACGAACAATCTTCTTAATTGTAATGAGACCATCAAATATTTCCGGAACCTCCTGCTCAAAGAGTCTTTCAAGAAAAACAGCAGCTGTTCTGGAAAGGATAATTACTGGATTGTTGTTTTTCATATCCACTCTTGAAACAACGGCCCTCACAGAGTCTCCTTTCCTGAAGAAATCAGAAGGTATCTGCTCGGTTTTTGGAAGCAGAAGTTCATTCCCCTCCTCATCCATAACCAAAACTTCTTTCTTCCAGACCTGATAAACTTCGCCAACAATTATCTCTCCTATTCTGTCTTTATACTTATTGTACAGGTTGGCCTTCTCAATATCCATAATCCTGCCCGACAGATTCTGTCTCAGATTCAGGATACCTCTCCTTCCAAAACTTGCCAGTTTTACCTCTTCTGTAAATTGCTCCCCAATTTCGTATGAGTTATCAATTTTAGATACCTCTTCCAGTGAGATTTGAGTGCTGGGATCATCTACTGCCTCCACCACTTCACGGTTTCTCCATATCTCAAAGTCACCTTTGTCAATATTTATGATTATGTCGAAGTTGTCTGCTGTTCCGTACATCTTTACAAGCTGGTTCCTGAATATGTCCTCCAGAACGCTCATCATAGTGGGGCGGTCAATGTTTTTAAGTTCCTTAAATTCAGCAAATGTGCTAATTAAATTTAACCCTTCCATATAGGTAAACTGTTTAAAATATTATCTAAAATTAATAAATGGCTTTGTTGATTTTATCTCTTCAAGGGTGAAAAACTGACAAATCTCAACTCTTTCTCTCTTTTTCTTCCCTTCAACTTTCTCCAATCTTGAAAAACTCAGCTCAATCTTGTCTTCTTCTGCACCAGACAATATTGCAGTCTGTTTAGTTCCGTTTTTGAAAACTACTTCAACCTCTTTCCCGATAAATTTCTGGTATTGCCTGAATACCTTGAATGGTTGGTCCAATCCTGCCGATGAAACCGTAAGCGAATAATCCTCTAAATCCCTGTCCAGTCCGGATTCAACAATTTTGCTTATATCTGCACAGTTTCTTATATCAACAACTTCGGTCGATTCTATTGTTATCTCAATGTCATTTTCCGAGCTGACCTTTATGTCAACCAGAAAAAGAGAATTCTCTGCAAGATAACTTTCAATTAGATTTACTATAGACTCCTTGTGTATCATAATAGCTATTTTATAAAATAAGGGGACTGTCGTCCCCTTAAATCTTTTGCCCTAAACCGCCGCAAATATAGTTATTTTATTATTTATATCAAATTATTTTAATAATTCGTAACTTTACGGCATGGTTGAGAGTTTTAAAATAATCAATGATCCTGTTCACGGGTTTGTAGATATTCCTTCAGGATTAATACTCGAAATTATTGAGCATCCCTACTTCCAGAGGCTTAGAGACATAAAGCAACTGGGGCTGACAAATCTTGTTTATCCCGGGGCTACCCATTCAAGACTGTTACATGCAATAGGAGCAATGCATCTTATGAAAGAGGCGATTACTAATTTACAGTACAAGGGTGTAATAATTACAAAGAATGAGGAGGAGGCTTCACTGGCTGCAATACTTCTGCACGACATTGGTCATGGACCCTTTAGTCACGCCTTGGAAAATAATATCATAAGAGGTGTGTCCCACGAAGAGATTTCGTTGGCTCTTATGAAGGCAATCAATAAGGAAAAAAATGGCCGTCTGACCACGGCGATAGAAATATTTGAAGACAAATACGAAAAGCACTTCCTTCACCAGTTGGTTTCAAGCCAGCTGGATGTTGACAGACTTGATTACCTGAAGAGGGACAGTTTCTTTTCAGGCGTAGCAGAGGGTATGATAGGCCTGGAGAGAATAATAAAGATGCTTAATGTTCATGACAACTCATTGGTAGTTGAGCAAAAAGGAATTTATTCAATCGAGAAATTTCTGATATCCAGAAGGCTGATGTATTGGCAGGTATATTTACACAAAACAGTCATTGCTGCTGAGCAATTACTCATACAAATATTAAAAAGGGCACGATTATTGACTGAAAACTCTGTCTTTCTGCCCGGATCACCGGCAATAAATTTCTTTTTGAAAAACAACTTTTGCAAAGGAGAACTAGACAATATGGAGGTGCTGGGAAAATTTACTCTTTTGGATGACACAGATATTATGTCTGCCATAAAACAATGGCAGTTTGCCCATGATAAAACCCTTTCTATGCTGTGCAAAATGCTAACAGCAAGAGTTTTGCCCAAAATTGAGTTGTCACTTGTTCCATTTAGTGAGGATGATATTGAAAAGATTAAAAACAATATAATTGCAGATAAACAGAATTTTGATGCAGATATAAATTATTTTGTACAGAGCGGCGAGGTTAGAAACAGCGGTTACGATGCTCAGGAAGAGGAGATAAAAATCCTCTCAAAAGATGGCAATGTTCAGAATGTTTATCTTATTTCGGACATGTTATCGGCTAAAGCTTTTTCTCAGATAACTAAAAAATACTTTCTTTGCACTGCGAAAATTTAAAATTACATATGGAAATTAAAGCACAGACTATAGCTGATCTGCTAAATGGCGAGATCATCGGGGATTCTGAAACAAAGGTGAGCACGATTACAAAGATTGAGCAAGGGAAGAGGGGTTCCATCTGTTTTTACGCAAATCCTCAATACGAAAAATACCTTTACAATTCCAAAGCAAGTATTATACTTATAAACAGAGATTTTGAACCATCATCAAAACTGCCTTCTCCTTGTATAATCAAGGTAGATAATGCATATCAGGCAATGCCTCTGTTGTTGGACCTGTTTAATACCGTAAAGGCTAAAAGCAAGAGAGGGAGAGGGTTTTTTACAAAGATCTCATGGTCGGCAAAGATTGGGAAAGGAGCATATGTCGGGTCACATTCCTATGTAGGCAAACACGCCATTATAGGAAAAGGCTCTCAGATCTATCCTCATTCGTATATAGGAGATAGTGTTATAATTGGAGAGAATACAATCATCAACCCTGGAGTAAAGATATATCCGGCATGTAAAATAGGCTCAAATTGCATAATACATGCTAATGTTGTGATAGGAGCGGACGGATTTGGATTTGCCCCTTCGGCGAATGGAGTTTATAAGAAGATTCCTCAAATTGGAAACGTCATTATTGAAGATGATTGTGAAATAGGAGCAAACACAACAATTGACAGAGCTACAATGGGATCTACCATAATCAGAAGAGGGGTCAAACTTGACAACCTTATCCAGATTGCACACAATGTAGAGGTTGGCGAAAACACAGTAATGGCAGCTCAGGTTGGAATAGCGGGTTCAACTACTATAGGAAAAAATTGCCGTATTGGAGGACAGGTAGGTATTGCAGATCATGTACACATAGCTGACAATACAATAATTGTATCACAAGCCGGAGTTATGAGCAGTATTAAAGAGGAGGGAAGAGTAGTTGCCGGTACACCTGCGTTCGATTACAAGGACTATATAAAGGCTTACGCAATATTCCGTAAGTTACACAAACAATAAACAGGTATGCAGGTTAAGCAAAAAACCATAAATCAGACAATTGCTTTTTCGGGAAGGGGCCTACATACTGGTCTGAAAGTAAATATGGAGTTACATCCTGCACCTGAAAACCATGGTGTCAGATTTCAGAGAACAGATCTGGCCGGTGAACCGGTTATATGTGCAACTGCAGATTTTGTAACAGCGACACAAAGGGGTACAACATTACAGTGTGGCAATGTTGTAATCTCCACGATTGAACATATATTATCGGCACTTTACGGACATGGTGCCGACAATGTGCTTATAAAAATTGACGGTCCTGAAGTGCCAATACTGGATGGAAGTGCAAGACAATATTCGGATGAGCTGCTGAAGTGCGGTCTAAGAGAGCAGGGAGCAGACAGAAAATACTATACACCCAAAAAGAGTGTCTATTATAAGGATGAAGAAAGCGGCGCGGAGATAACTGTACTTCCTGACAATGAATTTTCAATAGATCTTTCGATTGACTTCAATTCTAAGGTTATTGGCAGCCAGAATACACTGTATGGCCCCCGGACAGATTATAACCTTGATGTTGCATCTTCAAGAACATTCGTTTTTTTACATGAGATACTCCCTCTTCTAAAAAGTAATCTTATTAAAGGAGGCGATTTACAGAATGCGATAGTTATAGTAGAATATCCAATAAATCAGGAAGATATAAACAAAATAACAGAAGAATTCGGTCTACCTAAGGTAGAAAACATAGGGACAGGATATCTGAACCATCTTCAGCTAAGGTATCCTAATGAATGCGCCCGTCACAAAATGCTTGATGTCATTGGAGATTTCTCACTTGTGGGGTTTCCGATGAAAGCGAAGATAATCGCAAACAAACCAGGACATAAAATTAATACTATATTAGCAAAAATTTTGAGAAACGAAGCAATGGAAAATATTAAGAACGAGATTCCGGTATTTGATCAGAACAAGGAGCCCATAATTGATATAAATGGGATTAAAAAACTTTTACCTCATCGACCTCCATTTCTTATGGTGGACAGAATAATTGAACTCACTAGCGACAAAATTGTAGGAATAAAGAATATAGGAATAAATGAAGGTTATTTCATTGGCCATTTCCCAGATGAGCCTGTAATGCCAGGAGTTTTAATTATCGAAGCAATGGCTCAGGTTGGAGGAATATTGGTTTTGAACGGATTGGACGAGCCCGAGAGATATTCCACATACTTTGCAAAGATTGATGGTGTAAAATTCAGAAGGAAAGTTGTTCCGGGTGATGTCCTTGTCATTAAAATGGTTATCATTACACCACTAAGACGCTCCATTGTTTGCATGAGAGGAGAGGCATATGTGGGTGATAAGCTTGCTTGTGAAGGAGATCTCATAGCACAGGTTGTTAAAAATAAATAAAGAATAATATCGCAGGTAATTATGGATAATATTCATGTTCACCCGGGAGCCAGAATAGGAACAGGAGTCACTATTGAACAATTTTCAATTATTGCTGAAAATGTAGAAATTGGAGAGGGAACATGGATCGGACCTCATGTCATAATCATGGACTATGTGAAAATCGGGGCTAATTGCAAGATTTTTCCCGGAGCAATTATCGGAGGTACACCGCAGGATTATAAGTTCGGAGATGAGATAACATATGTGGAGATAGGAGACAACACTGTCATAAGAGAATATGTCACTATAAACAGGGGTACAGCAGCCGGCAGAGGAAAAACAGTAGTAGGTGACAATTGCATGATTATGGCATACACCCACATTGCACATGACTGTATAGTAGGGAACAATGCAATTATTGTCAGTTATGTAGGCCTGAGCGGTTATACTGAGGTAGGCGAGTATGCCAACATTGGAGGATTCACAGCTGTTCACCAATTTTGCAGGATTGGCGCCTATTCCATGGTTTCAGGAGGGTCCATGATATCAAAGGATGTGCCACCATACTCTCTTGTGGGCCACAGACCACTTGCATTTTTCAATCTCAATCTCATAGGGTTAAGAAGAAAGGGATTCACAAGTGAGCAGATAGAGAGGATAAGTGATATTTACCGGATAATTTACAGAAACGGGCTTAATCTGACTGATGCATGCCGGAAGATTGATGAGGAGATACAAGATAGTCAGGAGAAACGTGCAATAATGGATTTTATAAAATCCTCTAAAAGAGGGATCCTAAAAAAGGTTAAAAGCTCAAAATCAGATGACTGACAGCCTTAAATGCTGTTATCTTACTTCTGCCTATCTTCCGCCGATAGAGTATATCAGATTAATCTCAAGGTCTGAAACAGCAATTATTGAGAAATTTGAAAAGTATCAGAAGCAATCATACAGAAGCCGTTGTCACATTTACAGTGCCAACGGCATCTTGCCTTTGATAATACCTGTTTCCAGGGACAACGGCCATTCAGTAAGTATTTCAGAAATAAAGATTGATTATACAAAAAAGTGGCAAAAGCAACATTGGCGGGCTATTGTATCGGCGTATAAAAACTCCCCATTTTTTGAATATTATCAAGATGATATTGTCCCATTTTACAATGAGCAGGAAGAATCACTTTTTGACTTTAATTATAAAGTATTGGAGACCATACTAAACCTAATAGGTATGGACTATAAACTGCGAACTACAGAAAGCTTTCTGAATACATACCCTGTTAATGATTACAGAGAGCTTATTCATCCTAAAAGAGAGACAACCCTGTATGCAAATGAAAATGGGCGATACCATCAGGTATTCGCCCATAAACATGGTTTCATTCAAAACCTTTCCATTCTGGATCTTCTATTCAACGAAGGGCCAGATGCAATATCATACCTTTAGAATCTGAATCCAATGCTTAACAGTACCTTCCAGCCCGAATAGTCTGATGTGCCCCTGGGAGCCAGATGACCTGGGATGTCGTTATAAAGAGAGAATCCTTCATTTTGCACAAGCCTGCGTTGCACACCAAGATCTGCAAATAGTCCTGATTTTGTTCTTAAACCTGCACCAAGCGACAGATATTGAGAATCAAACCCGAAATCTTTCTCCGGATTCTGATAAAACGCGTATCCTGCCCTCAGTGCGAAATTTGCAACTGGTCTTAACTCCAAACCTAAACGCAGGTTGTTAGCAAAGACAAAATCCTGGGCAATAAGATCATTTTCCTCATTAAATGAGTCATCATATGACTTTGTCGCTTTCATTTTTGCAGAAGAATAATCAACGCCCTCGTAGTCGGCACTTATAGCCCCAAGCTTACCAAAAACATATGAAACACCAAGATTCACACGCATTGGTGTAATCACGATATATTCATACTGGCCAAGAGGTGAGAGAATAGATTGTTTATAGCCATCACTGTAGTTTGCTTTTATGCTCTCGTCCCATTCATCTGTCAGAGACATAAATGTAGGTGATGCAATTGATACACCAAGTCTCAAACCCTTAACAGGAGTATATATCATGCCTATTTTGGCATTGACTCCTGCCCCTGAAGTATTAAGCCTGTAGGAATGGGAGAAGTTGTCGAACTTGGAAGGAAATAGGGATGTTGTAACTGCAAATTCGGAATATTTCTGAAAATCAGAATATTGTAAGGTCTGAATATCGAGACTTGCTCCAAAATAAAACTTATTTGAGATGTTGCCTCCAACATTTAAAACGAATTCCGACAACCCGCCGGTTCTTTCCCTAAGGAATCTCTGATCAAGTGGTCCAGCTACTATAATTGTCGTGCCTGTAATTTTTTCGGTTGCTCCAATGTAGTCCTCGTCAGAATCTGGCAAACGGTCAAGAAGGTTGGAATTCCATGCTAGAATTGCTTTCCATGAGGCACCGCTGTTGAAAAAAGGATAAGTATCACCAACACTTTGAATATCGAGTTGAGACGACTGTATTCCTGCAGCACTGTTAGCAACGTCGGACAACCAGCTCGAATTAGTTGTTAAGCCACTTGCGTAAAAACGGCTGTTGTAATTATTCAGTTTATTTATCGCAACGGATAAGTTTAAATTTATCAGCTTGTTACTTCTTTTAGATGTGTTAAAATAACTTACATAACCAAGAGAAGAGACACCGAATTTTGCCATTGACTCACTTGAGTTGTTGCCTTGATATGTTGAGTTGCTATTGGATAAAGTGATAGATGGAGTAAACAAAAACTCGGAATATTTGTATACAGCAGAACTTGCAGGATTTATACTCAAGGTGCCAAGGTCACCGCCAAGCGATGTAAATGCGTTTCCCATAGCCATACTTCTGGCACTTCCTTCATAAAAGTTCTGAGAATACCTTAGTGCATCAAATCTGTTCTGTGCCGATATGGCAGTTGTTAATAAAACTGCCGTCAATATTAAAACTATTTTTTTCATTGTCAATTCTTTTTATCTGCGATAAGTAGATCCACTACTGCTGCTGCTACTGCTACTGTTCCCTGAACTGCTGTTGCCGCTGTTTGTATTGCTGCTGCTTGAAGAAGGCGGTGGAGAGTACGAAGGAGTCCTGCTATAACTGCTGCTGCCTGAATTGCTTGACTCTCTTGAAGAAGAGGTAGAAACTGATCTTCCGGTATTACCATTGCCGGTTACCGGCTGTGAGCTTCTTCTGTAAACAGGTTCGGTATTTCTTTCTGCAGATTGTCTTTGGTTTGTTGTTGCCTGTGGTCTGTAGTTAGAGCTGTTCCTCTGATAAGTTGATTCACTTCTGTTTGAATTGCTGTTCACAACTGCTGTATTATGTATTGCACCTGATGCAGATGTTCTGTTCTCCCTTCTGTACACACTCTCTGTTCTTTGAGGATAAGTGCTCTCAGAGCGATTATTACTTGAAAATCTGTCACCTCTTATTTGCTCTACATTTGCCTCTCTCCTTACATAACTGCCACCAGACCTTGCTGTTCCTCTGTCATGATTGTCGTATCCACCTTGTTCATCCCTTCTACCGTAGAAAGTTTTCCTGCTGTTGTTGTTAGAGCCTGAACCTCCTCCTGAATAGTACCATGAATCGTATGGGAAGTAACCATAGCCATAGTAGCCGCCGTAATACCCATAATAGTTACCGTATCCATATCCGTAACCATATCCATAGCCATAGTTACCGTAGTACCATGGATTGTAATATGGAGAATTCCAGTAGCTGTAGTATGGCGAGTAAAACCAACCATTTGAACCATACCAGTTAAAGTATGGGCTCCATGGACTGTAACGGTTATGTCTGAACTGCCACGGGTTATAGAAGCCAAAGTCACTCCAGTAAGGATCATCCCAGTAATTGTAACCTCCCCTTCCATCAATTATATTAATGTTGACAACGTAGTATGGAGAATCGAATTTTGTGAGAATCTCTTCGAATGATTCCTCCGGAACGATTACAGTTGTGTCTTGGTCCATCAGGATAATCTCCTGAATATTAATACTCTTGTTAGAATGGGTAGCCTCACGGGTTTTGCTTTTTAAAACAAATAACGCATCGTTTGTAGCAGAATTGATGGTAACCGTTTGGTCATTGCCGGGGTTATAGTAGATTGCATCATCGTAAGACGATGATAAATAATGGTTTGTAGTTCCACAAGAGCTTAATAAAGTTGCTAGAGACAATAGGATAATAAATTGGTTTTTCATTGTTCACCTCCTGTGTATTAATATTTATTTGTACTTTTGTGCCGTTTCAACACAAATATAGTCAAAAATCATACCACTTAACAATAAATTACACAAAAGATGGCAAAAGAGATAATTAACAGAGAGGAGAACTATTCTTTATGGTATAATAACCTGGTTATTAAGGCAGATCTGGCTGAAAATTCAGCCGTTCGAGGGTGCATGGTAATCAAACCGTATGGGTACGCAATATGGGAGAAAATCCAGGCCCAGCTTGATAAAATGTTCAAAGAGACAGGTCATGAGAATGCTTATTTTCCTCTGTTTATCCCAAAATCCTTTTTAAGCAAAGAAGCTGAGCATGTTGAGGGGTTTGCAAAGGAGTGTGCCGTAGTAACACACCACAGACTTATGGCTAACCCGGACGGACCCGGAGTTGTTGTTGACCCTGATGCAAAGCTTGAGGAGGAACTGGTTGTAAGACCAACATCTGAAACCATTATCTGGAGTACTTACAAAAATTGGATAAAATCATACAGGGACCTTCCCTTGCTTATTAATCAATGGGCTAATGTGGTAAGATGGGAAATGAGAACACGTCTTTTTCTAAGGACCACAGAATTCCTCTGGCAAGAGGGACATACAGCCCATGCTACACAAGCAGAGGCAATAGAGGAGACAGAACGCATGGTTCAGGTCTATGCAAAATTCGCCAGGGAGTACATGTCAATGCCGGTCATTGTGGGTAGAAAATCTGAAAGTGAAAGATTTGCCGGAGCACTTGATACATTGTGCATTGAAGCTATGATGCAGGACGGCAAGGCCCTTCAGGCTGGTACTTCTCACTTTTTGGGCCAGAATTTTGCAAAGGCGTTTGATGTGCAGTTTGCAAATAAAGAGGGTGGTCTGGAATATGTATGGGCAACATCATGGGGAGTTTCAACAAGACTCATGGGCGCATTGGTTATGGCCCACAGCGACAACAACGGCCTTGTCCTGCCTCCAAAACTTGCTCCTATTCAGGTTGTTATGGTTCCAATATTTAAAACTGATGAGGAACATGAGAGTATTTTGATAAAAATGAATGAGATTAAACAGAAATTGACTGCATTGGGAATAAGCTCAAAAATTGATGACAGGGACAATCTCCGCTCCGGTTTCAAGTTTGCTGAGTGGGAGCTTAAGGGAGTTCCAGTCAGGATTGCTGTAGGTCCGAGAGATATGGAGAAGGGAACTGTAGAACTGGCCAGAAGGGATACTCTTGCCAAAGAGTTTGTCTCTCAGGAAGGAATTGAAATACATATTCAGAAACTTCTTGATGACATACAGGCAAATATTTATAAGAAAGCGCTGGATTTCAGGGATGCAAATACCGTTAAGGTAGATGACTATGAGACATTCAAAAAGAGAATAGAAGAGGGAGGATTTTTACTATGCCACTGGGACGGCACTGCTGAAACAGAGGAGAAGATAAAGAATGATACAAAGGCAACGATTCGCTGCATTCCAATGGAAAACGCAGAGGAAGAAGAGGGCTTCTGTGTTTACAGTGGCAAACCTTCAAGACAGAGAGTGATCTTTGCAAGAGCTTACTGATTTTTTAGACTATTTTTATAACTTTACAAATTAATAACAATAATTTTTTTACGATGGCAGCAGATTTACCGTCCCGACAGCAGGATATCTTAGACGGACTTAACAACAAATCTCATACTAAGCTCAAAGTATATAATCAGACAATGGAGGTTTTCAACCAGTTGAAGGATATACTCAATGAAATGAGCAACGACCTTAACGACCTTCTGGACAATACCAATGACAGGAGGGTAAGGCTAGAGTACAGAGACCGTGGTAAATTTGAGGCTGAATTGAAATTTGCAGATGATGTTCTGATTTTCAGTATGCATTCAGATGTCTTTCAGTTCGACAGGGACCATCCTGTGTGGAAAACAGATTTTGTTAAAAACGACATTACAAGTTCATATTGCGGCGTGATAAGTGTCTACAATTTTTTGTCAGATTCTTTGAAATACAACAGGATTGAAGACCTTGGTTACCTGGTGGCAAGAATTTTTGTTAACAAGGACAAATTCTTTCTGGTTGAGGGCAAAAGACAGAAAAACAAAGTCGTAAGTACCTTTGGAAAGAAACATTTGGGTAAAGAGGAGATGGTTTCCATCATTGAAACTGCAATCCTTTACACATTGTCTTTCGACCTTCTGGTACCTCCATTTGACCTTGTAAAGGTTGCCAGTGTAGAGCAGATGAATGATAAGATTGAAAGCGCAAAGCTCCAGACAGGAAAGAGAATGGGGTATAAGTATAACTCCGACGATGTCCTTGAAGATTAATAGAATAATGCAATTAGAATGTACAAAAGAATTTTACCTTACATACTTTCGTTATCACTGCTGTTTATCTTCACTCCGGTTACTCTAACGGCTCAGGAGAAGAAATCTGAATTAAGTGTAGGGCATGAGCTTAGCATTATTATTGCATCAAATTTTAAAATACCTCAGTTGACCCCACCTCCTCCAAAACCAAATTATTGGAAAAAAGGCACTTTCCTTCAGCTGGGCTTTTCTCAGATGGCCCTTTCCAATTGGTCCCCGGGTGGTTATTCATCGGTAGCTCTTAATGCATATGTAAATACTTATGCAAACTACAGTGTCAAAACTCTCTTTTGGGAGAGCAGGTTGCAGGTTGCCTATGGTTTTATCCAGTCCTTCGGAGACAGGTACAAAAAAAGTGACGATAAATTCATAATCGATTCAAAATTCGGGTACAAGGCATGGGACAAACTGTTTGCATCTGCAATCTTCAACTTCAGGACACAGATGGCAACAGGTTTTGACTATCCTAAGAATGCCGATCCAAGACTGGTTTCTGCACCTTTTTCTCCTGCATATATATCATTAGGTCTGGGTATAGATTACAAACCAAATAAAACCCTGTCAATTACCTTTTCTCCTCTGGCAGGAAACGTAGTTATTGTTCAGTTACCCGAGTTGAGGAAAAAGTATGGCAACCCGATAGACCAATCGACAGCACTAAAATTGGGTGCACAGTTAAAAATGGATTACAATAAGAATATTATGAAGAATGTGAATTTGTCCACATCTGCAACATTCTTCTCAGATTTTCTTGGTGAGGCCCAGAACATTAAAATTAACTGGGACCTCTTCATAGACGCTAAGATCAATAAGTTTTTCTCAACAAATATAAGAACCAACTTAATTTATGACGATGATATTCTCATCGCCGACAGCAACGGGGCACTTGCTCCAAGAATTCAGTTTAAAGAGATACTTTCTGTAGGATTTCAATATACTTTTGGAGAGTTTAAAAAATAATGTTAAACGAATTTAAGAAGAACCTCCTCTCTTTGATAGAGAAAGGATGTTCCTTTGCAACAGGTGACAATCCAAAAATTTTAGCTGCGGTGAGTGGCGGGGG
>Ga0209417_1003760_pt1 | contig 19543 bp, 18 predicted proteins | sample RifGroF2_FD_184002 | JGI IMG/M metagenome (GOLD analysis project Ga0209417, IMG submission 184002) | Groundwater microbial communities from Rifle, Colorado, USA - Groundwater F2 (SPAdes) (version 2) | ecosystem: Environmental > Aquatic > Deep subsurface > Groundwater | place: Rifle, Colorado... | reverse complement strand
GAGAGACACGAAGTTCTTCCTCTTTCGAGTTGCTAAGCTTTATGGGTAACGGAGGCTACCCCAGCAAATTTACGCTTGATCCGAAGTCCTACGAGTATAAAACCAAGCGGCACACAAGGTTGAAATAGGAACGGCTAAAATTAAAGCTGTACTTCCTACAAGTGTACGAACGATTTCTTCTGTAATCATTTGTCCATTTAAAATAATCCAATAAGGAACTTGGCCCTCATTGAGAGAAAATAATAATAATAAAGGAAGCGAGGCTCCCGCATAAGCCAAAGCTAAAGTGTTGACCAAAGAAACAATGTGTTCTTTTCCCACGTCTGCCCCTGCATGATACAACTTTTTAAAATCTCGAACGCCTGCTGCAGACAAATTTTTGATCGTAGCTGTTTGGGCTGTGGTCACATCATCAAGCACACCTAAAATACCAATGATAATTCCTGCCAATAAAAGTCCACGCAAATCAATATTTGATAGTCCTGCAAGACTCAGTGTGTAAGCATCTTCTGTTCCAAGACCAAAGAGTTTGGCCGTGTACACAAAAAATTGAGAAAGACCTAGGGAAAGCGCCAATGTTATAACAGTGCTCACTAAGGCAACGGTTGTCTGCTTTGAAAATCCATGTGCAATGGTTAAAGACAAGATAGCGATGATAAAAGAAGAAATACACGCAATCACAAATGGAGGTGATCCCTGAACAATTGCTGGAACAGTATAAAAAGAAAGAATGAAAAGACTTGCAAGCAATCCCAAGATAGAAGTGAACCCTTTCTTGCCAGCAAAGATGATTCCTGAAAGGAAAAAAAGAATGAGTAAAAATCCTACGGATGGCAAACGGTACTTATCTGTAATGACATAACGTGTTTCACCCACAAACGCATCAGTCTTTAACACCACTACCTTTTCCCCTACTTGTAAATTATCTGCATCTGTTGAAACGTTATCTGAATACTGAGCTTGAACATCCCATCCTGAACCTGTATTCAAATGAATCGTTACCTGTTTTAATTCCTGATCTGCAAAAAGAGGATCTGTTTCCCTTTCTGTTGAGGAAATCTCTTTTACGACTCCAATAAAGTAAATATCATCTTTATCATCCTCTTCCTGAATTTGCGCTTGAACAGGAAAAAGAAAAATAACTCCTGAGCCAATACACAAAACACTTAAAAAAATAAAAAAAGAAATAAAACGTTTCATATAATTGTCTCTTTATCATAAAGGTATGAATCAAACCAAACAAGCGATTCTAGTTGGAACTTTTAGAATCTACTCACTTGATTAAAAAAACATCCTTTCGGATGATTTTTTAAAATCTTAATCTCATTCAAGAGTCCGCTTTAATTCCCTCAGTTCTTTCTGTGTCAGTGGTCGTGTGTGACCAGAGGGAAGATCTCCCAGCTCAATATTCATAACTCTCGTTCGTTTAAGAGCTTTTACTTCATATCCTAATTGTTCACACATCCGACGAATCTGACGATTCCTACCTTCGGTTAAAATAATCTGGAATCGTTGATCTGCGTTTTTTTTTACCTGAGCTTTCTTCGTCAGTGTTCCAAGAATCATCATCCCTTCCGCCATCACGCGTAAATCTTCGCGTCTGACAGGCTTGTCCACACTCACAAGATATTCTTTTTCATGATGGTAACGAGGATGAGTAATTTTCTCTGAAAGAGCTCCATCATTCGTTAAAATAAGCAACCCACTTGAGGCTACGTCTAGTCGTCCAACTGGAAAGAGATGATTTTGCAAACGGAGAAAAGATCGGACACTGTCTTTTGCAAAGGCATCAACAGAAGTAATAATGCCAACTGGTTTATGAAAAACTAGATAAATAAGTTGGGGTCGTTTTTTTTCAATTTCTTGCCCCAAAACCACAATGTCATCCCGATCATCAACTTTCAAACCCAATGTGGCTACAGCGCCATTTACTTTAACCTTGCCTGAGGCAATCAACGCATCTGCTTGCCTGCGTGAACAAAACCCCCGTTCCGCTAAATATTTATTCAAACGTGTTTGCATACGCGAAGAGCTCTATCGACTCTGTCGACGTTTGGGTCCCCATGATTTTGTTCTTCGTTGAGGTCTCGCACCTCGTCTTTGTGAAGAAGGTGCTCTGTCGGAAACCTGAGAAGCTTTACGCTCAATCAATTCCCCGCTGCTTGTCTTTACAGGAAGCGTTGCGCGAATAAGCCGTTCAATTTGAGCAATGTCATTCTTTTGTTCAGGAACAGCAAACGAAATAGCTTTTCCAGATCGTCCTGCTCGACCAGTACGACCGATACGGTGAACATAATCTTCTAATTGATCAGGAAGATCGTAATTGAGAACCAACTCAATATTTTTTACGTCAATACCGCGTGAGGCAATATCTGTGGCAACCATGACGCGATATCTTCCAGAAGAAAACCCCTTTAGAGCTTCTTGTCGCTGAGCCTGAGAACGATTTGAATGCATTTCTGCAGAGGAATGCCCCATAGATCGAATAAGCTGTGTCAATTTCTTTGCTCCATGTTTTGTTCGACTAAACACAAGGACAGTACCTTTATATTCTTTTAAAAGACGAGCGAGGAGAGGAATTTTTTCATCTTTTGGAACCATGTAGACTTCTTGATCGACAAGTTCAGCCGTTGTTCCTGAAGGAGCCACTTCTATGCGCAACGGCTTTTTCATATACTGCCGAGCGATAGAGGCAATCTGTTCTGGTATGGTGGCAGAAAACAACATCGTTTGACGATCTTCTGGAACATTGACCAAAATCCTCTTTAATTGGGGAGCAAAGCCCATATCTAACATACGGTCAGCTTCGTCAAGAATCAAAACGCCTACTTGATCTAATTTCACTTGTTTTTGATCCATTAAATCAATAAGACGTCCTGGCGTGGCGACAATCACATGAGGCTTTGCTCTTAATTGTTTAATTTGTGGATTAACGTTTGCACCACCAATCAACAAAGCTGTGCGTAATCCCAATGGACCAGCAAGCTTTGTAAGTGTTTCAACAACTTGAGTCGCTAATTCACGTGTAGGAAGTAAAATAAGACCTTTTTTTCCTTTTGCAGACATTTGCTGTAACAAAGGAATAGAAAAAGCCAGTGTTTTTCCGGTTCCTGTTTGAGCAATTCCCACAACATCTTCTCCAGAAGTCGCAATAGGAATGGCTTTAAATTGAATAGGAGTCGGATGTTTGAAGCCAAGAGCATCTAAACGCTCTAACAAAGTGGGAGCAATTCCCAAACCATAAAAATCTTGGGTCGAAAGTTCTTCTCTAGACATATATAAAAGACCTTGATAAAAAAGAAATTACTTAATAGAAAGGATACGATAGGTCATGAGTCCTTTGTCTGTTTTTATCTCGATTTCTTCATCAACAGATCGACCCATCAGTTTAGAACCTAATGGAGACTTAAAGGACAAACGTCCTTTAAGGGGGTCCGTTTCTTGAGGACCAACGATTTGAAAAAGTTTCTCTGATCCTTGCGGAGTCTCAATAACCACCATTGAACCCATTTGAACAATCCACTCTTTTCCTTCAATAGGAACTTCTATAACAATGGCTTGTTTTAGCCTCTCTTGAATCGAAGTTATTTGGTCATGCAGCCGGCGCATTCTCCCTTTTGCTTCTTGATACTCAGCATTTTCAGAAAAATCTCCAAACTCGCCTGTACGCCGAACATCCTCAATCGCTTGCGGTAATTCAATTTTTTGAATCTGAACTAAACGATGTTCAAGTTTTTCAATTCCCTCACGTGTAAGATACACCGGTTCGGAATCTTGAAGAAGCTGTTTCATTTTCTGTTTTGGTCTAAAAGGAAGCTGCATAGATCCTATCCTTCTTGAGAAGAATCAAAAGATTTTAGGAAAAAAGGAATCTCTTTCTTTTGAAGATCAACACGATACTCGACATACTCAACAATTTTCTGGGCAACATCAATTCCTGTCGCTTTAGTAATGCCTTCTAGTCCAGGTTGTGAATTCACTTCGATAATCACAGGACCTTTTTTCGTACGAAGAATATCTACACCGGAAATATCAAGTCCTAAACCAAAACTTGCATCCAGTGCCATCTTTACTTCTTCTGGTGTAGGTTCGATTCCCTTTACGCTTCCTCCTTGATGAAAATTAGATCTAAACTCTCCCTTTTTTGCGGATCGTTGCATGGTAGCAACCACTTGCTTGCCGACAACGAATAAACGCAAATCTTTCCCCTTTGCTTCGGCAATATATTCTTGAATCTTGATCGGTTCTGATTTGCTTCGTTTAAGCAAATGCTCAACAACCGGTTTCAATGAACGTTTAGACTCAGCAATAAAAATCCCTGATCCTCCTGACCCATACGCAGATTTTAAAATAACAGGATATCGAAATTCACTCATCACAACGTCTAATTGCTCTTCTCCAAATAAGACGACGGTTTTGGGCATGGGAATCTGATAATGATGAAGAAGTTGTAAGGTACGTATTTTATTTTTTGCTCTATGAACGGCTGAATGCGTATTGATCACGAGATATCCTTTAAGTTCGAACTGACGAATAAGTGAAGCGGGAATAGAAGGATCATAAGAAAAACTAGGACGTACAACGACTGCATCGTACTTTGGAAGAGGCTTCCCCGAACAAAAAAGGGACTCTCGTTGACCATCGTACATAATATACAAGTTATGTTCATGAAGGATGGTCACTCGATGTTTCATGGCTCGAGCTTTTTTCATGAGCATTTTTGTACCTGGAAGAAGGAACTTTTTTTCCTGTTCAAAGACTAAAATAGCAATATGCATAAATTCAATAAAACATTCGTGGAGAAGATACGCTCTTTAGACCTTTTCTACAAGGATTCTACCTCTTTTTTGGTTTTTTCCTCCTAAACACACCATTAAGTCAGAAACGTTTATTCCTGTCTTGCCGGTCTTGATTGCCGTCTTTGTTTTCTGAAAAAAAGAAAAACTATTATTCTCATCCAAAAAAGTTTTTACTTCCAAGTGTTTTCTTCTCGCAGAAACTTTTACTAAGTCATCCGCAAAAGCTCCCGCAACAGGACCATTGTCTATTCCATCAGAAGCACAAGAAAGAACCAAACTTTGAGCAGGTAACATTTCTAAAGCCCCGAGAACAAACTCTTGATTTCTCCCTCCCTTTCCATTTCCTTGAATGGTGACGGTTGTTTCCCCAGCAGCAACCAGTACTTCTCCTGGCTTTGCTAAACCGGCAAATAACTTTCCACTCTCACGCGCCTCTCCTGTCAACGTAAGGGAATAAATACTCGAATCATATCCAAGTTTTTGTGCTTGATGGTTCATTGCCTCAACCGCCATCTTATTATTCACTATGAGTTCATTTGTAACATGAGAAAAAAAGATCGGATCTTTTGGTGTCTCTCTCAAATCACAGTGTATTAACTGACACTGTTGCAATACATGATACTTTTTTAAAATATGTTGAGCGTCCTTAACTGTCGTTGTATCTAAAACCGTTGGGCCAGAGGCAACACAAGAAAGATCATCCCCTGGAACATCCGAAAAAATGAGACCGACAACAGTGGCTGGATAAGCCAACCGCGCAAGATGGCCTCCTTGAATTTCCGAGGTGTGCTTGCGAACCGTATTAAGTTCCTGAATTGTTGCCCCGCGATTCATCAGAGCGTTCGTGATGCTGGCCATATCATCACACGTAAGTTGATAGGGCCAACACAGCAATGCCGATCCTCCGCCAGAGACAATCACAAGAACTAAATCTTTAGAATCAACCCCTTTAAGGATCCCAATGATTTCTGCTGTTGCCCTAATATTGGTAAAACTTGGCAAGGGATGCGTTCCAACAAGACTTTTCATGTGCTTAAGAGGTCCCCCTTTGACATCAAGAATGATTCCGTCTGTAATCCAAGAACCTAATATCGATTCCAATGTTTTGGCTGCCTCATAAGCAGCCTTTCCAACACCAATGACAAAGATTCGACGATATTCACTCAGATGATATAACTTTTGATGAATGAACAAGGTGTTTCCTCTACGTTTTACTGTCTCCTTCACGATAGAGGTTGTCTCTACAGCCTTCAGACCTGCAAAAAGAATACTCAAAGCATCTTTACGCAAAGATGTTGTAGCAAGTTCTTTTTTGTTCAAAATCTTCAGACTCATACACTTTTAGTATACCACCTTAAACCAATGAAGACTCTAAATTTAGTCTAAAATAAAAACAGACCTGAAGGTCTGTTTTTTCTTTACCACTCGTCACCATCGTCGCTATCACCCATGTCGAGATCCATGTCGTCGTCATCGGCGTCCATGTCCTCGTCATCGGTTTTGTCCTCATCATCGTCCCATTCATCATCGCCTGAGACGAAACTGTATTGATACAGCATAACGTTGTGGCTCGAAACCCAAAGGTCTCGAAGCCTCAAGGATTTTTATGAATTAATGTACCTAAAGGCTTAGGTGTCCATTATCATACCCGAGTCTAGATCAATCACTCAAGAGGCTGTCAAGAGTTCCGTAATCTATGTTATCGTAAAAAAAGAAAATCACTTTTTTTATGAAAATAGCTACTAAACTTTTACGATGGTATCGGCGTCTGGGCCGCGATCTTCCTTGGCGAAACACCAGAAATCCTTATCATATTTTAGTCAGTGAAGTGATGCTGCAGCAAACACAAGTAGATCGTGTAAAACTCTTTTATAACCGTTGGCTTAAACAATTTCCAAATTGGAAACGGCTTGCCCAAGCCTCAAATAAAGAAATCATTCATGCATGGGCAGGTCTTGGGTACAATCGAAGGGTTCTTGCTCTCAGACACATTGCACAGAAAATTTCTGAACATGGCGTTCCAAAAACATACGAAGAATGGCTGATATTAAAAGGGATTGGTCCTTATACCGCCTCAGCCATCAGTGCTTTTGCACAAAAAAAACGTATTTTACCTATAGACACAAATATTCGACGTGTTCTAGGACGGATTCTTTTAGGAAAACCATTTAGTGATCCCGCGGATGATAAAAAAATTCAGAAGTATACTAATACCTTTCTTCCGCTACGTGGAGCTTATTATGACGTTCCTCAGGCCCTCTTTGATCTAGCAAGCATTACGTGCACCAAAACACCCAACTGCGGACAATGTCCCTTACGTCAAAACTGTAAAAGTTCTAAACTTTTTTTAAGCGGAACGGTACACATTCCCAAACGGACGATCGTTGCCTCAAAAGAACACAAACATAGAAATAAATCTTATCCTGATCGTATTTATCGAGGTCGTATTTTAAAAGTCGTTCGCGAAAAAAGTGAAGTATCCATTCAAAAAATAGGTTATGCCATTGATAAGACGTTTGACCCTAAACTTGACCAATCATGGGTTCAATCCATGATTCAACGACTTTCCAAAGAAGGTTTCACTAAACAAAAGAAAGGAAAAATATCTCTATGACGTCATTTGCTCAAATGGTAAAGGTACTCAAAAATAAAAATATAGATGTCTGTAACATCTATATTTTTTTACTCCATGGTCCTAATATTTGGCTCGCGAAAGTCGGGTACGAAAAAATTTTTCGTACGCTTTCTTCACGATCAACTAGTTATTCACCTGTTGGTCGTGTTGAATTTGCTGCACCCCAAATCGGGTTTACCGCGGGGCTCTGACAACATCACAATAGTGATGTTGGTTCTAAGCCCTAGACCAAATGTTTGCCCAAATTAGTTCCATGGAACTAAAGATAGGATAAAACATTTTTCAGAATCCGCAAAGCGTCATTACTACTGAGTACGAACAGACTGATATTGATTTAAAGGAATAAACGTGTTTTTTTCTTTAGATTCTTCTATTTCGAAATCAACAAGTTTGACTTTCGGTTCAAGAGGATCAGAAATAAATTCGTTTGCCTGAGAAATATCTGCTGTCACTTGTGTTTGAAATTCAACCACTTGTGTTTGTAAAAATGAATGTTCTTTCGCTTCTTCTTCAACAGAAGGAACAGCGAAAAGCACAAAGACTCCTACCATCATCCCTCCAGCGATCAAAGGAGCTGTGTAGGTAAACACTCTAACCAAACGAGTTGTTTTATTGTTTTGAAAAACAAATTCAAACAAACGCGAACACAAAAGTTTACGCCGAAGTTCATATCGATGAGTTGAATCTTCTGAACACTCTACAGAGCCCATCGTTTCAAGCAATTCTTCAATGTTGAGTGCTTTGCGTGACATAGGTGTGAGAAAAAGAGGTTGTTTTTTGTTGTGCTTGAAAAAATGTTGAATCTTCAACCATTAAAGACTGCAACTTTTTTAAAGCACGATGAATATGTGATTTAATTGTACCTTCTTTCATACCTATTGTTGCTGCAATCTCAGGAATGGTCATATGAGAGAAAAAACGCAGTGTTAAAATCGTTTGTTGACGTTGGTTTAATTTTTTCATCATGTTCCTTAAAAGCTCAATTTGAACTTCAAGTTCTTGTGTGTCTTCACCTATTTTATAAGCGATATCTGGTCTAAAATCCTCACGACTAATAAGTTCTGGAGCTTCATCTGTGGTAATTTCCAGATATTTGGAACGATTTCTGTAATAATTCGCTACTTGAGCAACAGCGATGGCAAAAAACCAGGATTTAAAAGCTATTCCTTTGCGCGGTTTATATCGATGAAGATTTTTAAGCGATTGGAAAAACGTTTCACTCGTTAAATCTTTGGCTAACTCAACATTTCCAGTGCGATTATACATAAACCCAAAAACGGGTTGGTAGTATGTGTCATACAACCGCCCGAATGCTTCTGGGTCTGATTGTGCTTGAACAATCAGCTGTTCATCCATAATTTTTTCAGATTACAAGTTAACTTGAATCTAAACGTGCAGGTTTCCTATGTAGGATGTCTAAGAACCATTCGACCTTGCACAGGTATATCGCCAAGAATCTTGGATCGTTGCATGGATATCTCATCTCTATTAAAGGTAGCCTATTTCCACAAAAAGAAAAACCGACCAGTCAATGATGGTCAGTTGCGAAATCTATGGAATCGCTGGATGCTCTTGTCGATACAATGCAAGCATCCCAGGAAGCTTCTCACCAAGAAGAGTCAAACTCGGAGTGATGATTTCCTGAAATTCCTGATCAGTATCAGGATAGAGATTTATGGCAGGCAAACCCCGCTCAGTGCGTTGAGTTTGAGCTCTCATGTTCGTCCACAGAGCGTTCTGTGGATTACGAAAATGATCCTTCAACCAATCAATATTCTCGCGATCACGAATGACCTGATCGAGTAGATATCTGAGAATAAATCGTAGGTGACTACTCTCTTCAGGTTCTGCTTTTTCTAGACTTAGTTCTGTGCGAATCTGTGCTTCACGCACAGGAGAAATGTCTCCACGTATCAGAAAGTTAAAAAGCCATCGTAGGCTTGGAATCTTCTGAGCCTCTTCCTCAGAAACCGTTGTGAGACTTTTCCAAACCAAAATTGGATCTGGTGCAGAACGTCCCTGAAAAACATCCAGAACAACGGACTGCTCAGGAGTCAATCCTTGTGCCTTTGCATTTGAAGGAAGACCTAAAAGAAAGCGCCCAATCTCCCGTTCAAAGATCAATGGTCCATCCATTCCTTTACGATTGCCGAACGTATCCAACATCTGAGCCCAAAAACTCTTAAGATGTTGATCATTGGAACGTCGTACATGCCAAAGATAGGTAAAAAGAAGGTTTCCGCCATCATGGCTAGAAGACGTATTCCCCCACATGTCAGTAGACCAACCAGACATATTACCGGCATGATCGCCAGCAATGGTTCTGATAACCTCAATGGGAACATCTCCTTGATTCAGAGGAAATGCTTCGTTAACGAACTGACGAGCCCGTTCGAAGTACATTTCCCTCAAAGACGCATCGGCTTTCACAAGCTGATAAAGCTCCAGAGATCCCCGAATGGGCGTGTTATAACACCCCTCCCCGCAGGAAACCCAAATGAGCACATTGGCCTGCGGAAGCTTCAGATATCGAGTTGCGTAAACCTTTGCCTTTGTTGGATTGGACTTAGCAAAAGTCATAATATCCGCAACAAGATCGTCTAAATTATGGTTGTACTGCTGGTTCTCCCAGTCTTTCAAACTACGTTCAATCAACGCAGGCATTAGACTAGCATCCCCTCGCCTAGCAAGAGATCTAATATCTTCCTCCAACAACACGTCCTCAATCTGCCATCCATGTGTCACGCATAGATGCTTGGCAGCGTTCATCTTGTCTTTTTGAAAAGCAAAATGAACGACATCTTGAGTTCGAGAAAACTGATCTGCTTTCATCATCTTGGTAGTCGCTTGGGTGAGAGATCCGAGATCTCCCGTCAAAACAGCGACCATAGCAACGGCTTTCCACTCACCTTTCTGGATGAGCTTCTCGCCACAACGTTTGGCATCCTCCACCTTTCCCATCTCAATCCAGATCCAGGCCGCATCCAAATGACGGTTGGCGGCCTCCAGAGCCTTGGCCTGCTCAACATTAGGTTTATCTTTTTTCGGCTCTTCGACTTGGGAATAAGAGGGATAAACATAAGCCCAGTCCGAATTCCAAATAACAGGATCACCAATCAAAGGATCGGGCTTGGACACATCAACTTTGAAGTCCTTGGCGTATGCAAGAATTTTCTCGGGAGACGGTGCGGCGGCTCGGTCTTCAACCATCTTAGCGAACTCTGCTCGCCAGGCTTCCACGGCCTGCTTATCCAAGAATGTGTTGTCGACCTCCGGATCTGGAGGTACCGGAGTAGGAGTCGCAACGACCTCCGCAGGTACGGGAGTAGGCTTGGAACAAGAAAAAGAGAACAAAATCCCCAAAATAAGGAAGAACTGAGTGTACTTCACGATCCTTACCTCCTCTTGACGGAAAAAACTCAACACATGAACTGTTCATGTGAAGAAAACAAAATAGCCTATTTTGGCTATTTTGTCAATGAATACAGATAAATTTTGCTTTAACCATTAGTCATATCGCAATGCTTCCGTAGGGCTTAACTGTGCCGCACGGCGGGCAGGATAAATTCCAAAAACCAAACCAATAATAGTAGAAACAGCAGCCGCTAAAAACATAGCGTCAAGCGGTACAATAATGACCCAAGAGGGAAGGAAAAAATTCACTAAAAGAGATCCTATAAGCCAAGAAAGAATCGATCCAAACAAGACACCGATCAATCCGCCAAAAAGCGTAAGCAAAACAGATTCCACTAAAAACTGTTCCAAAATTTCTTTAAATGTCGCTCCAACAGCCTTACGCAAACCGATTTCTCGTGTACGTTCTGTGACAGACACAAGCATAATATTCATAATCCCAATTCCTCCCACCACCAAAGAGATTGCAGCAATCGAAGATAGAAGAATAGTCAACACACTTCCAATAACCCCAATCGTTTCTGTTGCATCTTCTTGAGAACTCACAAAAAAATTATCAAGAGAGGGGTCATCATTAGGGTTATCAATATTGTGAGTATCACGCATAAGATAACGCAGTTCTTCTTTCGTCTGCTCAATATCCCCAATCGCACGCGCGGAAATAAAGTTCACATAATCAACTCCTAACACATCTCGTTGTATTGTCGTGACAGGGATGGTGACCTGCTTATCTAAATTTTGAAAAAAACGAGAACCTTGTTTTTCGTACACTCCTATCACACGATAAGAACTTGATTTAATTTTGATTCTCTCTCCAACAGGATCTCTATCTCCAAAAAACTCTTCTGCAATTTCACTTCCTAAAACAACGACATTGCTATAGGAATCCACGTCTGACCCCTCTAAATCGACGCCATAAAGCATTTCTACAGGAAAGATACTTGCATAAAATTGATCTGTTCCACGAACTTGAATAAATTCATTAAATTCCTCGTAAGAAATAGGAACCGTCGTAAACAATGCGGGGGATACAGAACTAAAGAGTCCTGAACGTCGCATGGCTTCTAAATCATCCAAATCAACAGTTTGTTCCATAAAAGGATCTGGCGGTCCAGAACCATGATCACCACTGGAAGGCTCTACAAAAACAAGATCTGAACCTAAATCTGAAACTTCAGAAAGAATATACTTCTCTGCCCCTTGTCCGATAGACAACATCAAAATAACCGCTGCAATTCCAATAACAATCCCCAAAATTGTTAAAACCGAACGAGACTTTGTTCTTAAAAGAGATTCTCCGGCTGTAGAAAATAAATCTTGGTATCGCATAGTTTATTTACGATAACCACCACGACGACGCTGTCCGTTCATCTGGTCTGACTCAATGACTCCATCTCGTACGCGCAAAATTCTGGAAGCATACTGAGCCGCCTCTTCTTCATGGGTCACCATCACAATGGTATGACCTTGTGTATGAAGATCTGCTAAAAGATCAAGAATTTGTGATCCTGTTTTAGTATCTAAATTTCCCGTTGGTTCATCAGCAAAAATAACCGATGGTTCATTCACCAATGCCCGAGCAATGGCTACACGTTGCTTTTCACCTCCTGAAAGTTGATTGGAAAAATGATTTTTTCGATGATCCATGGAAACGGCATGAATAGCTTCGCTCGTACGTTGCACGCGCTGTGTTTTTGATAAATTTCCGTAAACCAACGGAAGCATAATATTCTGATAGACCGTTGATTTACTCAACAAATTAAACGCCTGAAAAATAAACCCTACTTTCTGTTGTCTAAATTTCGCTAATTGATCTTGTGAAAAATCCTGGACATTCTTTCCTTCAAAAAGATAAGTGCCCTCTGTAATCGTATCCAAAAAACCCATGATTTGCATCAGTGTCGATTTTCCCGATCCGGAAGGTCCCATAATCGCCACGAACTCTCCTTTTTGGATTTCAAAGGTAATCCCACCAAGTGCATGGGTGACCACATCCCCGTTGACATAGTCTCGAGTAATATTCTCAAATTTCATCAAAGGAGTAGACATGATTATTCCTCGGTTACCTCTCGGACAATCACTTCCTCACCTTCACTGAGTCCAGAAAGAATTTCAACACGACCTAAATCTCCCCGAAGTCCGACTTCAACCTTTCGTTCTTGTGCTATTTCATTGACTAATACACGTATGTAGGTTTCTGCTTCTTTTTCAAAAACAGCTCGTTGTGGAATAGAAATGACTTGCTCTTTCTGTTCTGTTGTAAAAATAAGATCAGCTGATAACCCAGGACGCAATGCGAGACTTTGATCAAAAGCATCCAAATAAACGGTCACTTCATAATAAACAACTCCCTCGATAAGTTTTTCAGCTGGATCAATCTTCACCACATGACCTGTAAGTTCCACAGAGGAACCAAAAGCATCAAATGTAACAATAACGGAATCATCAAGAGCGATTTTCGAAATATCTGATTCACTCACATCTGCCAAAATTTCAAACTGTTCCTGAGTGGTTTGAATCGTTATCACTGGGTTTGCCACCACTACTTGTTCCCCTTCCTCAATAAACACTTCAGTAACATTTCCTACAATAGGTGAATGAATCTCGGTTTTTTCCAATCGTGCCAGAGCAGACTCATAGGTTGCTTGTGCACGTGCCACTTCGGCCTCATAAGAGGCTAAGTCAACGGTACGAGGGGTTGCCTGAACTTGCGCTAAAGAGGCTTCTGATTGAGCCACCTCTGCCTGTCGCAATGCAAGAATAGAATCTGAGGTAGAAACAGCTTGCTCTGCAGAAGTCACATAATACTCTTCATTTGCCGCAGAGGCGTCATAAGAAGCTTGAGCTTGGGCAAGGGCATTTTTTGCATCTTCTAAGTTTGAAGAAGAAACACGAAGAGCGGATTGCACCGTTTGAAACGCATTTTGTAAGGCTGTTTGATCTGTCTGTAAAGCGACCCGTACTGCGTCTACAGATGATCCCAAATTTATAGCTTCAGTCACACTCAGGTTCCCTGTTGCTGGCATTCCAGAAATAGCACTACGAACATACAACAAAAGATCAGAGGCGGAATTCATAAGATCTTCAACGTTTTCTGCAACAGAAACAATAGATCCAGAGGAACCGTATTCCACCAAAACAATCGTTGATTCGGCTAATTTTAAGGCTTCTTCAGAAGCATAAAAAGCCGTTCGAGCAAGTTCTACAGCGGAAGAATTGCTAGAAGAAAGCAAATTCTCGTAATCATCATTGAGTGTGGTATTTCGAATACCAAGAATTTCGTCTGCTTTTGTGACGGCTGTTCTGCCTTCAATAATTCCGGCCCAAGAAACACTCAACAGATCATCATAGGCATCGGCAATCGACTGGGCGTTATCTTGAATAATTTGATTAAGATTATCTGAAGCCGAAGATAATGCACTAGATTGAACGCCGGTATTGGCACTATAAACAGACGCGACTAGATCAATCAATGCAAGCTTATTGTTGTAATCTACCTGAGCGGAGTTTAAAGAAGCTTTCGTGATATCTAACGCACGCTGTGAAACACTAATTTTTTCTTCTGTGGCACCTGCTTTTTGGGCATTAAGATTACTTTGAGCCACCAAAACAGCTTGATAAGCACTTTGGACATTGGCGTTAAGTTCTCTAGTGTCTAGAAATCCTAATAAATCACCTATTTGAACTTCGTCTCCCACTTCCACGAGAATTTGATCAACCGTTCCTGAAAGATCAAAAGAAAGATCTACTTTATCTAAAGATTGCACCTCCCCGCTGGCATCCACTGTCTGAGCCAAATCTTGTCGATGAACGATCTCTGTTGTATAGGAAACAACAGAAGTTTTTGGATAAAAAAGATACATCGCTCCTGCAACAACGACGATCAAAATCAACCAAAACCACCAACGTTTCATAATGTGAGGAATAGTCATATCGTGAAAAGTATAGCAGAAAGATAAAGAAAAAACAGGTTAAACCTGTTTTTTCTAATAATCTCTAAGTTTTTCAATGAGAGGATGTGCTTGGATTTTCTCAAGGGCTTTTGCTTCAATTTGTCGAATACGCTCGCGCGTGACATCAAACTCACGTCCTACCTCTTCCAACGTATGGCTGACTCCATCGGTTAAGCCAAAACGCATTTCTAAAATTTTCTGTTCACGAGGAGTGAGCTCCATCATGGACTGATTGACATAATCTTTGAGAAGCTCACGTGCGGCAGTACGATCCGGAGAAATGGTTTTTACGTCTTCAAGAAAGTCTTCCAATTTTGAGTCTTCATCATCATCTCCAACAGAGGTTTCCAGAGAAACAGTGTCTTGTGAAATCTTGCGAATGTGGCGAACCTTATCGATAGGCTGTCCCATTTCCGCCGCAATTTCCTCAGCCAAAGGTTCACGACCTAAATCTTGAATAAGCTGACGTTCAATTTGTTGAAACTTATTAATCGTCTCCACCATATGAACCGGGATACGGATGGTACGAGACTGATCGGCAAGGGCACGTGTAATGGCTTGACGAATCCACCAGGTAGCATAGGTCGAGAATTTATACCCTTTGCGATATTCAAACTTTTTTACCGCACGGAAAAGACCAATATTCCCTTCTTGAATGAGATCCAGCAGTGACATGGACTTTCCAACGAACTTTTTGGCAATGGAAACCACTAACCTTAAGTTCGCTTCGATTAAACGTCTTTCCGCTTCTTTTTCGTTGCGTTCTTTACGTTTGGCAAGACCTACCTCTTGTTCAGCGTTAAGCAAAGGAATTTTTCCAATTTCCCGCAAGTACATCTGTATGGAGTCTTGAGTAATATCCGGAAGACTGATGCGTCGTGCATCATCACTCATGCGGATTTTCTCGTAGACTTCATCGCGTTCTTTTTCACGACCCAAAATCCCCTCTTTGACCTCAACAAAGTGGACACCCACTCGTTCAAGTTCATCCAAAAAATCTTCAAAGCGATCGAGATAATCTTCAATTTCAGTAAAGGTAAACAAGAGCTCATTTTCGGTCACGTATCCGCGACGCATGCCTTTTTGAACCAATTTTCCTAAGATCTCTTCAGAAGGAGGTTCTGCTCGTTTGTAACGCATTTTTGATTCTTTAGAGACAGAAACCTCTGGTCTAGGAGGAGTCTTTTTGGATGTTGAAGGAACGACTTTCTTTTTTAATACAACAGGAACTTTCTTTTTCAAAATCTTCTTTTTGTCTGAAGATTTTTTCGTCACTGTCTTAAGAGTCTTCTTTTTTGCCGGCATACGCAAAAGGTAATGAAAAGAGGGCGCAAAAGCGCTTAATTTATCTACTAGCTGTTTAATTGTTCAAGCAATCGATGCACAGTATCTGTGTCACCTATCGCTTCAGCTTGACGCAAGTCGCGAGCAAGAGCTTCGCGATCGCGTTTTTGTGTTTGTCCTTCAAGAAACAGGAAAAGATTTTCTATATGTTCCAGCACCTTTTGTGGCGGAAGATCTTGAAACGTCTGATCAACCATGAACGACGAGCTGTCAAGAAGGACTTGTAAAGACTCCTTCATGGGATGAGTTTCTAATAGATCACGAATCCGCGAAAAAAATGTATTTTGTGCTGTTTGACTTCCTGAAGCATACGTGGACTTGGCTAAATTGTAAAGAATTATCCACAATTTTTGATCTTCCAAAAGAGGAAAAAGTCTCTTTTCAAATAAATCAAATGTTTGTACAGATCCGATCAGATAGCCAAATAAAATCCGACGGGCTTTTTCTTCTTTAGAAAAAGATTCCACGATTTTTACTTCTTTAGAAACGTTTGCCGCAGGAATAACGGGAGTTTTAGGCGTCAAGGATAATCGAAGCTGGTCAATAGAAATTTGGAGAAGATCCGCCACAACCTGTAACCAGTGTTCTCGTTCAACCACAGAAGACATTTCAGAAATAGCCGGGAGAAGTTCCTTTGCTACGGCTTGTTTATCATCAATATGACGCAAATCTTTCCCTCGCGTTACGTGAGTCATTAAAAATTGCATCATGGGTTGAGAATGAGCCACGAGCTCTCTCCACACGCCAGGAAATTTCTGAACAAGCTCATCTGGATCTTTTATTCCCTCGGGCAAAATCGCCGCACGGATATCAAACTCCAAAGATCGAGCCAGACTCATCCCTTTTTTTGCGGCGGTAAAACCGGCTGCATCTGCATCGAACGCAAAAACAATCGTATGAGTATACCGCTTCAAAAGCTCAAGCTGTTCTTGGGTTAAGGCCGTTCCAGAGCTGGCCACAATCTGCTCCACGCCATCTTTATGAGAAGCTACAACATCAAGATTTCCCTCAACAATGACAATAAATCCATAATCCCGAGCGATTCGTTTTGCCAAATCTAATCCAAAAAGTATGTGACTCTTCGAATAGATAGGAGTTTCAGGAGAATTCATGTACTTAGGACCTTGATCATTGCCAGGCATACTGCGTCCGGTAAAACCGACAGTATTGCCATGATGATCTCGTAAAGGAATCATAAGCCGGTGTCGAAAACGGTCGATAATTCCTGTTCCCTGCTTGCGTTTGAGTGAAAGACCCGATTGAATCATTTCGCTTTCAGAAAATCCGCGTTTAAGAAGGAAGGATGAAAGAAGATTCCATTCATCAGGAACAAATCCGATACCAAAACGTACGAGAAAATCCTGAGAAATTCCACGCGACTGCACATAACTCCTGGCTGCTCCAGCTTTTGAAGAATCAAACAATACTTTTTGATAAAACTTCTGGGCAAGATCATGCATGAGCAATAATCGCGCACGGGTATTGCTTTGAGCGGTTGGGAGACGTAAAACTTCAACCCCGGTCTTCTTACCAAGATGGATTAAGGCTTCTGGAAACGTCATCCCTTCCATTTTCATAACAAAACTAAAACAATCTCCCCCTTCATTGCAACCAAAACAATGCCAATTTTGGCGATCTTGTGAAACATGAAAGGAAGGAGATTTTTCGGAATGAAATGGACAAAGCCCCTTAAACCCAGTTGAACCAGAAGGTTTAAGCATTACATATTCTCCAATCAAGTCGAGAATATCCAGTTTTTGTTTGATTTCATCTTTAGGATCCATACAGGCAGCTTATCCGAGAGTCTCTAAAAAGACAAAGAGGGAGATATACCACACCGTTTGGGTAGTGCTTTTTCTTTTCTTTAATGTTCACCCACATGCAGTTTTGTCAGCTCTTTTTTAAAGACCCAGACACATTGACCAGTACCCTGTAAACTAGACAATATGTCTACAAAACTATCATGATAAAATCATATGTCACAACACATCGAATTTGAAAAAAAGAAATTCTTTTAGTTAAAAAACTTATTTTTATATGACTCACATCCCCTACCTACAAATCACCGCCAAAGATAACTTTGATTTTGGTTTTCAAATTGGCAAACAATTGAGTCAACAAATCAAAAAAAGAATTCGGGATAATAAAACAATGTATCACGAAAAACAAATGAAAAATTTTTCGGATTTGATCAAGACTTCACAAAACTTTCTTCAGGACATTAAAAAATATTATCCGAAATTATTGCAAGAATTAGAAGGAACGGCCGCCGGCGCCCAAGCCAATTTTGATGATTTATTAGTTTTAATGTGTGAAGAAGAATTATTAGATTTTCGTATCCCTCATTGTACTAATATCGCTCTGCAAACAAAAAACAGTGCTCTTCTCGGCCACAACGAGGACTGGTCGCCCGCCTATAAAAATAATGGTCTGTTTGTAGTAAAAGGACAAATTAAACAACATAAGTTTTTAGCTTTAAGTTATATCGGTAGCCTGGCTGGAACCAGCTCGGGTCTTAACGAATATTTTTGTTATACTGCCAATTCGATGGATTGTGGACGTTTCCGCTTTGGTGTACCAGTTAAATTTCAACTGCGTGCCTTGTTGGATGTTACCACCGAATCTGAAGCCGTTCGGGTGGATCTGAAAGATAGCAGTATCGCGAGTAATATGATTTATGTCTGGCGAGATTCCAAAATTTTAGACATTGAAGATTACTTCGGTCACCACGAAAAATTTTGTGGAAATAAATTTTTAATCCACACCAACCATCCAGTATTAAAACAGGACCGCACCAAGGAGAATACAAAAGCCGAGTCAGTGCGCCGCTACGATCAGGCCAAAAAAATATTGGAAACTAGAAAAAAATACGATTTGGCAACTTTAAAAAATATACTCTGTGATCATAAGGTTGGAATTTGTGCCCATTTAAATAAAGTACACCCGCGTTATGGCATTACCATCGCTTCTATAATTATGGATCCTAAAAACAAAACCATTGAAGTAGCCTGGGCCAATCCCTGTCGCAATAAATATACTAAATATAAATTGTAAAAAATCCTCCCGATTAAGAGACTGTTCCAAAACTCCCGTTCATTTGGGAGTTTTGTGTTTAATCGTGGACCCAAAATAAAAAAGACCCTTTGGTGGGAGGTCTAATAATGAGCACTGTGGAGCTGATGATACCGAAAGATCTTTTTATCCTTGGATGTTCGAGTAATTTACTAATACCAAAAATGGCGAGTGTGATATAAAGATAATCAACTGTTGTCACCGCAAGTACGCCGTTACCGTTAAATTTTGGGTGCGTGGACACCAAGAATTTCAGGCCAGTGAGCCTGTTTTTTGATACTCATCTGTAGTGAACATTTTCCATTAAGATGTCTAAATTTTGTTCC
>Ga0209417_1003759_pt1 | contig 19546 bp, 2 predicted proteins | sample RifGroF2_FD_184002 | JGI IMG/M metagenome (GOLD analysis project Ga0209417, IMG submission 184002) | Groundwater microbial communities from Rifle, Colorado, USA - Groundwater F2 (SPAdes) (version 2) | ecosystem: Environmental > Aquatic > Deep subsurface > Groundwater | place: Rifle, Colorado... | reverse complement strand
ATCCCGTCGTATTGATCTGCAGTTTACCGGCAGCTGTAACATCTATTATTGCAAGATTGGCATTAAGTGAAATATTCACCCATAATACAATACCGTCACTATAGACCCCAGCCCCGCCACTAGCATCAAAACAGAAACCGCCAATTGAAAAACTAAGGGCAAACTGCATTTCGAATTGACTATTAGTTATAAGGATATCAAGAGAACCCGACCCGGTAGCAAAATTCTTGAACTTAATTGCCGCGTCAATATGGAACCTGAACCCAGGAGCAATAACTGTCGCATTCCCCGGCACAGTCTTGTTGACCCCAGTGGTATTCAGCTGGATAAGTGCCGAACCGCTAAACTCTAAACCAAGCGCAGCACCAAAATCGACACCGACATCTACCTGGAGGCTGGCAACAAGCCCTGGAGCTCCAACATACAAATATCCAACCACATTCAAGCTGGCAAAAGGCGACATATCAAGAGACGCCTCAGCATAGATCTCCAGACTGTCACTAATCGTAAAAACAAATAATCCATGTAGAGTTACCATCCCCGCGATAGCCAGATCGCCCTTAAGGTATAATTTCATACCAGAATGCAAAGTAGCAGGACCGAGTTCAAGATCACCAGTAGTTGAGTTACGCTCAAGAAGCCCGGTCTCAGGATCGATCATAAAAGTAGTAACGGTCTTGTCCGTCGCATAGGTATTAAATTCCAGTACGAATTCTCCACTGAGATTGATCCCTGGAATGATCCCTTTACTGGATAGGGTCAATTGGACCCGTCCGACAACACCGGGATCAGCTCCGGTAAAAATTCTAAAATAAATTGTCCCGGACATGGCGCCGAGAAAACTGATATTAGTACCAACCGCACCGGTAACTGTTGTGTCGATCGGAGCGCCTTCCCCGTCTAAATTGATTGTTACACCGACAAACCCATATAAATAAATGAGATTCATAAGTTTGACTTCGGCAAGGAGAGTAAGCTTGATATAAATTGCAGCCGGATCTGCTGTCGGGGTCCCATTGTCATTAGGTGCGGCCTTATATATTTCAACACGTGTTGACTGGCCTGCTGACAATAAAGGAATAAAGGCATCAGGCATAATAAAAACCTGATCCTTCATAGTTGTATTAAACATTACCTTAACTTTGCCGGTCATTTCAAAAATACCAGGCAGGGGAGGCAATCCAGGTATTACTGATGAACTGGCAGAAATATCCAGCATTCCGGCTACACCAGTATTAGCTCCGGACATAACAATAACCAACAGACCTGTTGCCTCAGCATTAATCCCCGATTCTCCGCCAACACTCAATGTTGCCGTTACAAAAATCTCTATTTTCTCAGTATTAATACTAAGGACAAACCCGCCGCCAAGGACAAAAATCGGATCAGCCGCCGGATGTACCGGATCTTTTACAAGCATTGTACCAACCACTTGAATTAAGAAACTCTTAGGGGCCAGGTTAAAAGACTGGATTTCACCACGCACATTAAGAACATAATTTCCGTTGACTAGTTCTTTTTGAATGTATTATTGTTTTTGCCCATCAATAATACGCCATTTTTGACCAGCCACTGTCGACTCTACAGTTGCACCTGCCCCAAGAATGATCCCACCATTTGCAGGCAGCGCGAATAAATCTTTCCATGCCTGACTAACATTATTACGTTGCAATTGTACTATCGGCAGGGAACTTATCAATGAAAGGTCTACAAGCTGAAAAAGAACGTCTCCAGGTATTCCTTCAAAAGTTAAAGCCTCAACCTTTTCTACAGATGTCGTATTTATCTGTAAAAGAGCTTCTCCGGTGATAAAAACACCATACTGCTCAAGGAAAGCAAAATTTGTCTGTAATTTTACTACGCCCCAGAATTGTGGAGTACCATCGGTTTTGTCAGAAGCATCAAGGATAAACCTGCCTGCACCGGAAGCAATATTGCCTAGCTTGTAGACCTTAACAGTTCCGGACATATCAACTGCGAATACTTTACGCTCAAAATTAAGATCGAAAATAACCTGGCCTCGGATTTCAAGTAAAGGCTCTTCAAGAAGACCAAGGGCTTGCAGTTCAATTCCGCCCTGTATCATTATCATGAAAGAACGACCGGAAGAATCGGCAGTCCCTATTTCTTCCATTACATTAAACGACTGAGTGCTGGAACTTGCAGTATTTCCTAATGAATCCGACCAACTGCCTTCAATAAATTCAATAGCAACTGTCCCGGTAACAAAAGCACCTGTAAACGTGTACCTGTAGGTATTTGTCGCTGCGTCAACCAGTACAGGAGCAACAGACGGATCAAGTGCAGCCGTACCTTTGCCCGTACCTGATAGTATAAACTCTGGAGTTGCGTCAATAACACTAGCCGCGTTCAGTGCTGTTCCGGCAATAGTATTAAAACTGATATCAATATATTTTCTGGTATTAAGCGTAGTTCTATCAATAGAAGAAACTGCACCAGGATCAACTACTGAGGCGGTCAATGCCACTATAGTAAAACCCTTGGTCTGGGCTAGATTCGTTGTCGTAATATCCTGCCAGGTCCCGGCAATAAAATCAATATTTACGGCACCTTCAGTGAATGCCCCATCAAAATAATAACGATAGATCATAGTTCCCGGAAGTAGTGTTGGAATATTGCCTGATAGCACAACACCAGCCGTTCCAGCACCGCTAAGACTAAACTCAGGAGCTCCGTCTATAATAGAAGAAGCATCGAGTTCTTCCCCGGAGGAAGGCTTATAACTGATATCTATGTAATGTCTGTTAATTGTTGAAGGAGTAGCAACAAATGCCGTTCCGGCAAAAGTGCTATCGGCTGTTACTCCGGCATCATTTGCATAACTCCAGGCCCCGGAAATAAAAGTAATAATTACATCCCCGGAAGTGTATGAACCCTTCACCCAGAAACGATACTTATTCATTGTATTATCAATAAGGACAGGAGCCTGCGTACTATCCAGCAGGACACTGGCAGCTCCAGCGCCACTCAAAACAAACTCAGGATCAAGATCGGTAACCGATCCTGAATTAAGGATCATCCCTGCAGGGACATTCAGCGAAACATCAATATACCCCCGGTTATTAAGCTGGTTCAATCCAACGATCGAGCCATAAAGCGAATCGGCTAAATTAGCAGTTGTTCCCTCTACAGTAAATACTTGAGAACTGGTCAGATTAGAATAAAGTGTATCTTCAAAATTGCCTTGTACAAAATTAACTGAAACATTTCCTGTGGCGAACTTTCCACTGACATAATACCGGAACACATTTGTTCCTGGTAACCGGGTAAACAGTCCACTGATAGTAACATCATCACTGGCAGTACACGCCGGATCAAAAGCAAATTCATCGCCGTCTATACTGGTAAGTTTTAAGGTATTATTTAATGTCGGATAATAGATAACGTCGAGATAAGTCTTTTCGTTGTATTGAGCAGGATTAACAATAGTTATTGGATCAAAGGTCTGGCCTGTCTTAATAAATGACCAGGACCCGGTAATAAAACTAACGGTCACGGTCTCTGTACCATCATAAGCGTAATTGCCCCGGATCCTGTAACTAAAGGTATTTGTTCCACCTATTCTTACAGGTGCTTCGGTATCTAATAGTTCAATGGTCTTACCGCTATTATGCGTCAAGGTTATTTCTGGCAAAAGGTCAGTGACTGAAACAGGATCAAGCTCGTACCCGGCTGGAGCTGTTGGTATCGTTACATTAAGAAGGATCGCATTAGAAATCGTAACAACAATATTGTCGGTAGCGTTAGGATTAACGTATGACCAGCTTCCAGGTACAAAAGACAGAGTTACATCCCCAGCAGAGAAAACTCCATTTAACCAATAACGATAAGTTCTCTCACCTGAGACAAGTATAGGAGCCTGAATACTATCAAGTGCAACTGTACCTAGTCCCGGTCCGCTCAATTTAAACTCTGCACCGGTATCAGTTATAGATGCAGGATCGATCAGATAACCTGCTGGTGGTGCGGGCAGTTCCACATCTATATAATGCCTGTTATTAAGCGTATTAATATCAATAGTACCACCTTCAAAAGGTCCATTCAGCTGAGCCGTCGGACCTTCAACTTTCACTTGTATTTCAGCGGCACTGACCGAACTATTGGTATCCTGCCAACTACCCTCAATAAAACTGAGTGTTACTATTCCTGGAACATATTTATCATCAGGAAGAGTAAGGGTATACCTGAACCTCGTAATCCCGGCATTGCTTAACCGCGTGTAGAATTCAGAATCAGTTTCATCGCCAATTTTTGTAATAATTACATATGAGTTGATTGAGCTGGCCAATCGCGCATTAAAAGCAACATCGCTCTCTCCAACTTCCCTTATAATAGCTTCAAATGGTTTATCCTCAAGAACAACTGGAACAGGAGCAGTCCCAACTGTAATGCTTATACCGCCCATATCCATAGTGAATTCAGCTGCCGCATCTAAAATTGAAGCATAATCAAGTGAACTTCCAGGAGTCGGAGTATATATTATGTCGATGGTTTTTGCCTTACCATTAAGCACACTTACATCAGTAACTGCTCCGGTAAAAGGATCAGAAATGCTCGCGACGGGTGCAACAATAGTAAAACTTTCAGTATAGGCAGAATTAGTCTTCAGATTATCTCCCCAGGTATTCTGGCTAAATACTATAGAGATATCACCAGCTATAAAATCACCGGTCAGGTAATACCTGTAAATATCAGTTCCAGGCAATTTTAACGGGGCGGCATTCTTAAACTGTATCGAACCTTTGCCGGTACCATTTATAGCAAATTCCTGTTCGAGGTCGGTTATGGAAGATTCATTAAGTGAATTATTTTTGGATGCACGGTATTTAATGTCTATATAACCAACATTAGCAGTAGTGTAGTCAAGTACAGTAACAGTACCTCCAACATTACCAACCTGAGTTCCACTCGCATCTATATAGAACCAGCTATTATCTTTAAAAGTCAAAACAACCGTATCTTCGGATTCATAATTTCCATTAATCCAATAACGAAAAACATATGTGTTTGCATTGAGGTCTTCACTTGGAGCTACAGGACGCTGGCTCAAATCTGGGGTAATAATACTGCCACCTGCTCCGGTAGCTCCATCGAATTCAGATTGAAGGTCAAGGATGGAATCTTTATCCAAAGTACATCCGGCACCAACAATATATCTGACATCAAGATATCCACGATTATTCAAAGTCCCGATGCCTACAGTGGCTTCATTATAAGGGCCAGACAGAGCGGCCTCAGGATTTTCACCGGGAAGATCAACAGTAGTAAACTCTACTTCATTACCACTAGCATCCTTAAAACCCATTTTCAATTTGCCATAGGCAGTAAAAACTCTAACTTGGTCGGGAATATCTGCCAGGAAGAGAATAGTTATATCCCCAGCTGCAATCTTAGAAAGATCAGCATATAATCTGCCGCTGATACTTATATTATCTGCGGCAAAATTAAGCTTACCGACAACAAGGAATTTACCGTCAGTACTGAACTTGATCATGACCTGCCCATTAAACGTTTCCTTAGAAGTATAGTTGTCAAATATCTTACCGCTTCCAGTTATGGTCATCGGGGAGGTAAACGCTGCTAAAAATCCACCCAACCCAGGATTTGCTTTGACAGTCAAGTATTGTGTCGCTACCTGTTGCTTGACCTGTGATAACCATGTATCTACCGTAACATCTGTCGGCAATCCGAACACAGGGTCCCGGAGTTTGAAGGGATCATCAATTGAAGGAAGGGTCGTAAAAAATTCTACCCCGGCAGAAAAATCATTTATCGCAATCCCTGTCTGGGCACCGATAGGAATCCCGGCAGGCAAGGTTACATTAATGAATACACCTAAAGGCCCGAGCTCAGAGAGTGCCAACCTGATAGAAAACCCGCCCATTCCCGCGAACTTAAATCCGCCCTGAAGGCCCATAAACATAATACGGGCATCGATTTTAGTAACTGTATCAAAAGAATCGATAATATTGCCTAGAGCATCGAGCTTGAGGATACCGCCGATCAGTGCCGCATCGATTTCGCCGCCAAACATTCTACCCTTAACACCAACACCTATCGCACCTATATCTACTATTGGGAATTGGCCGGCCATAAGCAGACCAAGGTCAATCTTTATATCGTCAACAGTACCGGAAAAGTTAAGCCCGGATACCCCTTTTATACCTGTAACCGTAGCAGACAAAGTCAAAACAAAATCATCCGGGTCAGCTTCAATATCAGCCCACTCGATACCTATTTTGGATATCTTTATCGGCAGCCAGCTTGGCCAGACAAAACTATCAGCAGTAGCTCCACCTAAAATCAGAAAAACGCCGAATCCCGGTAAAGCTTTGAAAGAACCATCTCCAAGAAACGCAAAGTTACGGCCTTCTCCACCAATTACTACTGACCCGAAAGCAACTGTTGCCGACACTGATCCTACATGGAGCATCTCTTCATTGTCAGCTGCACCGGTATCAAGAATAATGTCGACGCCGCTAAGCGTAACAAATTTACTCAATTTTACTTCTATAGTATCCACGCTGAACTTAAACGCCTTAACTTGACCATGCTCAAATTCCAGCGTAGCACGTAACGCCTCGGTGTCAGCTATTCCACTGACATCAGTAGTTTCCGCGGTCAGCCTGTCCTTAATTATTACGCTCACAGGACTGCCAGGGAAAAATTTCGCCCCGCCGGAAGCTATGAATATTTCACCGTTAAAATCTACAGCAGATCCATAAACAACCTCAAAATTGGTAATCCCGATACGTATATCATCAAATTCCAGAATACTGCCAAGTTTTATTGCCGGACCATCACTGGCATCATGTGTCAATTCCCCAGCGCCGCTGAGTGTAACGCCATAAGCCAATATAGCCGACCCGATCTTAAACCCATTTGTCCTGACTGTTAGCGCTGGAAGTTCGGCAGTAGAGGTAATAACTCCAGCAACCTTAATTCTGTCAAAACTGATCCCGATAAAATCTTTGACTTCAAAAATCTTCTGGGCTTCTCCACCATTAGCAGCCGGATCATAATTAGGATCATAACCAAACTCAATTCCCTTAGCATTAACCCTGACAATATCAGAGATCTTAATTTCCAGTGTCTCAATCTTAACCGCAAAATTTCCCGGAACAGTAAGCGCTGAACCGACATTGCCACTTAGCAATTTAAGGACGTCCACTTCCATGTCAAATGTACCGAGGATCCCTGTCAAAGTAGTTGAAACCGCACTATCTGCACCGCCAAAAGCTAGTCTGGCCTCATCAGCTCCAATAGCTATGGTCAACACTAAGTTACCTTTATTAAAAGTTACCCCTGCAATGCCAATGGATGGTCCTACAATAACCAGAGGACCTATAGAATGCTCAGTATTGGCCGCGCCCATATCCTGAGCGTCACTCTGCACTGTGAACTGATACTCCGATTCAATATTTGCTAATACCTGAGTAGGATCGCTGATTTTTTTAAAAGAAAAAGTATTAACCAGCGCTTTTATTGTCACTTCGCCGCTGGCAAAAACATCAATTTCATTAGCCGTGTTTTTATCGGTAATCGTATATCGGTAAGTAGTTTCAGATAGTTTCTTGTAACCGCTGAATCTGGCATCTCCGGCACCTGCACCTGTAATAGTTAGCTCAGTTCCATCAATGCTGGCAATATCCAGCGCATACCCGTCCGGTCCGATAAAAGTCACATCAACATAACTCTTTGCCCGGATAACAGTAAGGTTGACCTGCGCACCGCTAGTAGGATTGCTGAGAATAGCTACCGGAACGATGGAAGGAAGAGGATCAGCTTCAGAAGCCTTTGTAGCCAAGGTAAATCGCTCGGTTTCAACAACATTATTAACACCGGACTCATCAGCAAATGCCATCGGAAGAAACTTCAGCGCAACCTGCCCATCCTCAGCAAACTGCCCGGAGAAAGTATATCTGAAAATATTTGTTGCGATTTTTGTTGCACGCCCGTTAATTGTCACTCCGGCCGGCGCTGCACCATTCAGTGTTAATATGAACTCGGAAGTATCATCAGTAATTGAGGATTCTTTTATCCCAACACTATTGGGATCATTAAAAACAACATCGATATATCCTCTGGTGTTTAATTCAGCCCTGTCAAAAACTCCACCGTCATAAGGAAGACTCAGGTCCGCAGTAGGTGTCCTTTTCTCGATAGCCGGGGCTGCCATTGTGGCGCCTATACCAAAAATCGAAAACCCGCTAACCTTAATATCCTGTAAACGGAAACCCTGTCCTCCACCTAAGGAAAAATTAGCAGATCCGGTTATGGAAAAAATTTCCTGCTCGCTGCCATCTGCCCTGGGTATGTTTATCGAAACGGTTGCTTCTGGTACTGCAACATCAACTTCTCCGGTTGGCTTACGTGTAAATGTAACATTCTTCTCAGCCGAAGTCTCCAGCTTAAATACATTACCGATATTGATGCTAACCTGACCTTCAAACATTTCGATTCGGTTATTTGAAGCAAAGGCGACAACGACCGAACCTGAATCAGGGATATTAACCGTATCATTTACAATTCTTCCACTGGTATTAATCTTTACACTTAATTGACCGGAAATAACAAACCCGGCACCAAGCCCAATTACACCGGCATTACCGGTAGCCATAATAGCGTAGGTCCCATCAAGAAACTTAACAATTCCCAACGAACTACATGTTACCAATACTCCAACTGCATCCGGATTACGATCGCCGCTTTCAAGTTCCGCAGGACCTTTACCTAAGAAAAGCTCGACATTTTTAGCTCCGATCAAAGTACGCTCAGTTGCGAGCCCAGTATCTACCTTCGCAATAGAATAATCACCGCTTAACCGCAGGTAATCACCTATGGTAAGAGTTGCATTGGTACCTGAAAAACCTTTCAGGTTACCTTCGCCGGTCTCAAACTTAACCCGGATTTCTTTGCTGTTTACGGTTATGGTCTGATCAATAATCTGTCCTGTAGTATTGATCCTGAACGCCAACTCACCCTCAAAAGAAATAACATTCCCTACATCAAGAACAATATTGCCTTTGAGTATTCCGGCAACACCGGTCTGATAAAAAATAAACCCGCCATATCCTCCACTGATCGCGCCTTCACCAAGAATGTTAGTAGCAATATCGGTTGCGCCAACCCTGATGATCTTAGTCCCATCATCCAGAGTTACCTGTTCAATCTGGTACGTACCAGTCAACGCAATGCCCGCTATCGTTAACGTAGTATTGTCTAATAAAATCCTGACATAAGGACCTTCAGGAAGATCTAATTCTATTGGATCACCATTGAACTCAAAAGATTCCTTTATAGCACTAGTACTATTGCTAATCGCTAAGGAAACTGTTGAGTTGAATGAGAATACCGGATCGGGATTAGGAATGGTTAACGCGACATCTATACTAATCTGGGCGGCAATACCCTTATCGGTTATAACCATGACGCCACTGCCATTAGTAAGGCTGATTACATTCTGAGCTGCTCCTTCGGCCCCATCTAAAAACGAGAAATGAATATCGGAAACGCCAACCTTTATTATATTCCCGCCATTATCATTAACAGACTTTTCAAAGAAAAAATTACCGCTGAGTGTCTGACCTGCGATGGTAATTGCTATGCTACCTGATGCCCTAAGTAATGATGTTGAATAGGTAAGATCAACATCCGGGGTACCGCTTCCGGTCGGGACTGACATCTTCCCCCCGGCTAGCTTGCTAAAATCAACGACATCCGGGCCAGCCCGGGTCCCATTAACCTCAACCAGCAAATTATCAGCCTGGATGGTAACAGAATCTACCCCTACAAGAGCAGCGCTTCCGCTAGCTTTAAGAGCATAATATTTATTACCGTCATTTGCAGTTGAATTAAGTATCGCAAGTCCAAATGCTACGTTACTTAAAGCAATACCGATTGCACCTGTAGGATTGGCCTCATAGGTACCATCATTATTTGCATCTGTCCAATACGGGCCGCCGATTCCGGCGAAGACATACACATGGCTGCCACCGACTTTGAGAACACTAACTTCTTTCGTCGTATTGTCGCTCAGAATTACAGTCGCAATTTCACCCTTTTCAAACGCAAAATTTCCACTCACAAAAACGTAATCACTGATGGCAATGGTAACATTGGCACTGGCCCGCAACAACGCCCCAGCATAATCAAGATCAACAGTCGGAGTCTCCGTTCCCGTCGGAACAGTCATCTTCCCACCGGCTAGCTTGGTAAAATCAACAACAGATCCCTCACTCGCTCCATTTACATCGATCTGTAACGAATCAGCTTGCAATGTTATATCAGGAATACCGAGTAGAGCGGCGGCTCCAGTAGCTTTCAGTGCATAATACTTCTCTGCATCAGCCCCGTTAGTTGGCTTCATCAGTGCAAGTCCAAAGGACACGTTGTTAAGTACTAACCCGATAGCATTATTTCCTGTTGGAGTATCAGTGCCATCAATTTTACCATCGTGGTTACTGTCAAACCAATAAGGTCCACCTAGACCAACAAACGCATAGATATTAGCTCCACCGATCTTGATAACCGTAACATTCTTCGTAGTATTATCAGCGAGGGTAACGAGCTCAACCCCACCTTTTTCAAACGCAAAATCACCGGCAATGTAAACATATTCGCTTATTCCAAGTGTTAAGTTGCCGCTAGCACGCAATAGGGAGCTACTATAATCCAAGGTAACTTCCGGATTTCCTGCTCCAGTCGGAACTGACATCTTTCCATCGGCTAGCTTCGTAAAATCTATCACAGCGCCCTCACTCGCTCCGTTCACTTCCAGAGAAATTGAGTTTGCCGTTAAGGTGATATCGGATATACCGATAAGTGAGACCCCACCAGTCGCTTTGAGTGCATAGTACTTTTTAACGTCCGCAACATCTGTTGGTCGCATCAAAGCTAACCCAAACGCAACATTATTAAGCGCGACACCGAGAGCACCTTCTACCGGAGTATCAGCACCATCAATTTTCCCGTCAGTATTACTATCCACCCAGTACGGCCCGCCTACTCCTGCAAACGCATAGATATTTGAGCCACCTATCTTAAGTACAGTTATTTCCGTACTAGTCGTGCTCCCTTCAAGAGTCACAAATTCTTTGCCACCCTTTTCAAAAGCGAAACTTCCACACAAATAAATATATTCACGAATGCCCAAGGTTACCGTCCCACTTGCCCGAAGCACGGCTTCATCATAATCAAGTTCGATATCAGCTGCTCCAGTCGGGATCAACATCTTCCCTCCGGCAAGTTCCGTAAAATCCACCACGTCACCGGCACTCGCTCCGTTCGCTTCCAGCGAGATCGAAGTTGCAGTCAAGGTGATATCGGACATCCCAACCAGGGATACACCACCACTGGCTTTTAGCGCATAATATTTTTTTACATCCTCGGCATCAGTCGGCTTCATTAATGCCAGGCCAAAGCTCACATTCGTTAAGGCCAGTCCCATCGCTCCTGCGGTTGCCGGAGTATCAGTTCCGTCGATCTTCCCGTCATTATCGCTATCCACCCAGTACGGTCCGCCGATTCCGGCAAAACCATAGATCGAACTTCCGCCGACCTTAATGACAGACACATCCTTTGTGCTTGCATCAGTCAGCGTTACAGTTTCAATACTGCCTTTTTCAAAAGTAAAATTACCGCTTACATATATATAGTCGCTTATTCCTAAGGTCACGTTACCCCTGGCACGAAGCAGCTGCGAACTAAAATCGAGCTCAACTTCAGAAGTCCCATTACCTGTAGACACAATCATTTTTTCATCAGCCAGTTTAGTAAAATCTATTACCGGACCTTCACTCGCTGAGTTAACTTCAAAAGACATTTCATCAGCCTGAAGCGTCAACCCCGGTATACCTACCAGAGATACGCTTCCGGTGGCTTTGAGTGCGTAATATTTTTTAAGATCAGCACTGTCTGTTGGTCTCATTAAAGCCAGACCGAATCCCACATTATTAAGTATCAAACCAACTGCACCGGCTGCAGATGGGGTATCATCGTTATCGATATCACCATCCGGTTCACTGTCCACCCAGTACGGTCCGCCAATACCGGCAAAGCCATAAACGTTACTGGCACCGACTTTTAACACTTTTACTTCTTTAGTTGAATTATCACTCAAGGTCACGGTTTCCACAGTTCCCTGCTCGAACGAAAAATCTCCGCAAACGTATATATAATTCTGGATACCGAGAGTAACATTCCCGCCCGCTCTTAACAACTCGTTATCAAAATCAAGTTCCACATCCGGAGACCCGCTGCCTGTAGTTACAAGCATCTTACCGTCAGTTAAATTAGTAAAATCTATTACGTTGGTAATCACTTCGCCTTGAGTATTGTAAGTCTTGTTAACTTCTATCGTCATTTCATTCAGCGCGAGGTCCAGTCCGCTAATGCCTACAACCGCGGCGCTGCCTTCTGACTTAAGCGCGTAATACCTGTTATTATTGAGCAAATCAGTTGGCTTTAATAAGGCCAATCCAAAATTGATATTGTTAAAGATCAAACCGATAGCACCACCTGATACAGGGGTATCAGTGCCATCGATAACACCGTCATGATTACTGTCTACCCAGTACGGCCCGCCAGCTCCAACAAAACCACGGATATTATTGCCGCCGATCTTGACTACACCCATCTCAGTAAAGGCGGTATCTCCAACAAGTTTAATAGACTCAACCGCACCTTTTTCAAATGCAAAATTACCACTTAAATATACATAATCCTTGATCCCAAGAGTAAGATAAGCGCTGGCTTTAATAATGGCTACATTATAATCCAGTGCTATATCAGGGGAACCGCTACCAGTCGGAACAAGCAGATTACCACCTGCCAGTTTGGTAAAATCTATTACTGGTCCGGCGCTGGCACTGTTTACATCAATCTTGACCTTGTCTGCCTGAATAGTCATATCAGAGATACCAATCAGACTTACATTGCCGCTGGCTTTGAGCGCATAGTATCTCTTAGTGTCAGCCGCATCCAAAGGCCGCATTAAAGCCAGTCCGAAGGTAACACTATTCAAGGCTAGCCCCATTGATCCGGTCATCGGAGTATCAGCTCCATCAATGACATCATTACCGGTACTATCTCTCCAGTACGGACCACCTAGCCCAGCGAATGCGTGGATATCATGCCCACCGATCTTAATAACTTTCACGTCTTTTGTTGTATTGTCTGCAAGGGTAACAGCTTCTACACTACCTTTTTCAAAAGCCAGACTGCCGCTTATATATATATAATTGCTTAGACCAAGACTGCCGGTACCGCTAGCTCGCAATACCGAAGAACTGTAATCCAGCTCTATTTCAGGAGTTCCTGTTCCTGTCGGCACAATTAGCTTACCAGCAACCAGTTTAGTAAAATCTACTGCATCTCCCAGGCTAGCTCCGTTGGCCTCAAGATTAAAATCATCTGCCTGGATTGTTATATCAGGTATCCCAACCACACTTACACTACCAGTTGACTTAAGAGCGTAGTACCGTTTAGTATCAGCGTCAGCAGACGGTCTCATTAAGGCCAATCCAAAGGCCACGTTACTCAGGGCAACTCCCAATGCTTGCGCAGACTGCGTCTCGTAAACACCGTCACTATTATTATCTACCCAATATGGCCCGCCTATTCCTGCAAAAGCATAAATACCATGACCACCGATCTTAATTACTTTCACTTCTTTAGTCGTATTATCTGCAAGAGTAACCGTTTGATTATCACCTTTTTCAAAAGCGACTTTACCGCTAATATACAGGTATTCGGAGATGCCAATCGTTGCATTCCCGCTCGTCTTCAGCATTTCTCCGGCAAAGTCCAACTCCATATCATCAAGTCCGGATCCGACCGGCACCAACATTTTGCCGTCGGTTAACTTTGTGTAATCAACGACGGCAACAGGATCCCCGCTCACCTTATCAAACGCCTTATTCACCGTCATTTCTGCATTGGCATAAGCAAGCGTTAGATTATTCAAACCGACCAGCGCCGCATTTCCGGTAGCCTTGAGAGCGTAATACCTGGAATTATTAAGTGCGGCAGTTGGGGTCATAATTGCTAAGCCAAAACTTATATTGCCAAAAGCAACACCCAGAGAATTAGCATCAGGAGTATCAGAACCATCTATTATGCCGTCAGCATTGCTATCCCAATATGGCCCGCCGATTCCGGCAAAAGCATGAACTGAATTTGCCCCGATCTGAATTACTTTTACATTTGTAGAAGTCTCGCTGCCGACCGGCGTAATATCGACGGCACCATTATTCTGGTAAACGAAAGTTCCGCAGATAAATATGAAATCATGTAACCTTAATAGCCCGGTAAGCTCTATGTTCTCCAGATTACCCTCATCAGCCAAAAACTTAACCGCTATTTGGTCAGAAACCCCTAATGTCTTATCAAGCTCCTGACCGGTAGTATTCTTCCTTATCTTTACATTACCCTGAAGACTAATATCATTAATTCCTATCAAAGAACCTGTGCCAATTCCGGTCATTGCGTACGTCCAGCTCGGAGCAAGCAGCTCCCCGGTGGTGTCATCCTGCGCAAAATGGCCCAACATAACTAACCCCAGGTCTGAAACAGTCATCAGCAAACCGGTACCCTGCTGTCCGGCAAACATCGAAACATCTTCAACGACAAGTTCTATCTCGGCATCTGAAAGCTGTACTGTAAATATCTCATCAAAACTCTTACCGCTAATATCTGACAAATATAGTTTTTGATCAATCCCGTTAAGCTTGATATTTGCGCCGGTATTCACATCGATCGAGGCATTGTTCAAGTCAGTTTGAAGAAAACCTGTATCCATTCCGATATTAATATTATTAAGGTCTAACAGGACATCGATATCCATATTACGTAATATGAAAAAAACTGTTTCTGCAATAGGGATACCACCATCAAGCAATTTGTTTAGATCGATGCCAAAGGCTATATCAATCGCAATGCCAGATTGCAGGGAAACAGAAGCAACTCCATCGGACTCCAGACCTAGTGCAGTCAAAAACGGTCCCAGATCAAAATTTACTCCAAATTGAGGGTTTATATCGAAGGAGACATCAAAAATCAATTGTGGACTGCCGTTAATATATGTAAGAGATGCTCCCAGATTAGAACCGGCTAATTTAGGATTGATCTCAGCCTTAATCGCATTGACGATCCCGCTAATCTCAGGCTCATCAGGTAATGCGAAATATGTAGCCAAAGCATCATGGAATTTTAGCAGATCGCCAATCTTGTATCCGGCTGAAGTAAACAGTCCATTGATGCTTTTATTAATAACAGGGATGCTACTGTCAAATGGAGTAAACCCATTGATCATCCCTCCCAAATTATCCAGCTCTAAAAATAGTTGTAACAAGTAACTCTCTAAATTCAGCCCAAGAAAATCACCCAGACCAATCCCGCCAACAACGACATCACCACTAACAGATAGATTACCATTGAGAGATCTCACATCTACATCATCGCTACCACCGGACAATACTACGCCAGCCACAGAAGGCAGAGATTCACCCATGCTTCCAGCAACACCAATTACATCAACAACAACATCATCGCAATCAACATAAACAACGCTACCGCCACCATTCATATTGAAAGCCACAGAATCACTATCATTAGCTTGATTATCAAGCAATATATTACCACCGCTAGCCATCACCTTTAACTTGCCAGTCAAAATAGATGAACCGACAGACTGACCTGCACCGCCAGCGCAAGACACCTGAAACAGGCCAGAAGTTCCAGAAACTCCACCACCAGTACTTAGACCGCCCAGACCAATTATATTTCCAACAGAAATAGATCCAGAATCATTAACAACCGTAGCAACTCCACCGGAAGCTCCGGCTATTCCAGCGCCCGATGAATTACCGCCAGAAAAATCAATATTGCCAAGCAATAATATATTACCAACCCCGGCATTCTTTATAAGAATCTCGCCACCAGACACACCAGTCAGCCCACCACTACCAGCTGACGAGATATATCCCCCAATCGAAGAAGCTATACCCGCACTAGAGACAATAGAGATATCGCCTCCGCCAGAAGATATATCATAATCCATACTAAGCAATAAACCAGAAACCAAGCTTACACTTCCACCAAGAGAGGCTATATTACCACCAAGAACAAGACTAGCACCACGACTCGCAAAAAAAACATCTCCATCAACAGCAACATTACCACCAACATTCACCGCCCCAGCCGCATCAACTGAAACAGACGAAAGACCAGAGCCACCAATATCACCTAAGAGCTCAACCGTAGTTCCAGCTTCAATAATTAAGTTATCAACAATACCATCATTTTTACCAGTTATTGAGCCTGAGATATAAACGCTGCCCGTTGCTCTTAAGGTTACATCTCCGTCGATAATCACCGAATCGTTAATAATAATATCGCCACCAGTAATTATGCCAGCACTATAGGTTGTTGTATGCCCAGACCCATATATCACAAAAGAAACCCCAGCAGAGCCAAGAATAGGACTATTAATATGAACCTCACCACCAGGCATTGGAGCCATAATTGTTACATTGCCAGTTAACAGAACCGGATTATTATCGTTTTGATCAGGAGACCCTATTTCGATTATGGAATTATAATCAGGACTGCCTATTATAATATTTTCATTATTTGAGGGTAATTCATTGACATTGATAATTGGCTTATTAGGATTGAAATTCACGGTGCTTTTCGTTGAAACAACTGCTGAGCGAAGGTGTATACGTGGTAATTCTATAGATAACACATTACCAACTCCAGGGTTACTACCTTCCTGCAATTGGGATTCTTGACTATCAACTATAGAGCCCGACCCACTGACTACCTGGGCTGGCGGTGCATTTGATGCGTCAAGCGTTAGAACACGCATCGCTGCACTATCCATAACACTCACTTTTGGCGGTGCATTTGCGGCGTCAAGTGTTATAACTCGAGTTTCACTATTATTAAGAATCGACTCGGAAACTGCTTGGGCCACATATTGAGTAGCCAAAACGATACTGGAAGCACTCGAAGTTGAAGCGTTAAGAACTGGCTGAACTTCCTCGACAGACCGATCTGAAGTTACAGTTTGTGAATCAAGACTATCATCTGCAACCGGAGTATTTTGGTCATTATCAACAACCGAAAAAATGTTCTGATATAGTGTTTGATCAAACAGACTATCAGCACTGCTCATTACATTATAGGTATTATCATGAAAATCATTCTGGGAATTATCAAGAAAACATTGTTGTTCAATGCTGCTCGTAACAGAAGTTCCGGAAGACACAATCAGTCCTGCTCCCGTCGTATCTATCGACAGTAGAACTCTTGGCTCTAACGATTCTAATTGATATTTGGATTCACTACCCATATATATATTTCTTCTCCAGAATAAAATAGTATCATTAAAAAAACACTTATGTCAAAAGAATAATTAATTTCTCATTTATCACACGGACATGAAACTCTGATATAAATATCGTAATGATTAATTATTTATTTCAATTCTTCCAAAGAATACTATAACCGGCACACCTGATCATATAATTAATTTCAGTAATTTATTCATGGCACTATTGCAATAATTATTACAGACTTCATAAAGATATCCGTTTATTTTCATGCAGCTGATGCTGGCAATGAGTAAATACAATTAATTCAACAAATATTTTTACAAATTGCATTTATATATTTGTTGCAATATAATTTATAATACATACAATATAATTTACTGGAGGTATCATTATGAACAATGAAGTTTGGGATGATTTAGTTACATTCGAAAGCTCTGGAATTAAAAAAGGAGAGATTTTTGTATCAATATCAAAATCTCATGCAATAACTTTAAGTGCTAGTTTTGCTAGAAAAGCTGACAAAAACATTAAGTTTGCCACACACATTGTTTTATCTTATTCAAAAAGCAACAATGCTCTTATTCTGAATTTTACAAATGACGGAGATACTCCCGGTTCATATAAAATCACAAAAGGAGTTAATCTATCAGTAGCTGCCAGATCATTTTTTTCATTTTTTGACCTTGATATTAACCAGTATGCGGGACGCTATTTACCTGAAGAAATGGATATACCTAGGGTTGGGAAACGATGGGGAATCTTCCTAAATAAGAAAAAATAGGCTGATTCATTCAACATCCGCATAGGCAAAAGATAAAGAATCATCAAGCCAGGTATCCATACGCACCACGGATTTTCTTCTTTTGTATGCGATTCGCTGCGCATTATTCTGCGCGATATTTACAATTTGCAAAGCTACCAACCTGCCTCCGGGGAGATTGTTTTTGATCAAAACGGTTACTAGTCTCCTCACGAACCCAGGCACATAACGAACCAGAAGTTCGTCTTCCATACTGACAAACAGACGGCTACTGCCTGGGTCTCCCTGCCGCCCTGCCCTGCCAAATAATTGCCGATCGATTCTCTTTGACTCATGGCATTCGGTACCGATGACGTGTAGTCCACCCAATTCGACAACCTCTCTTGCCAGGATAATATCAGTACCTCTACCAGCCATATTTGTAGCTACAGTTATCATCCCAGGCTCACCGGCATGAGTCACTATCATAGCCTCTTCTTTGTGCTTAACCGCATTCAGCAACCGGAATACCAGTCCACGCTCCTGCAACATCGCAGCCAGTTGTTCACTGGCCTGTACGCTTCTGGTACCAATCAGAACCGGCCTGCCCTTCACATGAAGCTGTCGTATTTCTTCAACTATTGCACGCCACTTGGAAGCGTTATCCGGATATACTTCTGCAGGATATACTTTTCTCTTGCATGGTTTATTTACTGGTATTGGGACTACCGGCAAATGGTATATACCAGACATCTCCGTAGCAGCTTCCTTAGCAGTACCTGTCATTCCTGATAATTTATGAAAAAATCTGAAAAACCGCTGAAAGCTTAAACGGGCCAGTGTTTCTGAAGTGCCGCTAATCTCCAGGTTCTCTTTCGCTTCAATTAACTGTTGCAAACCGGATTGCCAGGTTCGTTGAGGCATCATTCTTCCGGTGAATTCATCAACAATAACGATCTTGCCGTCCTGAACAATATATTGTTTATCTTTATGAAAGAATTCCCGAGCCGTTATGGCCTGCTTTATTAGTTCCATGCGCCTTCCGAGCGAATTATAGAAATCTGAGGTACCATTGCTCGTTCCTGACAGTTTCGATTCAAACCCCGGACTGAGTTCTATATCTTTATAGCGGTGATCAATTTTATAATCAATCCCTGGAATTAACGAGGCTGCAATCTTATTAGCGACTTCACATGCACGGACAAAATCTTGATTTACCTGTGATTTGGAAATAATCAGCGGAGTTACTGCCTCATCGATCAGGATGCTGTCCGCTTCATCAACAATAGCAGTGTGAATACCTCTCATTACGACTCCCTGTTCTATTTCAGCTCGCTTGCCCAATAAAAAACTAATCAAACGACGCCCGCTGAGCTGCCTGGGTCCAAGCCATAATCTATCCCTCAAAAAATCAGCAACAATTTCTTTACTGGTAGTATAAACAATA
>Ga0209417_1003757_pt1 | contig 19551 bp, 19 predicted proteins | sample RifGroF2_FD_184002 | JGI IMG/M metagenome (GOLD analysis project Ga0209417, IMG submission 184002) | Groundwater microbial communities from Rifle, Colorado, USA - Groundwater F2 (SPAdes) (version 2) | ecosystem: Environmental > Aquatic > Deep subsurface > Groundwater | place: Rifle, Colorado... | reverse complement strand
CGGTTGAAAAAAGGTAAAAGGCAAAAAATGTTATCAATAGAGCAAATAAAAAAAGCAGCAGAAAAAGTTGCCCCGCATTATCCTGTCAATAAGGTGTTGTTGTTTGGTTCTTATGCGACTGGCAAAGCTGATGCCAAAAGCGATGTAGATGTATTGGTAGAGTTTTCGATTAACCCAATTTCGCTTTTTGAACTGGCCGGCTTTAATCAGGAATTAAGGGAAGAGCTGGATACTCCGGTCGATACAATTAAACTTCCGCTTAATAAAGACAGTTTTATTGATATTAAAAAGACGGTTTGTTTATATGAGCATTAGTAAAAGCAATACAATAGTTATACAGAAAATTCTTAAAGAAATATCAATTGTTAATGATATAACAAAACGATATACAAAAGAAGAATTTTTAGTTGATGATATTGCCCAACGCGCGGCTGCCATGACTATTATAAATATAGGCGAGTTGACCACCATTTTTGCGGAAGATTTCAGGCAAAAGTATTCGCAAATACCATGGCGGAAAATTAAGGGTTTAAGAAATATTATGGCTCATAAATATGAGATAATTGATTTTGAAGATGTATGGGAAACTGCAATAGCAAGCATTCCACAATTAGAAAGGCATTTACGAGAAATACTGACTGCTGCTTTTTAGGCACGGCTTTTTTAATTGCTGATTTCTGATTGCTGAAAGCTGACATCTGACTTCTGTTTTTTGTTTCTAACTTCTTACACTTGATCGCTGACCTCTGACTACTGATATCTGAAAGCTATTATTAACTTCTAACTTCTGATTTCTGAATTCTGTTTTTTTGACCGCTGACAACTGATTGCTGAAAGCTGATTACTGATTACCGACAGGGACGGAGTGCGTTTAGGAAGTGAGAAGTAGGTAAATTTAATAATATGTCGATGTTTCCAAAAAAACTAAGAGCAGCGGATGGCCGGCGGGGGCCGGTGGATGATTCACTGGAGCCCGCGAATGAATAGCGGGAGGCAGTGGATGACTCCCGGAACCCGACGATGCTCGGCGGATGGCAGCCGATGACTTACTGATTCCCGCGGATGACCCACGGGAGGCGGCGGATGAATGGCGGGAGGCAGTGGATGCCCCGCGGAGTCCCGCCGATGACTGTCGGCCTTATAAAATCGCGTTTTTGGCCTAAAAATGCAGAAAATAAAAAAAAGGGGTTCACCACGAAGTTCTCGAAGAGCACGAAGGAATAAAAAGTAAAAAAATGTTATAATTTGTGGTTAAAATAAAAAACTTCGTGTATTTCGTGTCCTTCGTGGTGAGATATATCTGCGGAATCCGTGAAATCCGCGGTTAAAAATAAAGAATGAAATAATTCAGAAATAGAATGGCTCGAAGCTTACAAGAAGTAAAAGAATCTGTAAAGAGATTCGGTGAATGTGTCAGCAGGGAACTTCCAGTCCGGAAAGTTTTATTGTACGGCTCCTACGCAAAAGGCTCTGCGCGAATTGACAGCGATATTGATGTTGCTGTTTTTGTTGATTACCCCGACCATAAACAACGGCTAAAGCTTGCTGCAAAATTATTCCATTTTGCCGGGGATATCGACATAAATATTGAACCAAAATGTTTTTTCTGGGATGAGTATAATAATTGTATTCAAGGCAGCATTCTTTCTGAAATATTAAATTCCGCATTAGAAATTACCTAATCATAAATCTGCATAAAAAGCAGTTGGAAATAGTTTTCAGTAATCAGCCATCAGAAGGTTAGAGTAAAAAGCTGTGCTGATAACTGATTTCTGATTTCTGAAGTCTGACCGCTGAAAACTGATAACTGAATTCTTGATATTGTGTCTTTGTGCCTTTGTGGCTATAAAAGTCTGAAAGCTGACGGCTGATCGCTGAAAGCTAATCACCAACTACCATCGTTTAGCAACACTGAATAGTTCCGCAATGTGTGGGGCATCAATGTTTAACTGTTTTAATGAAAGGTTTTAGAAAATGTCAAAAGATTACATTCCAGGTTCAGACACAGCATTTCAGGCATGGGTGAACAACTTTGTTACCTATGCCAACGGTCATTTTATTGAGTTGGGCATAATACCCCCCGATATAATTCCTATATCGACTGCCCAAACAGATTTTGCCACAAAAATGACAGTCAATGTTACCGCCCAGCAGGCAGCGCAATCGGCACGTCAGGCAAAGGATGACAGTCGCGATGCTCTCGAGACTGCGGTAAGGCAGTTAGCCCAGCAGCTTCAGGCATCGCCCGATGTCAGTGATTCCGAGCGTGCAGCTCTTGGAATTACCGTAGCTGATACCGTCAAAACAATGGCAGCCGGCGGTCTTACGACAAGGCCGATAGGCGTGGTCGATACCAGTCAGCGTCTGCGTCATGAGATTCGCTTTTCTGATGAATCGACCCCGACAAAGCGTGCCAAACCGGCAGGCGTTATGGGCTGTGAGATTTGGGTTTCGATTGCCGCTGCGGGTGAGGCGGCTCCGACCAGTGCCGATGGCCTTACTTTTTTATCATTGGATACGGCCAGTCCGTATGTTGCCGAATATGATGGCAAGAGTGGCGGCAAGACGGCTCATTATATGCTGCGATGGGTCAAGAGCGGTGGCGAAAAAGGACCATGGTCCGAAACCGTCAGTGCAACGATAGCAGCGTAAAAGAAAGTTTGAAACCGGCTATCGGCTCTCAGAAAAATGTGAGCCGATAGCTTTTTAACTCTGATAACTGATTGCTGACATCTGACTTCTGATTTCTAACTTCTTAATATTGTGCCTCTGTGTCCCAAATAAAAAACTTCGTGAATTTCGTGTCCTTCGTGGTGAGATTTACATAACCGGAAAAGAGCATTATTTACCACGAAGTTCTCGAAGATCGCGAAGGAATAAAAAGTAAAAAGACGCTATAATTTGTGGTTAAAATAAAAAACTTCGTGTATTTCGTGTCCTTCGTGGTGAGATTTACATAACCGGAAAAGAGCATTATTTACCACGAAGTTCAAGAAGACCACGAAGGAATAAAAAGTAAAAAAACGCTATAATTTGTGATTAAAATAAAAAACTTAGTGAGCTTCGCGTTCTTCGTGGTGAACTATATTTTATTTGTGGTGAGCTTTGCATGAGAAAGACACGAAATGGAATTTGATCAGTTATCTAATCTGGTTATTGGATGTGCTTTAGAAGTGCACCGAAGTTTGGGGCCAGGTCTCCTGGAATCGACTTATGAGCAATGCCTTGCCTATGAATTATCCCAGTCAGGTATTCCGTGTAAGTTCCAGTACCCACTTCCAGTGAACTACAAGGGCATTAAACTGGATTGTGGTTATCGCATCGACTTATTTGTAGATGATGAACTTATTGTCGAACTTAAAAGTGTTGACCAAATAATGCCAATCCACAAGGCACAGTTGCTTACCTATATGAAGCTTTCCGAGGTGAAGGTGGGTCTTTTGATAAACTTTAATGTAGAAATTCTCAAAACAGGAATCAAACGTTTTGTTCTGTAGAATATATTTTTAAGCATGAAAGCGAAAAGAACGTTATTTACCACGAAGTTCTCGAAGAGCGCGAAAGAATAAAAAGTAAAAAGACGCTATAATTTGTGGTTAAAATAAAAAACTTCGTGTATTTCGTGTCCTTCGTGGTGAGATACATAACCGGAAAAGAGATTATTTACCACGAAGTTCTCGAAGAGCGCGAAGGAGGGTTGTGAGAAAATATAGTAATAATTGTATTTAGCTTCGTGAGCTTCGCGTTCTTCGTGGTGAGATAAATCTGAATAGAAAAGCATCATCACGGTTTATATTTGTTATAGTTTATAGTGATTGGAAAGGTGTAAGTATAAGCTGTTAGTCCCAAAAAATGCGTCGAAAAGGCGCTATTTTTGGGTCGAATTGAAAAATGCGGAAAATTGCCGGGGGTTGGGCATATTATGTTAAAAATGTTAAAAAAATTTAGTAAAAATCAAATTGAATTGTCGTATGTGCTGGCGATAGGAATTGTCAGTATTTCTATGCTGGTTCATTCATCGTTCAGGGGTGGGATTCTGGAAACTCCGAAAATCAGCAAAGCGGTTCAGCCGAGCTTGTCTGCCGAAACAGGCAAAGTTGTTTCATCTGGTTTTGACAGAATGGCTGACAGCTACAACAATTCTTCTAATAGCGATTTAGAAGGGACGATTAGGAATTTTAATCCTGCAGAATACGCTGCGATGAAGTATGAAAGCAAAGGTTCTTTAGGCACTGGCGGCAGCGATACTGTTGGGGAATATTTAGGCAGGACATATAACAGTACCAACGCCGGCCAGCCGGCAGACAGCGGCGCTGGCGGGGAGAGCGTGTTTAGTTCAACCGGCCTCGGCATAATGGGTTCTGATGCCGCAGATGAAAATCCTGAACAGGCGGAAGATACCGCCGCGCCGGGCACGGATACTGCTTCTGACCCAGTACCTGATACAAGCGGCACGGATACAGCCGCTAACCCGATACCTGATACAAGCGGCACGGATACTGCTTCTGACCCAGTACCTGATACAAGCGGCACGGATACAGCCGCTAACCCGATACCTGATACAAGCGGCACGGATCCTGCCTCTAATCCAGTACCTGATACCGGCGGCACGGATACTGCTTCTAATCCAGTACCTGATACCAGTGGTGGAGGAGGTGGTTCGGCAGACTCCGGCGAAACGGCCTCGAATAATGCAAATGTCATATCAAAGGGAATTGGAGTAACGTTCCTTAGAAATAACGAACTGATGGCAAATGCTGTACCTTTGTCAACTCAAAAGATTTTTGACAAACTACGGTTATATGATGCAATATGGCAGGGGCAAGATATAGTTGGGGTTAGTAAAAGCGCATTTGAGTACCTCAAAACGTACGCACCTGAAATACTTGTATTACATTATATTACCCCTATTTCAGCCCAAATGAATACCAAGTACGCGATGGATTATGATTTCATCAGCAAAAATCACCCTGAATGGTTTTTATTGCAGGATACGAAAAATCTGAACAAAGCAAATGGTAATGACCTTAACAATCGTATCAGGTGGGAGACATCTCCAGAATCAGTTTATTATAACCGGTTTTATCTGGATATCACAAATACGGAATTTCAGAATTGGGCTGTTGAAAGAGTAGTACGATATGTTACTGGGAAGGGAGAGGGTCTTTCGGTTGGTTATGACGGCGTTGCATTTGATAATGTTGTTCTAAGTGAGATTCAGGTCAGGTTCAATAAGCCATATCCTAACTGGAAATTCAAAGACAAAACTGATGAGTGGAATCAGGGCTATCTTTCCTTTCTTGGAAAGGTGAAAAAATCGCTCAATGCCATAGGTCTTAAAGTAATTACAAATTTCTCCGCCTATTATGAGCTTGAACGAAACAGCGCAGATTGGCCGGCGTTGAGATTGGTTGTAGATGGGATAATGCATGAATGGGCGTTAGGTTATGGTACAGACGCTACGGGTGACCCCACTCGCTACTGGGGGGGCAGCAAATGGGAACTGATGATGAGCCGCCATGAGGCGACAGTTGTGGCTGGGCTAATCGACTGGTGGGCGGTATATCCTGCGGGCAGTCAAGACCTGTTCGATGATCAGTCTAATTATGCTTATTGTTCGTTTCTGTTGTTAAAACAGCCTGGCAACTCGTTTTTCTATTGCACGTCGGATAGAGGCGAAACTAGGAACGCATCTATCCCACGGCTAAGCGTTTATGATATAGACCTTGGCAGCCCAATCACTAAACGCTATCAGAAAAACCAATGCTGGGCACGCGATTTTAAAAAAGGCATCGTACTTGTAAATCCGAATTCATATACACAGACGATCACTTTAGCAAATGATTACATTCAGCCCGGTAGGAGCAGTCATATTTCTCAAATCAGCTTACGATCCAAAACAGGCGCAATTCTTATAAAGGCAAACTAAACCGCTAAGATGCAGCAAGTGGATGACAAAATTCAAGATAGTCCGGCTCAAACATCTGATGTTAAGCAAAACAGTCTTCGCATGGATGTTGGTTGGACTATGGTTGGTAATGTGGTTTATCGTGGTTGCCAATGGGGCATGCTCATGGCAATGGCAAAGTCCACCTCTGCTTCAGATGTCGGTACGTTTGTGCTGGGGTTGGCCATCGTCGCACCGATCATCGCGTTTGCCGAACTTCAGCTTAGAGGCGTTCAGGCCTCGGATGCACAGGACAAGCATTCTTTTGGCGAATATATTGGTCTTAGGCTCATAAGCCTGATATTTGTGCTGGTGATTTCTACTATGATTGCATTCTTGTTCTATCGTGAATGGGCAGTTATCGCTGTTATTATACTTACGGCTGTTTCCAAATGTATTGAATCGACCAGTGATATTGTCTATGGCCGATTCCAGAAGAATATGCGCATGGATAAGATGGGTAGAAGTTTTATTTACAAAGGCCTACTCAGCCTCATTTTGGTCGTTGCTGTAGTTTGGCTGACACATAGTGTTGTCTGGGCTCTTGCGGTAATGGCCGTAAGTTGGTTAGTAATACTTTTTTGCTATGATTTGCCACAAGCTGCAACCTTTGGGCAGATTGCGCCACATTTTAACAAACATAGTCTTTGGATACTGGCTAAAACAGCGGCTCCACTTGGATTTGTCATGGCACTTGTAAGTTTTCAGAGCAGCGTTCCACGCTATTTTGTGGAAAGATACCTTGGCAAAGCTGAACTGGGTTATTTCGGTGCAGTAAGTTATGTGGTTGTTGCAGGGTCAACATTTGTAATGGCGTTGGGTCAGTCGGCCGTCCCGCGGTTCGCAAAATATTATGTCACTGATAGAAAGGCTTTCAAAGTACTTTTCGTCAAAATGCTCGCAATTGTCCTGGCTATGGGCATATCTATGGTGATTTTGGGCACCGTGTTTGGAAAATGGTTTCTGAGGATCGTTTATACCGAAGAGTACGCTCAAAATCATATTGTTTTTATATGGTTGCTGGTTACATGTACGGTCACATTTGTTAATTCCATTTTTGGCTATGCAGTTACCGCTTCGAGAGAATTTAAAATGCAAGTTCCACAAATGATGATTGTAATTGTTGCCACAACTATGGGATCTTGGGTGCTGATTCCAAGATTCGGTCTCAACGGAGCGGCTTGGGCGATGCTTGCGGGTATGTTGACTGGAATCGGTGGATGGATATTCATACTCAGAATGTGTCTAAAAAAAGAAGTTGGGTCATAGGAACATAATTTTTGTAATGGGATTAAAAAAGATGAAAAATGCCATTTCAGTATCAGAGTTAATATCGCCTGAAAAGATATTTATAGATACAATCTACTGCGAATCCCGATCATTTGTCTATTCGATGTGGCTATTATGCTGCGGTCTTTTAAGCTATTATATATATAGTCATACAGGTCGATCTTTGGACAGCAATATCCGAACCGCTGTCGCATTTGGGTTGCTGATTGTAATAGTTCATTTTATTCGTCATACTTTGAACAAACCCAGAAATTTTTTAGCACCGGATCTAATGTATGTAGTTTTTTATACTGCATTTCACTTTGGATACCTTGGTCTATGGCTGTTCAATATAGTACCGGAAAGCCCCAAGGTTTTTTATAGCATTGGCCAATATCCTCTTGTCATGCTAATAGTGAATTTGGGTATGATCAGCTTTCTTTTGGGTTATGAGATATCGGGTCCCAAGAACTTAGTTCCTGCAAGTATAAGACTGATTCCAAACGCAAGTTGGACTTTGGTAGGTGCATTATTAATGATGATTGCATTAGGAGTACACGTTTTTTATCTTTTTTATGCAGGAATTGATACATGGATGGCTTACGGATACCAAGTTTATATCCATATGGAAGATTACGTTTCATACCCCAATATGTGGCGAATCCAGCTCCATTTGTTTTCAATAGGATTTTCAATTTACATTGTTTCTTGTGTTCTACAGCATGGGAAGTTGTTTAATGGCAAGTTTGGCGTTTTTCTATTTTCTATTTATATGGCATTGCTATTTTTAGAAGGTGGCAGAACGCAGCTTGTTACACTTGGCCTGATACTCTTGTTAGTAAGACATTATTTAATTAAGCCTTTGAGTTTTAAAATGCTGGCTTTAATTTGTTTCTGTGGATTAACGGCATTTGTATTTATAAAGCTCTTCCGAAATGTCGCAGGATTTAATGTTTCCAGAGCCATTGAAGAGATTACTTATGCAGGTCAATCCGATTTGACACATTGGTATGATTCTTTTGTTGAAATGGGCGGCTCCGTAAGTACCATCAACTTGACAACAATGCTTGTCCCTGGCACTTCCGGTTTTTGGCACGGCAGATCGTATTTGCAATCAATCGCACATGTATTTCCTTATCTGCAATCAGTTTTAATGCCAGTTCTAGGCGCCAGTCCTTCAACATGGCTAACTCTTACTCATTTTGGTATGTTTGCCGCAGGAACCGGATACTCAATCGCAGCAGAAGGTTATCTGAATTTTGGAATACCTGGCGTTATTGTCCAGATGTTTTTAATTGGGATTATATTGAGACGGATTTATGTGTGGTTTGCGAGAACATTAACTATGACCAGTACGCTGTTTTTTATTATCTCGTTCGGCCTATTCATGATTACCGTAAGAAACCATACAAACCTATTGGTTTCCCCTCTGGTAAGGCTATTAGTATTAATGTGGTTGCTAAAGTCTATTTTTAAAGAAACTGTTATTGCTATGCATCAAAAACAGCAGCCAAAGGATTAGGAGGTTGATGCAATGAATTCTCAAATTCAAAAAACTAGGGTTTTGCATGTAGTAGGTAGAATGCATTTTGGTGGTGTAGAAAATTGGCTCATGAGCTTGCTACGAAAAGCCGACCACACACTGCTTACTATTGATTTCTGTGTTGCGAAACTTCAAAAAGGTTGCTACGACGATGAGATTATCGCCTTGGGTGGTAAAATACTACCATGCACATTGCAGCCGATTCTCTTATATCAACATCGCCTATCGAGACTGCTTAAAGAAAATAGGTACGATGTAGTTCATTCCCATGGCTGGCTTTTCAGCGGGCTTGTTCTGCAGGCAGCGCATAAGTGTGGCGTACCGGTGCGAATTGCACACAGTCATAATACTAAGGGGCAGCATGCATCATCGCTTTACCGAACAATATATGCCGCGTATATGCGGTATCTGATCAAAAAACATGCCACACATTTTATTGGTTGTTCGACACAAGCTGCGGCGGCATTGTTTGGCAGCGATTGGCAGCAATGTGCTACTGCTAAAGTTGTTTATTGTTCAATCAATGTTGAATGCTTTCGACCAGAACAGAAAATAGATGTTAATAAGAGTAGTTTTGGTATTCCTTATAATGGGGTTGTAATCGGTCATATTGGCAGTTTTAGAAAGCAAAAGAATCATACATTTTTTATTGATATTGCCGCTGAGATAGTAAAACGGGAGCCGCGAGCGTATTTCTTTTTTGCCGGTGATGGCCCACTGAGGGGTGAGATTGAGGAAAAGGCTAAACGACTTGGATTATATGACCACATGATTTTTGGCGGAAATCGTCAGGATGTGCCGGAACTGCTGATGAATGTATATGACATATTGCTATTTCCTTCACTTTATGAGGGTATGCCTCTTACATTGGTCGAGGCTGCCGCCGCTGGTTTGCGGGCGGTATGTTCTGATACAATAACTCCCGAAGCTACTGATGTCATTCCCGATGCGTTTACGAGGCTTTCTTTGAATTCCTCTGTAGCTACATGGGCTGATAAAGTACTGGAAATAGTAAAAAAGGGTAGGCTCAATCACGATTTGTCATATAAGATTGTAAGCAATAGCCACTTTTCGGTAAATTATTCATTAGATGAGTTGCTAAAAATTTATACTTCCAGTAAAGAGAAATAAAATGCGTATTATAATATCACTTCTTCATCAATTCAAACAAACTCCTGATGGGAATATTTATCCCTACTCGGTTTTTGATTATGATTTTTGGAAGCACTATCTTGAAGTCTTTGATGGTGTCAAAGTTTTCGCACGCGTCGATAAGGTTGAAAAGATAGATTCAGAAAAGGCTACAAAAAAAGCCAATGGTCCGGGGGTTGAATTTGTTTCGCTGCCTCATTGGCGAGGAGCAAAAGAATATTTATTGAAATACCCACAGATAAAAAAGAAAATCACGGAAGTACTGGACGGTGAAGATGCCGTAATCCTGCGAATTCCGGGCTATCTTAGTACAATGTTATGGAGGCAGATGAAGAAAGGCCGTCCTTATGCCACAGAGGCAGTTGGTGACCCGTGGCAGGTTCTTTCTCCTGGAAGTTATCCGAGCATTTTAAGGCCAATTTACAGGAGATTGTTCACCTGGGAGATGAAACAGCAGTGTAAGCATGCTGTTTGTGCTTCTTATGTTACCCAAAAGGAATTGCAAAAAAGATATCCACCTGGCGGCTGGAATACTTATTATTCAAGTATTGATTTGCCCAAAGAGGTTATAGTTAATGATGATATAGTTGAGCAAAGAATAAAAAGAGTAGATCAAAAGGCAAAATCGCATGGGCCATGGAAACTATGTTTTGTGGGTAGTATGTGGCATTTGGCTAAATCCCCTGATGTGTTAATACAGGCTGTTGCTGATTGTATAAAAAAAGGATTCAATATTGAACTCAAAATGATAGGCGATGGTTCTCTTATGCCTGAATTAGAGAAAATGGCGGAAACTTTTGGAATAAAAGAAAAAGTTGAATTTACCGGACATTTACCGCCCGGAGATGCGATATATCATCATCTTGATGAATCAGATATTTTTATTTTGCCTTCAAGAAGCGAAGGTTTGCCGCGTTCAGTTATTGAGGCTTTTGCACGTGGTTTACCGGCTATCGGTGGCCATCAAGGCGGATTTCCTGAACTGTTGGCAGAGAAATATATGGTTCCAAAAATTGATGTGGAAAATATGTCTGGTACAATTATCAATGTTATATCTGATGTTGATGGTATGAAAAATATTATAAAAAAGAACATATCAAAGGCAAGGGAATACCAGGCCGATGTTTTGCAGCAAAGGCGCAATGAAATGTATAAAAAACTCAAGGAAATAACGGGACAATGGTTCAAATCAAAATAGGCGGTGGATTGTAATGAAATTATTAAAAACACTAAAAACATATATACGTTATGACTTTCCTTTATGGTTTTTTAAGGTATTGAGTGATTGGTGGCCGGATTTTGGCCCTATCCCTCAAATACGAGGTACACTATTTAATTTTTTTTTAAAAAAGTGTGGTAAGGGGTTTGCTATTGGACGGGATGTAACAATTTTAGCTCCGGATCGCTTAGCTATAGGGGATGATGTTTATATAGCCAAGGGGAGTTGGATTAATGCATTCGGAGGAGTGGAAATAGAAAGTGAAGTAATGTTTGGACCTTATGTTGTTGTGGCATCCAGTAACCATGGTTTCAATAATAATTCATGTCGATTTGGCGGTACGCATCCGGCGCCGGTTAAAATCGGGCGAGGCTCCTGGCTTGGGGCACATGTTGTGGTTGCCGCAGGTGTTTCCATTGGCTCTGGAAATTTAGTTGGCGCAAATGCTGTGGTTACAAAAGATACACCAGATAATGTTTTTGTGGGTGGTGTGCCTGCAAAGGTAATAGGTGAAAGAAAAGATAATCCGAGTGAAGTACATTCCCGTCATGAATAAAAAACCAAAATTATGTATAATTATAAATCCTGCTCTTGCGCTAACACTGCTGCGTAAACAGTGGAATTTTTGGATGGATAATGGTTATGAGGTTTATTGCATCACAGGTCCAGACACAGAAAGACATGAAAAAATTAGAAGCATTGGCGTTAAGACATTTATTGTTTCGATGGAGAGGTATCCCAGTCCTGTCAAAGATTTTATTTCGCTTATAAAAATATGGTGGATTTTATTGTGGAATAGGTTTGATTTAATTCACGTCTCAACGCCTAAAGCCTCTTTTCTTGGGGCATTGGCGGCAAAACTTGCCGGACAACGCAGGATATTATATCTGCTTCGTGGTCGTCCTTATGAAAATATGGTCGGAATTAAAAGAAAGCTAATGAATATATGCGAATGGATAACCTGTCATTTATCAAATTGTGTAATGCCTATTTGTTACGAACTTGGTGAAAATATTGTAAGTGAAAAACTTTGTCATAGTGATAAGATTTGTGTCGTTGGGTCTGGTTCCAGTGCAGGAATAGACTTGTCGAGATTTTCAAGAAACGAAGAAAATGAAAAATCAGGATTACAGATTAGAACGCAGTTCGGGATAAAAGCCGACGATCTGGTAATTTTATTTGTCGGCTGGCTAAGGCGGGACAAGGGGACTAATGAGTTGATAAAAGCATTTGTCAGGCTTGCGCAGCAATATCCTGCGCTGCATCTGTTATTATTAGGCAGTTATGAGTATTCCGACCCTCTTGAAGCTTGGACTGTTGAACAAATAAAAAGCCATCCGCGTATCTATCATTTGGAATGGCACGTTGAGCCTGCGCCGGTTTATACCGCAGCGGATATTGTTGCGTTTCCAAGTTATAGAGAGGGATTTGGTAATGTCGCAATGGAAGCCTCTGCCATGGGCTTGCCGGTAGTAGCCAGTAATATAATGGGCTGTCGCGAATCTGTGAAAGATGGAGTTACAGGAATACTTGTTGAAAAAGGCAATGTTGAATCTTTAGAACAAGGCCTGAAAAAACTGATTGATGATCCTGACCTTAGAAAGCAAATGGGACAAGCGGGAAGATATAGAGCCGAAACAGAGTTTAAGCAGGAATTAGTTTGGGCCGAACATTTGAGTAAATTTCAAGAAATAATTAATAGTTGATATTTTTTAGAGGGCAGGATGATAGCTGAAACAAATCCAATGAAAGAATTTTTTGAAAAAATCGGCCAGCGTACATTTAAGACTGAAAGTACATGGTGGCATGAAGTACAGCCTGGCGTATTACTTTCTTTTCCATATTATAAATTAATATCTCCTTCGTGTGGGGAGCTGGACACTCTCTTCAAAACATATAATCTTAAAGCTGTACGATTTCCAACACCATTGGAAGGATACGGTTTTCCTGCCTCTCTTGAATTAAATACTAATCCACAATTTAATCTTGATTTACTTGAACGTGAATCAAGAAGACAAACTCGCAGAGGATTGGAGGCATGTACTTATCAGCAAATAGATTTTGATTTTTTAAAATCCGAAGGGCTAAAGTTAAATATTGATACGGCAGACAGGCAGGGAAGAAAGACAATTTATACGGATTTAAAATATTGGGATAATTATTGCGATGCAGGGAAGGCAACTCAAGGTATGGAAGCTTGGGGAGTATTGGTAGATGGAAAACTTGGAACGTATTTGGTGTCCGCGGAGTTTGATGGTTGGTGGAATTGGCTGCTGACTCATTCTTCATCAGAATATCTCAAGCAAAGAACAAGCAATGTTCTCTTTTATGAAGGCCCCCGCAATTTTTTTGAACACAATCCAGATAAGAAAATTTGTTATGGCCTGAGTTCTTTGGAAGACGTTGATAAACTTGATTATTTCAAAATAAATATGGGGGTTCAAATACAACCTGTTAAGCAGCGGATAGTTTTCGCCAAAAAGTATAAAATGGTATTCAATCACACGCCTGAATTTGCATTAAGTTTTTTAAATAGCCTTTTCCCCAAGAGTTACACAGTAAGAAAAGCAACGTCTATGATAAGGCTTTATAAACAACAGACATCAGAAGTACCAAAAACTATGGAACAGCAGGATAAAAATGGCAAATAATACGATACATTTTGAAGAATTATTTGCTAAGTCTTTCAATCTTTCTTATGCCCAAAGTTTCTGGAAAGCTCGCGTTGCTCTTTACGCTATTCTTAAAGCGCTTGGTGTTGGCAAGGAAGATGAAGTAATTCTCCCCGGCTACACCTGCGTTATGGATGTTAATCCAATCAAATATCTTGGCGCTAAACCAGTATATGTTGATATAGAACCAAATACATTCAATATGAATGTCAATCTGCTTGAGGAAAAAATAACGCCCAAAACGAAAGTAATCATCGCTCAACATACTTATGGCTATGTCTGCGATATGGACAAAATTTTGAGTATCGCGGAAAAACATAACATTCCTGTAATAGAAGACTGCTGCCTATGTCTTGGTTCAACTTATAAAGGCAAACTTGCAGGTACATTCGGCAAGGCCGCGTATTTTTCATTCCAGTGGAATAAGCCCTTTACGACTGGACTTGGCGGAATGGCGATTACAAATGATAATGTTTTAGCTGAAAAAATAGAACAAATATGCAAACTGCAATTGGTTCAGCCGAGCATTAAAGAAAAAATGATGCTCTTGACCCAGCTTGTTGTTTACAGAGCTTTTATTTATCCGCGAACAACAGCTATGGCACAATCGTTCTTTAGATTCCTGACAAAAAAAGGTATTGTGGTTGGTTCATCTTCAACCTGTGAATTTGAACCTGAAATGGAAAAAGATTTCTTCAAGGCAATGAGTTCTGTTCAAGCTCATTCTGGTATCAGGCAATTGACAAAAATTGAAAGCAATATCACTCATCGCCGCCAAATGGCAGGGCTTTATGATGAACTGCTATCGCAAAGCGGCTGGCCGATAAGAAATTACAATAAAGAAATTATGAACCCTGTAATGGTAAGATACCCTGTAAGGATAAAAGAGAAAGATAAAGCAATTCAGCAGGCTGCTTCTGCGGGAATTGAATTGGGAACCTGGTTCGAGTGTCCGCTGCATCCCGTTGAAACGCCGCTTGAAAAGTATGATTATAAAATTGGTATGTGCCCAGAAGCTGAAAAGGCAAGCCGGGAAGTAGTTAATCTTCCACTGCACCCAAGAGCAACTGAAAAAACAGTTCGGCAGACTGTAAAATTTATTACCCGCTTTACACCAGTTATTGATTAGATAGCTTTCGGTAATCAGTAATCAGCGTTCAGGTATCAGCAGTCAGGTGTAAGAAGTTAGCTTTCAGTATTCAGCGGTCAGATGTCAGTAGTCAGCAATTAAAAATATCCCCCAGCCTCTGATTTTTATTTTATCAGGATAAAATTATGGCAGTTTTAAAATTGGGAAAAGACGACGAACAACAGGAAATAGAGTTTGAGTTAGATTATCTTACATCTTTAACTACTCAACAGCGGTTTCAAATGATGATACAAAAAAGTCGTGAAATGATTTTATTACTGAGGCGAAATGGACACAGAAAATCTACTCAAGTTATTAAAAGAACATAAAGTTCGATTTGTTATTATCGGTGTGACAGCGTTTCCTGTTCATGGATATAAAAAGTTAGAAGTCAGAAGTTAGAAGGGAATAGTAGCGTTCAGCTATCAGCAGTAAGTTGTCGGTTTCTTTGTGACTTCGTGCCTTCGTGGTAAAAAACAGCGTTAATCCGCGAAATCTGCGTCAAAAGAAGTTAGAATAAAAAACTGAAAGCTGACATCTGACTTCTGATGTCTTATTTCTGTGCCTTCGTGGTAAAAAACAGCGTTAAAAGGAAAGTTCTGAATGAGCAAAAAAAATATCATAAAATATTGGATTGATACATCGGATAGGGATTATAAGACGATGGAAACCCTGTTTAATTCCAGCGATTATCACTGGGGACTTTTTGTAGGACATCTTGTTTTAGAGAAACTTTTGAAAGCAATATATGTGCAAAATATAGATATTAATCCGCCTCGAATCCATGATTTAGTCCGGCTCGCAGAGAAATGTAATATTACCACAGATAACGAAATGCTTGATAAGCTCGAGTTTATTACACGATTCAATCTGAATGTGCGATATCCGGATTATCAACAGGAGTTTTATAATATTTGTACGAAAGAATTTTCGTTAGATGCGTTAAAAACTATTAATGAGGTAAGACTATGGCTGCAGAGCTTAATCAGGATATCCTGAAAACTATCAATGCGTATTTGAATGTTTTGCGTGAACACCATTTGAGTTTTGAATCGGTATGGCTGTTTGGCTCCTTTGCGGAAAACAGAGCGTTTGAGGATAGCGATATTGATATCGCAATGGTTATGACCGGCGTTGAAAACAAGTTTTACAAAGAACTTGAACTGACAAAGTATCGCAGAGGAGTTGATTCCAGAATTGAACCTCATATTATTAATGCCGGCGACATTGACTCTCCCCTTTATGAAGAGGTAACAAAAAGAGGAATCAGAATAGCCTGACATGACACCGAAAAAAGTTAGAAGGGAATAATAGCGGTCAGCTATCAGTTTTCAGCAATCAGAAGTTATAAAAAACTGAAAGCTGACATCTGACTTCTGAAGTCTTATTTATGTGCCTTCGTGGTAAAAAACAGCGTCAAAAAAAGTGAGATGTTACTATGAAAATATTCCAAAACAAAAAGCATTTCCCAGTTTTGTTTGGTATCGCAGTGTTCATTGTGATTGTGGTTATTATGTTCATTGCCAATTCCAAAGCCCTGGTAAAGTTAGAGCTAAATCCGCCCATTGACGGAGTTGCTAAACTGTCAACAGTGGGCGGTCAGCTTGTAGCGGTTTCAGGCACAAATGAAATGCAGGTTCGAGATTGGAATGATATAACAAAAAACCCGCTAAAAATACTAAATCAGGCTGACAAAGTAGCTTTGATGGCGGACGACAAGCTTTTAAGGATACCATCTGACAAGCCTGATACTGTTGAAATAGAATGCCTCAAAAAAGATTGCAATTCTCTGAAAATACCGCTTGGCTATGGTATGCGATGTAATGTGTTGAGCGTCAATAGAACCGGTCAAACTGCCGGTCTTGTCAATGTGAATATGTCCAACAAAACCAGTGGTAATTCCTATTCAAAATTTTCGATTGCAATTATTGCATCAAACCAGCTTTCAGAAATTACAACAATCGAGAATAGCAGCGGCAGCCTGGAGTTATTTGATATCAGCGTCTCTGACGACAGTCGGTATATTGCTATTGCAGGCCAAAAAAACAATCTTGGCTGGCTCGGCGTGATAGACATAAATAAAAAACAGCTTTTGTGGGAGAAAAGTTCTGATTCGAGTTCTAAATTTGTTTGTGCGGCGTTTTCTCCAAAGAGTCAGATGATATATGTCGGGGGAGTGGGAAGAGAGGTACTCGTCTTTGATGTCGCCACAGGAAATTTGACAAACAAATGGCAAATGGCTGAAACAAAAGTCGCGAACAAAAAACAATTCACCCCGACTATAGCCGTGAGTAATGATGGGCGCCTCGTTGCGACGGCAACCGAACCGGCAGGGGTAATATATCTTTGGGACACTCAAAGCAGCAAGCTTGTTAAAACCCTGCCTGTCGGCCACATACTTATTACCGGAATAGCCTTTTCGCCGGATGGCCGTTATATTGCCGCAGGAGCGGTTCTTATGAAAAACAAGATTAAAATATGTAACGTGCCGAGGGTGCGTTAGTTTCTTTTATTTTGCGGGCGTTGATTTTTCATAGCCTTGCGTAGAGTATGCTTTGCCGAATAAGAGGTCATAAACTAAGTGCCTCATTGTGTAAGCGGTTTCTGAAGAGAAGAAATCTCGAGCCGGCACTTCATTGAAATTCGAATCATATATTCCCTCCGCGTTCAATACGCTGTAATCTTCCGAGAGTTTTTCGAGAAATCTGAAATAAGCCGACATAGGCTGCCTCGCCCACTGAAGCGTTTTCATCGGAAGATAACACATCTGATAGCCGGCGTTATTTTTCAACTCGACCGGATAATTACTCCACACCACCCCATCAACCGTATAACGGGACAAATTGCCATCATCTAATTTGTAGCCCAATTTATCATATATTTGGTCGCCATCAAGAGTTGGCAGGTGGTCGCCCAAAAACAGGATAAGAGTCGGTTTTGCTGATTTTTTTTTGATATGTTCAACAAGCCGTCTCAATGCACGGTCGGAATCAAGCAAACCATTGGCATAAGATTCCAATATTCCATTTTCTTTTTCATTCAGTTTCGCTGAATTAACCTTGATGGCATCGTCATAATTATCATACCTGCCCGCTTTGAATGGATAATGGTTTTGGATAGTCATAAGGTATAAAAATACAGGATCCTTTTCCCTTTCCAAAACATCCAGAGCTTCCGACACGAGGGAGTCGTCTGAGATGAATTCACCTCTTTTATCGGTATGTTTCATATTTTCAAGCGAGATAAATTCATCGAACCCAAGATTCGGCACAACAGTGTCTCTGCTCCAGAAATTCCTGTAATAGGGATGTATCATCACCGTTTTATAGTTTGCCAAACTGCGCAAAACGCTCGCAATAGATGATGTCTCCCGGCGAGCATACAAACGATAAGGGACTATTTGCGGCGAAAACAAAGCAAGAGGAAATCCTGTGATGAGTTCAAATTCTGCATTTGCGGTCTTGCCGCCGAAAGTCGGAGAAAACCATTTTACATAATTTTGTTTTTTCAGCTCCTGGAAGTACGGATTAACAGGCGCCGAATATTTTATATTGGGCAGTTTTGTTATATCGAAGAATGATTCAGAGACGAATATTATAATGTCTGGCCGAAATTCGCTGTTGCATTCGCTGTTTTTAGCCATTGGCAGGCTGTCAACGATTTTTTTAATTGTTTCTTTGCTGTAGTTTTCGGCATAAATTTTGGGGATGGCCGTGATGTTGTTTAGAAATGCAACCAAAAAGCCCTTTTGGCGATATTCATTTGTCAGGTCGGGAGCCGAAACAAAAATATTGTCTGATTTAGGCGGCGTAATATGAAAACGTTCACCACATTCGATGCCGATTAATGCCAGCAGGCTGATTATAAATATTATTGTCCTTTTTTTGAATTTAAGCGGAAGTCTGGGCAATAGCGGTATAATTATTATCGCGGCAAGCAGACCTGCCAGAGATATGCCCAAAACCAGCATAACAACTGTCCTGGGGTCAGACATTGAATTTGCAGCCTTCAAACCTTCCGACACAATCAAAATATCCCACGGAAACAAAGGTTTGTTGCCATTGACATATTTCATATAGTTAATTTGTGCTAACAGAGAAATGGGTACAAAAGTCAAAAGCCATGCTAATCCGTAATTATTGAAAAGCGCATACCACAAACCAAGCATTGAAAAAATAGTCAACAGGTAAGCCAAAACGGGTAATGAGCTGAAAAAATTAAAATACTGACTAATGTTGCGCCACGCGATTGCTTCGGGCAGGATAATTAAAAATATCGCGGACAAACACAAAAATGAAATGCCCCAATGCTTGTTTCCGCTGATTCTTTGAGCTTTGTTGAAAAGCAGGCTTAGTATTAAGCGGAATTTCAATTCGTCAGCTCCCCAGGAGCAGATTCACTCTTTTTTTTTGGTATTGCTCCGCGCAGTCCTTCCATTTTCAAAAATCCCATCTTCCATACGGCTGCCGCTGAAATTATCATTACAAGCAAAAAAGTTGCCGCTGCGTATCTGGTTCTCAACTGACTGATAATTATACCTAATAGCGCGTACAGCCCGGAGAAGAAGTAGCAGAGCCTGACAGTTTTTTTTAGAGATAGTCCCCTGTCAATCATTTGGTC
>Ga0209417_1003754_pt1 | contig 19560 bp, 15 predicted proteins | sample RifGroF2_FD_184002 | JGI IMG/M metagenome (GOLD analysis project Ga0209417, IMG submission 184002) | Groundwater microbial communities from Rifle, Colorado, USA - Groundwater F2 (SPAdes) (version 2) | ecosystem: Environmental > Aquatic > Deep subsurface > Groundwater | place: Rifle, Colorado... | reverse complement strand
TACTTCTTCATCCACCCGAAAAGTTGTCCATTCATCCATTGGTTTTGCGCCGAGTGATTTATAAAAATTAATAGCGGGTTCATTCCAATCCAGTACAGCCCATTCCATTCTACCGCAATTTTCGTCCGCGGCTTTTTTAAATAAATAGACGAGCATTTTTTTCCCGAGCCCGCCTCCACGGAATTCGGGCAGCACAAAAAGATCTTCTAAGTATAAACCTTTCTTTCCAATGAAAGTAGAAAAGTTATAGAAATAAACCGCGTAGGCAACCGGTTGGTTTTCCAGATAAGCCAAAATTACTTCAGCGCTTGGTTTTTTGCCGAATAATGATTCTCTTAAAATTTCTTCCGTAGCAATTACCTCGCTTGATAGTTTTTCGTACTCGGCAATTTTATTTATGAAAGATAAAATTAGCGGAATATCTTCATCTACAGCTTGTCTTATAGTTATTTCTGAATTCATCAAACTTCCTTATTAGAAATTGTTAATATTGCGGATCAAAGGAAACATGATCGCCAACCGATAAAAATTTTCCCGCTTCAGTTGCCGGTATCCTTGTGTTAATACAAAACCGGTAATAATGATCGAATTGCGAAACGTTTGACCATTCCGGTAAAGAGCTTTTTCTCATTTCAGAAAAATGTTTTTGGAAGAAAGGGATCGCTTCTCCGCTCGTTGGATTTTTAGTCGGAACTGCACATCGTGCGCATGGATTTTTTCCAAAAAATTTAACATTCCCAACGTGGAAAAGTTTTTCCCCTCCTTTTTCACTAAACAAATTGTCCTCCCAGAATGGAGGCGAGTCATTCAAAAGTAAATTCGGTCTGAACCGCGTAAACAACTCTTCCGCTGAAATATCCGGGAACCATTTCGCAACTTCTTCCAAACTAGCCGCGCTTACTATTGTCGGACCGGAAGCTATGAGATCATCGGGAAATCCATTATTTATATTTTGTTGAAAAAAAAGTTTCTTATTGAAAAACTCAGAGAAAAAATTTTCTAATTCTTTTTTTTCTTTTTCAAGATGGAAAATCTTTTTAAAATTGTCTTGCTCGATCGAAAATTCTCCAAGGGTTTCATCTAGATGAAAAACGCTTCTTATCAAATGAATTTGTTTGTACTTCTTCCCATTAATAAATTTCCCATCTTCGTCAACAAACGCAAACTCCCGGTCGTATTTTAAACTTCCGCCGGGAGTTATTTCAACTTTATCAAGCGTTATCCCATCAAGTGATTTGATCGGGTAAACGGTTATTCGTTCAAGTGTTTTCATAATAAACGAGATTCTTCTTAATCTTAATCATATTCTTAATCTTTCTTACTTTTATAGTAGAAATCAGATTAAGAAAAAGTACCATCTTTGTCTTTTACGTAAATTTATTTTCTGATCAATTGCAAAAGTTCTTCTGTTTTTGCTTTCATCAACTTTTCATCTCCGCGTGTTTCAACGTTAAGGCGAATGATCGGCTCTGTGTTAGACATGCGCAAATTGAAACGCCACTCGGCATATTCAACACTGATGCCGTCAACGGTTTCACGTATTCCGCCGGGATATGCGGCTTCAATTTCTTTTATCTTTGCTGAGGGATCTGCAATAGTAGAATTTATTTCGCCAGAGCAAGGATAATTCTTCATCATTTCTCCAACGAGTTGTGAAAGAGTTTTTCCTTCTTCGGACATTAATTGCATAACGAGCAAGAAGGGAATTATCCCGCTATCCGAATAAGCGTTTTCTCTAAAATAATGATGCGCCGACATTTCGCCGCCGTAAATTGCATTTACTTCTCTCATCTTTTGTTTGATGAATGCGTGTCCGCTCTTTGATTGTACCGCGTTTCCGTTTGCTTTTGTAACAACTTCAACGGTATTCCAAACTAATCGCGGATCGTGAATAATATTTTCTCCGGGAAATTTTTTTAAAATTGATTTTGCCAACAATCCAACGATGTAATATCCTTCAATAAAATTTCCGAATTCATCAAAGAAGAAGCAGCGGTCATAATCGCCGTCCCAGGCAACGCCCAAATCAGCTTTATTGGCGATGATGGAATCAATCGTCGGTTTTCTGTTCCCTTCAAGCATCGGATTTGGAACGCCGTTCGGAAATGCTGCGTCCGGCTCGATAAATAATTTTATCATTTCACACGGAAGATTCGGCTCAAGAATATTTAAAATCGGACCAACGCAGCCGTTGCCTGCATTTACCACCACCTTCATCGGTTTCAACTTTTTAACATCAAAAAATTTATCAAGGTTTGCTATGAACTCTTTTGTTATATCTTGTTTTGTAATCGTTCCTTTTTTATCTGCGAGAGGAAGAAAATCTTTTTGCAAGATGATTTGTTCAACTTCTTGCAATCCGGATTCGTAACCAACAGGAACAGAATCTTTTTTAACCACCTTCATTCCATTGTATTCCGGAGGATTGTGACTCGCAGTTATCATTACTCCGGCTTCCGTTCCGAGAAAAGAAGTTGCGAAGTAGATCATTTCGGTTCCGCAGAGACCAATATCGATAACATTAACGCCGCTGTCGGTGAATCCTTTTGCCAGAGCATCAGAAAGTGGTTGAGATGAACTTCTTACATCATGCCCTATTACTGCGGTTGTGCAGGAAAGATGCTTCGTTAGACCGCGTCCGAAATTGTAAGCCATTTGCTCATTTAATTCGGAAGGAACTTTCCCTCGTATGTCATATGCTTTAAAAGATGCTATTTTTTCCATGATTTCCTCTCAAATGATTTAGTAATTTTGTTTCCAAAATTAGACTATTCCTGTTTTAATAGAAACAATACAGGGAAAAATTTTTTCTTAGGAAAGCATTGATTCATTAAATAAGTTTACAATCAAAAACGGAGAAACTTATCGCAACAAATTCTACGGTTCCCTTACATTTTACAAAGTGTAATAATGTAAAGTGTAATACTATCTTCTTATTAAACCCGCACGAACATCCGGATAAACTTGGATTTTTATGTCCGGAGTGCAGTAACAAAGTTTTAACCCACCACGTTGTGCAATGCTCAAGCTGCCAAACGGTGTTAAACTTTGTCCGCGCGTCTGCGCTCGAAGAAAAAGTAACGTTTAGCATTGAAAAATGTTCTCATTGCGTTGGTACAGTTGAAGACGAATGGGAGATTGAACCTTTATACAGCTCCGGAATTTATACTTAGCTTCAGGAGCCGCACATCCATTTTCATTTTATTTTATTGCTCATCATATCATCTTTGAGCGGTTTAACTGTTTATTTTATTAAATTTGAGGGGATAATTTAAACTTAATTAATCAAAATTTTTTTAATATAAGGCACCTTATATGATTTACAAATCTACAAAAGTACTTCTTGTGAGCGTTTTTGCGTTGGTGACATTTTTTGTCATGGGCTGCGGTTCTGCAGTTGACTCAACAAAATCGCAATCAGCACAATGGTTAAATTTAGATACGGTTAAAGCCGGAAAATTCGATACCGGAAAAATGTGGACGTTCGATTTTCCTCCGAAAGAATATTTCAAATCAGAGTACAATTTTTCTTTGGATGACGAATGGTTGAACAATGTAAGAATGTCTTCCTTACGTTTTGCTAATTACTGTTCAGCTTCTTTTGTTTCAGAGGACGGATTGGTGATGACCAACGACCATTGCGCCCGCGAAAGCGTTGGAAAAGTGAATAAAGAAGGGGAAAATTTAGCTGATGACGGATTTATTGCCAACACTTTAGCTGATGAAAGAAAAGTTCCGGGATTATATGTATCTCAACTTGTTGAGATTCAAGATGTTACTGCTCAAGTTCAATCTGCAATTGATGCAGGTAAAACCGATGCTGAAATTGCTAAGAACAAACAAGACAAAATTGCAGAATTAACAGATAAAGCTGTTTCGGCAAAAGGGAAAAACCACACAGCACAAGTCGTAACTTTTTATAACGGCGGAAAATATTCTCTTTATGTTTATAAAAAGTATGATGATGTGAGAATAGTTTTTGCTCCGGAAACACAAATGGGTTTTTTCGGCGGAGATCCTGATAACTTTACTTATCCCCGCTACGACCTTGACTGTTCATTCTTCCGCGTTTATGATGATAACGGCGAGCCGTTAAAAACAAAGAATTTCTTCAAGTGGTCGCCAAATGGCGCCGCTGAAGGTGAACCTGTTTTTGTTGTTGGAAATCCGGGACGTACAAGCCGTTTATCAACAACTTCAATACTGGAATACCAACGAGATTTTTCTTATCCGTTAACAATGGATTTGTTAAACGGTGCGGTTAAGATTTACGAAGAAGTAATTGCCGAACATCCCGATCGTAAGTTTGAACTGCAAGATCGTTTGTTTAGTATGGCAAATTCGCAAAAAGCTTATAAAGGCATTTTGGATGGACTCCGGAATCCGATCTTCATGCAAAAGAAAAAAGATTTTGAAGCAAAATTCAAATCTGCTGTGATGGCTAAACCGGAATTGAAAGCAAAATATGGTGAACTCTGGGATAAAATTGCCGGAACCAGAGCCGAAGCAAAACAGTTCTTCACAAGAAATGCAGCTTTCAACGTTGGCGGCAGAGGACTTTCAACCGAATATTTTCAAGTTGCAAACAAACTTGTAAATTTTGCGCATCAAATGAAATTGCCGGATGCTGAAAGAATGAAGCCATACAAAGATTCGGTTGTTGAAAATGTTAAAGCAAATTTAGCTCCGGTTAAATTTGATAAAGCGGTCGCTGATAAGTTTGCTTCCGTAATTATTGGCATCAATGTTAAACTGCTTGGTGAAGATACTGAATATGCCAAAATCTTGACAGGCGGGAAAAAGGGGAAAGAAGCTTTACAATATGCTATCAACAAATCGATCTTAAGCGATGTTGAAAAAGTAAATCAACTGGTAACAAAAGGCGCTGATGCAATTCTTTCTTCTGATGATCCGTTCATTCAATATATTGTTAAGACAGAAAAGCAGTTAGACGAAGTTCAAGCTAAAACAAAAGAGATTAACGAGCGCGAAGCAAACTACGTTCAATTGTTAGGCAGAGCGTTGTTCGAAGTTTACGGAACTTCAATTCCGCCTGACGCGACTTTTACTCTTCGTCTTGCTGACGGCGTTGTTAAAGGTTATGATTACAACGGAACAAAAACTCCGGTTAACACAACCTTCTACGGATTGTATGATAGATATTATTCTTTCAATAAACAATCTCCATGGAATTTGCCAAAACGTTGGGAAAATCCTCCTGCGGAATTCAACCTTGAAACTCCGATGAATTTTATTTCTACAAATGATATTATCGGCGGCAACTCCGGCAGTCCGTTAATCAATAAAAAAGCAGAGATCGTTGGATTAGCTTTTGACGGAAACATCGAAAGCTTACCGGGTAACTTTATCTTTGATGATACGGCAAACAGAACTGTTTCCGTTCACTCGTCGGGAATGCTGGAAGCGCTTCAAGATATGTATAAAATGAAACGCTTGAGCGAAGAATTAAAAACCGGAAAAATTGTAAAATAAATTTCTTAAAGTGTTAATTCAAAATAAAAAACCGCAGATATTATGTCTGCGGTTTTTTTATGCTAAAAATATTTGTCTGTTTTTCTACTTAACCGCATTCACCAATTCCTCAATTCCACTAACAATCATCAGTTCAGTTTGTCCGTAAGATTTTTTCGCTTCGAGTAAAAGTTCGTCTGTAGCTTTTAACCAGTCCTCTTTCGGTTTTTGTTTTTTATCAAGTAAAGAAATAGTTTCCAATCCTTTTTCTGAAAGAAGTTTTAAGTTTAATGAGAGCGGTTCGATTTCTTTTAGTATTGGTGAGAACTTGATCGCATGTGCAAGTATATCGTGATTATTCTTCCACAAAGTTAATTGCGCTGTAATTTCATTTTTTAATTCTTTCTTTCCTGCCAAAAACTCATCTACCAACTTTCTAAATTTACGTGCGCCGGAAGCATCCGGAACTGCGGCATCTACAACGCGTGTGTAAGGTGAGTAGGAATAATATTTTACGCCATAGTTGTGCCGGGTGTAGATTTTTACCGGTTCAATTACATCAACTAAAGTTTTGAGTGAAGTTGTTTCAGCGTTATTGGTTAAACGGCGCAGCATCATTTCTTGATTTTTAGTATTGGTAATTCCTAGTTCCTCAAGCTGGAAATTTACTCTATCAAGTCTGCGGTACATGTCATCCACATCGCGTACGTTTTGCGGCGACCAAAAGCGTTCTGCAATTGCAGCAGTGCGGGGCCAAATGCGTGAATCAACATTTTCGGCAACAACAAACTCAGCCCACATTGTCGCTTCGCCGCCGAGAACAAATTTCTTTTCAGCATCGCTTAATTTTGAATCAGCCGGAACCGGATCGTTTAAATAATGAAAATCTGTTGACTGATTTAGATCAATATAATAGCCGCTGGAGAGAATTCCCATGTAACTTTGCTGTGCGGCTTTTGCAAGGGCTTCAGTTCCGCGCCAAGATTGGATAACAATATTTTTTGGTAATTCAGGTTGAAGAATTTCGTCCCAGCCAATCATCTTTTTGCCATACTTCGTAAGAATTGTTAAAATTCTTTTATTGAATAGTGTTTGTAGATCGTGATTAGTTTTAAGTCCGTTTTCTTTCATGAATTTTTGTATTTGCTCGTTCTTGTTCCATTGATGTCCGTTGTTCTCGTCACCACCGATGTGCATGTATTCATCGGTGAAAAGTTCACACATCTCTTTAAAGAAAACATCGAAAAACTTATAAGTTTCTTCAATCGTCGGGTTAAACGTCGGATCGAATACGCCCCATTGCCGTTCAATGGTGTAAGGACCGGGAGCGCTTGCTAATTCTGGATAACCAACAAACCAGGAAGTTGAATGTCCGGGAATATCAAACTCCGGAATAACGCGAATGCCGCGGTCTTCAGCATAAGCAAGAATTTCTTTTATCTGCGCTTGTGTGTAATACAATCCGTCGGAACCAAGTTGATGAAGTTTTGGAAACGCTTTGCATTCAACACGGAAGCCTTGATCTTCGCTCAAATGCCAATGCAAGACATTCAATTTAACTGAAGCCATCGCGTCAAGATTTCTTTTGATAACTTCTACCGGCATAAAATGGCGGCAGCCGTCAATCATCAATCCGCGCCACGGGAAACGGGGTTTGTCATCAACGGTAACAACCGGAAGAAAATATGTGCTCTCATCGTTTTGTAAAAGCTGGAGTAATGTTTCCAACCCGCGCATTGCGCCGAGGTCGGTTTTTGCTTTTAGTAAAATTTTATTTTTTGAAACTTGAAGCGAATACGATTCGTCTTCGTTCAACAAAACTTTTCCCGGCTGTTCGATTGAGATGATGCAGTCTGCGGTATCGGCAGTTGATTTTTCCGTGATGTTGTCTTGCGGAAAAAACAAACCGGTTCTGCCGGAAAGTCGGCGCAGTACTCGCGTTGCGTATGGATAAACTCTATCGTTTGGATTCCCGGCAACAGAAATATCAAACGAATGAGTTAAAATAAATTTACCATTACCTGAAGAAATTTTTTCGGGGACAGGCATAAGGTTTAAAGTTTGTGAAGTCATGTTGGCGTTCCCTAATATTAGTATAAAGATCGCAGAATAAAGTAAACGTTTCATAAAAATATTGTCCTTTCAGTTTGATCAGTTTTAATGTGGCAGAGAAATTCCTTTTAGTTTTCGATAAAGCGAGACGGCAAAGCTGTCCGTCATCCCGGAAATAAAATCTGTTATCTGCAAAAGTTTTGAATAAAAATCTTCTTCGGGATTTTTAGCAAGCGTAAATTGCTGTGGAAAAAGCTTGATGATGGTTTTTGTCCGGTGCGAGAGATGAGTGTTTGTAGAATCAAGCAGTGCTGAGACAAAAATATCAAGCAATCCGCCGAGCACTTCATATCCAACCGCTTCCCGTTCAATTACGGTTTTATATGAATAAATTTTTTCCACTGAGATTTTTTTAATTTTTTCAAGCGGCTTCCTGGCAGAAATAACGCTTATAAGGTCGCTCTCAAAATCACCGTTAAGAATTTGCTCATCATATAGCAGAAAAGCGTCAGCTAATTGTTCAACGAGCAAAGTAATCGCTTTCGCGCGCAAGTAACCGATCTTCTCTTTTTCATCTCGCGTGTGGTAAAGTTTTAGTTTTGTTTTTCCGATCAGCGGCATTAGCAAAGCTTCGGTTTCTTTAAACGAAACTAATCCAAGATGTGAGCCGTCTTCCAAATCCATGATGCTGTAACAAATGTCGTCAGCCGCTTCAACTAAAAACGCAAGGGGATGGCGGCACCAGAAAAATGAATTTTTGCCTTTTGCTTTTTTCGTCAACCCGACTTCACCGGCAACCGTTTGAAAAATATTTTTTTCCGATTGAAAGAATCCAAATTTTTTGTAAATCTTCGGAGGTTTGTTTTTTGAAGTGGTTAAGAACGTTTCATCTTCAAAGAAAGATTCTTTCGGATACTTGGTAAATGTAGCGAGTGTTGCGTGGGTTAAGCGAAGTCCTCCTTGAACATCAGGATTTTGGAGCTGCGAAATAATTCTGAAACCCTGCGCGTTTCCTTCGAACTTAATTAAGTCGTTCCATTTTTTTCTGTCGTTGATCTTCTCTTCAAGTGATTTTCCATTCCCGGTTTTAAAGTAATCGGAAATAGCATCTTCACCGGAATGCCCGAACGGCGGGTTGCCGATATCATGCGCCAGACAAGCGGCTGCAACAATTTCGCCAAAATGAAATTTTGTAAAATTCTTTTTAAGCGATGGATGGCGTTCAATTATTTTTTCACCAACGAGGTTTCCAAGTGAACGTCCAACGCAAGAAACTTCCAAACTGTGCGTTAAACGTGTGTGAACAAAATCGCTTTCCGGTAAGGGAAAAACTTGCGTCTTATCCTGCAGTCTTCTGAAGGCAGAAGAAAAAACCACGCGGTCAAAATCTTTTTGAAACGCACTCCGCCCGTCATAAGATGGATTATTTTGTTGTCCGCTTCTATCGTAGCCAAGAATTTTAGATGAAAGAAGTTTTTCCCAGCGCATATCACTCTTCGTTTGTTTGTGGGTGTGAAAGTTTTCTACTTTCTTATTACTAAAATATTATTTTTCCTATTAATTTGACATGAGAAAGTTAATTTGTTAGAAACGAGACAAATTAACCTATGAGCGCGCCGAACAGCAATCCTTTAGAGCAATCAATCCAATATATTAAAACCGTTGGACCGAAGCGTGCGGAGACGTTCGCAAAAATTGGAATTCGTTCTATAAAAGATTTGCTTTTCTATTTTCCCACCCGCTATTTAGATAGACGAAACTTACTCACCTCAAGCAAAGCTTACAAAGTTGTTGAAGATGGATACGACGGTGAAATAACCGTGATCGGAAAAGTTGTTGATAAAGATTCGCGTACTTTTAGAGGGAAAACAATTTTAAACGTAAAGCTGCGCGATGAAGACGGATATTTCGGATGTGTCTGGTTTCAAGGGGCAAAGTACTTTCAAGATAAATTTAACAGCGGGGAAATCTTTGCCATCTCGGCAAAGCCGACTATCTCCCGTTATGGCGAGCTGCAATTCGTTCATCCCGATTTTGACAGAATAAGTGAAGATGAATCACAAATTTTTTACAACACCGGGAAAATCATTCCTTTCTACCGCATCCCGAAAGAGTTAAAAGAAAAAAACATCGGCGATCTCAGTTTTCGCAAAATAATTTCGTTCGCAATTGAAGAGCATCTTTCTTTGGTGAAGGAAACGCTTCCGCATCAGCTTAGAGAGAAACATAATCTTCAAGATTTACAAGATGCCTTACGTCAAATGCATTTCCCGGAAAGTGAAGAGCAATTGAATGAAGCGAAGAGAAGATTTTCATACGAAGAACTTTTTTACATTGAAACTTTGGTTGCACTTCGGAAAAACAATTACAAGGAAAAATTAAAAGGACTTCCGCTTCCGCTGAAGACAAATCTTGTAAAAGATTTCATCAAATCGCTTTCGTTTGAACTTACTTCCGCACAGAAAAAAGTTCTTACAGAAATCCTTGCTGATATGAAAAACGAGAAACCGATGAACCGGCTGCTGCAAGGTGATGTTGGAAGCGGTAAAACGATTGTCGCGCTCATCGCAATGCTGATTGCTGTTGATAACGGTTATCAAGCCGCAATAATGGTCCCGACGGAAATCTTAGCCGATCAACACGCGAAAAATATTTCAAAACTGTTCCAGCACTTTCATTCTCTTTATCCTCAATATGAAATTAAACCGACGTTGATAATCGGCGGACAAAAGAAAAGTTTGCGTAACAAAAATCTTGATGAAATTGCGCTGCAAGAAGCTGATATTATTATTGGAACGCATGCGCTGTTTGAGGAAGAAGTCCATTTTAAAAAACTTGGACTTGTTATTATCGATGAACAGCATCGCTTTGGCGTGGCGCAGCGCGCAAGACTCGCATCAAAGGGAAGCGTTCCCGAAGTTATCGTAATGTCTGCCACCCCAATTCCCCGAACGCTCTCACTGACGATCTACGGCGATTTGGATGTGTCCACGATTGATGAAATGCCGAAGAACAGAATTCCTATAAAAACTTTTTTACGAGGTGAAAACAAACTTCCCGACATTTACAAGTTTATCGTGGACAAAACGAAAGAGGGAATTCAAACTTTTATCGTCTATCCTCTTGTTGAGGAGTCTGAAAAATTGGAATTGAAAGCGGCGATAACTCTTTATGAAACTTTAAAAGAGACTTACTTCAAAGATCTCAACGTTGGATTGATCCACGGAAGAATGAAGTGGCAGGAAAAAGAAGAAGTAATGCTTCTATTTGCCGCAAAGAAATATAATGTGCTGATCTCAACTACCGTTATTGAAGTTGGAATTGATATTCCCGGCGCGAACATCATGCTTATTGATGACGCACACCGGTTTGGTTTATCTCAGCTCCATCAATTGCGTGGAAGAGTTGGCAGAGGAACCGAACAAGCTTATTGCATCCTTGTTACAAAAGATGAATACGTTGCTTCTTCAGCGAGATTACCGAAAGAGATCGAGTATCTCTCGCCGGTGTTGATTGAAAAATTTAAATCGGCAATTCGTCTGCAAACGATGGTTAAACATCTTGATGGTTTTAAAATTGCAGAAGTTGATATGAAGTTAAGAGGACCTGGAGATATTTTTGGCGTAAAGCAAAGTGGTTTCCCCGAATTAAAATATTCAGACATCATAAAAGATGGTGATCTGCTGCTTCAAGCTAAGACTGACGCATTCGAAATCGTTGCAAACGACCCGCAACTTTTAAAAGAAGAGCATGCAGTGATCAGAAAAAATCTTCTCGAACACTATTCTGAAAATTTAAAGTACGCTAAAGTCGGGTGATGAAATTTTTTTTCTAAAATCTTAAGCGAAAACTTTTTTAATTTTTTTTTTGTTGAGAGAGTAAAAAATATTGACATAAAAATTTTTCTACTTATATTTGTACAAAAAAAATAATTAAAGGAGACAAAAATTTTTTCATCACGTAATGTTCGCTTGAATGTTGCACTAACATTTAATGTAAAACCTGAAAGTAATTCTTTCATTGATGAATTGTCTCCAAACCCGGTAACATCTTTTCAGAACTCACCAAAAAAAATCCAAGATACCTTTGCTGAGTGGGATAGCCGTGACACCGTCAATGCTGTGCGCGATGCGCTTGCCGAATTTCATTCCGTAACAATGATTGAAGCCGACTACAATGCTTTTGAAAAATTGAAAGAAACAAAACCGGATATCGTCTTCAACGTTGCTGAAGGATTCTTCGGAGTAAGCAGAGAAGCTCAGATTCCCGCGATGCTTGACATGCTGAATATTCCTTACACCGGTTCCGATCCCTCAACGCTTGCAATTTGTTTGGACAAAGCCCGCACAAAAGAAATTTTATCTTACTACCGTGTTGCCACTCCAAAGTTTTTAGCCGTCGATCAGATTGAAGACTTGCAAAAATTCAAATTGAATTTTCCTGTTATTGTAAAACCGAACGCGGAAGGATCGAGTAAAGGAATTTTTACCTCATCGTTCGTCAAAAGTTATGCAGAACTTGAAAAAGAAGTTGAGAGAGTTTTGAACGAGTACAATCAATCGGCTTTGTTGGAAGAATTTTTACCGGGAAGAGAATTTACAGTCGCGATGCTCGGTAACGGAACAGAAACGCAAGTTCTACCGATCGTTGAAATAAATTATTCGGAATTTCCTGAAGACTTCATCCCGATTTATTCTTACGAAGCAAAATGGATCCTTGACACAAAAGAAAATCCGCTTGATGTTTTTTCCTGTCCGGCAAAACTTTCTGCTGAACTTGAACGAAAAATCAAGAACATTTGTTTAGAAACATATAAAGTTCTTCGCTGTAGAGACTGGAGCAGAATAGATGTTCGTCTTGATGCAAACGGAGAACCGAATATTATTGAAATAAATCCCCTGCCGGGAATCTTGCCTGACCCTAAAGATAATTCATGTTATCCGAAAGCAGCAAGAACCGCCGGAATGGATTACACAACTATGTTAAACAAAGTTTTATACACAGCAGCCAGACGTTACAACTTAGTATGATCATTGACGCAAAAATATTGCTTTGCTACAATGCGCCTGTAAGCATTTATCAAGTTTACAACGGAAAGCCGAAAGAATATGACGGAACCGTTGACGATACTTCGGAAAGCAGTTTTGTTAATGAGCTTGATACGCTGGTTGCTTCGCTTCAAAAATATTTTACAAGCGTTGAAACATTAGCTATTACTAAAAACATTGGCGAATCGATCAGAAAAATTTCAGCGATTAATCCCGATGCAATTTTTAACATGGTTGAATCGGTTGAAGGGAATGCTACGTTTGAAGCTTTTCACGCTGGAATTTTTGATCTTTTAGATATACCATATACGGGAAATCATCCGCAAGCGCTTGGGAATTGTTTGAATAAAACCTACGCAAAACAAATTCTTCGTTCGCACGGAATTAACACTCCCGGTTCACTCACCTATACACCCCACTCACGTATTACACAAAAAAGTTTTTCTTTGCAATTCCCGGTCATCACTAAATTAGCAAAAGAAGATGCAAGCATCGGAATTTCCGAACACTCGGTTGTCTCTTCTTTTGAGAATTTAAAAAAGCAGATAAAGTTTTTAACTTCAACATATAACCAGGAGGTTATTGTTGAAGAGTACATTGCAGGAAGAGAGTTTAACATTGCGGTTTTAGGAAACAGCACGCTGCCGATCTCGGAAATCGATTTCAGCGGTCTGCCAGATCATCTTCCTAAAATTGTAACGTACGAAGGGAAATGGATTTCGGAAAGTGTGTATTACAAACACACGACTCCCAAATGTCCCGCTCCGCTTTCTGAAGAGCAGAGAAAAAATATTTCAGCCACCGCGCTTGCAACATACAACGCAATGGAATGCAGAGATTATGCACGCGTTGATATTCGTTTAGATAAAAACGACGTTCCTTACGTTATTGAAGTAAATCCGAATCCCGATATTTCTACCGATTCAGGATTTGCGCGCGCGGCTAAAGCATCCGGTCTTCACTACGAAGAGATGCTTTACAAAATAATTAATTTAGCTTTACACAGAGGAAAACGTGATACGCAAATTAAAGCAGGCTGACCGCCCCGCTTTAGAAACAATTTTACGGAAAACAAATAATTTTCAAGAAGAAGAAGTAAGTGTTGCTTTAGAACTTATTGATATTACGCTGTTAAATGAAGAGAGTAGCGATTATCATATTTTTGTTTACACAGAAAAAGGAAAAGTTCTCGGATATCACTGCACCGGTAAACGCCCGCTAACAGATGGAGTTTACGATCTTTACTGGATCGTAGTAGACCCCGAAAGTTCCGGAAAAGGGATCGGAAAAAAATTAGTGCTTCACGCCGAAGCTTTTGTTCGTGAAAGGAACGGGCGCTGGCTTTTGGCGGAAACTTCTTCTAAAGAATTGTACGGCGCAACGCAGAAATTTTATTTTAAAAATGAATTTTCCATCGTTGCACAGATAAATGATTTTTATGCTGTTGGAGACGCGCTGCTTGTCTTCGGTAAATATTTGTTGAACAAATAAGTAAGGTGAAGTAATGGAACAGTGGCAACAATTGGTTCGAGACAGTGTCCACACTGTTGATCAACTGGTTGAAAAATTCGGTATCGATAGAACCGTTGCTGAGAGTCTAAATGAATTTTTCCAGGTTCGTATCAATCCCTATTATCTTGGTTTGATCCGCGAACCGGGCGATCCTATCTGGCTGCAATGCGTGCCTGATATTAGAGAACTGAATGATTTCGACGCGAACGACGATCCGTTGAATGAGGACGCGATGAGTCCGGTTCCCAATATCACGCATCGCTATCCGGACCGCGCTTTGTTTTTAACAACAAGCCAATGCGGTTTGTATTGTCGTTTCTGTACAAGAAAACGGAAAGTCGGCGATCAGGATAAAATCTCGATGAAGGGTTTGGAAGCTGCGTTTAATTATTTGGAACAGCACACCGAGATCCGCGATGTTATTCTTTCCGGGGGCGATCCGTTGATGCTTACCGATGTAATGCTTGAGAAAATTCTGAAACGCCTGCGCACAATTCCTCATATTGAAATTATTCGTCTTGGAACAAAAATGCCGTGCGTACTACCGCAGCGTATTACACCAAAACTTGTAGAGATGCTGAAGAAATATCATCCAATTTATGTGAACACCCATTTCAATCATCCGTGGGAAATTACGCCGGAAAGCACCAAAGCTTGCGAGATGCTTGCAAACGCCGGATGCCCCGTTGGAAACCAGATGGTTTTGATGAAAGGCGTAAACGATGACCCGTTGGTTGTAAGAGAATTAATGCAAAAACTTTTGAAGATAAGGGTGAGACCATACTATATATATATGGCTGATCAGACAAAGGGAACGCATCACTTTAGAACTTCAATTGCAAAGGGATTGGAAATAATTGAAAAACTTCGCGGATGGACGAGCGGTTTGGCTGTTCCCCACTTTGTAATTGATGCGCCCGGCGGCGGCGGAAAAATTCCTCTTATTCCAAATTACGTTCTTCATTACGATGAAGATAAAATTATTCTCCGCAATTATGAGAATAAAGTCTTTGCTTACGAAAACCAGCCCGAGCAAGGACCGAAGAACGGCAAACCGGCTCAACTCGAAAAGAGAACGGCAAAAGAGAAAACCAGGAAAACAATTCCTTCCACAAGAAAAATTGTTCTGGCAGACTTAAGCGAAATTGAAATGATGTAAATAGTTCAATTGTTTTATGAGATATAAAAAATTCCCGCCTCTTGAGCGGGAATTTTGTTTTGAAGGAGATTCTTGATTGCAAAAGGAAGTGATATAATATGAATATTAAAATTGATGACCTCAAACAGGTATTCGATCTAATGATTGAGAAGCTGAATCATGATAAAGCAATTGAAATTGAACTTGATATCGATTTTTATTGGCAAATTGCAGCAGACGATTGGAATGTGGAAAACGAAGAACCTGAAATTATTGTCGGTTCGTTAATTGATGATTGGGAGGGATTACATAATTGCATAAACAAAAAGGAAATACTTTCCTATACCGAATTTGATAAATGCGCTTCGATATTAAGAGCCATAAGTGAAAAACAAGTTCAGTGAGATAAATGTGAAAAGACTCAGCCCTGAAGGGGCAAAATATGCCAACATTCCGCGTAGCGGGATGATACAGAACTTGGAAATAGTAAAGCCCTGTAAGGGCGGAATACACAGAATTTAAAATGATAATAAACATAAAGTATTTATGAAGATACTTATCTCAATATTTTATCACATTAGGAACTATTTTGCCTCATTGGATAAAAACCTAGCAATGTGGGGTTTGAATTTTATTACTAGTAATTTTTTAGTAGCATCTTTGTTTATGATCATTTTTCCCATCTATCTTTTTCTTGGAATAGTAACCAATCATTTCAACATCGAAAATGACAGTCTATACATAGAGATAATTATTACATGTTTTATAGTCGGTAATATTTTTATTCTAACTCTATATAAAAAAAAGACTAAACTAATTTCGGAATTAGAAAAAAAATATGCTGCCATAAATTCAAAGGATCAAAGCGTAAAATATGGTAGAATAATTTGCTGGAGTATAATAACTTTTATGGCTGTTTCACTATTCAGTATAGCATTCTTATTTTCAAATAACTAAAATGGTTGTCTTTAATACTTGAAAGATCAAAGGCTGAACTACTAAATTCTGTAAAACCAGGATGAAACACACACAGCCCTGAAAGGGCAAAATATGCCAACATTCCGCGAAGCGGGATGATAAAGGACTTAGGAATAGTAAAGCCCTGCAAGGGCGGAATACACAGCTGATAAAAATTATTACGCTCTTTCAGAGCTTATATGTTGTACCGAGTTTGTTCAATCATAGGGCTTTGCCCTATGTTGATGTGTGGCGCCCTTTCAGGGCTAGTTTGATTAAGAATAAAAAATACTCGAAGAAAAAACGAAAAAGAGTAGATGAATGTTTAAAGAAATATCGAATGAATTACTTGTTTATTTACAGAAACTTGGCATTAATCCAATTTATTTTGCTACTATTCTTATCATAGGTATACACATCGGTTTTGATTATCGTAATTATAAAAACTGGGATAAAATTAGCGATGGGCAAAAATTTTATGTTATTGTTGGATTAATTGCATCGGTAGTCTTTTTATTTTTTAGTGTACTAACCTTTATTGGAGTCTTTCATTAGCTGTCACGAACCACTCCTTGATTAAGCGTTCCTTCGCACAAAAAGAAAAGACACACCCCAATTTTGATTTCTTCCATAACACAAAAGGAAACAAGCATCCCCATTTAAGTAACAACCACCCGCAAACTTAAAATAGCCTCCCGCATTTATGAAACTCCGGGGTGTAATGTTGAAACTTCTTACTGTATAAGTAAAACCACTTACTGAAAAAGTAAAACTCCCTTCCGACAAGTTGAAACTCTCATCCGTAAAATTGAAACTTGCTATTGGAAAAGTGAAACTCCTTACTGTAAAAAGGAAACAAACTTATAAAACAAAAAAATCCCGCCTTTACAGCGGGATTTTTTTATTTCAAGAGTTATTCATTCAACCGTTAGCGGTATGAATTTAATACTTTCATATAATTAGCGCGTTCAAACTGGGAAGGATCGGCAACGTTTTGGTAGCTCATGCTTCCGCGCATCTGCTCAACGGATTCGTACTCGTTCACTTCCATCCAGAATTTTAATTTACCTAACACATCAGCTAAGTGAGGAATTCCGAACTTCAATAAACTCGACATCATCATCGTAACGTTTGCGCCTGCCATAAGCATTTTCAAAACATCTTTTTCCGTATAAATACCTGAAGTTGCCGCAAGATCAGCTTTAACTTTTCCGTGAAGGATCGCAACCCAGCGCAACGGCAAACGCATTGCCATCGGAGTGGAAAGAAGAACATTCGGAATAACTTCCAGATTTTCAAGATCAATATCCGGCTGATAAAAACGGTTGAATAATACTAAACCGTCCGCACCTGCTTCAACTAACTCTTTAGAAATATTTGTAATTGAAGTGAAGAATGGATGAAGCTTAACGGCAAGAGGAATTTTAACCGAAGATTTTACCGACTTAACAACATCAATATATTCTTTCTCAACCTCCGTCGATGTTTTGCTGCTGTCTGTCGCTAATTTATAAATGTTAAGTTCAATTGCATCGGCGCCGGCTTGTTCAATTTTCTGTGCGTAGTCAATCCATCCGCCTGTAGATTTTCCGTTCAAGCTTGCGATGATAGGAATATCAACCGCTTCTTTAGCTTTGCGGATGTGTTCCAAATATTCTTCCGGTCCAACGTGATATTCCGATTGTTCCGGAAAATACGTAGTGGCTTCGGCAAAACTTTCCGCATGCGCAGTGGTATGATGATGCATTTCAAGCTGTTCGTGAGTAATTTGTTCTTCGAACAAGGACCAGAGAACAACCGCTGAAGCTCCGGCATCTTCCATCGCTTTAATATTTTTCAATTCTCTTTGTAAAGGTCCGCCCGAAGGAACCAGTGGATTTTTTAATTCTAATCCGAGATAAGTTGTTGATAAATTCATTTGTCTATCCTTTTAATATTATTAAATCTGTAACGCAGAATAGTATTCTGCGTTACATTTATTAATTCTTTATTGTTTCGTTACTTCGATATCGTCTTTTAACGCCGCCAACTGTTCGTAATAATGGAAACGTTTATTTACGTTTTCTTGCGCGTGTTCCATTAATATTTCAGCTTGCTGAGGATGAGATTTCGTCAACATCTTATAGCGGGTTTCCATGTATGTATAATCTTTTAAAGGAATCTTCGGAGCTTTAGATTCAAGCTTGAACGGATTTTTTCCTTCAGCAGAAAGTAACGGATTGTAGCGGAATAAAGGCCAGTGTCCGGAATCTACCGCAGCTTTTTGATTCTTCATCGCGGTTCCCATGTTTATTCCATGAGCGATACAGTGGCTGTAAGCGATAATTAAAGAAGGACCTTCGTATGCTTCGGCTTCCAAAATAGCGCGGACGGTTTGTGCGTCATTTGCGCCCATCGCAATTTTTGCAACGTAAACATTTCCGTAAGACATTGCGATCAAGCCCAAATCTTTTTTACCCATCACTTTACCGGAAGCGGCAAATTTTGCAACAGCTCCCATCGGGGTTGATTTTGATGCTTGTCCGCCGGTGTTTGAGTAAACTTCGGTATCAAGAACCAAAATGTTTACGTTCGCTCCCGAAGCGAGTACGTGGTCTAAGCCGCCGTAACCAATATCGTAAGCCCAACCGTCGCCGCCCATAATCCAAACGGATTTTTTTACAAGATAATCTGCAAGACTAAGCAAGTGTTCTACTTCAGAAATTTTTAGACTTTTCGGATTTGTAGTTTTGTAGTCATTCAACTTTTGTTTCAATATTTCAACACGTTCGCGTTGCTCATAAATTCCAACTTCATCTTTCTGAATTGCGTTCATAAGTTCTTCAACTAATTCGCCGCCAACTTCAGCCGAAAGTCTCTGCAGATATTCTTTTGCTTGTTCATTGTGTTTGTTGATGGCAAGACGAAAACCGTAACCGAATTCAGCGTTGTCTTCAAATAATGAATTTGACCACGCCGGTCCTCTACCATCGGCATTCTTTGACCACGGCGTTGTAGGTAAATTTCCGCCATAAATTGATGAACAGCCGGTTGCGTTTGCAATTACAGCTCTATCACCGAATAACTGACTGACAAGTTTAACATACGGAGTTTCACCACAGCCTGAACAAGCGCCGGAGAATTCAAATAACGGTTCGAGGAATTGTGAATCTTTTACTTGAGCAGGATTTAATTTTCTTCTATCATATAAAGGAATAGATTCGAAAAAGTCCCAGTTTGCTCTTTCGGTTTCACGAAGCGGAAGTTGTTCAGCCATATTAATTGCTTTAAGCCGGACTTCTTTTTTATTTTTTGCAGGACAAACATCAATACAGATTCCGCATCCGGTACAATCTTCTACAGCAACTTGGAGGCTGTACATCAAATTGTCGCCTAAATCTT
>Ga0209417_1003750_pt1 | contig 19583 bp, 9 predicted proteins | sample RifGroF2_FD_184002 | JGI IMG/M metagenome (GOLD analysis project Ga0209417, IMG submission 184002) | Groundwater microbial communities from Rifle, Colorado, USA - Groundwater F2 (SPAdes) (version 2) | ecosystem: Environmental > Aquatic > Deep subsurface > Groundwater | place: Rifle, Colorado... | reverse complement strand
CAGACATTGGTTTTACTTTTTTAATTTAAACAGATAGACGAGGTAGCCTGCAATGGCCAGCAATAACAGAATTGAACTTGCCAATGAGACTTTATTGCCAGTGTAATACGAAGCCGGCTCAAACTTAAATTCAACCTGATGGTTCCCTGCAGGAATGATCATCCCACGAAGAACATAATTGACCTGAAGGTGCTCCGTTTCTTTACCGTCGATGAAACTTTTCCATCCTTTCGGATAATAGATTTCAGAAAAAACAGCCAACTGCGGGCCACTGTTCACGGTTGCTTCATATTTCAGGTAATTGGGTTGATATTCGGTTAATTTAATCTGACCTTCGCCCGAACCTGACTTAAACCCACTCAACGCTTTTTCTGAGTTTTTATTTACAATAGCTGTTGACTTCGGATCAAATTTATCAAGCGAAGAAATCTCCTCATTCGCATTGGAAACAATTTTAGTTTCTTTCACCAGCCAGGCATTTCCCAAAGCATGAGGGTTGGTTAATGGCGGACTATTCAGGTCATAAATGAGATATTTCGTATTAAGCATGTTGACAACGGGCAGTAGGGCTGTCAATGAATCAAGCGATTCGATGGATTTTGCCTTTTCCCTAAACAATTGTATTTCAGGCTCGATGGCATAGCTGTACAATTCGTTGTACCGTTTCATCTTGGCGCCATGATAGCCACCCACCGATTTATGAAAATAAGAAGTACGCGCATCATTAAAAGGATTTTGGATATTGAGTACACGGTAATACAAATCCTTGTCTTTCTTTATTTCCTTGTCAACCGGCATTTCCTGGAATGGTGCAGATGCTTCTTTCTTCGAGCTAAAGTTATTGTTGTTGAAATACTTTTTATTTACAGGCATCATATCGCCAATAACCAATGCAACCCATAATATTACCGCATACTGGCCTTTAAGTTTTTTATTCCACCAGGCCCACAAGCCGGCTGCGGCAATGACCACAAACAGAAAAGCCTTAAAAGAATCAACTCTGAGAGCAGTTTTCCGGTCGGCAATTAATGCATTGACATATTCGTTGATTAGCTGTTGAGGCCATTTGTACTGCTGTAACTGATACTGTAACTGAAGATCGGTTTCTCCGGTGAAACTACCGGCTAATCCCGGAATGATGACAAAAATAAGTGCAAGTCCGCCAGTAATTCCAAAAGCAAACTTCAATCCCTTCATAAATTCGGCAGAACTGATTTTTCGCTGGATAACTTCTTTAATGGCCAAAACCCCAAGCAAAGCCATTGCAAACTGCTGAATAACGATGATGTTTTTAACGTCCCTGAATTTGTTGTATCCCGGGAAAAAGTCGAGCATCAGATTGGTTAATAAGGAGAAATTTTTCCCAAGAGACAAAAGCAATGAAACAACAAAAACCGCCACCAGCCACCATTTGTCTTTCCCCTTTACCAGAAACAGGCCAAGTACAAAAAGGAAACAGAGAACAGCGCCAAAGTAAAACGGGGCCCCTGAAATCGGTTGGCTTCCCCAGTACATGGGTTGGCCAACTTCGACCCCTTTTTTTGCAGGTCCGGCTCCCTGTGCCTTTACCAGGAGTTTATAAGTTTCTGAACTGGTGGTTAAAGGTTCGCTCATTCCTCCGCCTTTAAATCGAGGTATAAAAGCGGTCATGGCTTCGCCTAAATCGTAGCTGTAGTCCAGGATATATTCTTTATCCAGTCCGCTGGATTTGTTTTCATTGTTAATGCTTAAATCAGACTGCCCGCGCATGGAATATTTTCCGTATTCGTAGGTGGTATATAAACGAGAGAAGTTTGTTCCGACGGCAAATAAAACCGCGATTAATAAAAATCCAACGGTTTTGGTAAAATCGGGAAGAGTTTTTTCCTTAACCGCATAAACCAGATAGGTAATACCAAGAATTAAGATAAGGATTGCGGCATAATAAGTCATTTGCAGGTGATTGGCACTCAGCATCAACGACAAACCAATAGCTGCTATCAGGCTTCCGCCTATTTTATTTTTCTTGAAAGCCACCAAAATACCAGCCACCACCAAAGCGGTATAAGTTAGCGCATGGGCTTTGGTAAAATGCCCGGTGGCCATCACAGCAAAATTGAAGGTCATTAATCCGTAAGCCAAACTGGCTGCAAACGCGGTCCAAACACCAATATCAAGCAGGATACACAAAATGAAAAAGAACAGAAAACTGAACGAAAGGACCATTACCGGCGTTGAAATGGTGGTAACCGATTTCTGAATCTTTGAAAAGATCTCGCCCGAATAGAGTGTTGAGGTCAGATAAGCCGGCATTCCGGAGAACATGTTGTTCGACCAAAGCGCTTCTTTCCCGGTCGCATTGCGGTAATCAACAATTTCTTTTGACATGCCCATGAACTGACCATCAGAACTCTGAAGCTTTTTTCCTTCCAAAACAGGCGAAAAATAAATAACACTGATAACCAGGAACAGAACGACAGCCAGGATATAAGGTCCAGTTTTCCGAAGGAGGTTTTTTGTATCCATATTATTGATTGGTATAATTTTATAATTCGTATTTTCGTGCGAAGCAAAAATAAACCTTTTAATTCTACTTTGGCTGTTTTCAGAACGAAAAGATTTTTAAGCTTTTCACCCTGTCTCTAAAGGGAGTGAGCTTAAAAATCAACTTTCCCCTTTAGGGATTTAGGGTTAAAAAAGGTTGATTTTTAAATCGGGAAAAAGTAGAATTAAGTCAATAACTAAAATAAATGGGCGTAATTAAAAGGCAAACAATCAGGGGTTCGGTGTATTCGTACCTCGGTGTAGTAGTCGGTTTCTTTACCACAGCTTTGATTATGCCCAAGCTGATGTCGCAGGAACAGATCGGACTGATCAATGTTCTGGTTGCTGTTTCCGCTTTGTACTCCCAATTCTCGACTCTCGGATTTACTAACGTTACCGCCCGGTTATTCTCCTATTTCAGGGATAAGGATAAAAATAACAATGGATTCGTTTTTCTTGCGGTGTCTATCGGACTGATTGGTTTTGTAATTTCGCTGGTCAGTTTTTTTATCCTGAAACCATACATTGTTGAAAGCAACATTGACAAGTCGCCATTGCTTGTTCAGTATATTTATTACCTCATTCCGCTGATTTTCTTCCGGATGTTTTTCCTGCTGCTTGATACGTACAACAAAATGTTGTTCGATGCTACTACCGGAACTTTCCTCAGCGATTTGCTTTACCGAATCGGGAACCTTGTTTTGCTGATTGCCTATTTCTTTCACTGGATTGACTTTACCCAATATGTTTTCGGGTATGTGGTTATTCTGAGTTTTCCGGCGGTATATCTGGCAGGCCTGCTTATTTACCGGAAACAATTTAACCTTCAGCCAAAACTGGCATTTATTAAAGCTCCTTTGCGGAAGGAAATGATTTCGCTGGCGGTTTACGGGATAATTGGCGGATTGAGCAGCGTGGCCCTTACCAGCATCGACAAAATCATGTTGAATGAGTTTTATAATCTTTCTCTCACAGGCGCTTATTCCATCAGTTTCTTCTTCGGATCAATTATTCTGATTCCGAACCGCGCGCTGGGAAAAATTTCGTCGACCATTATTGCCGATGCCTGGAAAGATAACGACCTGAAAAAAATCGACGACATTTATTATAAAAGCAGCATTAACCAGTTATTTGCCGGATTGTTGCTTTTTATTCTGCTGGTGGCCAATCTGCACAATATTTTCAAAATTTTACCTCCTGAATACAGTGGCGGAGAATGGGTAATCACCTTGATTTCGCTTTCCAATTTGCTGGTGGCTTCAACCGGAGTGAGTGTTCAGATCATCAGCACGTCGCACAAATATAAAATCCAAACCTATTCACTGGGGGTACTTATTTTACTGACAGTCGCTTTTTATTGGCTGCTGATTCCGCTATGGGGTATGAATGGGGCAGCCATGGCTTCTTTGTTGTCAATGGCTTTAGCATCGGGCATGCGCGTATTTTATCTACATTGGGAAATGAAGCTGTTTCCATACCGGCTCAATCACCTGAAATGCGTAGCTATCGGAATACTGGCATTTGCAATTAGCTACTGCATTCCGGTTTTTGATCATTATATCATCGACCTATTCATCCGTTGTTCGGCTATCGGAGTAGTATTTGTAGGTTTAAGTTATGCATTCCGCATTTCTGATGATTTAAATCTGATGGCCGATAAATTCCTGAAATACCTTCGGATTATTCAATAAGCAAACCGATTCTCAGAATTTACAACTCAATGTCGTTTAGTTAGTGTCGTCATTGCGAACGAAGTGAAGCAATCCATTGATTTAAAGATTGCTTCGTTCCTCGCAATGACGAACTTTCTTAGTTATTTTCTTAACTAAACGACATTGAATCTTGTTTTTAAAACTTTGCGATGATCATTCCTCCATATCTTAAACCGGGCGACCGAATCCGGATTGTTTCTCCAGCAGGAAAAGTACAGAAAGACAAAATTCTTCCGGGAATTGAACTTTTGCAAGATGAAGGTTACGAAGTATTGATTGGGAAACATGTTTTCGACAAACAATTTCAATATGCCGGAACTGATCAGCAACGCGCATCTGACATGCAGGAGGCCATAAACGATCAGGCAACCAAAGCCATTATTTGTGCCCGTGGTGGATACGGTACCATTCGGATCATCGAAAAACTGGATTTTTCAGAGATGCTTAAAAATCCCAAATGGTTGATCGGCTTTAGCGATGTGACTGTTCTTCATGCCGTGCTGAACAAACTTGGACTGGCCAGTATTCATGGAAGTATGCCCGGGTTTTTCCTCGAGAATAAAAAAACCACCCGAAGTTTTCTGAGCCTGATTGAAGTGCTTTCTTCAGGAAGATCGCAGATTGAAGTGGCCGGTCATCAACTGAACCGCAAAGGCATTAGCAGCGGCGAACTGGTGGGCGGGAACCTTTCCCTACTTTATTGCTTACAGGGAACACCTTGGCAACTCGACACTTCAGGCAAGATTTTGATGATTGAAGATGTGGGGGAATATCTTTATCATCTCGACCGGATGATGCAAAACCTAAAGATGGCCGGACAGCTCCGTAATCTGGCGGGAATGGTAGTTGGTGGATTCACCGAAATGAAAGACAATGAAAGTCCTTTTGGAAAATCAGCCAGTGAAATTATTCTGGAAGCCGTTTCGGATTACAATTTTCCGATTTGTTTTGACTTTCCGGTTGGCCATATTCCAAAAAACCTGGCGGTAATGTTTGGCGGCAATTATCAGCTTGAAGTGGCCGAAAGGGTGCGTTTAATCCGGTTGGAACCATGAGCAAGGCTTTTGAATTAGGGCGAAGGGGCGAAGAACTTGCTGTTGCCCACCTCAAAGAGATTGGCTACGAAATAGTTCAGGTAAACTGGTTTTCGCAGCATCTTGAACTGGATATTGTTGCAAAGGATGGCGATGAACTGGTGATTGTTGAAGTAAAAGCGCGTGGAAGTGATTCTTATGAACACCCTTCTGAGGCTGTTTCAAATAAAAAAATCAGGTTTTTAGTGAATGCCGCCGAAGCTTACATTATCGAGCACAACATTAACTGCGATACCCGGTTTGATGTCATCTCGATTATTTTCACCAAGAATGGGTTCGAATTGGAACACTTCAAAAATGCTTTTTATCCACCCGTAGGATAGTTTCGGCAGTTAGTAAATCAGATATTTTTTCAGGATGATCAGCAAAGTGTCCATGTTGATGGGCTTGGTGACAAACTCGTTGCACCCGTTTTCAAAAGCGCTTTCATAAATTGAGGGGAGAACGCTGGCCGTTTGAATAATGATTGGAATCTCAGGATTTAACTGCTTTAGCTGGGCCATGGTATCAATGCCATCCATTCCGGGAAGCCTGACATCCATCAAAACCAAATCAATTTCACTGTTTTCCTTGAACAACTCAATTGCATCGTGGCCATTTCGAACGAAAAACAGGTTTGCCCGGGTTTTCTTTAATGATTTTTCAAAAAAGAATTGATTGACGATTTCGTCTTCCACAATCAATATTGTTTTGCCGAGAAAATTATAATCCATAAAGCAGTTTTCTATGGTGGAGTTCAGGAATTACAAAACTATTAAAAATCGTTGAATGCACAGTACATTTATCTAAACATTATGCATAATTAAATCGATGAGACGCCAATAAACTAATTAATTGCCAATTAGTCAATTTATTCCTGTTTAAATCTCAAAATTCACTCTTCATAGCACTTCTGAATTATAATGAGAAACCCGAAAATGCTGAATTGCTGTCTCTAGTGTTTTGCCAATCTGATATTGTCCGTCAGGTCATCCTTAACTTGCTTCAGGGTCATATCAGCAAAAAGATGTTGAAACAAGTACAAATGACGCTGTGACCAAAGTTCGTTGACTTGCCTTTAGTTTCTAGGAATTGTAATATAAAATGTTGAACCTTTCCCTTCTTCTGATTCCATCCCAATCGTTCCTCCAAGCAATTCGACCAGATTTTTAGAAATACACAAACCTAAACCATTGCCACCATACCTTCGGGTATGAGAGGTTTCAACCTGCCGGAAGCGCTCGAATATTTTATCATGATAGATTTCAGGAATCCCTATTCCGGTATCTTTTACGAAGAGCCTGACCAGGTTTTTCCCGGATTCGATTCCTAACTCAATAAAACCTTCCTCGGTAAATTTGAGGGCATTGCTCAAAAAGTTGACTATAATCTGCCTTATTTTGGTTTCATCACTTTCAATCACTATTTCTTCTATCGGATTTGTCGGTTCAAGCCTTAATTCGATTCCTTTCTTTTCAGCTTTCCGGATGAATTCTTTTTGTATCGATATAATTAGTTTATTTACTGATATCTTTCGTTTTATGATGTCCATTTGACCCGCTTCAATTTTGGAAATATCCATGATATCGCTGAGAATAGAGAGCAGATTATTTCCACTGGTATTAATTAACTGGGCAAATTCATCTTGTTGTTCAGGTTCAAAAGCCGGATCACGGATTAACTCAGAAAAACCAATGATGGCATTTAGGGGTGTACGTATTTCGTGGCTCATGTTGGCAAGGAAAGCAGATTTTAAACGATCCGATTCCTGTGCTTTTGACAATGCTTCTTTTACTTCCTGTTCGGCTTTTTTTCGCTCGAGTGATATACTGATTTGATCAGAAATAAATTCGAGCATCAACTGGTCTTTTTCGGTATAAGCATTCGGATTGTCGTAACTTTGAACAACGATGGCTCCTATTGCTTTTTTGCCGAGAACAAGCGGTACCCCAAGCCAAATTTCAGCGGGTGCTCCGATGAGTTCAATTTCACCAGATTCAAATAATTTCATCATATCAGCTTTATTGGCCAACAGTGACTTCTGATTTTTGATAACGTAGCCCGTTGCCGATTTTTCTGCAGGCCAGGAATCAATCTGATCAACCTCGTCCTTATTGTAAAGGGTTGATAACATTCCGCTGGCTTCATCATAAAAGGCGATAAAAAAATTGGATGCATCGAGCAGCTTGCTGAGTTCGATACTGATTATTTCAACCAGATCAACCAAATCGGTAGTAGAAATGGCTGCATTGGAAATGGTGTATAGCACTTGCTGAACTTGATCTGATTTTGTTTTTTCGGTAATATCAGTCTGTGTTCCCCACATTCTGACCAACTGGTTATTTTCAATAGTCCCCAATGAGTTGTTGCTAAAGTACCTCAATTGTCCATTGACGTTAATTTCTTCGGTCATGGCATTCTCTAAGCGGTAGCCATTACTGATAAACGCGCGCAAAGCATTTCGGTTCAATGGATTGTTGCACCCTCCATGAAACTCGATATGACTTTTGCCGATTATTTCTTTTTCATCTGCTATCGCATACATTTTACGGAAAGCCTGATTACACTCAGCTATAAACATATGGTCGTAGATGAAATCGATCTGCGCTTCAACCGGTAAACTGATATCCAAAGGTTCATCGCTTTCAAACCTGTAAACCCCTTCCGAAACCTGAGAAATAAAACTGCGGTAACGGTCTTCGCTTTTTATTAGTTCAGCTTCAGCCTGCTTCCGGTCGGTAATATCCTGTATAATACCGAACAATACTCTTTTTCCCTTGTCGAAAAAAGCTACTGAATGAATATCTTTAATTTCACCGGTATCAACTTTACGAATTTTGAATTCAACATCATAGGGAATATCATTTTCCAGCAAATTTTTTAGGGCAGCATCCAACATCGGGCGATATTCCGGAATGGGAATACTTTTGATGAAAGCGGGGTCAAACTGGTCACCTTTAATGCCATAAATTTTTGCAGTTCCTTCAGATGCTATTACTGTTTGAGAATCGAGATAAAATTCCCAGTTCCCAGATTTGGAGGCAAGTTCAGCACGTTTCAACCTGAGTTCGCTCAGATGAGCAGCCTCTTCAGCCTGCTTTCTTTCAGTGATGTCGCGATCAATGCCAAGCACCATCTCCCGCCCTTCAATAGTAATAACAGAGGTAGAAATCTCGACCGGAAAGACATGACCATCTTTATGATGGTGTAAGGATTCTGTTTGAAAAACTGCTTTCTGCCTGAGCTTATTTAAATAGGCCATTCGCTCATCGGGTGTACCTTTTGTCAGATTAATCAAATCAATCGACTTCCCAATCATTTCTTCACGCGAGAAACCATTCATGCGGCAGGCAGCTTCATTGCAATCGACAATCGGCCAGGAGACTTCAGGATGATGAGGATCTATTAATACAATGGCATCAGGCGAGGCATTGAACAATTCCTGAAATAACTGTTGGCTTTCCTTCAGTTTTTTTTCTGCCAGCTTGCGTTCGGTAATGTCGCGCACAGTGGCAAATAAAGCAGATTTACCTTGAAATAACATGGGTGCAATGATGACCTCAGCATAAAAATCAGAGCCGTCAAATCTTCGATGGATCCATTCAAAAGTATTCTTTCCATTCTTAAGGGCCCAGGCTATTTTGTCCGCCGCTGAATCTGAAGATTTCCTTCCATCGGGTTGGAATTCAGGTGATATTAAATCAGGAGGCATACCTATAATCTGCATGCGGTCACCTCGTAACATGACTTCTGTTGCCCGGTTACAATCGGTAAAAACACCATCTGTTAAAATAAGGTAAGCATCAGGTGAATCCATAAACAATATACTGTATTTTTCTTCGCTCTCCTGCAAGGCAATTTGCGACAGTTTTCGTTCGGTAATATCCTGTATGGTTCCAATCATTTCAAAGATGTTACCTTCAGCATCGAAGTTTAATTTGCCCAAACCGAGCACCCATCTGGTTTCGCCTTCAAATTGACTAATGATCCGATATTCCTTATTAAATGGCTGGCGTTTTGCTATAACTTCTTCGCGGAAGTATTGTGCCATCATCTCCCGGTCGCCAGGATGAATGATTTCGAGCCAGCCCTTAAGATTTCGGTGGTAGTTTTTGTCAATTCCAAAAATCTGTTCAAGAACCAGTGATGAGGTCCAAAAATCGTTTCGGATATCAAACTTGTACGAACCAACAAATGCAGCTCGTTGCGATTCCCTGAAAAAATATTCGCTTTCACTTAGCAACCCTTCAGCCCGTTTGCGTTCAGTGATGTCGAGGAACGACCAGACCCTTGCTTCTGGTTTGCCTGCCAGGTAAACCGGCTTCGATATGCGTTCGAAGATTCGTCCATCTTTAAAATGAATCAAATCGAGGGTCTCAGCATCTGGCTTAGCATATACTTCAGAAACCTGCGAAATAAATCCATCCGGATCTGTTAACTGTTCCAGAATAAAGCTCAGAAGTGTATTGTCATCACCAGAAGCGAGTATATCTTCAGGAATTTTCCACATTTCAGCAAATCTTTTGCTGGCTTTGATCACAACCCCTTCGCTATTGACAACAAGTATTCCGTTGTGAATGGACTCGAGGGTCGCCTCCATCAATGAAAGTGATTTTTTCAGTTCCTCTTCTGCATGTTTTCGTTCAGTGATATCACGGATAATGGTTTGAATGGCAGATTTGCCCCGAAATTGGATTGGTATCCCAATTACTTCAACATCAATAACTTCATTCCTAAGTGTAATAAATTTTTCTTCAGAGAATTCAGAAGCCAGTCCCGTTAAATGAATTTGTTGTATCCTTTTAAGTGCCATTGGCCTAAAATCAGGGTGTACAAATTCTATCACTGCTTTTTCAGTCAATTGATTAAACGAGTCGGCGCCCATAGCCTTTAATGCTTCCACATTTGCAAATACGATCTTACCGCCTTCATGGATAACTACAGCCTCAGGCAACAGATCGACCATAGTCCTGTATTTTTCTTCACTTTCCTTTAGAGCTTCCTCAGCCTGCTTTCTTTCATTCAGCTCTTTTTGCAAAGCTTCAGTGAGTTCTTTTATCTGACTTTTTAGCCTTGCGCTTTCATCCAGGTTGTCCGCATTATCGTCGATTGTGAGGATTTTTGCCATAATTGGTAATCAATTTATCCTTTTTTATACTTTTCTAATCAATGGCTTCCTGATTCTAAACAGGTATTGTGAAATAGAAAGCTGAGCCTTTCCCGGGCTCTGATTCCATCCAGATTTTTCCTCCAAGCATTTCGACCAGACTTTTGGAAATTGCTAAACCCAGGCCATTCCCACCATATTTTCGGGTAGAGGAAGAATCAACCTGTCCGAAACGTTCAAAAATATGTCCGTGAAAATTTTTCGGTATTCCTATTCCTGTATCAATTACACGGAACTGAACGAAGCCATCAAAGATGGCAAATCCAATTTCAATAAATCCTTTTGAAGTAAATTTAATTGAATTTCCCACAAAATTTACAAGCACTTGCTTAATGCGGTTTTCATCACTTTCCAGATAGGTTTCAATTGATGGGCTGTTAGGGTCAAGCCTTAACTCAATCCCTTTTTCGAATGCTTTAAAGTTGTATTCTCTCTGAAGGCCGTTGATTAACTGATTGACTATAAATCTGGATTTATTCACCTGAATTTGTCCTGCTTCAATTTTGGAAAGATCCATAATGTCGCTGATAATTGCAAGCAAGTTAGTACCACTGGTATTGATCATTTGAGCAAACTCTGCTTGTCGTTCGGCGTTAAAATCAGGATCGGTCATTAATTCTGAAAATCCAATGATACTATTCAGCGGAGTTCGGATTTCATGGCTCATGTTAGCCAAAAAAGCGGATTTTAACCGGTCACTTTCCTCCGCCTTTTCTTTGGCCGCAAGCAAGTCGTTCTGAGTTTTATGCAAATCGGTGATGTCTGAAACCGTTGATACCATAGTATTTTGCTCAATCAACGGAATATTGACGGCATTGATCACCCGTTTGGAGCCATCCTTCCGTGTAACAAAAATGTTTTCCCAATGCATCCGTTCAGGATCACCCGATTGGATATCATTCATAATTTGTTCCATTAATTTATTTCGATAATCAGCATCAGGATAAACATGTTCAAAAAATGAGGATATGGAGGTTATTTCGTCATAGGTCCAACCATAAATTTCTTCGAATTTTTTATTCATGTAAGTAGCTGTACCTTCGTCAATTTTGTTTAAAGCTATTCCGATGGGCAATTGGTCGAGCACAGTTTGAATGAATTTGTTTCTACCCATTAATTCGTTATTCTTTAAGATAATCTCCTGTTCGTTATTTTCCGCTTTTAATTTTGCTGCTATAATTTCCGCCTCCAGTTTTTTATGGTCGGTAATATCGAAACAGTGCCCAATGTACCCAACAAAATCTCCTTCACTGTTGAAGTTGGGGGTTCCCATATCCTGTAACCACCTGTATTCGCCGCTTATATGTTTCAGGCGATATTCCATTTCAAAAGGTTCATGTTTGTCGAACGATGAAATGTATATTTGGATACATCTGTCGGCATCATCCGGATGAACCCCTTCTACCCATCCATTGCCCATTTCCTGTTCGAGGGTTCGTCCGGTAAAGTTTAGCCAGGGTTGGTTAAAATAATTGCACAGTTTATCTTCTCCTGAAGTCCAAATTAAGGCAGTTCCTGAATCGGCCAGATTCCGGTACTGAACCTCTCTTTCGCGAAGAGCAGATTCGGCCTGTTTACGATCGGAAATATCGCGGTCAATTCCCAGCACCAACTCACGACCACCTATATTGATAACCGATGTAGAAACCTCGATGGGAAAAAGATATCCCTTTTTATGCCTGTGGAACGTTTCCAGGCGTAGAATACCTGTATTCCTTATATTCTTTAGGTTGAGGTCATGATCTTCCCTAGTTATTTCTATTGGATGGAGCAAATCAATGCATTGACCGATCATTTCTTCCCGCAGGTAACCATTCATTTTGCAGGCTGCTTCATTGCAGTCTATAATTGACCATGGAATTTCCGGATCGTGTGGATCTATTAATAATATGGAATCGGGCGAGGCATTAAACAACCCCTGAAACAGTTGCTGACTTTCTTTCAATCTTTGTTCTGCCAGTTTGCGTTCGGTAATGTCGGTGATAATTCCATACCATAAAGTACTTCCATCATCCATTAGTTCCGGTTTGGCATCACACATCCTCCAGCGCAGGCCCTGTTTCGGAAGTATTACACGAAATTCGCTATGATACAGGGTCTGTTTCTGCGCCGACTCAGTGATGGTTTCAACAATGTAATTGTAATCACCGGGATGGATACGTGAAAATACAGGCGAGGCATCTTCACGAACCTCTTCAGGTGTGACTTCGTAAATTTCGTACATTCCCGGGCTTGCAAATGGAAATGCGGAACGCCCGTCGGGGTACAAGCGGTACTGATAAACCACGCCGGGAACTTGCGCGGTCAACTTATTCAGCAGATCGTAGCTTTTTTTGACTTCTTCCTCCGCCAGTTTTTTCTGGGTAATATCCTGCAAAATGCAATGGGTCTGTTTAAATCCTCCATCTATATTATATCCAATCCGTCCGTCGAATGCAATAAATAATTTAGTTCTATTCTTATGAACCATCACAAATTCGCTATGAATCTGACCAAGTGATTTGAACAATGGGAATCTTTCTCGGAAGCCATTCTGGTAGTCAGGAGAAAGAAAATCGCCAAACCACTTTCCAATAACTTCCTCGCGGGAATAGCCCAGTGTATCTAACCATTGCTGGTTAACATCGATAAAATGGCCATCGAAGTCAAGTGACTGATACCCAAGAGGAGCTTTATTAAATAACAACTGAAATCGTTCTTCGCTCTCCCGGAGTGATTTTTCGGCTTTTTTTCTTTCTTTCAACTCATTTTTAAGTGAAGCTGTTTGCTCTTCAACCAGTTTTTCCAGCCGTTCTTTTTCATTACGCTTTTGTTCGTTGGCTGCCTTTATCTTGACCATTGCCCTGATCTGTGCAATGAGTTCGGGTTCATCAATCGGTTTGGAGATAAAACCTTCGGCGCCAACTTCAAGAGCTTTTATCCGATTTTCTTTATCTCCTTTTAAGGCTGTCAGAAAAACCACCGGAATATCGTTTACCCTTTCATCCAGTTTCAAGAGTCGACAAACTTCAAAACCATCCATGTCAGGCATAATAATATCCAGCAAGATCACATCAGGATTGTTGTTTATCGCTAGTTCAATTCCTTTCCGACCATTTAATGAAGTTAGAACGACAGCGCCGGGAAACATATCGTTGATGATAGCTTTTAAGCTGATCAGGTTATCGTTATTGTCGTCTATTGCAAGTATCTTTAGCATATAGCCTAATTTTTAATTCAATTTTTTTCTTACACAGAGAACCACTGAGTTTTAAGCCAGATATTCAGTCAGAATTTTCTGAAAAGCTCTGATATCAATGGGTTTAGAAATATAATCGTCGAAACCCAGTGCGATAAAATCTTCCCGGTCGCCTTTCATGGCGCTGGCCGATACGGCAATAACCGGAACAAGCTCAAGCCCAATTTCTTTTCGAATTTCGTTCAAAGCTTCGATACCATTCATTCCGGGAAGTGCTATATCCATCAGGATTAAATGCGGTTGATGCTTTTTCGCCATTTCGACCCCAGCGTGGCCATCTTCAGCTTCAATGATCCGGAATTTTCCTTCCAGAAGCGCTTTGATGGAAATCATGTTGTCTGGATTATCCTCAACCACCAATACCAGCGGAATTCCGGTAACCGGAATCCGTACCGATTTTATTTTGGTCCGATTCGCTTCAATTGGTACAGGAAACATCATCCTGAAAACTGCATCAAGCAACTGTTCCTTATTGACATCGCCTTTATGAATCAACTGATGTATTCCGTTGTGTTTCAGGAATGCAAGTTCCTCTTTCGTTACGTATTTTGCCGTAAGGATGATGACTGGCAGTTTTTCTGTTTTTTCTTCATTCCGAATTCGCTTCAACACCTCAAAACCGTCAACTTCAGGCATCATCAAATCCAAAATCATGGCATCCGGAATTTGCTGTTCAATTTGTGCAAGTGCTTCGTTTCCATTGCGCGCCACCAAAATGTTATATCCCTGCTGAATCAGAATATCTTTCATTTGAATAATGACCGCCTCGGTATCTTCAACCACCAGAATGGTTTTCCCGGTGGTGTTTATCTCGCCAACAATGCCTAAACTTGCCGAATGCAACTGACCGACATAGTTTTCAATATTTTCCTGAATGGAAGTATATTGAAGAGGCAGGGTAAGGGTAAATTTCGAGCCCTTACCAGGCGTGCTTTCAACATCTATACTTCCGCCTAAAATTTCAGTATATTTTTTAGCAATGGCCAAACCAAGCCCGGTACCGCCGTATTTTCTGGAATTACTTCCGTCGGCCTGCCTGAATTCATCAAAAATGTGGGGTATATGCTGTTGATCAATTCCAATACCGGTATCGCTCACTGTTATTCGAATGGATTCCTGAGTTTCCTCTGCAATAATCTCTACCCCACCCTCCTCAGTAAATTTAACCGCGTTTGCTACTATGTTTTGAAGAATATGCCGACATTTTACGTAATCGCTTTGAACTGGAGAGAGTTCGTTCACATGCAAATAGTGCAGGTTAATGTTTTTTTGTCTGGCTTGAGGATCAATCAATTCAACAACTTCATTAATCAATTCCCTGACATTAAACCGGTTGATTTCGACTTCTTCACGTCCAGACTCAATTCGCGAGAGGTCCAGAATATCGTTGATGAGCGCCAGCAACTGTTTGCCGTTTCGCTCAATCACATTCAGATAACCATACTCTTCATCTGGTAATTTCCCTGAAAGGCGACGGTTGAGTACACCCGAAAGAGCGATGACCGAATTTAGCGGGGTGCGCAACTCGTGGCTCATGTTCGACAGGAAAACAGTCTTTAACCGGTTCGATTCATCCAGTTGTTTCTTCTGCATTTCCAGTTCAACGTTTTGCTGGGTCAATTCGCTGGCCTGGGCCGAAAGTTCCCTTTTTTGTGCTTCGAGTTCATTATTGGCAAGCGAAAGTCGCTCCGAACGGTTAGTCAATTCTTTATTCAGGATGTACAATTCTTCCCTCCGCGCCTCTAATTCAGTATTCCGTTGTTCCAATAGCCGAGAGAAATCAATCATTTTCCGGTAAGCCAAAATTCCCCCCATACGTGCACTAAGCGTACTCAAAATGGTCTTTAGCAAGCGAATGCTGTTTTTACTGAAACTCTTGATGCTTACCAGTGAAATAACAGCCACTGTTTCGTTTCCTGAAACAATCGGGATAGTTATAATTTCACAGGGTTTAAATGTTCCGCTCACTGTATGGAATGTAAAACGGGTATTTTCAGGAATATCGGTTATGTGCTGTAACTTTTGGGTGGATATTGCTGCGCCGAACTCGCCTTCAAAATGAACGGCTGAAAATTGCTTGCACCCTTCCGCTGCCATTCCCAGGCTTTCGAAACACTCAAACTCACTTTTTTCATCGTTTAGAAAATAAACGGCGCCCATTTGCGAACCGGTATGTTCCAATAAACTGCTTAAAAGAGATTGGCAAAATTGGTGGGCATCATCTTCACTGAGCATTATCCCCGCAAGCTTGGCCGACTGAACATTCAAATTCATTTCAGTCTCGATGGTATCGGCTAAATCGTTAAATGAGGCTGAAAGCTGACCAAACTCGTTGGTCGAATTATACTTGCTTCGAACTTCCATCTTCCCTTCCCTGAAGAGCCTGGTAACATCAGCCAATTCCTTTATTGGTTTTCTGATGTTTCGGTTCAGTACGTAGATAATTAAAAAAGTAAACATTAAAATGCCAACTACCAGCAAAATTAACTGTCGCCGAAGTTCATTTTTCAATTCAATTGAATCAGCAAGAAACTGGCTGGCTTTGTTCTTGGCAAAATTGTCGATTACCTGAATATGGCCTAATAGTAGATTCACATGGTGACCGCCAACCTTGTTAGGTTTGGTCCGGGCCAGGGCTTCCTTTACGTTTCCCCGGCGTACCAATAAAATACTTTCTTCACGTATAACTTTCCACTTTACAAAATCAGCATAAGCATCATCAATATCGGTAGGTGGCCCAAGGTATCGGTCGTATAAAATTTCAAATTGTTTAAACCCGTCAGCCTGATATTTTTCCAGATCCTGAAGTATCGGAGTGATTTCCCCGCTATTTTCTTCAAGTGCAAGGTCCTTCATACACCGATGCATCGAAAGTACATCGACTTTCAATTCCCCAAGTGCACGGCGCACGGTATGTGGATGCTCATACAGTTCGCGCGTTTGCTTTGCCAGTTCTTCTGACTGCTGAAAGGAAATAACACCAAGGATAAATATTAGAAATACGATTATCCCGAACGCGATTTTAAGCTGAGTTCCGATTTTAAGGTTGGTTAATTTCATTGATTTGTTCTTTTTGATTTCATTATTTTTGAAATATGGCCGAGTTGGCAAAAACTTCGCGGTAGTGATTTCCCTTTATAATTTCCCTTTCAGTATCTCCGGTAATCAAATATCCGCCTTTAGCCATGCTGCTTCCAATTTTATCAAGCATGTGATTTCTATATTCAGGTTTATAATAGAATAACAGATTACTGCAAAAAACCAGGTCAAAATTGCCATAGATACTCGTTGGTGGGCAAGATCCCGGATCAGTAAGCAGATCGAAAACTGAAAAATCGATGTTGCTTTTTATTTCCGGGATAATACTGTAGTTTTCGCCCTTTCGAATAAAATACGTTTTAATCCTTTTCAGTGTTACTTTGCTCAATGAAAGCGATTGGTAGTTGCCGCTTTGTGCCAAATCTAATGCTTCAGGACTGATGTCGGTTGCAAAAATCCGACAGGTTAAGTCAGCCGAATTGTATTTAATCAACTCATCGCATAGAATTGCCAGGCTGTATGCTTCCTGCCCTGAGGCACATGCTGCCGACCAAATCCTGATTTCATTTTCCTTTCTGATTTTCTTTTTTTCGATCAACTGTGGCAAAATAACCTGCTCCAGATATGCAAACGTAATTGGGCTCCTGAAAAATTCACTGTACGAATTGGTCAGCCTATTCCTAAATATAGCAACTTCCTTCGCGCTACTTTCCAGATAATTCAGGTATTCGCTATCTGATAACATAGCCAATTCTCTCTTCCGGTCATTAATGATATTCTGAAGAAAAGCATCATCATAAACCGAAAGATCAAGGTAATATCTAGTTTGAAAAAAGTTCAGATATGATTCAATCGAACTGGTCATTGTTTGTCGTCAATAGGTAGTAAAGGCAATTGTTAATTCATTCTTCCTGAAAGTCCTAATTTACAAATAAAATGCACGAAAAAAAGAGTATGGAAATTATTCATAAACACATACTATCGCATACATTTATAACTATTTTTGTTACACCAAAATCAACGATTTTATTTCGTACGTTATGAACCAACCGGTTTACATCACTACCCTTGTTAAAACCTACCGGCGATTATTCAATTGCCTGATGTTCTACAATTAAAATCCAAGGAAAGAGGAAAGGGTCATTAGGAAAATGGCAAACTCTCCCTAATTTTTCTGTTTACTCTTTCCTTTTTTTCTCTTTTCATTTTTATTAAAGAAATCTTGAGTTTCATTCATAACTCAGCATTTATAATTCATAATTCCAGAATCCATGTTTGAAAAAATCATCACACATACAGAAACTCCGTTGCGCCCGGCAACCAGCGAAGGCAATTTCTATCAACCAAAAACCAACCCAATCGGTCCGGGAATGAACGAACGCATCCAACAGCTCCGGAAATTGAGCGTTGAGGCCGAACCTTCTTTAACCATCGAGCGCGCCCTGTGCGAAACCGCCTTTTATAAGGAAAACTTTGGAAAGCTTTCTGTTCCGGTGTTGCGGGCAGCTAACTTCCTGGATTATTGCCAGAAGAAAGCCATCTACATTGGCGAAGGCGAACTCATCGTGGGCGAACGCGGCCCCAAACCCAAATGCGTACCCACTTTTCCTGAACTCACCTGTCACAGCGTGGAAGACCTGAACGTGCTCAACACCCGCGAATTGCAACGTTATACCATCAGTCAGGGAGACATTGATACTTATGCCCGTGAAGTGATTCCCTACTGGGCCGGAAAAACCCAGCGCGAACGTATTTTTAGCCATGTTCCTCAGGAATGGCGACTGGCTTACGAAGCCGGAATGTTCACCGAATTCATGGAGCAGCGCGCCCCTGGCCATACCGCGCTCGACGGTAAAATTTATTACAAAGGAATGTTGGATTACAAACGCGAAATTGCCGCCCATCTGGCTTCGCTCGACTACCTCAACGATCCGGAAGCTACCGATAAATCGGAAGAGTGGAAAGCTATGGACATTTCGTGCGATGCTGTCATCCTTTTTGCTGAACGCCACGCGGCTTTAGCTGAAGAAATGGCTGCTTCCGAAACAGATTCAACCCGAAAAGCCGAACTCCTGAAAATCGCCGAAGTTTGCCGCTGGGTTCCGGCCCATGCACCCCGCAACCTGTGGGAAGCCATTCAAATGTACTGGTTCGTTCACCTCGGAACCATTACCGAGCTGAACGGATGGGATGCCATGAACCCCGGGCATTTCGACCAGCATTTGACTCCATTCTACAACCGCGAAATTGCCGCCGGAACACTCACCGGTGAACAGGCCAAAGAACTGATTTGCTGTTTCTGGATTAAGGTAAACAACCATCCGGCGCCACCTAAAGTGGGAATCACTGCCCGCGAAAGTGGAACCTACAACGATTTTACCAACATCAACATTGGCGGTATTAAAAGCGATAGCAGCGACGGAACCAGCGAAGTTTCGTACATCATGCTCGAAGTGGTTGAGGAACTGCACATCCTTCAACCCGGAAGTTCGGTGCACATCAGCGCTAAAACTCCCGATAAATTTTTGCACGCCGCTACCCGTGTGATCCGTCAGGGACATGGTTATCCTTCGGTTTTTAATCCTGATGTGTATGTTCAGGAATTGATGCGTCAGGGAAAATCGCTGACCGACGCCCGCGAAGGTGGATGCAGCGGTTGTATCGAGGTTGGCGCATTTGGCAAGGAAGCCTATCTACTCACTGGCTATCTCAATGTTCCTAAAATCATAGAAGTTACCCTAAACAACGGAATCAATCCGTTGACCGGAATTCGTGTTGGGCTGGAAACCGGTGATCCACGCACTTTCAAGAGCTACGACGAACTTTATGCC
>Ga0209417_1003749_pt1 | contig 19586 bp, 10 predicted proteins | sample RifGroF2_FD_184002 | JGI IMG/M metagenome (GOLD analysis project Ga0209417, IMG submission 184002) | Groundwater microbial communities from Rifle, Colorado, USA - Groundwater F2 (SPAdes) (version 2) | ecosystem: Environmental > Aquatic > Deep subsurface > Groundwater | place: Rifle, Colorado... | reverse complement strand
GATCAATTCTTGAATCACAACCGTTTTACCCACACCTGCACCACCGAAAAGACCGGTTTTGCCACCTTTTGTAAATGGTTGAATTAAGTCAATTACTTTTATACCTGTTTCGAACATTTCTTTCTTTGTGCTTAAGTCTTCGAATTTAGGTGCATGGCGATGCAAAGGATATTCCATTTCACTTTTGATTTCGCCCTTACCATCAATTGGTTCACCGATTACGTTCATCATTCTTCCAAGCAATTCCTGTCCTACCGGGATTTTGATTGGTTCACCTGTATCTATTACTTTCATTCCTCGCACCAATCCGTCTGTAGAATCCATTGCAACAGCTCTCACTCTATCTTCACCTAAGTGCTGGTGTACTTCGCAAACTAGTAATTCGTCAGCACCTTCAGCATTTTTTCTTGGGATTTGCAATGCATTTAGTACAGCGGGGATATTGCCTTCAGAAAACTGAACGTCAACTACAGGTCCGATAACTTGTATTAATGTACCTTCATTCATTTCTATTTCCTTGTCTATTTTTTTATTTGTATTTGTATTGAAAAAATTTTACAAAATTAATATATAAATTATAATGAATTAAATGCATTTCATAAAATATTAGGACTGCTTATCCGATTTTTAAAAGGGAATTAATTTAATTATTCTTAATTTTGTTTTTTTATACTTATCATTTTTTGGTGATTTAATGAATTTTAAACGCTTAACAAATTTTGTGCAAATTTTAATTCTGGTATCAACGCTGAATTTATTTGCACAAACCGAGAAATCTCTAGTTTATACTGCAGCAAAAGAACATCTCACATATTTAGCAAGTGATGAATTAGAAGGTCGTTTTCCAGGTACTCCCGGAATGGATAAAGCACGTGATTATATTCTTAATAAATTTAAACCCATAAATGGAAGTTACTTGCAGCAATTGGAAGTGCCGATTGGATATGAACTTGGAGAAAAAAATGAAGTTTACTTCAATGTAATCATCCCTAAACCCGGCGTTCCAATTGAAATGTCTCGTCCAATGCGAAAGTCATGGGATCTGACAAGTGACTGGTTGCCGTTAAGTATTAGCGATGATGGTGAATTAGAAGCTCCTTTAGCATTCTGTGGATTTGGTATTTCTTCCAAAGATTTGAAATATGACGATTATGAAGGTATTGACGTAAAGGACAAAATTGTAATCATTCTCACTCATTCCCCGAATGGTGAAATGAAAGATGATCCTTTTGAACCTTACAAATCTTATCGTTATAAGGCAACGAATGCACGTGATCATGGCGCTAAAGGAATAATATTTGTGAAAATTAACGGTGATTCCGCTAGTGTTTTCGAACCACTCGAAAAAGACCGCTTCGAAAGGAATACCGGTCTGCTTGCAATTCAAGTGAATCGAACTAAAATTTCCGAATATTTCCCTCGTAGGTCGCTATACCCTACCGAAATGAAGATTATGGAAACAAAAAAACCTAACAGCTTCGATATTCCTAATTCAAAAATTTATATAAAAGTACAATTGAAGGACAAAATTGCTAAAACTGACAATGTTTTCGGTATGGTGGAAGGAACCGATGCAACACTGAAAAATGAATATATTGTTGTGGGAGCCCATTACGACCATCTCGGATGGGGCGGACCAACTTCAATGTATCAGAGCAAAACTCCCAAAATTCATAATGGTGCTGATGATAATGCATCGGGAACTTCTGCAGTGATTGAACTTGCTCGTTATGCTGCTGAAAATCCAACGAAGCGTTCTCTTGTTTTTGTTGCATTTACTTCGGAAGAACTTGGTATAATCGGTTCTAATGCATTTGTTAATCAGAAAATTATTGCTCCTGAGAATATTGCAATGATGATTAATCTGGATATGGTTGGCCGCTTTCATGATAATTCAATTTATCTGATGGGCACTGGTTCATCACCTGCATTTGAACCGATTTTCGATGAATTGGATGCCGCAGATTCAGTATTAACACTGAATAAAAGCGATTCACCACTTGGTGCAAGTGACCAAACAGCATTCTATCTGAAAAATGTCCCTTCAGTATTCTTCTTCACCGGTGTACACCTGGATTATCATAAACCAAGTGATGACGTTGACAAAATCAATTTTGACGGAATGGAAACAATTATTAATTTTCTGGATGCTGCAGTCCAAAAATTTGGCAATCTGGACAATCGACCTCCATTTCATAAAGTATCTGAGAAATCTCCTGCTCATGGAGAAAACAGAAGTGGCAGCAAAGTGAAATTCGGCATTGTCCCCAATTTCGATAGAGAACCTTTAGGGATGAAAATTTCCGGTGCTTCTCCGGGAAGTCCTGCCGAAAAAGCAGGTTTGCAGGGCGATGATATAATCACAAAACTTAATGATACCGGAATCATGAATTTGCACGATTTCACTTTCTTTCTGCGTGAATCTAAACCCGGGGACAAAATAAAAGTAACTTTCCTTCGCAAGGGTAAAGAAATGACTACTGATGTAATACTCACAGGTAGTGAATAATTCATCAGTGGTTTATTTGATTGAAAAAGATAAAAAAGACACATCAATGATGTGTCTTTTTTATTCAATTTCGAATATTTTTATACCCTATTCTTTTTCAATAAGAAGAGATGGAAGATTATGTTATATTTATTGCTTCTGCAAGTTTTTCCACTGTGTAAGCAATTTGTTCTTCAGTTAATTCCGGGAAAATAGGAAGAGAAAGAACTTCACTTACTAGCATATTTGCATTTGGAAAATCCCTATCAGGATTGTTCAAATAAGAGAAACATTCCTGGCGATGGAATGGTACAGGATAATATATATCCGATCCAATACCATTTGCTGACAGGTAATCTTTAATCTTATCTCTGCGTGCAATCCTAATTGTAAATTGATTGTAAATATGATTATTGTTAATGCCGGTTTCTGCGTAAATAGGTTCCGGTAAATAAATCTGATTGCTGTTAATAAAATTCTGAACATTGTTAGCAATTTCCAAACCTTCCTTTTGAGCATATTTCCTGTATAAATCTGCATTTTTTCGGCGAGCTTTGTGCCAATCTTCGAGATGTTTTAATTTCACATTCAGCACTGCAGCCTGAATTGCATCCAATCTGAAATTACCCCCAATAAATTTATGGAAATACTTAGGATACATTCCGTGATTACGCATCTGGCGCAATTTCTCGGCTAATACATCATCATTAGTCGTAACCAGACCTCCATCACCAAATGCTCCCAAATTTTTAGATGGGTAAAATGAAAAACATCCTATTTCACCAATACTACCTGCAAATTTACCGTCTTTGTACTGAGTTCCGAAAGATTGAGCCCCGTCTTCAATTACAGGTATATTATGCTTGTGTGCTATCGCCATTATTTCGTCCATTTCAGCTGCTTGACCGAAAAGATGAACAGGAATAATTGCTTTTGTCTTTTCAGTAATTTTTGCAGCAATAGCTTTTGGATCAATATTATATGTATTTGCAATACTATCCACGAAAATAGGTGTAGCATTAGTTCTTGCCACTACTCCCGCAGTTGCAAAAAACGAAAATGTCGGCAAAATCACTTCATCTCCAGGACCGATATCATAAGCCATCAAGCCCATTAAAAGTGCGTCAGTCCCGCTGGAAACACCAATGGCATGCTTTACGCCAAGATATTTTGCAGCATTTTCTTCGAATGATTCAACGTCTTTTCCGAGTATGCACATTTGCGAACGTGATACTCTTAAAATCTCCTGCTCAACTTCTTCTTGAATCTGAGCATATTGTAATTTCAAATCTAATAATGGTACGTTCATTTTTTTTATGTCCATTTTTTATAATTAATTTTCAGCAATCAAATCTATATTTGAATTTTTATTTTTCTTTTTCAATTTTGCAAAAATTAGGTAAAGTGCCGGAATTACGTACAATGTAAGTAACGTTGAAGCAAAAATACCGCCTATTGTAACAATTCCTAAAGGAGTACGCATTTCCACACCTGCATCACCAATTCCAAGTGCAAGAGGAAGTACACCAAGTGCCAATGCAGCGTTGGACATCAGGATCGGCATCAATTTTGTCTCACCTGATTCTATTAATGCATCATGCACGTTCATCTCTTTTTCCCTAATCATCTGATTAGCAAAGTCAAGCAGCAAAATCGCATTATTCACAACAATACCGGTGAGCAAAATCACACCCATCATTGCAGTTATACTCATCGTAGTGCCTGTTAAATAAGAGAATGTGATTACACCAATCATACCCATCGGAATAGTAATCATAATATAAAGCGGTTGTATATAACTTTCCAGAATTGCTGCCATAAGGAAATATGTCAACAAAATGCCGACCATAAATGCAAATGATAAGTCGCTTACCATCTGTTTGAAAAGTTTTGCAGACCCACCCCATGCGAATTGATAACCTTTTGGCAAATTGAATTTTGCAATTCTTTTTTCCACTTCGGAGGTAATATCCCCAAGAGGTACACCTGCTCCGGGGGCACCTGAAAACTTAATCGTTATATATTTATTGCGGTGAAGTACCTTAGTCGGCCCGGGAGTGAATTTAATATCAGCTAAATCGGAAATCTTGAATACGCCTGCACGTGTTGCAATCGGTATTTGACTGATTTTTTCTGGAGAATTAACTTCATCATCATTCAATTTCACTGTAATATCGTATTCTTCACCTTCGTATTTATATTTAGAACTAGCCATACCTTCCACTGAAAGGCGTAATGACATTGCAAGTTCCGATACTGATAAACCAACATCAGCAAGTTTGCTGCGGTTTGGATAAACAGTCATTTCCGGTTTACCTTCCCTGGTGGATTGTTCGAAATTGATTAGTCCGGGTATTGTTTTTAATGAATCGTATAGTTCATCGGTAATTCTTTGCAATTTTACGGAATTTTGACCCAAAATGAAGAATTCTACAGGAGCAGTACCACCTTGTCCGCCACCTTCACCAGAAAATACTTGTATTTTCGCATTTGGTATAGAAGATAGTTCATCGGTAACTTTAATAACCATTTCATCAATTCCAATTGTTCTTTCTTTCTTGTCAACTATGTATATGCTTACTGTTGCCAGGTTTGTACCAATATCAACATTGCTGGATTTCCCAATTGAAGAAACAATTTCTGTCACTTCCGGATAATGCTTAATCTTATCTTCAATCTGCTTAATTACTTGTTCAGTAGATTCAACATTATATCCTGTTGGTAGTTCAACTTTTGCTGTTATCACGCCCTGGTCGAATGTTGGTTGAAATTCAAAACCGATTTTTGGTCCCAATCCCATAAGCACAACTATAAATAAGATAATTGCACTCACTACAGTTGCTATGGCTAGTTTCTTATTACGCAAAATTATTCGTAAGGTTTTACCGTAGAGACCAATCAAATATTTATCAATATGAGCAGATAAGAACTTAGCAAATTTTCCTTTTTCTTTTGCTTTATCCGAAAATAAGAGAGAACTCAACATAGGAGTTAAAGTAAAGGAATAAATAAGCGAAAAGAGTGTAGTAAATGTAGCGGAAAGAGCAAGTGCTTTAAGGAATTGACCTACAGTACTGCTCAGATTTGCTAATGGAATAAATACAACCAAGTTAGTCATTGTAGATGCAAGCACCGCCACAAACACTTCATTTGTACCTTTAATCGCAGCCTCTTTGATAGGCATTCCCATTTCTTTGAAGCGGAATATATTTTCGATAATCACAACAGCATTCGCAACGAGCACACCCACAGTTACAGAAATACCCATTAGCGACATCATATTCAAATCCAATCCTGCGAACTGGAATAAAACGAAAGCAGAAATGATTGATGCAGGCATTGTGATCGAGGCAATAATTGTAGAACGAATATCATGCAGGAAGAAAAGCAATACTAATGCGGTGAGTAAGATACCAAGATATATATTACTTAAAGTATCAGAGGAAGTACTCTCCACAAAATCAGCAGATTCATTCACTACTTTCAATTCCATACCTTTAGGCAGCTCACGCAAAATTTCGGGTAATTTTTCCTTTACTGCTTTCACAACTTCCACTACATTACCATCGGGACTCTTAATTAGACCTAACAATATCGCATTTTCATACTTGATGTTATTTTTCACATCATAGAACATAGTCTTTGCAGCTACTTTTTTGCCAGCAAATTCGACTTTTGCCAATTCTCTGATTTTTTTAACACCAAATGCGGTCGGAATTTCTGTTTCCAAAATTGTATTCAAGGAATCATATTGTCCTTTCAAGCGAACAGAATAATCCTGATTCCCGATTTCGAATGTTCCTCCGGGAATATCAAAATTCTGTTGACCCAAAATTCCCATAAAAGCAGGCAGAGACATCATATTTTCATAAACTGTCTTACCCGAAAGAGTAACTTGAATTTCTCTTTCTTGTCCACCATCCAATGTAATATTTGCAACACCAGCAACCTGCGATAATTTATTTTTTACAACTTTATCTGCAAATTCATACATATCCACCGGAGAAGCATCACCACTTAAAATTAAGTTTGCAACTGGGAATGCACGGAAGTCAACTTTAGTAATAATCGGCTTCTTCGCATCTGTCGGTAAATTATTTACAATCTGATCAATCTTGTCCTTCACTTCCTGATTTGCTACATCTACATCTTTGCCTAATCCAAATTCAATTACAATAATGGAAACACCATCAAGTGAATATGAATCAATTGCTTCTACACCTTCAATCGTTGTGATAACATCTTCTATCTTTTTGGTAACAAGAGATTCGATTTCTTTCGGTCCGGCACCCGGATAAATACATTGTACCGTAACAAACGGTATTTTCACATCCGGAAATAAGTTCAAATTAAGTGTTCTGAACGCAATAAATCCGAACAGAACGAATACAATTACAATTACGGATACAAGAACCGGTCTTTTTACGGCAATGTCTGCTATTCTCATATTTACTCCGTTATTGTTTTATATTTAATTTTGCACCACTAGTCAAAATACTTACACCTTCGGTAATTAGTTCATCTCCAACATTCAGTCCGGAAGTGATTTCCACCATTTCCCCAATAGTTTTACCTAATGTTATTTCTCTTTCCTGTGCATTACTTCCATCAGAGCTTCTTGGTATTACTATAGCAGAAGGATTTTTGTATGAATCAAATTGAATTTCCACAGTCATGCCTACTTTCAATTCACGCTTTGGATTTGGAAAATCTGCTTCAATTTTGAATGCTTTTCTCATTTCATCCTGTGCAAGAGCAACTTCGGAAATTCTGCCATTATAAACTTTATCATTTTTGGTAATTTGAACAGGCATACCGTTTTTGATATAAATCAATTCTTCATCACTTACCCAGAAAATCGCCTTCATTCTGTCTATCTGCGCAATAGTGAAAAGTTTGTTTTGAAACCTTCATCAACAAATTTTTCAACAATAGTACCACTTATGGGTGCTTCCACAAAAAGCATCTGCTTGAGGGATTCATAATTTCTTTTTGCAACCAAATACTGAGTTTCAATATTATCGTAATTTTGCTGTGATGTTTCTCCTCCGGCTAGTAATGCAGACATTCTTTCATACATTTTTTTGAAATTTTCAAAAGATAATTTTGCTTGCTCGAATTGCAATGCAGGATTATCTGTAGGGAAAGTAACAACTACATCTTTTTCCTTAACTACTTTGCCCACTTTTCCTTTAAATAAGTCAACATTGTCTGCCACAGGAGCAGTAACTGTAGTTTGTTTAATTCCTTCCAAAGTGGACATATATTTCAAGGGAATAGTCAATTCCTGAGTTTCAATTTTAGTTAGTTTTACAGGAACACCATTTTCTTTTTGGATTTCTTCCATGGTTTTGGAAACTACTTTATTTTCCTTTTTGCAAGATTGCAAAGTCAGACCAGCAAATAATGCAATTATAATTAAGAATATTGTCTTTTTCATATTAATTTTTTTTTAAGTTATTAATCAATTTTAATTTTTCTGTATTTTGCATCGAGATTACCCATCAGATTTTCGAGCTCTGCATAAGCGGAAATATACTGAAATACTGACTGTAGTCTGTTTGTTTTGGCCTGACGCATAGCCAAATCAGCATTTTCAATTTCCAACTGATTGCCGGTACCTTCTTTGTAACGCAAATTGGATATATTATAAGCCTTTTGGGCGAGAGTGATGTTTCTTTCCTGTGCTTCCAGATTGCTCTTAATTCTTTCTATTTCACTTATTTTGGTAGTTATCTGTGAAATGATAAACTCTTTCAATTGATTCACAGATTCATCAGATTTCATCACATTGATATGACCTTGTTGTACCTTTTGAGTCGTGCGGAATCCATTGAAAAGATTAATGGAGAAATTAAGTCCAACCATTGATTGACGATAATTCTGAAAATTGAAATCATCAGCAGAACCTGCAAATGCATAATTCCCGAATGCGGCAAGTGTCGGATAATAAGTCGAAATATCCAAATCTATTAGAGCTTCATCAAAATCTCTTTTTGTTTGCAATGTCTTCAAATCAAAGTTATTCTTTGTAGCAGCAGCAATAGCTTCCTGTCTGTCTGGTACAGGCAATTCAGAATAATCCAGGTCCCCTGTCAATTCAAGATTTTCTGATTGATCCATACCCATAACTAATTTTAGATTATTCAGAACTACTTCATAATTATTTTGCATTTGCAAAATCACAGGTCGAATATTTTCCACTTGCACTTCTGCACGAATTGCATCAAATTCAGCAACCATTCCTTGCGACTGTAATGCTTTCACGCTCTTAAAATTTTGCTGCGCATTTTCGAAACTTGCTTTTGTGATATTTAACACTTCTTTGGAAAGCAAGGCACCGTAAAAGGCTCTTTTAGTATTAAGAACTGCTGCAGATATTTTCCCGTAAAGTGCTTCCTCTGCTAAATTTTTATAAATTCCGCTTGATGAAATTCCTTTAAAAACTGTAGAACTAAAAAGCACTTGCGTAAGTGAAAGTTGTGCATTGTAACTATTTGCCAAAGCAAAAGATTGCAATACAAAATCCATTGGTAAAAACTTGGAATCATCTTCAGGAAGTAAATTTTCTTTGAACATAACTCCATACACTGAATTGTTCAGCATAGCATTAAAATCAGGAAATGCCATTTTCGGTTTTTCGATAAAATGCGAAAATTGTCCTGTAAAGTCAAGCGATGGCAAAGCATAGCCAAATGCTTCTTTTATGGCAAATTTTGATTTTTCCAATTCCAGTTTTGCGAGTTTCACATCATTATTTTTTGCTATAGCATAATTAATAGCACTGTCAAGGGTCATTTGCCTTGCCTGTATTTGATTAATTGATGAAACTGCAACTATAAGGATGAGAAAAAACAACCATTTTGATTGAGTTTGAAACATAATTTTATTAATTCTATTTTTTAATTTTTATTGTAATTTTATTTTTCTATTTTTTAATTGTTTAATACGAAATTTTTGTTTTCCTGTTGCATTAATTTTTTATTAAGATTCATTCATATTTCGGTTGATGCCATGTTCGTACATTTTATTTAGTTTTGTACTGAAATCCGATTTTTCAACACCCTTTTCAGTGAGAATTCCGAAAAGCAATATATTGTAAATCCCATTCAGGACGTCCTTTGAACTGAGTGGTAATTCTGCGAGTACTTCTGGAGAAACAATATTATCCAAAATATAATGGTGAATATAATACGCAAGTTCTGGATTAATATCTTTACGGATATACCCATGCTTCTGACCAATTTTAAAAATCAATCCGAAGTAATTTCTAATTCTTTCTTTTTTATATTCACGTATATCTACCCATAAATTAGGATAGTATTTCTTTAGGTCAGTCAGAAATTGTTTGGAGAAAACAATGATGATTTTATTCACGCCATGCATTAAATGATGAAACACTTCTCCAAAGTCAGAAACATGCTTCTCTTCAATTTCTTCAGCCAAAGCTTTCAAATCTGCTTCTAATTTACCTAAAGATGTTGTTATCACATAAGAAATTAATTCTTCTTTGCTATTGAATACTTCGTAAAGTGTCTTTTTGCTAATACCGCATTCACTAGCAATAAGGTCAGTATTCACGCTTTTCAGACCTGTTGTTCTAAAAAGTTCAATTGAAGTATTAAGAATCTTATCCTTAAGTTCCATCTTAGCATTTTCTTTCATTTGAGCTGCTTTTGCCATATTTTCTCCATTAATATAATTCATATTTGTTTTTCGGAATTCATCAGGAAACCGAGGAAACTAGAAAAACTATAAAAACCCAAAAAACTATTTTCGTAAAATTAGTTTACGAATATTTATTTTAATAATTGTATTTTTTTCTGATTTTTTTGTAATTTTATACATATTTATTTAACAAAATTAGTTGTGGACTTATAAAGATGATTTTTAAAGAAATGGAATTGCCCGGAATCGGGAAAAAATTCACTTTTCAAATTGTTAATGGAGCCTATTTATCGGTAGTTGTACTTATTAACGGTAAAAGAGAAATCTTCCTGTTCGATGATCCGGAAGACGATGCGAAATTTCACTTTCTCCTTAATGAAGAAGAAGCAAATTTGCTTGGTTCGATTTTGATGGGTAATTATTTCAAACCTGAACAAGAAAAACAGAAACAATTACTCATTGATAAACTTTCGATTGAATGGGTAAATTTGACTGAAAATTCAAGTTTGGTGAATTCATCAATTCTGGAAAGTGGTATTCGAAAAAAAACAGGTATAACAATTATTTCCATCATCAGAAATGATGATACAATAATCAATCCAGCACCGGACACTCAACTTTTACTGGATGATACATTGGTTGTTGTGGGTTCAAGAGAACAAACACGAAGATTCAAAGAATTGTTCAATATATCTGAATAATCCATTATGCATGATGTTTCATTCCTATTGATATTCGGTCTAACCGGAATTGCTCTTTTTGTAGCAGGATTTATCGGGAAATTATTCAAAATCCCGATGCTTTTACTTTATATTTTTGCCGGTGTGATAGTTTCCGAATTGCTGCCACTGGGTTCCAATATTGCTATTTTTGGAGAAATTGGGATTGTTATTTTGTTCTTCTTCTTAGGTTTGGAATTCAATTTAAGCAAAGTATTGAACATAGCCAAAAAAGTGTGGATAGGGGGCGTTCTTGATATAGCTTTTAATTTTTTATTAATATTTCTCGTACTGTCATTATTCGGATTTAATTTCATAGTATCCTTTACTCTTGCAGGAGTTGCTTATGCAAGTTCATCGGCAATTACTACTAAAATAATCATCGATGAGCATAGGATGGCCAATTCGGAAACAGAATTTATCCTTGGTTTAATGGTATTTGAAGATATGGTAGCACCAATAATCATTGCATTTGCTACGGCATTTTCAGTTGGAGCCATGCCAAATATTTCACTTACTTTTTGGATATTATTTAAGATATTTTTAGTAATAATTTCAGCAATTCTCTTCTCATTTTTGATTAAAAAGAAATTGTCTTCATTTATTGATAAATATTTGCAGGATGAAATTCTCACGATTATGGTAATCGGTTTTGTCATATTTGCTTCTGGGGTAACGAAAGAACTTGGACTTTCCGAAGCACTTGGTGCATTCCTGGTAGGTATAATTGTTGCTGAATCCGGAAAATCTTATCAAGTGGAATCGCTCATTGTACCAATTAGAGATATTACAGTTTCTTACTTCTTCCTGATTTTCGGTTCATCAATTCATTTCATATTCCCTAATTTTACACAATTTCTCTGGCCTCTTATTGCAATTGTGATTTTATCAATTCTTGGGAAAATACTAACAGGAATTATTGGCGGCAGGATTTTCGGGCTTTCTAAGCGTAAGTCACTTATAGCTGGTTTGGGTATTGTGAATCGTGGAGAGTTTTCGATTGCAATTTCTCAACATATGTCACTCGCAATTGCTCCGATTGCCTCGCTTTATATTTTGATACTTGCCGTAATTGGAATTGCAACTTCCTATTTTTCAAATAAAATTGCAAAATTATTTTATAAGAAAAAAGGGAAGTTGTAAATAACTTCCCTTTTTAAAATATATACAGATTAAATTAATTAATCTTCAGTTACAGCAGGAATTTCTTCTTTAACAATTTCCTGAGCATTGTCATATTCCACTCTGTCGTCGTATTTTTCATTGTGAAGAACACGGTTAGTACGACCGAAAATATCTCCTATATCGCTTTCAATATTTATAGTAGTATATTTTCTTAGACCAGTACCTGCCGGAATCGGTTGTCCAACGATGATATTTTCCTTCAATCCCTGGAATTTATCAGAACGAGCATGAATTGCTGCATCGGAAAGTACTTTTGTAGTTTCCTGGAATGAAGCTGCAGAAAGCCAGCTGTCTGTTTGGAGTGAAACCTGAGTAATACCCAAAAGTACCGGTTCAGCGATAGCATTTTCTGCCTGTCGTGCTTCAGCAATTTGAGCATCTTTCTTTCTGATAGAACCATTGATTTCACGGAATTTCTTACGTGAGAGCAATTGACCTTCAGAAAGATTAGTTTCGCCAACATCAGTGATAACAACCATATTTTTGAGTTTCTGATTTTCAGCATCGAATTTAATACGGTCAACTAAATCATTTTCCAAGAAGATTGAGTCCCCGGATTCTTTGATTCTTACTTTCTGCATCATTTGACGTACGATTACTTCGATATGTTTATCGGAAATTTTAACACCTTGCATACGGTAAACATCCTGAATTTCATTCACTAGATATTCCTGTACTGCGAAAGGACCTTTGATTCTCAAAATATCGTGAGGATTTATTGAACCTTCTGTAATCTTATCACCTGCTTTCACATAATCTTTATCCTGTACCAATACGTGTTTACTGAATGGTACATTGTAATCTGTTTCAGTCAATTCGTCATGTGATGTAATCAAAATTGTTCTCTGACCACGTTTTGGTTTACCGAAGGAAACAATACCGTCAATTTCAGCAACAACGGCCGGAGCTTGAGGTGAACGAGCTTCGAAAAGTTCTGTAACACGTGGCAAACCACCTGTGATATCACGAGTACGACCATAATCTCTTGGGATTTTAGCTAGGTGGTGACCTTTGCCAACCTGATCGTAGTCATCAACACGCAATTGTGCTTTGGATGGAATATTGTATGTTTTAAATATTTCACCTTTTTCATCAACAATGTCAATTGCAGGTGCTTTTGTTTTATCTTTGGAATCAAATACGATTTTTGTTGTATGGCCGGTTTGTTCATCATTCACTTCACGATAAGTAACATTATGTTCCAAATCACGGTAACGAACAGTACCTTTGAATTCCGAAATAATAGTAGTATTATAAGGATCCCATTCATAAAGTATTTGACCTTTTTTGATCTGGTCTCCATTTTTCACTTTAATTTCAGCACCGTAAGTAACATCATACTTATTCAATTCACGGTTATTCTTATCATCCATCACTTTAATTACACCACTATGGCTAACGGAAATGAGAACATCTTCGCCTTCTTCGCTTTCAACTTCGATTGTTCGAATATTTTCGAATGATACTTTACCATCGAATTTTGCTATAATAGATGATTGAGATGCAAATAATGCTGCAGCACCACCTGTGTGGAATGTACGAAGTGTCAACTGTGTACCCGGTTCACCGATTGATTGAGAGGCAATTGTTCCAACAGCTTCTCCCACATCAACCAATTTACCGCTTGACATATTTCTACCATAACATTTTGCACAAGTTCCCTGCTTGGACTGACAAGTAAGTACCGAACGGATTTTCACGGATTCAATTGCTGATGATTCAATTGCTTCAGCAATTTCTTCATCAATTACTTCACCGCCTTTCAGAATCAATTTGTCGGTGAGTGGATCTACAACGTCAACGAGAGACACTCTACCAAGAATTCTTTCTTTCAAACTTTCTTTTACTTCCTCGCCATCTTTCAGAGCAGTTGTATCTACGCCACGAATAGTACCGCAATCGATTTCCCTGATAATCATATCCTGAGCAACGTCATGCAAACGACGAGTAAGATAACCGGCATCTGCAGTTTTGAGTGCTGTATCGGCCAAACCTTTACGTGCACCGTGAGTAGAAATGAAATATTCCAAAATTGACAAACCTTCTTTGAAGTTTGCAATAATTGGATTTTCGATAAGTTCACCTGACGAACCGGAAACTGATTTTTTCGGTTTTGCCATCAAGCCTCTCATACCTGCAAGCTGGCGAATCTGTTCTTTAGAACCACGAGCCTGGGAATCAAGCATCATATAAAATGTATTGAAACCTTGTTTATCTTTCTGCAATTCATTGTAAAGTTTATCCGCTACACGGTGAGTTGCACTGGACCAAAGGTCAATGATTTTATTATATCTTTCACCACCGGAAAGCATACCTTTTCGGAATGATTTTTCGAAAATATCAATACTAGCTTGTGTTTGTTCGATAATTTCTCTCTTTTCCGCAGGAATAACAACATCATGGATACTTACAGTCAAACCTCCACGAGTTGCCATTTCGAAACCGAGATTTTTCATATCATCCAAAAATTCTACAGTCCTGCCTAATCCGGCAACACGGAAACTCTTTCCAATGAAAAAGCGGAGACGTTTCTTGGTTAAAAGTTCATTCACATAGCCTAATTCATTAGGAACTATTACGTTAAAGATTAATCTACCAGGAGTAGTTTCGATTGTTGTACCCATGTGACGAACTTTAATTAATGCACCCATATCTAGTTTTTCGGAATTTACTGCAATAATAACTTCGTCAACTGAACTATAAAGTTTGTTTTCCCCTAGAGCACCGGGACGCATTTTGGTTAAATAATAAAGTCCAAGCACCATATCTTGAGACGGTACAGCAATAGGATCACCATTTTGAGTATGCACAATATTGTTCGGAGCAAGCATAAGCAGCAATGCTTCGAGCTGTGCTTCATGACCTAAAGGCACGTGAACGGCCATTTGGTCACCGTCGAAGTCGGCGTTGAATGCTGTACAAACGAGAGGGTGAAGCTGGATTGCTTTACCTTCGATAAGTCTTGGCTGGAATGCCTGAATACCTAAGCGGTGAAGTGTCGGAGCACGGTTAAGCATAACAGGATGCCCTTCAATCACCATTTCCAAAATATCCCAAACTTCATTTGTTTTGCGTTCAACTAGTTTTTTTGCGCTCTTCACCGTTTTCACAAAACCTTTTTCAATCAATTTACGAATGATGAAAGGTTTGAACAGTTCCACTGCCATATCTTTCGGCAAACCGCATTCGTGAAGTTTAAGTTCAGGACCAACTACGATTACTGAACGACCTGAATAATCCACACGTTTACCTAAAAGGTTCTGACGGAAACGACCGGTCTTACCTTTCAGAGTATCTGCCAATGATTTTAATGAACGGGATGAATCTGTTTTATTAGCTTTTTTAGTACTATCAAATAAAGCATCAACACTTTCCTGAAGCATACGTTTTTCATTACGCAAAATAACTTCCGGTGCCTTGATGTCAATTAATCTTTTTAGTCGATTGTTACGAATAATCACACGACGGTAAAGGTCATTCAAATCTGATGTTGCAAAACGACCACCATCTAAAGGAATAAGAGGACGCAAGTCAGGAGGAATAACCGGAACAACGTCCAGTACCATCCAGCTAGGTTCATTTATATATTCCTGATCTTCCTTTCTGCGGAAAGCATCCAAAACTCTAAGGCGTTTGAGCAATTCAGCTTTTTTCACCTGTGAAGTTTCATTTTTCAATTCTTCTTTTGAATGAGCATAATCACGGTCCGGTTCTACCATTCTGAGCAATTCTTTAATTGCTTCACCACCTATTGCAGCAAAGAACTTATTCGGATCATCATCGTCGAGTTCCAATTCTTCTTTCGGTAACTGCGATAAAGTTTTCAAATATTCTTCTTCAGTCATCAAATCTTTTGATGCAAGACTGGTGCTCCCGGGACGAACAACAACGTAAGATTCGTAATAAACTATTCTTTCGATGTCCTTTGTATGCATACCTAGTACAGCACTGATTTTGCTTGGCAAAGAGCGCATAAACCAAATATGAACTACCGGTACAGCAAGCATAATATGGCCGTTTCTTTCACGTCGAACGCTTTTGCTTGTAACTTCCACACCGCATCTGTCGCATACAATCCCTTTGTATCTTATCCTCTTATATTTGCCGCATGCACATTCCCAATCTTTAATAGGTCCGAAGATTTTTTCACAAAACAACCCATCTTTTTCTGGGCGAAATGAACGATAGTTTATCGTTTCAGGTTTTGTAACTTCACCGTTGGAACGATTTAAAATTTTATCCGGAGAAGCGAGCTTTATAACTATTTCCCTGAAGCCACCCTTTGGCATTGAAATTGGTTGCATATATATTGCCTCTTATAAATTTCTATTTTTTAAATTGCTTATAACTTTTTACTAAATCCACTGCAAACCTAAAAAGTTTAAGCTTATTTATAAACAACATCCAAGGCTAATCCCTGGAGTTCTCTTACGAGTACTTTGAAAGATTCCGGAACATTTGCATCCGGAGCATTATCGCCTTTCACAATTGATTCATACATTCTGGAACGTCCCGGAACGTCATCGGATTTCACTGTGAGCATTTCTTGCAAAGTATTCGAAGCACCGTAAGCTTCCAAAGCCCAAACTTCCATTTCTCCTAAACGCTGACCACCAAATTGTGCTTTACCGCCAAGTGGCTGCTGAGTAATGAGTGAGTAAGGTCCAATGGAACGTGCGTGCATTTTATCGTCAACCATGTGCGATAATTTAAGCATATAAATCACACCGATTGTTACTTGTTCTTTGAATGGTTCACCTGTTCTACCATCGAAGAGTGGCGTTTTTCCTGAACGTGGTAAGCCGGCTTTTTCTAAGAAATCACCAACCTGATCCCATGTTGCACCATCGAAAATTGGTGTTGAAAAATATACACCAAGCTTCTGACCTGCCCAACCAAGTGCAGTTTCATAAAGCTGTCCGAGGTTCATACGTGAAGGCACACCAAGAGGATTCAATACGATATCCACTGGTTGACCATCCGGTAAGAACGGCATATCTTCACGATGCACCACTTTGGAAACGATACCTTTATTACCGTGACGACCGGCCATTTTGTCGCCTACCTGCAATTTTCTCTTCTTCGCAATGTAAACTTTAGCCATTTCCAAAATTCCCGGAGGAAGTTCGTCACCTGATGCAATCTTATTCTTTTCAGCACGATATTCATTTTTCTTATCAGTTCTGAAGTTTATAAAATTGCTTAACATATCTTTAATTAATGTATTCTTTTCTTCATCAGCGAGATAATCTGCATCAGGATCAAGGAATTCAGGTTTAAGCATACTCTTTGTATATGCTTCAAGAAGTCTTTCTTCAGAAACTTTTGCGCCATTACGGAATACTTGTACTCCGTTTTTGAGTTTGATTCCCAAAGTAACCTGACCATTTAGGTATTTACCGAGTCTTGCGATTACTTCATTATCCAAAGCTGCTAGTTCCGATTTTTCCTTCTTGTTCAGATTTTCCTGAGCTTTTTTATCTTTTTCTTTTGTCAATTTATCCTGTGTAATCTGGCGGCGTGAGAATACTTTAGTATTCATAACTATACCACGCAAACCAGGAGTTGCTTTGAGTGAAACATCTTTCACATCTCCTGCTTTATCACCGAATATTGCACGTAGTAGTTTTTCTTCAGGTGTAGGGTCAGTTTCTCCTTTAGGAGTAATCTTACCAATAAGTATATCTCCTTCTTTGACTTTAGCACCTATATGGATTATGCCTTTTTCGTCCAAATCTTTAACTGCTTCTTCGCTAACATTAGGGATTTCACGAGTAAATTCTTCTTCGCCACGTTTTGTGTCACGTACCTGCAAAGTAAATTCTTCAATATGAACTGAAGTAAACACGTCTTCGGCAACTAATTTCTGAGAGATAATAATCGCATCTTCGAAGTTATAACCACGCCAAGGCATAAATGCTACCAACACATTTTTACCAAGTGCCAATTCGCCTTTTTCTGATGAGGAATTATCCACTAATGGGGTTCCCTTCACAACTTTCTGACCTTGTTTAACGAGTGGTTTATGATTTATTGTTGTGTCCTGATTTGTTCTTTCAAATTTTTTCAATTCATAAGAAATAACATTTTCATGTCCCCAGGAGCAATATTTATTTCGTTCATCTCTTTCATCATCGTATTCAACGATAATTTTATCACCACTAACGTATTTTACATAACCATTACCACGGGCAAATTCAATTGAACGTGAGTCTTTTGCAACACGTGCTTCCATACCTGTCCCAACAATTGGAGCGTTCGGACGCAATAATGGAACAGCTTGACGTTGCATATTCGAACCCATAAGTGCACGGTTCGCATCATCATGTTCAGCAGAAGAAATTTGGTCTGTAGAAATATCCATGAAGTTAACTTCTTCAGGAGTAACCAGCACAAAATCACCGGATTTCCTTGCCCTAAGTTTAGGTTCCACTATTTTCCCGTTAGCTTCAATTCTTGTTGAAGCAGGAATTAAAGTGTAAGCATCTTCTTCGTCGGCAGTAAGATAAACGATTTCATCAGTTACAATGCCATCAATTACTTTTTTGTACGGTGTAATAATAAAACCTAATTCATCAATATCGGAGTGAATTGCCAAAGATGAAATCAAACCGATATTTGGACCTTCAGGTGTTTCAATCGGGCATAAGCGGCCATAGTGAGTATAGTGAACGTCACGTACTTCGAAGCCTGCTCTTTCACGACTCAAACCGCCCGGTCCTAATGCGGACACTCTTCTTTTGTGCGTCAGTTCAGCAAGTGGATTTGTTTGATCCATGAACTGTGACAACTGATTTGTTCCGAAAAATTGATTTATTACCGATGATATTGTTCTTGCATTCACCAACTCTGTAGGAGATAGCGACTGATTATCTTTTAATCCTAATTTTTCCTTAATAGTACGAGCCATTCTTGCCAAACCAATATTGAACTGATTTGCAAACTGTTCGCCAACTGTACGTACACGACGGTTGCCCAAGTGGTCAATATCGTCTCCGGTCAATTTATTATCATGGAGATATAGCAGATGGCGAATAACTTCCACAAAGTCTGTGATTGTGAGCACATGTACATCATCGGCAATATCAACATGCAAAACATCTTTAATTTTGAATCTGCCGACAGCACCCAAATCGTATCTCTGATTTGTAAAGAATAGTTTATCCAAAAGTCCTGCAGCTGTTTCTAAATCAGGTGGTTCAGTTGTTCGGATTGTACGGTAAATTGTTTCCAGGGCTTCTTCACGGTTGCGAGTAGTATCTTTCTGCAAAGTTTTTGCAATCACAGGTTCTTCGCCCGGATCAAATTGTTTGAAGAAACTTATCGGCAAAATATCGGTTGCTTTAATCTGTTTGTACAATGCTTCAGTAAGCACAGCATCTCTGGATGCAATTATTTCACCTGTATTCAAATCTACGATATCGGATGCAACACGTCTGTTCACATGAGATTCATCAATATCTTCAGGATTTACTGTATCCATCAAATCGAACAATTTCAAAATGTCCACGTCAGAAGAAAATCCC
>Ga0209417_1003747_pt1 | contig 19594 bp, 17 predicted proteins | sample RifGroF2_FD_184002 | JGI IMG/M metagenome (GOLD analysis project Ga0209417, IMG submission 184002) | Groundwater microbial communities from Rifle, Colorado, USA - Groundwater F2 (SPAdes) (version 2) | ecosystem: Environmental > Aquatic > Deep subsurface > Groundwater | place: Rifle, Colorado... | reverse complement strand
ATAAATGCGCCATAAATCGTGCGGCAAAATCCTTAAAAGCACAGGTCGGGCCGTGGAACAACTCAAGCACATACAATTGTTTATCGAGTTTGATTATTGGAATATCAAAATCAAATGATTCTTGCACAATTTTTTTCAAAGTATTTTCTGGCACCACTGGCGAAAAAAAAAGCTTCCCTACTTCAAAGGCAACATCTTGAAATGACAATAAAACTGCCCGATTAAAAAAATCAGCTGAAAGTTTAGGTATAGTCTCCGGCATGTACAAACCACCGTCTGGCGCAAGGCCATTCATGATGGCTTTTTTAAGTTCAACCGTAGGGCTTTTCCTATTTGTACTATAAAATTTCATATCAAGTTTTTTACAAGTGATATAAATTCATGAATTGACTTATTTTCTTCAATTACCTCTCGAGGAATAATTACATCCGCATATTCAGCGTACAACACACTCCGTAAGTCGAGTAATTTTTTGTAACACCTGCCTAACGCCTGTATCTTTGTTTCACATGTTTTTTGATTGTAAACATCAGCAAAAACAACAGGTTTTGGTTCATCTAAATATTGTCTATACATTTTTTCTTCTATTTTTTTTGAGGCCGCAATATAAATCACCAGAGAACATCCTTTCAGCTTTTTGCATAAACTTTTACCGGTGTGTATTACGCTTCCAGTCGTATCAATAACCGCATTGCCAAAATCTCTATTTTTGACTTGTGCAAAAATTCCTTCCATAACGTCTCTTTCAAATGATAAGTATCTTTCTTGATTAACAGCAAATCTTTCATCATAAGGCTGCCCCATCCACCGCGAAACATCTTCAATGCCAGAGTACCCAAGTGTATTTAAAACTGGCGCAAGTTTTTCCTCAATCAAATCATCACAGTTAAAATGTCTGAAAGCAATGTTTTGTAGTTTCGTTGACCAATACGTTTTCCCAATATTGGACATCCCAATAAAACTCAAAATGAGTTTATTTTCTCGCAACAATTGCTCAAATTGTAGTTTTGATAATTTCACAGCGTTAATTTATGTAACCCATTTTTACGAGTAATTCTGCGTTTAACACGCTTCCACCAGCGGCACCGCGTAATGTATTATGTGATAACGTAACGCATTTCCAACTTAAAACGGAATCCTTTCTTATACGCCCGACGCTAATTCCCATTCCGCCCAACAAATCTCGATCTTGGTGTGTCTGTGGGCGATTATCTTCTTCAAAATATGTAATAAATGGTTTTGGCGCGGATGGTAATTGCAATCCATCCAATGGATTCTGGAAATTATGAATCGCATCTATCAGTTCATCTTTTTCAACTTCTTTTTTGAATTTAATATTTATTACAGCCATGTGTCCATCAGACACTGGAACGCGAATGCAATTTGCTGAAATTTTGGGCATGTCAGCCAACTCAAAACTACCATTTTTAATCTCTGCCCATATTTTCGATGGTTCTTTTTCCGACTTTTCCTCTTCTCCGCAAATAAAAGGGATAACGTTATCAACCATTTCCGGCCAAGTTTCAAAAGTCTTACCCGCGCCTGAAATAGCTTGATACGTTGAAATAATAACATCTTGCGGTTCAAACCCTCTCCACGCATGGAGTATTGGCACAAAACATTGAATTGAACAATTTGGTTTAGTTAAGATGAAGCCTTTTCCCCAACTCCGATTTTTGCGTTGCAGCTCAATCATACTTAGATGATTCGGATTAATTTCTGGCATAATCATTGGCACATCATCTGTCCACCTATGAGCGGAATTATTTGAAACGACCGGCATTCCAGCTGTAGCGTACGCTTCCTCTATTTTTTTGATGAATTCTTTTTCGGCTTCAATGGCTGAAAAAACAAATTTTACTTTTTTGGCAATAGCTTCCACATCATGTTCAACGGAGTGCACTACTAATTTACCAATGTTCTTCGGAATTGCTTTTTTCTGTGTCCAACGATCACCAACCGCCTCAGCATAACTCTTTCCTGTAGATCTTTCCGATGCGGCAACGCAGACAACTTCAAACCAAGGATGATCCTCAAGTAGTGAGATGAAACGTTGGCCGACCATACCGGTTGCGCCAAGAATACCAAGCGGAATTTTATTATTCACATTTTTCATAAAGACATTATTTTAAGATACTAAGGATATTCGCGAAGACACCGCCAGCCGTTACCTCAGCACCAGCGCCGGGACCCTTAATAACAAGCGGGGTATCATTATATCGTTTCGTTGTTATTGACATAACATTATCGCTACCAGAAAGATGATAAAAGGGATGATTTTGACCAACTTCTTGCAATTCAATTTTCGCTTTTCCATTACTTAGTGTTGCGATGTATCGGAGCACTTTGTTGCTTTTGAGGGCTATCATTTTCGTCTTGTTGAATTCGTCATCTTGTTTTTTTAGTTCAACGAAAAAATCTTCAACAGAACCAACCGAGAAACATTTTTTCGGTAAAATTGGTTTAACATTAATTTGTTTAAGTTCTAATGTAAGTCCAGTCTCTCTGGCGAGTATAAGGATTTTTCGCGCCACGTCCATGCCATTGAGATCATCACGCGGGTCTGGCTCAGTGTACCCTTTCGCTTTTGCGTCACGGACAATTTGACTGAATGCATGACTACTCGACGAAAAAGTATTAAATATGTAGCTCAATGTTCCAGAAAGCACAGCCTCAATTTTCAAAATCTCATCACCGCTTAAGATAAGGTTTTGTATTGTGTAAATAATGGGGAGTCCGGCGCCCACATTGGTCTCATAGAGAAACGGAGTGTTATTTTTTCTAGCCAATTCACGCAATTTTTGATAGCGCTTAAATGAGCCTGAGTTTGCTTTCTTATTCGGAGTAACAATTGCAATGCCGGCTTTCAAAATATTTTCATAGACCAAAACGACTTCTTCGCTTGCTGTACAATCTACAAAAACACTATTTGGTAAATTAAGTTCCAACATCCGCGCAACAAAATCTTTTAACTCATTTGGTTTGCCTTGTGCCAGCTCTTGTTTCCAGTCTTTTAGAGAAATGCTCTTACTGTTAAAAAACATACAATTGCTATTCGCTAAACCGCAAAGGCGAATGGGCAAGTTTGATTTCCTTATCTGTTTTAACAATGTTGAACCAATCAATCCGGCGCCAATCAAAAACAAATTGATGTTGTCGTCTTTTAGTTTAAAAAATGCTTCGTGAATTACTCGAAGTGCTTTTTTCTCATCATTTGAATTGATGACAGCCGATACATTCAATTCAGAGGACCCTTGTGCAATAGCTACAACGTTGATTTTATTATTTCCCAAAGTACTAAATAACTTTCCTGATATACCAGGTACTCCTCTCATCTGTTTTCCTACTATCGCGACTATGGATAGATTTTCCTCTATGGAAACAGGAGACATTTCTTGAGCTTTTAATTCTAAAGAAAAAGCCTTCTCAAGCGCATTTTTTGCTTTTTGAGCTTGGCTTTTATTTACTGCGAGCGAAATTGATTGTTCGTATGAGGCTTGCGTAATAAGCAGAATCTCAATTCCACAGCGAGATAAAATATCAAATATTTTTGCTGCTACCTCGCCAATACTTTTTCCATTGTTTGATTGAATATTCAACAGAACAATCCCACTCAAAGAAGATATTCCTTTGATGAGATAATCTTGTTTATATTTTCCATTGCTTATTCTGGTTCCTGCGCCGTCTGGGTTGAATGTATTTCTAATATCAATCGGTATGCTTTTTAAGCGAGCTGGTTTCATGGTTTTCGGATGGATAACCTTTGCCCCAAAATGGGCAAGTTCGCCTGCTTCTTCGTAGGATATTTTTAAAAGCGGGAAAGCCTCCTCCACTTTGCGCGGGTCTGCCGTCATTACTCCGTCAACGTCGGTCCATATTTCAACTACCTCTGCATTAACCGCCGCGCCAACCAAAGAAGCGGTGTAGTCAGAACCGCCTCTACCAAGTGTAGTAACAATCCCATCATCCGTAGAGGCAATGAAACCACCCATTATTGAAAGTCCCGGATTGACCTGAGAATGCTTTAAAAGCAACTCGTATGTTTTTTGAATATTTACATTGGCTGAACCAAAATTATCATCAGTTTTTATCAAACTGCAAGAATTAATAAATTTACAATTAATTTTTTGAGCCTTTATCGCTTCACTGATTATGTAAGCGGATAGCTGCTCGCCAAAACTCATGATCTTATCTAATGAACGTAGAGATAATTCACCCAGTAAATAAATTCCCTGTAAAAATTCTCTCAACTCATCATATTTTCTTACTGCTTCTGCTAGTACGGATTTTTGAATCTTAGATTTAACAAGTTCATTTATTGCCTGATTATGTTGGATAATAACTTCATCTAATAATTTTTCGTATTTTTTGTTCCGTTCTGAAGCAAGAGTAGCTATTTTAATGAGATTGTCGGTTATTCCACCAAGAGCGGACACAACAATAATTAAACATTCCTCTTTTTTTAAAGATCTAAAAATAATTTTAATGACCTTTTTGATGTTTTCTGCGTTGGCTACTGATGAACCGCCGAATTTTAGTATTTTCATAGATGTGGACAAATTAAAATATGTAAAAACCGGCCTCTTAGCTGAGGTCGGTTGTGTTTTTGATCTTAAATAATTTCACAACAAACTCAGCCACCAGAAGTGGTTGTTGTCGTTGTGGTAGTTGTCTGAAGTAATCTATCTATCACATGCGAGTAGTTTATATTATGGTGTTAAATTTGTCGAATTTTTTAAGCTCCGGATCCTGCAAGACACCAAATCAGAGATCAGAATTCTGATATCCGACTTCCGATCTTTGATTTGGTGGGCGTGGATGGACTCGAACCATCGACCTCAACATTATCAGTGTTGCGCTCTAACCACCTGAGCTACACGCCCAAAATGAGTGAAGTGAACGAACCGAAGGTCTGGGTATTTATCTTAAATTTGCGTCAGCAATATAACAAATCTCTCTGAATCTGGCAAGCAAAAAACCGCCTCCTTTTGAGGACGGTTTTTCTTTTGAGAAGATTATCGGCTAGCACTGATTTCATCTGTATCTTCGCTCTCGCACGCGCGAATGCGAATCACTCCATTTGTTTCACGTTCAAGTGTGTATCCAGTTCCCTCTTCTCCATTCGCACCCCCATCGTCCCATGTCACACTTCCAGCCGGACCAACTGGTACATCTTCCAAATATTGATCAACCAGTCCTGACAAATCAGCACAAGTAGTATCACCTGTCACTGCGGTGTCGCAGGCCGCGTTATTATCATCACATCCAGTCGCCATTGATCCATCAACAATCATATATACACTCCCCGCAGTTGTGCCTGAAACAGCCGCAAGATGTGAACCATTATTATCAACCTGATACAACAAGATCGAAGATAGAATCTCCTGCACATCGTTTTGACGTACCGCATCGCGAGCTTGTTTGAAGCGTGTCGCAGGATCGAGCGATACAAACACCACCGCCACCAAAATACCAATTATCGCGATAACAACCAACAATTCAATAAGAGTAAAACCTTTTTTATTATTCCTCATATCCTATTTACGTTTTTTATTATTCAGAAAATTATGTTGATAAGTATATTTCCACGGAACAGCTGATCTTAAAGCCGCTCCTATTGCCGGCCCGAATGTTTGAATTTTTTTATCATCAAGACCTTTTATTGAAAGTGTATCACCGAGTTTGAACACGGACGAATCTTTTCCAATGATCTTATTGATTTCACTGACAGCTTGTTTGTCCAGCAAATCTAAACCAGAGATATACACAGATGTAATTGCCTGCTCATGATTGTTAAAATATACCACAATTTCCTTTATTGTATCAATAATGCTTTTTTCAACTCCTTTTTTTGGAAGTTTTCGATTAACTGTTTTGACTCCAAGCTGTATATATGAATTTGAACGTGAATACATATTCGAACCTTTGGGTGTGTAAACGGTTACAGATACCCACGTATGACCAACATCAACAAGAGCAATGAGATCTGTTAGTTTTGTCGTCAAGTGCTCCTTGGCACGATACTTGTAAATGAGTCGCAAAATTGCCTTGCTATTTGTTTCAACAGCAATGATATTAAATGGCATCACACTTATTACATTTTGAAATCCGTCTGCCACATCTGAATCAACAGCATATACTGTTGTTCTGACGCCTCCTGCCTCTTGCGATCCTTGTGAAATCGCGGTTTTGGCATGTGTAAATAAAATTGGAATTTCACGTTGAGCGATGCTTAATGATTTTTCTTTTAATTCTTTACCTTTTATTTCTTTTCCCAATAAAAAACCGTGAGAGAAAACTCGTGATTCTGGAAGTAGAACAGTGGCGCGCAATGAAATGTCTTTGAAAGAAGACGCTCTAAACTTCTTCTGAAATAATTCTTGAACTTCTTTGAGTTTCTCCACTTTTTCATCAACAATAAGTCCGTCCGGTATTTCTATTTCAATAAGTTCTTTCACAACTCCAAACATCGATACGCGCGCGAGGCGTATATGATGTTCTGAAATGTCTATTCCGACTCCTGTTGTTAGTTTGCTAAATAAGTGCATATCAATTTACTTCTGCCCAATCTGTTATATCAATCGATGTTCCATTGACTGTAACTCCAACCTGAACTGATCTTGTGTAATCGTCGCGCACAGCGTCAACGTCAATCACGCAATTTCCACACGGAACACCCGTAACAACTATTGAACATTGCGCTGATCCCATTGTGAGACTGCCACCATTGTAGCTTGAATCGCGGCTTAGACGAACAAGTGCCTCTTCCGCGCAACTTTCGGCTGAAAGTAGAGCGTCATTGCTCGCCTGCGAAGAATATCCAATATCTAGATTATCAGTTCCAGTCATCGCTGTCGTGCTTATTACAAGCAAAGCCATCGCAAGTATTATAATCATGACTGTAATTGCGGCCGCGCCACGTTTGTCATCAATCCAATGGAATCCGAAGTGATGTTTGAAAATTTTCAGCATAATCAAAAAGGTCTGAATCTGAAGGATTGACTGCTGTTACAGTAAACTTCACCTGTATAATACCAATGTCTTCAACTGTTGTCAGATTTGAGAAAACTAAATTTGTTATCTTCACATCATTAGAGCTCACAAGCACATTTCCTCCGCCTGCTTCGTTAATCTGAAACTGTCCATCATCTGAAGTAAGAGAAAAGACCGTTGGATCAACACCTGTATCTGCCATATTCAGCGAAAGAACGCCTGGATCTGTCCCGAATGTTGAACTGCCGACATTGATTCCTTCCGCGTGTCTTGCGGCATCATTCAATCTATCTTGCATTAAACGCGCGTTTGCGAGAACTTCAGAAACAGCGGAAACTTTTGATCTGCTTGTGAGTAAATTCATCATAAACGAAACAACAGTGACCATAATGACACCAACGATAGTGATGTAAATCAAAAGTTCAATTAATGTAACACCGCGTTGATCTTTCATGTTTATTGTGTGTATTGAAGCGTAACATTTTCCAAAACAGGAGTTGATAAACCTGAACCTGTTAGATACGCTTTCCACTGAATCCACTGCGTGCCGCTTGCTCCAGGATCAACAGAAATTGGAAAATTCGAAGTTAAGTAAGTGGTGTTTGAAGTCCCATCTGATCCAACCCATTTTGCCGAAACAAGATTCGCTTCAGAGTTCGCTGTGCGAATTCTAAAAAACACATCTCCTGTTCCGGTTTCACTCCAGCTAATTATACTCCACGTTGTACCAACAGCACCTGAATCAAAAGCTTGAGACGTCATTGTTCCTTCGTGAGAGTATTGCGCTGGCGGAGACCCTTCTCCAATAATCTGCAACTCCATTGTGTCATGTGCCGTAGCCAAAAACGCGTTAGTCCCATTGAAATACACCCCGTTAGCATTTACATTAAGATCAAAAACAACGTCTTCGATTGGACTTGCCGGAGTAGAAATATCCCATCGTTGAAATTCACTATTTGCTTCGTCACTGACCATGTAGACGTAATTTGTACTATCCATCCAAACCCCGAGTACTGCGTCCCCAACTTCTCCCTCGCCAAATAAGGACGGAGATGTTGGTGTTGTGATATCCAATACTGCCAATTCGCTGGAAGAAGCACCGTTAGCGCGGCCAATGGACAACACAGAGCCTGACAGAGCAATAGTGTTTGCGTTTGTATTTGTTGAAAGATTGTAACTTGCCGTCTCGCTTGGTGTCGCTGGAGCGGAGACATCAAACACGACAAACTCTTTATTGTTATCACTTGTCGCGCCATACACATAATTTCCGGAAACTGCCAAATCATTAACATCGCTTGAAAACTGAAGCTCCCCGACTTTTGACGGAGAAGATGGCGTTGAAACATCAACAACAGCGAATTCTTCTTTAGTTCCTTGTAAGCGTCCAACGTATACGTAATTTCCATTTATCGCCACAGAAGTAGCGTCTTGTGTTCCTTCCAAACTTAGACTCCCTATACGCGCAGGAGACGTTGGAACACTCACGTCAATAATATCAAGCTCTAGTGAATTATCGCTTGTCGCAAGATATGCCACTGTATTTGAAACGACTATGTCATTGATATTAGCGCCAACATCAAACGATCCTAGATACACTGGGCTTGATGGAACAGTCACATCATAAATCCAAAGCTCGTTGAGCGATGCATTGTTTTGCGTTACAAGATATGCGTAATTTCCGCTCACATAAACTTCATTTGCGTTATGAGAACCGCTCTTATCAGCAGACGCGATGAGTGTCGGACTTTCCCATCCTCCTGATTGAACGCGAACGATTATTAGGTCGTTTGAATCTGACGCGCTACCAACAAAAACCGACCCTCCATACACCGCGACTGATTCCGCATTGTCGGTTCCGGTTATATTCATTGCAATTTCCTTGCTGAAACTAGACAAATTTATCACCATGATTTCTTCAGAACCATTATTTGTTACGAGAAACGCGTACTCTTGATTACTGTCTATATCAATTCCAAAAACTGACGCGCCCAATTCCAATGAGTTGCTCACAGACATTGCGGAGGGATCTGTCGTGTCTATCAGAACAAAATCGTAACTGGTTCCATTATTTCGAGCGACATAAAGATTGCTACCAATAAGATAAACAGCTCTTGTGTTATCCGCTCCGCTCAAATCTAGAGTGCCGACCTGCGAACCATCAAAGATTAAAAAGGAAATGATCTCCGTGGTGTTATTATTTGTTGAAGCAAACACATGCGTCGCGTTTACCGCTATCTCATTGAGCGCCGCGTTTACGCTTGTCGAGAGCAAAAAACTCGGACTTGAAGGAGTTGATACGTCATATATCACAAGTTCATCATTCATGGAGGAATCTCTTCCGATAACTAAAGTATCGCCAACTATTGCAACTGTATTTGCGCTGGCGTTTCCTGTCAGGTCAATCGTCGTCACTAATGCCATTGTTGAAAGATTGATGATACTCACCTCTGCTGAACTGTCATTTGTCGCAATGTAAGCGTATCCACCAGACACAACAAAATCGTTCGCGTTTTGAATATCGTATCCTGCGATGAATGTTGGAGTGTTCACAGACACGTCTGAAATATCATACGCGACAAAATCATCCCCAGCTGTGTTGCTGGCAAGTAAATATAAAATATCATTCACTTCATCAAGATATGACGTTTCCCAATTTCCACTTCCTGGCAAATCAATTGAATGTTGTACATATGTATTATCCCAATCACTGTCATGTGCTCGTAATTGCACTTCCCCGTTGTCGGATGTTGTAATTGTTGTGTTGTTTTCAAATCCTAAAGTAAAGTCAGCGGTAAGTGTTTGTATCCAAGATAAATTATCCCAATTTGTCACATAAAAAACATCGTCAATGTTTTGAATTTTGCCTGAAAGAGTTTCCCAAGTGACGTTCACGGTAATTTTTTTTGTGTTTGCATCAAAAACTCCTGATGCAAAAATATCTCCAATAAGCGAACCTAAACGGGTCACATCTTCAACTGTTATTGTGCGCGTATAAATAGAATCAATTGTCTCTGAAGTTCCGCTAAACGCATAATACCCTAACCCGGTGCTTAGCCCATGCGTTCCGTTTATCATCTCTGACCAATCCTGATCGCGAATAGACCTCACTGCTTCAATACCTTCTTTAATATATCCTGACGCAACAACATATTTTGTTCCTTGTTTTGATGCGCGTAATGATGTTACAACCGATCCAATTAAACCAGTTCCAAGAACGCCAAATAAAAAAGTGACTATTAGCACTTCCAAAAGTAGAGTTCCTGATTTTGATCTCAATATGGAACGCATATTTTTACTGTTCCACCAATCCAACGGTATTGATAGTCAACATTCGAGTCTGCCCTGTGGCGTTGTGCGTAAGTGTGATAGTGCCTGTATTGCTTGTTTCGCCAGTTCTAAATTGAAAAACAACATCACTTAGTCCGCTCAAGACAACTGCTGAAGGAAGTTCATGAACCTCATCATACGAGATATCGCGACTCGCATAATCAGAACCTGCAAAAAGAGTAGCTTGTGTTGATGTAAAATGCGCTCCCCATACACTGTTGGCATGTTGACTGACTGTTCGCGCTTGTGCCTTGCGAAGCATCATCTCAATAACATCTGCTTCAACTTTAATCTGGCTTGAAGGAAGCGCACTTCGAGATAGTGTGCCAACAATCGCAAAGAGAATTACAAAAATCGAAATAACTATGAGAAGCTCAATGAGCGTAAAACCTTTCTGACTCATAACTACAAATTAAGCCCTTCTGTGACAGAATAAATCGGAGTAAATATCGCCAAAGCGACAAACCCAACACAAAGTCCGATCAAAATAAGAAGTAGCGGTTCAATAACAGTGGATAAACTCTTGGCTTTGATAGCAACTTTTTGCTCATAAAACCTTGATAAATAAGCAAGTGTCTCGCCAATACTTCCTGAACTCTCACCAATTGCAATCATACGCTGAACCATTTTTGGATATAGCTTTGGATACGAGGAAATAATATCAGCAAAACTTTCTCCTGATTCGATCTTGTTTCGCATATCACGAACCGACATACGATAAACATAATTTGGAAGAACATTTCCACCAATCTCAAGCGCTTCTTGAATCGGAATCCCGCTTTGGAGCATAGTTGAGAGCATACGCGTAAAACGCGCTCGGTTAATATCGTGTACAAAGCTGTTTATAACTGGAATTTTCAAAACAACACGATGAACAATCGGATCCATAAATCTTTGTTTTACCAAAACAACAAACGCCAACGCTAAAATAAGAATCGCTGGCGATAGAATATAGCCATACTTTTGAAATTTATCCGCAAGCCACATTACAACGCGTGTTGTAAGCGGCAACTCAACATCAAGAGAGCTAAAAATTCCCGCCATTTGCGGAAGCACGAACGTTGCCATTGCAAGCCCAAGAATCAATGTCGCGCTTATAATTATTCCTGGATACAGCATTGCTCCTTGCACGTTTCTACGAACCTCCAAATCTTTTTCCATTTGTTCAGATAAATGCGTCAAATTTTCTGAAAGAGTTCCTGTGCTCTCACCTATTTTGACGGAACTTACAAAAATCGGACCAAAAACTCCAACTTCTTTTTCCATTGCGTCGCCCAATAATTCTCCTGATCGCACGTCTTCGTTCACGCGACGTAAAATATTTTTTACTCGTCCGCCAAATTGCTCAACCAATGTATCAAGCGCTTCAGGAACAGTAACGCCGGCTTTAATCATGACAGCCAAATTCTGTGTCATTGTCACAATATCAACTGTTGAAACAGGTAAAATATTTATTTCACGTTTATACCAAGATTTTTTTGACATATCTATTCTTTTGTAACTCTTAATACCTCTTCAAGAGTTGTTTGACCGATAAGTACTTTCCGCAGACCGTCATGAAGCATTGATGTCATTCCATTTTCCAAAGCGATCGAGTGGATCTCATCAGCATTTTTCTTTTCCATTATCGCCTCTCGAATCTTGTCGTCCACAACCAACACCTCAAATATCCCGATACGTCCGTAAAATCCAGTACCGTGGCATACGGCACACCCCTTGCCATGAAAAGTCAGAAGCGATTTTAAAGTTTTTTCTTTGCCAACAAGCTCATCAAAATACTGTTTAACATGAGGCACTCGTAAAATTAATTGTTCTTGAAGTTTATCCATCGCGCGCGATTGGATACAGCTCATACAAATTTTTCGAACAAGACGCTGTGCAATAACTATATTTATCGTTGAAGCAAGTAAAAAATCCTCCACGCCCATATCAGTCAAACGCACAAAAGCCGTTGCAGAGTCATTGGTGTGAAGTGTTGAAAGCACTAAATGGCCTGTCATTGCGGCGTTCACCGCGATACTGGCTGTTTCTTTGTCTCTAATCTCTCCAACCATAATAATATCCGGGTCTTGTCGAACGATGGACCGCAAACCTTTTGCAAACGTGAGGCCTGTTTTCTCATTCACCTGAATTTGATTTACTCCTTCGATATCAAACTCAACAGGATCCTCAATGGTTGTAATGTTCACCTCGCGCTGATTTAGGATACGCAACACAGCATAGAGTGTTGTGGTTTTCCCAGACCCTGTTGGACCTGTAACCAAAATAGACCCCCATGGCTTGTGTATTACGTCTGACACTTTGTTATAATCCTGCGCGCTAAAACCCAAATCTGATATCGCGTACGCGTGAGACTGATCTGACAACAATCGCATCACAGCTTTTTCAGCATGCGTTGTAGGTAAAATAGATATACGAATCTCCACGTCATCTCCCCAAGGGGTTTTATAGACGATCTTGCCGTCTTGCGCCGCTCGATGCTCATCAATCGCAAGTCGAGCTAAAACTTTAAGACGTGTCATTATATTTTCATGCAGACTCACAGGTAACTCGGCAATATCATGTAAAATTCCGTCTTGGCGATAGCGCACTATCGTATACTTATCTTCCGGCTCGATATGAATGTCCGAAGCTCCCCCTTGATATGCGTAATCAATTATCTTGCTCACAAGCTCGATTGTGCGTGTGTCAGCTCCTATGTCTCCTGATACCGAACGATCAACAATCAACTCGAACGCCTCTTTTGGATCGGTTTGAAAAAGGTGCATGTGCGAACGCAAATCTTTTGGCGTTGCATAGGAAAACTTAACTTGTTTTCGCAAATACTTTTCAAGAGTTGTGCGTTCAAGCACGTCATCAGGTGACGAAGTGGCGACAATAATGTCTTCTTCAGTTTGTTTTATCGGAAGAAGTTCGTGTGTACGGGCAAAAGATTCAGGAATAAGAAGCGCTGTTTTGAAATCAATATCTTTCTGACGGAGATTTACAAACGGAATATCGTACCAAGCCGCTATAAGTTGCCCGACTTCTTCGTCTCTTAGCACTCCACTTGCAACCAATACTCCGTCAATTCCTATTTCGTTCGCTTCTTTTGTTTGCGCGGCTTTATTAAATAAATCTTCTTTCACACCACCTGAAGCCACAAGAGCTTTATATAATTGATCTTGATTCATCGACATAGTAAATATAAGGTCATCCCGTTATGACTATAGTATACCAAAAAAACAGCCCATCGTGGACTGTTTTATAAAATCTAGAACTGTGACTTAATTTTCTCAACAACAACCGATATCGGCGTGTCAGATTTGATTAAATATTCTTTGGCTCCAGAGGCTTTAATTTTATTAACATCTTCTTGCTGACCAAGATTACTCAATACAATAACTGGAACCGCTATTTTCTTTTTTCCCATCTCTTCCAAAACATCAAAGCCACTCATAAGGGGCATGAGAAGATCAAGCAGTACCAAATCCACTTGGTGTTTTTTTAGCGCTTCCAAACCTTCGACTCCATTCGTTGTGGTTAATACCTTAAATCCGGATTCTTCAAGATTTGTTTTGAGGATTTCCAACAATGCCTTTTCGTCTTCCACAATAAGGATTGTTCTTTTTTGGTCTTGTGTCCCCATATTTTAGAAATTTATGTGTTTTATTTAAATATGCCATCAGTCCTCAAAGGTAATATAACATGAAAAGTGGTTCCTTTGCCAACTTGCGAAGTAAAACCTATTGTTCCGCCTATTTTTTGAACAATGGATTTTACAATATAAAGACCGAGCCCTGTCCCTTGCGTGTCCATTCGTTGCGCATTATCAGCTCTAAACAGTTTGGTGAAAATCTTGTCTTTTTGATCTTCTGGAATGCCTAATCCTGTATCTGAAACTGAAATTCGAACACTGGCGTCTTCTTTTTTTATTAACAATTCAATGTTACCTCCGTCAGGTGTGTATTTGATAGCGTTGGATAACAAATTTTGAAAAATTATTCCCGTCAACTTTTTATCAAGCCGCATTGGCGGGATTGTGTCATCACCTGAAAAAACAAAAGAATGTTTATTCTTTGAAAACTCCGGTTCAAACTCTTTTATAACATCACGAGCGAGTTGCATGAGATCAACAACTTCTGGTTGAATTGTAAAAGTTCCCATTTCCAATCTCGAAACATTCAACAGGGATCCGACAAGCTCGGACATACGTTTTGAGCTTTCGTAAATTCTCTCGACAAATTGTTTTTGTTGCGGACTAAACTCGGAAGCTCTTCCGTTTGATAGCAGTGTCTCCGTATACCAGTTGATTGCGGATAATGGAGTTCTAAGTTGATGTGAAGCTAAAGACACAAACTCCGTTTTTGCTTTATCAATCTCTTTTTCTTTTGTAACATCGCGCACAACAGCAATGGCTCCGGTCACTTCGTTTTGAAATATGATCGGTGAAACAGTTATTGATACAGGAAAAATGGACTTATCCTTTCGTTCGTAATAACTGACAAAAGAAGATGTCGTTCCTTCGCTTAGTGTGTGAGCCAAAGGACGTTCAGCGGACGGAATTACAGCGCCATTATCGTCCACCATTTTAATTACATCAACCAATTTCTTACCGATTACTTCTTCCGACCTCCAACCAAGCATATCCGCCAATACTTTATTGAAAAGAACAACATTACCTTCTTTATCTGTCGCAAGAACACCGTCTCCAATACTGTTTAGCATTGCTTCGTCTTTTACTTGTTCGCGCTTCAATTCGTTTTCCCTATCTTGTATGTCCTGTTGTAAATTCACATTGGACGCTTGAAGCTTCTTTGCAAAACGATCCACAACAGAGCCAAGACGACCAATCACACCGCTCGTTGCAAGATTCGATCGCGCTGTAAAATCCCCGTGCGTAAGACGCTCTAAAACATACACTGACTTATTTATTGATTTGTTCGAGACATGTACGAAAAGAAAAAATAATACTAATAAAAGAAATAAAATCAACCATTGAGTCTGTGTATATAACACGCTTTTAAGCGTCTCCCATGTTTCCTGAAAGAACCTTAAAAGCGTGTCCGACTCTAAAATAAAAACCATTGACAAGATTAGCAGTCCGACTAGCAGAGCAATACAAGGAAGCAACCAATTTGGTAACTTGTTCATAATAATAAAATGTCTAAAAAGGAATCGCTGAAATAACACTTGTACCACTGCAAAGTCCACTGACAACTTCCGGCATAACGATATTCCAGTAAAGTGATTTTGAAAGTGTTGCGTCGTCATCTGTGCCAACATTCAGACCGGTACCAACAGGAGCACTTGTTAGCGCGTTTGTTAAAGGATCTCCGGCACCAACATCAGACAGACTCCATTGTATATTTCCCAATGAAATAGCTCCGTTAACACTGCACGTCATACTTGTCCCTGACACTTCAATAGACGCTATATCGTTTCCTTGCTGAACAAGTGCGTATTCAACATTGTTCTGTGAAGTTGTTGCTTGCGCTCTTGTAAGTGTTCCGAAATCCAATGTCTGTGGAATTAAAAGCGCGAGAATCGTATTGATTTCGATTTCTTTTATTGTCGAATCAACGCTCTGCGCGTCGTCTTTAGCAACAACTTCAGCATTCCAGACTTCCGATTCATGTGTTCCGCCTGTCATTGTTGAGTCTGCAATATAACTTAATTCAACAAGACAAGAATAATTAAGCACAGTGCCTGAATTTGGAGTTACACTACAATAAACACGATAACAGTCATTTGGATCAGGCGTGCAATTTGCGCCAATGTTAGAACGATAAAATTGTAATTCAATAGTGTTGATATCTCCATCTTCATAACTTGTCCCAACTCCATCTTCATCAAACACTCTTCCATTAACATAAATGTTTTTTGTCGCGCCAACAGCAGGTGTAATAGGGTTTGAAATAGAATAAAGATCTGAATAATTGAAAGCGTAATTATTTACAAAAACATCCTGTACAGCCGGAGGATGGTTAACTTGCGCGCGAACAACAGCGAAAAAAAACATTACGGTAAAAATTACCGAAATCGTAACAAAAAATTGTTTAATAAAATTTTTGTTCATGTGTATTACTTGTATTTTACCATATTAGCCAAAAATCAAAACCCACCGATTCTGTTTCGGTGGGTTTAATCTTTTTCGTCTTTAATTACTCTTTTACTGTTACAGAAGTCTTAACATCTTGATTTGCGACTGACACAGATGTTTTAACTCCTTTTGACTCTCCAGCTTTCACAACATCTTGACTTGAGCCTGGTTTCACTTTTGCTGATGATGTTTGTTGGGTCGAAGCTCCTTCAATCACGACCTTTGGCGCGTTAAGGATTGAAATAACCAGCAACGCGGCCAATAATGCCACGATGACCCCCAGAATTGGCAAAGTTTTTGAATTCATACAATTACGTAGGGGTAATTTATTAGCTTGCGATTGCTGTTATTGTGTTTGAGCCTGTACAGGTTCCGCTAACTGCGGCTGGCATACCAATATTCCAATATAAAACCTTCGTAAGTGGTGTAGCATCATTTGTTCTGTAGCTGATGCCAAAATTCGTATCAACTGCTTCTCCAGTCAAATCAGTTGACGCTAAGTCTCCATAGATAACATCTGTCAATGCCCACTCTTGAGAAGCAATAGGAATCGTGCCAAGAACATCACAAGGCATAGTTGTTCCTAAAACAGTAACGTCCGCTCCGTCATTTCCATTTTGTGTGATTGTCATCTCCTGATTAGTTGATGTGTTTGTTTCTTGAGCTCGGGTAAGTGTCCCGTAATTAATGGTTCCAGGAATGACAAGTGAAAGCAATGTGCCGACTTCCGCTGTATTTATAGTCGCGTTAACGTTATTTGCAGTTGAATCATCCACTGCTTGTACCGATGCTACCCATGTTTTTGTTGAGTCTGGCCCGCCTGCTGAACTGGAATCTGTGTATGACTCAAGGTTGATTGAGCAGTTGTAATAAATCTGCGTTGCGGAATTGGTAGAGAGTGTGCAAGCAGTTGTTTTAAAACATTCGTTGTTATCTAATGTGCAATTCCTGCCGCCGGTAGCATCAGAGCGAAAGAATGTTACGTTAACATCTGTAAGATCGCCGTCCCCATAACCTGTCCCAACACCGTTGGAATCGGTTACAGCACCGTTTACGTGAATAGTTTTGGTCGCGCCAGGTGTAAGTACAATAGGGGTTGTCCCATCATTATACGTAGTTGTCCGAGCGTTTGCCGTATCATTAATAAATACGGTATCCACAACAGGCGTCACGTTTGTGACACCAGCAGACGTTGAGACGCTGTCTGCCTGCGATCTAACACTGACAAGAGCCACGAGAACAAAGAGTCCGATAAGGACTAAAGCTCCTCCAAGAATCCATTGAAGGGCTGCTGAATTTTTTGTTTCAGTCATATTATTTTTATGAAGACATTAATTTGTCTTCATTGAAAGAAAACTTCTTAAAAGAATTATAGCATTTTAATCTCACTTCTCAAAAAATTATTTATCCACAGGCCATGAATCTATACAGAAGGAGGGGGTGGTAATGGAGGCAAAGGAGGAAGAGAAGGTTCGCGTGGTGGTTCAGGAGCTGGTGGTGGTTGTGGAGAAAGTAACGGAGATGGTAGAGGAGGAGGTAAAATTGGAGGAGCGATGGGTTCGTGTGGTAATTCAGATGGTGGTGGCGGTGGAGGAGGGAGAATTACTTTTTTCTTTCGCTTATTTCTATATAGTATAACACCAGCAAATAGCAAAACTACTAGAATACCTAAACCGATAAACGAATTTACAAATGATCCTGCTTTTCCAAAAATTGACCCGCCGATTCCCGAACTTAGAACTTCAAATGAAATTTTCTGCGCGTCAGTTCGTCGTTTTCCATATTCAACGTATGCCTCAATGATGTATGTTCCTTTGATTGACTTTGGATCATATATTTCAGAAAAAACCATTTCATCGCCTCTTCCTACCACATAGCTTTTTCCTCGCAATATATCCACCACTTCATCGCCTCGATAAACAGACGCTACAAACACTGCGTCCACATCAACTTCACCTGTATTTTGAAACACAACGTCCACCTTTACCTTTTCCCCGGAATTGTAACTTGGTTTATTTACGCTAATACCAGAAATTTCTCCTTCTTGAGCAAGCGTGCCTTCCGCGTACACATCAAGCGCATTCCCCGATTGTAGCGTTCCAACTTCTGTCCCGTTTGAATAAAAAACCGCTTGAACTTTATACGATCCTTCCGTAAGTTTCGGTTCAAGCATGAGAGGAAACTGCTGATACGGCTTCCCTGCTGTCACAGGCGCGATACCGGAACTCGAAACCTCAACACTTTCAACAAGTACTTCATCTTCGGTATTTGTAAAATCAAAACGTATTTTTTCAATCCTCCAATCAACGTTTCCTGTATTGCTGACTTGATACGTTGCTTGAACCGCTCTTCCGACTTCTGTTTGATCAACGGAAAGTGCTTCAAGTTTATAAGCGAGATTTTCCACGCCTCCAACAGTAACCAAAATCTGCGCTGTAACTCCTGTAACGACCATGTTACCTGTTTTAACATCTTCGCCCAAAGCTCCTTCATTTATCTTCAAAAACCGCAAATGCACTTCATAGTCTCCATTCGGTGCGTCTCCAGGATTTATATCAAATTCATATTGAACAGAATTCTGCCCGCTTAACATCACAATATCTTCCTCTCCGCTTGTGATAAAAGCCGCGTTTTCCCCTGATGGCTCAACATGCATTTTCACATCTCCAATATCTTCGCTCGCGCGATAAAGCCCGACTGTTCTTGACTGCGTTGTATTTCGCAGAATTTCAACAGTCGGCGGCGAAAGCCCGAGCGCTAAGGCCGGATGAACGAAAAAAAAGAATCCTCCGACTATCAATAATAATGAGAGGGCCCCCGTACGTAATATATTCAAAGACAAAATTGAGGTTTGCATAAATTTTTATCTGAATGAAACAAAAACTATGAGCAACGTAATGATTAAAAACAAGCCTGACACATATAACATTGTCTTAAGTTTATCAACATTTTTTGAATACGCCAAATATGAATGTTGATATGGCAAATTCGGATCTCGAGAATAAATCTTTTCAAAACTTTTTGCTTTGTCGCTAAACGCCATTAAAGGCACATGCTTTGCGTCGTCTGAAATCAGGAAAGCGTGAAGAACTGTTGAAGCTAAAAAACCGATTGAGAATCCCCAAAATAATTGGTAAGCGGCAAACAAACGAAAAAAATCAATAAGGTCTGTCATGATTGCTTGAAGTCCAA
>Ga0209417_1003745_pt1 | contig 19613 bp, 18 predicted proteins | sample RifGroF2_FD_184002 | JGI IMG/M metagenome (GOLD analysis project Ga0209417, IMG submission 184002) | Groundwater microbial communities from Rifle, Colorado, USA - Groundwater F2 (SPAdes) (version 2) | ecosystem: Environmental > Aquatic > Deep subsurface > Groundwater | place: Rifle, Colorado... | reverse complement strand
GAGACCTGAGCGAATTGACGCGCATGTCGCATATGGTTATTGAGCTTACGCACCCCATCCGTTGCAACTGGTAGGCTGCCGGGAGGATGAGGTCGTGGACGATCATTCCCGCGCCGATGATGGTAAGGTCGAGCGGTTCCTGCTTCTGAATCATATTAAAACTCTCCTGTTTGTAAATATTGTTTTTAAAGATCAAGATTGATTGTTTTATCGAGGATCATCGCCGCCCCGCCGATTGATACGCCGTCGCGTCCGAAATGAGAGAGAACTATCTTCGTTTTTCCCGTATAGGGATTTGCGTGGTGCGTGTTGAACACCTCTTCAAAATAGGAACGGTACTTTTCACCGAGTTCTTTTTTACGTCCGCCGAGGATAAGGGCTTCGGGATTAAAGAAGTTGCACATAACGCTTGCCGCCGCGGCTAGCAGCTCCGCATTTTCGTTGATAATATCTTCAACATCACGGTCGCCGCTCTGGTAAAGCTCAAGGATATCGGGGAACTTTATCGCGCGTCCCTTGGCTTTTTCGACTCTTGAGGCCAGATACGTCTCGCGCATTCTGTGTTCAAGCATAGCCTCGCCGCTGTTGTTAAGGAAGTCCTCGCGGGAGAATAAAATTGATTTGCCTATTTCTCCGGCTCCTCCGAAACTGCCGCGAAATATCTGCCCGCGGTATATAATCCCTGCGCCGACGCCGCGGCCCGTGGTCAAGTATATGAAATCGCTGAATTCTTTTCCTGAACCCATCGTCTTCTCTGCGAAGGCCGCCGTGTTCGGGCGCTTTTCCATATATACCGGCAAGCCTGTGTGACGGCTTATAAGCTCGGCCAGCCCGCGGTTGGCTATATCGAAATTCGAGCTGTGAATAACCTCGTTGGCATTGTGGTCTACCACGCCCGATACGGCCATTCCTATACCTTTTATGACTTTCATCTCGCGTCCCTTGAGAAGCTTTGCGATGAGTAGCTTGAGGCTTTCCAATATGCTGTCAAAACTGTTTTCGTAAGGCACTTCCGCGCCCTCCACCCGACTGCCTGAAAAATCGCAGAGGACTCCCCTCAGAAAATACTCGTCCGCAACGTCTATCCCGAGCGCGAATACGGCGTCATTTTTAAGGGTCAGCATTATCGGCCTTTTCCCGCCGCTGGATTTACCCTTGCCGGTTTCGACTATCAGATTTTCTCCTTCAAGTTCGGACACGATTGAGGATACTGTCGGCCGCGTGAGTGCGCTCTGTTTTGCAAGGTCCGCTCTCGAAATTTCACCCAGTGCCTTTATCAGCCGCAGAATTCTTGACTTGTTGCTATTCTTGTTTGTAATCGCTTCCATCTGAGACTATCCTGCACTTCCGTATTTTATTCGGTAATTTTATCCGGGTACTTTGTTAGTAAATCTTACAAAGTAATTATATCCCTTTCCGCGAATAAGTCAAACACTTTTCTCCATACTCTCCATATTTTTACAAAAATCCGCCGAAGATGTCTGTCTTCCCGCAGGCTGAAACTGCCGCTCATTGTGGCGTGGAGATATCTCCCTGTCGTATTGCATTTTCCTCCTTTTGTGTTATGTTTAGCGCTTTATCAGGTGAAAAATCACTGAAGGGTACAGGTCTGAAGCAATGGACAAGCAGATTCTTCGCAAAATCAATAAGGGTGAGGTTTGTGCCATCATTCCGGCAAGATCAGGTTCCAAGGGCATACCACACAAGAACATAAAGCTGATGTGCGGCTATCCGCTTATTTCTTACACTATTGCGGCTGCAAAACTTTCAGAGACAATCGACCGCACTATTGTTTCGACCGATTCGCGGGAATACGCGGAGATTGCGAAGCTCTACGGCGCCCAAGTTCCCTTTTTGCGTCCGGCGGACATTTCCAACGATTCATCGACCGATTTGGAACTGATGGCGCACGCCATTCAATGGCTTTATGATCAGGAAAACAGCGTTCCGGAATATTTTGTACACTTAAGAGTAACCTGCCCGATTCGAGAAACTTCGGTAATCGATCAGGCCGTCGCCCTAATGAAACAGCATCCGGAGGCGACAAGTCTGCTGTCGGCCTGCATCCCAGAAGGGATACTGACCCCGTTCAAATGGCTGGTCAAGCAGGATGACATTTATTTCAAAAGCATATTTTTCGAAAATAATGACGATGCGAACCGTCCCCGGCAATCGTATCCGTCCGCATATATGAGAAGCGTTTACGTTGATATTATATCCGTTGAATCTCTGGTAAAGAACGGTGTATTATTCGGCAATAAGATTCTGGCGTTCGAAACACCCGAGACCGTTGATATAGATCATATGGATGATTACGAAAAGGCCCAGAAGCTGATCTCGAAAGAGAATTTTAAAATTTATCAATATCTGCTCACTCATTATCCTATATGCAAAGAGGAGACCGGACATGTTGTTTGATAAATTCATGATCGAGAAAAAAGTTTGCGTTATCACAGGCGGAACAGGCCTCCTGGGCAAACGGCACGTCGAGGCGGTTTTGGAAGGCAGAGGCATCCCTGTCATTATCAGCAAAACCCAGTCGAAGCTGGAAGAAACCAAACGCATTTTTACTGATAAATATCATTTGCCAATCGAAATCTTTTCAGCCGATATTACACGGCGCAAGGAACTTGAAGACATAAAAAACATACTCGTCGAGAAATATGGTCATATTGATATTTTAATCAACAATGCGGCAAACAATCCCAAAGTCGAAGCCAGTTCAGCTAATATGCAGCCATTGCATTTTACAGATTTCCCGCTGGAATTGTGGGAGAAGGATATCGCCGTCGGTTTGACGGGCGCATTCCTTTGCTGCCAGGTTTTTGGGGCGGTGATGGAGAAGCAGAGATGCGGCGTTATTCTGAATATTTCTTCCGATTATGGTATTCTGGCCCCGGACCAGCGGCTCTACAGGGTCGAGGGAATTCCAGATGAGATGCAGAAAATCAAACCGGTGACTTATTCGGTCGTAAAACACGCAATAGGCGGCCTGACCAAATACCTCGCAACCTATTGGGGAGACAAGGGCATCAGAGTAAATACCCTCTGCCCGTCGGGTATCTATGACCACCAGGACAAAACTTTTGTGGAGAAATTTGTCAAAAACGTCCCCATGGGAAGAATGTCCTTGCCTGAAGAATATTTAGGCACTATTTTATATATGGTCTCAGATGCGAGTTCGTTTTTGAACGGCGCCACTATTGTTATTGATGGCGGAAAATCCATCTGGTAAAAAAAATAAAAGAGGAAGACTCATCATATGCTGGACATCAGGTTTTACATGGCTTTTGATAAATTCCTGAATACGATTGACTCAGGAAAAGAGTATTCAATCGAGGAAATCGCAGAAGGATTGGAGAATATAAGAAGCAAGGACCCCAGCGTTTATAACATCGAAACGACAAATCGTTGCAATATGCGCTGCAATATGTGCCCCAGAACAACCATGATGACACGCCCCAATGAGGACCTTGATAAAGAAACATTCTTGAATGTTATTAAGCAGATTCGGCCCCATACACAGGAAGAATGGGCGGCCTGGAAAAAATTCTGCCTCGAAAAATACGGTATCTCCGAAAACGACATGAGTGAAAATCACTTTTTCCTCTATATCATCCCCAAGGTCATTCAACTCCACGGTTATGGCGACCCGCTTCTGGACAGAAATATGGCGGAGTATGTTAAAATGCTACACGATAAGGGGTTCTACTCGTACTTTAGCTGTAATCCGGCAAATATCAGCCTCGATAGAACCTATGACATGTTGAACGCCGGACTGGACTATATTAAATATTCCATCGAAAGCGTGGATGATGTAGAACACAAGAAGATAAGAGGAAACGCTTCAAACTTCAGACAAAGCTACGAGAAAATCAAGCAGGTCTTGAAATATAAGCAGGAAAACAATCTCCATACCACAATAATCATCACCATGCTGGATTTGAATAGAAAATGCCAGAAAGAGGATTTTGACAATCTGCTCGCGGCATTCAAAGATTTGGATGTCTATATCTACTTGAAAAGCGAAGACTGCCAATGGTATCGTAAGGATTTTCACGGAACAAAATCAATCCACTGGTCCGAAATATGCAAACACCCATGGATGACCATGACCATCAAATCGAACGGGGAAGCGGTCATGTGTATGGAAGATTTCAACAATGAAATCATTCTTGGAGATGCCAATATCACTACCCTCAGAGATATTTGGAATGGAGAAAAATATAAAGAATTTCGCCTGCAGCACCTTCGTGCCTGTGAAAAAATAAAATGCGTTGATGAGTGCGATATGAAACTGATGGGGGACTGTTATAAAATAAAGTGGACTCCGAACTCTTCTTTTATGCACTCCCCGAATTGACAATTGACGGATTAACGGATTAACATCCCGGGCGCAATTTTCCTTATCCCCAATGTTAGGTATTTGTCTTGTCTTTAGACTCATGTACACCTACACCGCTAAATGTTGATGCTTATTTTTCGCGCTTGTATAAATCAACATTGCCTTGCCAGAAAGCTACAGGATGCCATTCTACATGCCCATCAACAAAATTCATATTAAGACCCGTTGCGTGTCTGCCTATCATAGAGATCCCCCATGCGGTCAAATTTTCAGGCGTGTATAGAGGGTAATAATTCCATAGATTTGCGTTCGGATCATCATTCGTGTCCCCTAAAAGAATGGTTGAAGAAGGCTTTGGGATACAATTTAACTTTACTAGAGGAGATGTTTCCAAATACCCCAGGTACGCGTAATTATATCCTATTCCAGTAATGGCGCCATTTACATTTTTTATCGCAAGTGAAGGACAAGTATAAACGTCTTTTTCAGCAATGATGCTTTTCAGATCGGTCCAGCTACCTGCGTTATAAGTCTTTGCTCCTCCGATATAAGGATATATCACGATTCTCCAATATGCATTTTCACGAGCTCCAGAAAGCCACCCGTCGTAATCCATAGAGTACATTATATGACCAGCATGAAGTTGCTTATGTTTATTTGAACAAGTTATTCTTTTTGCAGTTTCTCTTGCATTATTCAGTGCGGGCAGCAAAAGGGATGCTAAAATCAAAATAATCGAAATTACAACGAGCAGTTCAATGAGTGTGAATGCTATGTTGCCTGTGTTATAGTAAAATATCAACCTTTTAACTGGAGGCAACGAATATGGAAAAGAAGTTCGCTTATTCGATCGGCGTGGATCTGCACAAGGATTCGATGACCATTGTAGTTCTCGACGCAAACGGCGTTCTCGCCGAGAGGAAAAATATCTCGACAAGATGCAAAAACAAAGTTCGTGAATTCTTTTCATAATACGGCCCCCAATCTCAGGTTACGGTTGAAAGTGTCGGGTTTTATCCGTGGTTCCGGGAACTTGTCAGACCAGTTGTCGGTAAGATGTATCTCGCTGATCCTGCGCTATCTTTATATTCATTTTCCACCTGTTGGGTTAAAGTTATTGCTATGTTTTCAAAACCACCATAACATCCTTTTCCACCATGGATTCAGGATTTCTTTAGCTTCTATTTTAAATAATTTTGTATCGGGTTTCATAAAATCAAAAGTAAATATTTTTGTGTTTCTTGCGACGAGCTTGTCTTCAAACATATCGTAAACATCGGCATTGTAAGGCAGGCGTATAGTCCTTCGGCCTTTGTTTATCGAATGGATTGCAAGAAACGACTTATTTGCATAAATCACATCGTCTTTGTTATCGCTGTAAATATGTACACCCGCATTTATGGCGATATTTCTTAAGATTTCTCCGTCAATAGGATAAAATGTCGCATAAATCGATGTCCAATCCTGAAATTTTTTAATGGACATAGTCGACTTATTGTTGAATTCGTTTCTAGCAAGAATAACAGCAGCCTGATCGTCACAGTAAAAAAATGGACATACGCTGTCAACTTGGACTGTCCCCGCTTCCATTGGTTTATTCATAACGCCTATATTTCTTGCTCCTAAATCTTTTATGATAGGATGGTCTGAAATAACAGTTTTTTGTTTGAGCTGGATGTTTTGGAGGATCATACCAGTCTTTATGCCAGTAAGTTCCGTGATGTTTTCAGGAGACAATGTCTTTTCCGTTAAAAAACCCGGCGCGTACAACCATAGAACAGTACTGCCGTTCCTTTCAATTTTTTCTTTTATGACAGTCCGTAACTCATCATTAATATAAAATGTGTTCCAAAAAATATAGAGCTTGTATTGAGGTATATTTTTAATGTCTTCTATTGCGAAAATATCAAATGGCGCACCTATTTTCCCAAAGGCCTTCACCTGTTTAACAATTAGATCCCGTCCAATGCCAAGAGGTGAGGGACTGGTATAAAATGGTGTTTCTTCGCTAAACAAGACTGCTATTTCGCTTGCAGAGGAACAATCATAGTGAATACTGTCATCTGCTATTTTTGAAATACAGGAAAAAAAGTTTTCAATAGCAGGATCACCATACCATATTGCTTTGTTTTGGACGCCTTTATGCTTTCTGACGCCTGGGTGGAGTCCCTGATCCCACCACCATATCCCCATTCTACCTTTACAGAGAACGTAACAGAAAATTCTTTTCAGTTTAGCCAGTGACCCCTCAAGATTTTGTGGTGTATTCGATTTTCCACTTTCGGCTGTATCAACAATCAAATTATGAGTATTTAAATGAGTTGTCTGATCACATTCCATAAAAAAGAATTTATTGTGAAGAAGAAAAGAATCGATAAGCATTGGGGCGAGAGTAATTTCGCCGACCTCTCTTACTTTGCGGAATGCCGGGGATGCTACGAAATCTACATATGGGGAGTGGCATATTTTTTCAGACAAGTCAATATTCCGCAAATAGTTTTGTCCACCACCAACGAAAGTATTCAGAATCGCGCCCGCAAAAGCGCCGTAGAGCCAGGGACTGTCTTTTGTTTCCTGCTTCAGCAGTTTTCCCCAGTAAAGCAACGCCTCTATCCGACAGTCGGCATAAGCGCAAAAGTAGTCCTTAACATATCTGGTTGTTCCCTTATCCGGTATCTTAAAAAAATAAAAATCTGTTTCCTTGGCAATATCTTCCATTGGCGGTTCAATGTCAGCAAACGTAACGCTGTTATTATCCCAACTTTTTCTCAATGCATCGATATTGTTTCCATATTTTTTCTTTACCCATTCTCTGAAATAATTTTTCATGGCAGGAGAATAGTCAATCGTTACTAATGTTTCCTTTTTTTCCCCGATATTCATGGCTTGGACTCCAAGTCCCCACCATGTCCACTGCCCCTCAATGCCAGTCATAAACATTAATCCAATAACTGAGTCATAATATTTTTCAGATTTGACATATTTTATCAGGTCGATAAGTTTCCCCCCAATCTCTTCCTTCCATAACGGAGATGCAAACGAATTTGGAGCGCGAGCATCTTTGGGCGGCAATTCAACAATACGTCCGTCTCTTCCAGCCATCAATTCCGCCGGATAATCTTGGTACCATGATCTTGGCACCCATCCATGAACTCGCAGTAAAAATTTTGCAGAAGGATCTATCTTGAGAATAGCCCTGATACGTTGGTCAAGATTTGAATATGAAGACACGCCCATAAGCGATGGTTCATTGCCCCAATCCATGGATACACTTATTATAAAAATATGTATTCCTGATTGTATCATTTTTTCTGCATGTTCTGCAACAATTTCTTTTGGCGACCAAGTCAAATTAGCATAAAGGTTGGCATACATAGGTACTCCATTATGAAAAAGCGTCGGTGCCCCGTTATATTTTACTATGTAGTAGCCTTTTTCCTTCTGAACATTGTGCGCTGTCCCAGAAAAGCAAACACATGGGCTACAGGCGGATAACAAAAATATGATAAGCATGCGTATTATAGGCCACATTGTTTGTTTTTCCTTTTGCCGTTTCATATAAATCTCCTATGTGATTAGACGAAACTTTTTAATTTTATTGTATCGTACGTGTGAATATACATACTATACCATAATTTAAAAATCAAGAACTCTGGAATTGAAATGCAAAATTTTTTAATAAAACCATACATCATATCGGAATATTGGGGAAATTATTCTATAATAACACCATATCACTTGCTCATTCAGGTCTGACCATATTTTAAAATTGTAACTCATTTATTATAAATATCCTCTTATTGGTTTTCTGTCAAAAATAGCCCTTAGAACTATTTTTTACCCATTAAAAAATTCGTATAAGAGTTTTTTTTTGTCATCGGGTATAATTTTCTTAAAACTAATAAATATACCATAAAAAATAGCTTTAAGCCTTTAAGAATGCAAATTTAAAAAATTAAAACTTGGATATGAACAAGTTATAAACCTAAAATATGGTCTGACCAGAATGAATGGAGTTCTGTGGAGTCAAGTCAAAACGGCATCACAGAGGCGGGGCTTTTTTCTATGCTCAGTACTTTGCCGAAGAATATGTGGTGGTGGTCGCCAGCCGGATATATTTTTTCATTCAGCCCTTCCGGGATGATATTTTCAGGTTTGAATATGTCTGTATATATTTTTTCGCATTCTATAACAAGCTCAGCCTCCTCGAACGAGGGGGACGATATGTGGGGTGAGCTGGTTGGCGTGAGTCCTGATGAATTTATTTTGTCCATGTCCATTCCTGAACGCGTTCCCAGTACGGTAAGGGTGTTTTCATATTTTTCTGGGAATGCCGACAGGGTAAAGTTGTCATATTTTTCCATGAATTTGAGTGTATGGCGCTGAGGTCTTACTACGGTCATTATGAACGGCATGTGCCACATCGTTCCCATCGAACCCCAAGCGATGGTCATCATATTGAAATCTTTTTTCTCGAAATCGCCGCAGGCGAGCAGAAGCCACTGGCTGTTCAGCAGTTCAAATGGTTTTGTCGTTAATTCACTGGGGCTGATACTTTCTCTCGCGCTCATATATTCCCCCATTGTTATTGTTCGGACGATATGTCCTTTATTTTTTCCAATATGGAGCTTGAGGAGAAGGGCTTGTACATTACTGATTCCTGGGTTATTCCGAGGTTGAACAGATTGCACGGTACGCTGTAGAATGAATCCCCGGTTGTTATGATGAACTTCAAGCCAGGACGGATTTTTGCGAGTTTCGGGATGAGCTCGTTGCCGGAAGTGTCCGGAAGCGAAATATCGGTAATGGCGATATCGAAATTCTCCTCCTTGATGATATTCAGTGCTTCGGAACCGCTGTGTGTCTTGACTGTTTGAATTCCTTCTTCCATCAGGAAGGCGGAGAGCAGTTTCGCCAATATTTTTTCATCTTCAATGAGTAAAACTTTTATATTCATACCTGTAAAAGTTGCACCGGAAACCGGCTATTTCAAGGGCTGTTTTTTGGAAAAACATTTTTTTTGCACCACTCCGTAATGCGTCAGTGGGATTTTTAGAGCTAAAATAAAAATTCATTTTTTTGACCAAAAGCCTTGTAATGTCATGGAAAAGCTCTTAAATCGGATTGAAAAAATCAAAACTGAGATAGCTCAAATCGGGGAAATGCGTCCGGGTTCGCTCAGCGAACAATACAATGTGTGCGGCAACCCGACGTGTCGTTGCAAGGATAAGAAAAATCCCCAAAAACACGGGCCCTATCATCAGTTGAGTTACACTTGGAAGCGGAAAAGCACCAGCGAATTTGTGAGAGAACAGGACGTGCCCGTGGTGAAAGGGCAACTTGCAAATTACCGGCATTTCATGGAATTGAGGGATGAATGGATTGACTGTTGCATTCAACTGGCAAAGCTTCGCAAGAAGAAGTGAAAAAACATTATGCGCAATATTTCCGTGAAGTCATTGAGGGACAGAAGCGGACTATCGAAGTTTTAAGTTCCGCCGTGAAGGAGGCTGAAAAATCGGCAGGCGCGATGCGCGAAAAAAGGACACAAAGGACACGGAAGCAAGGATTTTTCACCGGAAGAAGCGGACAAACAAATTCATATTGACAGTGTTCCCGCCCCCTGCGAATGCGGCGGCATTTGGCTGGATGAAGGCAAGGAAAAGCATTGCGTTTATCATTATAGGCTCGGTGGATAATCAGCTTGCATCTTGATGAGGGCATGCTATATTGTTTAATCATGAAAATAAAAGATGCAAGAACAATAGATGCCGGGGCGTTGTATGAACGCCGGAAACAGGCGGTCATTCTTTTAAAAAGGGAATGAAACGTCACGAAATAGCACCAATAGTCGGGGTTCATCGCGTTACCGTCGGGATATGGATAAAAGATTGGCGCGAAGGAGGATTAGGCGCCCTGAAAGCCAACGTCAGCGGACGCCCTACAGGAACTGGACGCAAGTTTCTTCCATGCGAAGAGGTCGAACTGAAGCGCGCTCACACATGAAAAGCGTCCAGAAAAGGCCTCAACATATTAAGAATTTATTTCAAGCGGAGAGCGTCAGATATGCAAGCTGATTATCTTTCGGAGCAATAGTCCCGCTACGAGCATCGTAACCACTACGACCATCGGAACCGCCACGACCGTCGTGCCCGCCGCCACGAGACCCGGCGCACACGGAAGAAGTCTGAAGTACAATCGTTACGGAAAAGAAAAGGCATATAAGTCTTTTGAACATGGATATCTCCTATTACGAGGTTATTTCCTTCAATAGTCGTCATCAATAGTAAAAAAGTTACACTAATCACTTGGGCCCGCCATATTTATCCATCAAAACAGACGTCCTGCCGTTAATTCTTTAAATATTGAGAAAACGTCTTTCCCATTTTGATGAAAGAATGTATCTTAAGCTTTCTATATGAAAGGTTTTTCTATGGCTGACAGTGACATTTCACCTGAAGAGAACGGCGAAAGAGCAACCCCATTCGTCGGGGCAATAAAGATTTTAGCGCTAACGCTTTCGGTCGGATGTTTTTTCCTTCTGATAACGCTGGTCTTCCTTTCTTATTTCGCATACCACGCGGTATCAGATTGGAGTCTCCTGCAATCGGAAAAAAATATTACGAGCATCTTTTATGAATATACCGAAAAAATAAAGTCCGTCACGAATCTCGTTCTTGTCGAACGCAGTTCGGTGGAAACAGTGGAGCGAATCTTCTCTCGGCAATTAAAACTGCCATTTTTACCCAACGGACTTAAAAGCGAGGCATCCCTTACAATAAGGTGCCCCGTCTTCTACTCGTATTATGTCGATATGAAAGGAAAGTGGCTCCTAAAACTAGATGGAACAACCCTTTATGTGAGCGCGCCTCCATTGCGATGCTTTCCGCCCGCGATAGACACATCGCACATTGAGAGAAAAACCGAAAATGGCTGGCTGGTATTCGGAGAACCGGAACTACTCAGGGACCTGGAAAAGGACCTTTCTTCAGAGCTTTACAAAAAGGCCATTTCGCCGCCGGCGATACAAAACGTGACGAAGGATGCCAACAAAGGCCTTGAAGAATTCATCAGAAAATGGATACTCAACGAAAAAATCAAAGCTGATAAAATAGTTATATCCTTCTCAAACGATACAGACAGAAAAAAGCTATAAAAAACATGGAATAAGGGACTTCGGGCAAAAGGGTCAATTTCTGCTAAAGACTTCGATGTTTTTCCTTATTTCATTGAGAACGGTCTCGAAATCGTCGAGCTTTTCCTCTTCATCGATGACCCTTCTGAGCCGCGCTGATGTCACCGGCGAACTGGGTGCAAACACTGTACAGCTGTCCGGTACCTGAATTTTAGAAATCTCAAACGCGCCCATCTTTTCGGATATCTTAATAGTGTCAATCTTGTCGATACCTGCGAGCGGGCGCAGAACAAGCATGGGTGATGCATTGTCGATTACCCCGAGGTTAATGATGGTCTGGCTCGCTACCTGCCCGACAGACTCTCCGGTAACAAGCGCCTCTAGGCGATTGTATCTCGCGACCTTTGCCGCGATTCTGAACATCATTCTCCGATAAAGCACGGTGCGATATTTTTCATCACAATTATCCCTTATCATTTTCTGGATTGGCGCAAGATTGCATATAAAAAGCTTGCCGGGCCTCTGATAAGTGTTTATAAGCTCCACGAGCTTTTTGACCTTTTCCACTGTTTCCGGCGGCGTATATGGATCGCTATGAAAGGTAATAAAATTCACACGGCAGCCGCGCTTCATCATCATGTAAGATGCAACAGGCGAATCAATTCCGCCTGAAAGGAGTATCAGAACAGGCGAGCTGCTCCCTGTGGGCAGTCCGCCCGGTCCCTGAAATTCCTCATAAAAAATAAAAGAAAATTTTTCTCTAACCTCGCAACCGATTGTAATATCAGCCTTATGCAGGTTGACAGCAAGCTTTTTCACATCGAAAGACCTTGACGCCGCCTCGGCAAGTTTTATTTCAAGTTCTTTTGACTCAAACGGGAAACTCTTAAAGCTCCGTCTCGCCCTTACCCTGAAAGACGCTTTTCCATTTGCATCCAAAACCTTGCGAAAATACTCAGGCGAACTCTTTTCTACAGCCTTCTCTATTTCTGACAGCTCTGAACGACACATGATTACGGGCGAAAATGACGAAAGACCAAATGCGCGCTGAAGGTTCTCTTTTATTAACTCAAGCTCTTCGCAACTGAAATCCCCTCCCTTTTCGTGCTTTATCCAGATGCGGCCCCGTTCCCGGGAAACTTTTATCGACGGAAGCTCTTTTAGCAGCATATATATATTCTCTATCATCCTGCTTTCGAACATGTTTCTGTTGCCGCCCTTGATGGCGATCTCATTATATCTGCATATTACGGCATTAAACATTTTTTCTCTTTCCATTGGCTGCGGTTGAAAAGGTTAATATAGCCCGGGAACAAAAAGCTGCCACATACGAATAGAAGCAGACTGTAAATTCAAACTGCTTCAGGTTCTGTTTTGATGACAATATGTATTTCTTTGAGGGGGCTGAACTCGTTGTATATTCGCAGACGTTTGATGTTGATATTGTTAAAAATAGTTCCCTCGGGAAGAAGTACGCCGCCGGTCTTGGAATAAATGTTCATGCCCAACTTCATCCCAGGTTTTATATCGCAAACAAGAACAGGATAGCTCATAGAACCCATTTCGATAGAGACAGTCCTGAGAAATACACCGACTAAAGCCTTGTCAAAAAACTTCCCGGATTTGCTGTTTATCCCCTGCATGACGGACTCTTTCCCCGTGCCAAGAAGAATTACGGAAGAACAGTAAAAGGAACATATTCTGAGGATTTTGGCGCTGAACGGAATCTCCTCTCCCAACATTTTGAAAAGCCCGCTTCCATCGATATTCTCATGGTGCAGCCTGATTATTTCCCGTTCCTTCTCAAGTTTCGGGGCAGACTTCAGCATCTCGGAACTCGCTTCGGGATATTTGAGATAAACCTGCCTCAATTCCCTCGGAAGATTTGTCAACGGCATGGTATATGTCTTCTCTTCCGCGCCGAGAAGTGAAATAGCGTGAAGTCTCGCGGCAGTGGCAAGAACATCCATTTCCTCCGTACTCATCCTGTACTCGGCAGCGATTTTGGCACAAAGCCCCGCCGTATGGACACTGTAGTCGAAAAGGCGCGGGGAAAGTTCAGACATTATATCATAGACCAGCGAAAGGAGCTCCATAAAACTCTTCCTTGTCGCCTCTTGAAGCTCTGCATTTTCATTACTGAGCCTGATATCAGTAATCAAAAGATCGATAATCGTATAAAGCTGGGAGGACTGTATCGGCTTGTTTATGAAACCTTTTATCCCGCATTCATTCAGCGCGTTGGTGAGGTTTTCTATATCTGCGTAACCGCTGATAAGCACTCTTCTGGTATCGGGATGAAAGGCGCTCACATTCCTAAGAAGGCTTATGCCATCCATTCCTGGCATCTTGAAATCGGTGATGATTATATTGACGGAGGGATTTTCATCAAGGAACTTCACAGCGGCGGCGCCATCGGAAAGCGTAAAACAGATAATTTCCGAGCGGTACCTTTCCTCCAGAAGCCGTTCTATTATTTTGGCTATGGGAAAAGTATCGTCAACAATCAGGACTTTTATCGGGTCTTTCGTTTTCATAAGCAGCTTTTAGTAAGTCCTAAGAAAATAATTTATCTATTTCATCCTTTGAGAATTGTTCGTCTCCCGCGTCTTTTCCCTCTGCATCGTCATGGGACGGCCCTGCATCAAAAAGAACATCAAGTTCGTCTTGGCTCATCATCGCACCAGAGGGGGATGCGGCTGCAACTTTCTGCGAATCCTCTGAAGTTTCAGCTTTGAGGACAATCGCTGTTCCCTCTGCTGTTATTCCTGGGCTTCCAGCATTTTCATCTTTACCCGGAGAAAGAGTATCTTTCGTTCTTTTCCCGATAAGATCATCAAGCTCGTCCTGAGAGATGTTCAAGGGAAACTCTTTTCCATCATCAGGAGGCGGAGGAAGCATCGCAATCGGTGGAAATATTTCTTTGAGTTTCTCGCCTTTAATGATTCCATCATCGACGAATTCTTTTTTCTGCAATATTTCCTCTATTTCGCTCTGGCTCACTAAAGGGAGTTCCGCAATCGGTGGAATTATTTCTTCGAGTTTCTCGCCATTAATAATCCCATCGCCGGTCAATTCTTTTCCCTGCAATATTTCCTCTATTTCGCTCTGGCTCACTGAGGAAATTTGCTCCTTTTTGGGGACTGATGTCGCAAGCATTCCATCGACTTCATCCTGAGTTATCAGCATGGGGAAATCCTCGTTCCCATAATCGGGTTCGGAAAACGCGGACTTTTCTGAATTTATAAATTCTTTAACTTGTGCCTCGGACATTGTGGCACCGCCCTTTTTATCGTCTTTGCGGGCAAGAAGCTCATCAAGCTCGTCCTGGGAAAGCGTAAGTTCCTTGTCCGCATCCTGGGGCTCGGCGTCTATTTTCTGAAGAAGGAGGTCTATTTCACCTTGGTCTATTGAAGACTTGCTATCTGAATCGCTCTTTTCCGCCGCTGCCTCGGGAGAGGCACCGCCGTCAGAAGTATGCGTATTTCCCGACGAAGCTTTTTCATTGACATCTTTCTTTTTACCCACAAGCAACGCGTCAAGTTCTTCCTGAGTCAAAGCACTGTCGGCACTGGCCACTGGCTCCCCTGCGAGGTAGGCATCAAGCTCTTCCTGAGACATTTTATGGTTTTCCGTGTCGGATTTGGAATCTGAAAGCAAGGCTTCCAGTTCATCCTGAGATATGTTGGAAGGATCGGCCTTCCTCTGGGTGAGCGAATCTTTCTTTAAAAACTCATCAAGATCGTTCTGGGAGAACTCCTTATTTTCTTTCTGCTGCTCTTTTTCGGAGATATTGCCTCCGATATCCGCGGCTGGCGCCGGGGCGGCTTCGTTAACGGCATCTATTTTAGGCCCACCCACTTTGATGGTTGGCATTCCCTTTTTCTTTGCTTCTGGTTTCTTCTCCTCGGTTTTTCCAGCGACGGGTTCCTTAGCTGTGGTCGCGGCAGACTCCCCGCTCATAACTAGGTCATATTCCTTCTGTGAGATAATGGGAGAAAGCATTTCTTCGGGCGGAGCTTCGTTCTCAACTCCTGCGGAATCAGCGACTGCCGTTTCGGGAATATCATTTTTCCCTTCCAGAAGGGTCTTTATATCTTCTTCTTTTATCTCGGCTGACACGGGTGCTTTGCTTTTTGGCGGAGCAACAGCCTTACCGCCCATATCGGGAAGAAGTGAACGCAACTCACTGGAAGCAACTACAATCTGTTCTTCCATATTGACCTCGCCCTTGGCAATTTTTTCGTTAAGGTCTTTTGCCGTTACCGGTTCTTCTCCCTCGACGGTCACAGTTATATGCTTGAGTATATTGCTATGGGGTATCTTTTCGAAGAGTTTTACGAACGCACCGACCGTGCTAAAAACTGAATATATTGAATCGTCTATTGAGGAAATGGTTTCAAGAGAGAACTCGTCGAGCAGCACGGAATTTTTCCTATCCTGTCCGGGAGAAGAATCTTCGGTCATTATGTCCGGAACGTTTATGCCGGACTCCTTAAGAAACGCCCTAAACCTTTCGCGGGTTTCAGAGAATTCCTTCAGAAGCTCCTTAGACGGCAGGTCAACGAGCCGTTTAATTTCCTCGCTTGTACTGAGACGGTTCATCAGCTAAAAATTTCTCCGATTTTGTTGCAATCTACATCAGGAGGCAGAATTTTCCGCCATTCCTCCGTTATATTTTCATCTGCTCCGGCCACACTATAGCCGGGCATCCAGAGATACCTTTCCGAATCCAACGGCCCCGTAAGCGTTTTCACGTCTATACATTTCAAGCCTGGCACCACCCAGGCATCGGGTATCACCTCCCCGTTCAACGCAATTAGAGTGCCAACATTATTTTCCCTGGCTGCTCTCCATATTTCAAAGAGCCGGGCACCCGCGTCAATATTGATTATGCCCGGTCCGGACGGAAATCCGGGGATGTCCAAAGGCTCGACTCCGGCGGCCTTCAGTACCAGATAATTCTCTCCGCCCTTCCTGTTCACTGAGTGAATGAGTTCTGTCAGGAACTCTACGCTTCCCCTGAATTCTTTGAGATTCCCATCAACTGTCATCATAAATTTCTCAAAGCCGATATTATCAAGCGAGTTCAGCGCTTCTATCAATTCGGCCATAAGCAGGAAGCTTGAGCATCCGCTCACGAGCTCGAACACGGGATCGTCAAAAGGTATACGGGAAAAAGGATTACTGAAGTTCAAGGCCGTCATTTTCCCGGCGGCCGCAGCGGCGTCATCAATTATCTTTTCTGCATCGGAGAGGCACTTTTTCAGATTTTCCAGAATATCAGCGGACGAGATTACCGCGAACTTTTTATTTTCCGTAATCGGTAAAACCGTTTTTGCTGATTGATTTTTCAGCGCCTCTTCTAGCGGCATTATTAGGGTCCCTTCGATAAATGCGCCGCCGCCGGTAGCATTTATCACCCTGGTGCCAGAATCACGGATAAGTCCTTCAAAAGTGCGAAGGTACGTAAGAAGCGCAGCTTCCGTTTTCAGGATGTTCCCGTCATTACCCTTCACATCTATCAGGGAAAAGTTCCCGGGATTGTCATTGTAATAAGGGGCGCTCATTGATTTACAGTGGTACTCTCCATTTTTCAACGCCAGATCGAAGCCCATCATTATAATCTCGCGCGGCTTGAGCTTCATCGCCATATTGAAGGCGTAGTGCCCGACGCACTGTCCCCTGTCCACAGAAAGGACTGCTTCTTTAAACTCTCTGAAAAAGAGGGGCGATTCGTTCTCGGAGGTAAACATGATCTTGCCAGGGTAATCCCTTGTAATAACGTTGTTTCCTGACAGGGGGACGGCAAGCAGAATATCATTGAATACATCAGGGTGCTTCTTGAAAAAGCGCCAACTTGTGAGCAGGTCTTCGGAAGATGCCGCTATATCGGGAATTATATTGTGCTCTATAAGCGCGTTCAGCGCGGCATCGCATGCGATGATGAATGTTTTGTCCTGATATTTGCTGAGGATATCTATATTATCATTGAGTGAAGGGCCCGCCCCCACAATCGTAACAGACTCTGCGACAAAAGCTTTGGAAAGCGAATACGTTTCCCTTTTCAGGAAGAGTGTGTTAATTATATTATTCATGATTACGTGCCAGCGGCGCGTCGTCTGATGTGCAGCGGATGAACAGAAACGACCTTGAACAGTAAGCACCGCCCTCTCAAGGGCAATGGAAAACGCGCTCTCAAGCCTCCTGAACCTGGCGGGAACGTAAACCGCCCCGCGCCCCTGAGCCATGTCCACGAGAAAATCCGAAAATTTATTGTACAGTTGCTTCTCCATCAATGACGCACCTCCCTCAAGCAAAAGAGCTTCGCAGGAAATCCCTGAAGGTTTCAGCGACACTTCCCAGAGCCTCAGCCTGTCGGAATTTTCGTCCGCCACAAATATTTTCTTTAAATTGGGCGCATTCGCGGCAATGGCTTCCAGTGTCGCATTTGAACACGGCGGCGTAACAATCACCGAAAGTCCAGAAAGCCGCTCGCCCAGAATATCCAGCATCTCACGTTCCGGCGACTCGGGATTCTCGGCATATTTAAGCCTCAATCCGTCGTCGAGCGCGAGCACTCCGGCGCTTTTTTCATCTTTTCGATATATTGTCCAGCTCATTAATGCCGCACATTTCCATTAGTTTAAGATAAATTAGCATTGCCCCGGATATTTACGAATCCTCCGGGACTTTCACCTTTTCCTGCGCCTTGTTTATCTCGCTTCGCATATACTTATTTTCCTGTTCAAGATAATCAGGCTGACTGATGAGATCTATTGCCCTCTTGAGGTTTCCTTTCCTTTTCGAGTCTTCTTCCTTTCTATAGTTTGCCTCCAGGATCAACTTTGTAGGTAAGACAGATTTAACATTTTTAATGTACGTCTGCCTGATCTGCCTGATTGATAAAAGCAGGAGAATATCAGGATAGTTATGTGATCTTTCCGCTGTCTCTTTGGCTAGAGCTTGAACTGATTTAGTTCCGATAGAAGATAATGCATCTACCGCCGGAAAAACAGACCAGCGAGGCATTCTAAGAGAATTTGCGTCCGGGTCTCTATATACAAAATCAAGATTGCTGATCAGCACTGGCATAAAGTTCTCCAGTTTCAGTCGTCCCGCCAAATATATGAGCATGGCTTTTTTATAAGAATCTTTTTCTGTTTCTATCAGCTTAACGAGATCGGAAGATAAATCCGGCGAATTCTTGTCGAAAGACTCTATTTTTAATATTATTCCACGCGCGTTATGAGATTTTATCACTTCCAGGTATTCCTTGAGAAATTTATTTTCATCCGCAAAAAGAATATTCCCGCCACCCACGAACAAAACCAACAGAAAAATTGTTTTCTTCATATTTTCACCTTTTCCTGTCCCAGAAAATGTTCTTTGAGTTTTTTGCCGGGTCCGTAGTTGCCAAGCGAACCATCGCTTTTGATAACACGGTGACACGGGATGACGAGCGGGAAAGGGTTCTTTGCCATAACCGAAGCGACAGCTCGGACGGCTTTTGGAAAGCCGGACAACTCGGCGAGCTGTTTATAACTCACAACCTTGCCCCTTGGAACTTCATTGAAAAGCGTAAAAAGAACTTTCCTCCCGAATTCGCGGAAATTTTCAAGGTTGAGCAAGGCGAAATCATCTTTGCCAAAACGCGGGTCGTTGCCAGAGAGAAACGAGGAGAGTTTTGCGGCAAACTCTTTTATGCGCGGATTTGTTCCGGTCTTTCCGTTCACACCCTTACGGAATTTTATGGACAACAGTTTCAGGTGCGGCTCCTCAGCATACTCAAGCTCGAGGCAAAGCCCTCCGCCTTCAATAAACAGACTCTTTTTCATTGCAAAAAACCTATAAGCTCTTATATTTACGGGATTTTAAACAATGTAACAGTAATTTCGGGCGAAACAATGAAGGATGCTGTCAAAAAGTTTTTTCTGATAAAGGAACGTGATTCAAGAATATCAACAGAGATTATGGCGGGAATAGTGACATTCCTCACGATGTCGTACATCATCTTCCTTCAACCAATGATACTTTCGGGACAGATTTCAGGAACCGACACCGGCATGCCTCCGGGCGCGATAATGACCGGTGTCTGTGTGGCTTCCGCGCTTGCGTGCTTCCTCATGGGAG
>Ga0209417_1003744_pt1 | contig 19615 bp, 18 predicted proteins | sample RifGroF2_FD_184002 | JGI IMG/M metagenome (GOLD analysis project Ga0209417, IMG submission 184002) | Groundwater microbial communities from Rifle, Colorado, USA - Groundwater F2 (SPAdes) (version 2) | ecosystem: Environmental > Aquatic > Deep subsurface > Groundwater | place: Rifle, Colorado... | reverse complement strand
CTTCTTGCCATGCTAGCTGCTATTAGGCGAAGGTTCTTTTCATTTAACGAACTTTCTACTCCCTTGAAAAATAATCCTAAATCCATCTTTATCTTCTCCTGTAAAAATGATTACAGAAGAATTATAGCATTATTTCATAAATGTAACACTTATATTATGACAATTCCTAACTTTAAAAATACAGCATTTAAAGATACAACAATGCCTGACGGCACGAAATATACAGGAAGAGGTCAGCTTTCTACTTGGTCAGATAAGTCATTGTTATTCATGAATTATAAAAGAGGTGTGGGGGCTCAGATATCTTTTGTTTAAACTACAAAATTCAGGTTAAAGGATTTCTTTTAAATAAGTTCCGGTAAAAGAAGTCTTTGATTTTGATACTTGTTCTGGAGTTCCTTCAGCGACGATTTTACCGCCTCTGTCTCCTCCTTCGGGACCCAGGTCGATTATGTGGTCTGCTGTTTTTATTACATCAAGGTTATGCTCAATGACAAGAACTGTATTTCCTTGTTCAATAAGTAAATTAATAACCTTCAGGAGTTTTTCCACATCTGCTATGTGAAGTCCAGTCGTAGGTTCATCTAGAATATAAAAAGTATGACCTTTCTGGTGTTTTGAAAGTTCTGTGGCAAGTTTTACTCTTTGAGCCTCTCCTCCTGAAAGGGTAGTGGCAGGCTGTCCGAGGTGTATATAGTCCATTCCTACATCAGAGAGAGTTTTGAATTTTCTCTTTATTGGAGGTATGGCATCGAAGAATTCACATGCCTCGCTTACTGTCATATCCAAGACATCTGAAATGCTTCTGCCTTTGTATAAGACGCTTAAAGTTTCATTATTGAATCTTTTTCCTTTGCAGGACGAACACTGGACATAGACTTCAGGAAGGAAAAGCATTTCAATTTTCTTTATGCCGTCGCCTTTGCACTCTTCACACCTGCCGCCTTTGACATTGAAAGAAAATCTGCCTGGTTTATAGCCTCTTGCTTTTGATTCAGGGAGTTTGGCAAAAAGATCCCTTATCATACCGAAAACTTCTGTATATGTAGCAGGATTGGAGCGGGGAGTTCTGCCAATTGGCGTCTGGTCGATTACAATAGCCCTTCCAATATGATTCAAACCTGAAATCTTCTTGTGTTTGCCCGGGATATCGTTTCCGATTTCAAAATGCCGTTCAAGTGCTACTTTGAGTATGTCGTTGACCAGAGTACTCTTTCCCGAACCAGATACGCCAGTTATACAGACAAATTTTCCGAGAGGGATTTTTGCATTTATGTTTTTTAAATTATTCTGAGAAGCTCCCTCAATTGTAATGAATTTGCCGTTGCCCTTGCGTCTTTCAAGAGGAACAGCTATTTCCCTTCTCCCATAAATGAAATCAGCAGTAGCAGAATTAAGGATATTTTTCATTCCTGAAGGAGGTCCGCTGTAGATAAGTTCTCCTCCTAGCCTTCCGGCTCCAGGGCCGAGGTCGACAATGTGGTCTGCTTTTCTGATAGTGTCTAGATCGTGTTCGACTACTACGACCGTATTTCCTGTATTTCTCAGGTTTATAAGAGTACTGAGTAATCTTTCGTTGTCTCTCTGATGAAGCCCTATACTGGGTTCGTCAAGAATGTAAATAACTCCGACAAGTCCGCTGCCAAGTTGAGTAGCAAGCCTGATTCTCTGGGCTTCTCCTCCTGAAAGAGTGGAGCTTTCTCTGTCGAGAGAGAGATAGTCTAGGCCTACATTTATAAGGAATGAGAGCCTTTCCCTTATTTCATTTATCACTTCAGTTGCGATAATTTTCTTTTCATCATCAAGTTTGATTACTGATATAAATTTGAGAGCATCGTTAACGCTCATAGCATTAAATTTATGGATCGGCATGGAGTCAACAGTTACAGCCATGCTTGAAGGTTTGAGTCTTGCGCCATTGCATTTCGGGCATAATTTTCTTGTCATGCATCCTCTGATTCTCTCTCTTACTGAGTCGCTGTCCGTTTCAAGATAGCGTCTTTCCAGGTGGGGAAATATTCCTTCAAATGGTTTCTGGAGTTTGTGGATTTTGCCTCTCATCCAGAAATCGAATTTTATTTCTTCATTGTTGCTGCCATAAAGGAGAATATTCTGCAGGGCAGGGGGGATATTTTTAAAAGGAGTGCTTTCAAGGTCAAATTTATAATGTTCGGCTAAACATCTTATCATGTGGTTATAATAGATAATTAATCTTCTTGGGCCTCTTTTCCAGAGAGGGATTGCACCTCTTTTTACGGATTTATCAGGATACAGCAAGACTAAATCTTTTGACATTACGAGTTTGGTTCCCAGTCCATTGCATTCAGGGCAGGCTCCGTAAGGACTGTTGAATGAGAAATTTCTGGGTTCAAGTTTGCCGAAACTTATATTGCAGGGCAGACAGGCCAGGTGTTCGCTGATTTGCTCGTCCTTCCAGGTTCCGTCCTCCATTTCTGTTAGAATATTAATAATTCCGGCGCCATGCCTGAGTGCCGTTTCGACCGAATCTGAAAGTCTGGAAGTTTCTACTTTACCTGTTACTAATCGGTCAATAACCGCTTCTATAGTGTGTTTGAAATTTTTTTTGAGGATGATTTCGGATTCAAGTTCAACTATTTTTCCGTCTATTCTTGCTCTGACAAAACCCTCTTTTCGCAGTTTTTCTATTATATCCTTATGTTCTCCTTTTCTGCCGATTATGCATGGAGAGAGTATCATGATTTTTTTATCAGGAGGGAAATGAAGTATTTTCTCGCAGATTGTCTGCGCGCTTTGAGCATGAACTTCCTTTCCGCACTTCGGGCAATGAGGAGTTCCTGCTCTGGAATATAACAATCTCAGGTAGTCATAAATTTCAGTAGTAGTAGCAACAGTGGAACGGGGATTTGATCCTGAGGATCTCTGTTCGATAGCAATAGCTGGGGATAGTCCTTCGATATGTTCGACATCGGGTTTCTGCATCTGGTCCAGGAATTGTCTGGCATATGCGGATAAACTTTCTACATATCGCCTCTGGCCTTCAGCGTAGAGTGTATCAAAGGCCAGAGAAGATTTGCCTGAACCGCTAAGGCCTGTAACTACTATAAAAGAATTCCTTGGGAGAGAGACATCAATTCCCTTGAGGTTATGCTGTCTTGCTCCTCTTATTATGATTTCATTTTTCATTTGTTAATTTAACTCTGAGATTCAAAACTATGATTAGTTACCATTTGCTGCAGCTTTTGCGTAGGATATAATTCCGGATGCGATTGCCTTTGCCACCTTGTCCTGATAGGAGGGTGTATTGAGAAGTTTCTCTTCGCCTGGATTTGAAAGAAAACCTGTTTCGACGAGAGCTGCGGGTTTCGTAGCATTTTTAAGTACAGAAAATCTTGCGTGTTTCAAACCTCTGTCTATGCTATTTGTTATTTTAAGCGCTTTTTGTATTTCAAAGCCGAGCCGTTCATTGTTTTTGTCCCAGCGGTTTCCATTTTCATATTTATTTACCTCTTTAGTGCTGTAAGTAGAGGATGTTCCCTGCGGGGCAAGGACGAAAGTTTCATAACCGCTGATAGATTTTTTAGCAGAGTTGCAGTGTATAGATACAAAAAGATCTCCATTATACTTGTCTATCACTGCGGCTCTTGTGTCCAGGGGGATAAACTTATTACTGTTTCTTGTCATAACTACTTTGTAACCGCTTGAACTAAGAATATTGGCAACTTTTCTTGATATGGAAAGAACAATATTTTTTTCTTTGGAGTACGAGCCTGAAGTCCCGTTGTCATTTCCGCCATGGCCCGGGTCTATTACTATAGTTTTTATAATTTGTTTTTTGAGAGTTTTTGAATTTAAAATAGGCAGAATGACATTGTAGTAGTCCTTCTGGCTTATAATGGGAGCGCCGCTTTTAAGAGAAGGAGGGTAGAGAAGCGAAATTTTAACTCCATTTATAGTGGCAAATTTTTTGTCATATTGAAAACTTATGTACGCTGTTGAATTCCTGAGAGAGCAGTATTCAGAACTCTTTGACATGGTCATACCCAGTTCTTTTGCCGCATCCTGTAAATAGATATATGGTTTGTCCATGAAAGTAATACTATTCAAAGCAGGACAAAGCACCGGATAGATTAAACAGAAAGCTATGGCCGAAGTTAACATGAACCTTTTAATAAGGTTATAAGCCATAAAATCTTAAAATATTAAAAGTTATTGATGTGAAGCAAGATAGTGTTCTGCGTCAATTGCGGCCTTACATCCCATGCCTGCAGCAGTTATAGCCTGCTTGTAATGATTGTCAGCGCAATCTCCCGCAGCGAAAATTCCTTCAATGTTAGTCCTGGATGAATTGCCGTTAAGTTTTATAAATCCTTTTTCATCCATTTCAACAAAACCTTTGAATATATCTGTATTCGGAGTATGTCCCAAGGCAGCAAAAAAACCTTTGCATTCTATTATTGATTCAGAATTGGTTTTAAGGTTTTTGACTTTTACGCCTTCTACATTCTTTTCTCCCAGAATATCTATTATAGTACTGTCCAGAACAAACTCTATTTTGGGATTGTTTTGCGCTCTTGTTATCATAATTTTAGATGCTCTGAATTCATTTCTTCTGTGAACAAGATAAACTTTGCTTGCAAATTTTGTTATAAAAGAAGCTTCCTCCATTGCCGAGTCTCCGCCTCCCACAACCACTACGGGGACATTTCTGAAAAAAGCTCCGTCACAGGTTGCGCAAGCACTTACTCCTTTTGCTGCAAGCCTTTTTTCTGCCTCGAGCCCCAGCCATCTCGGACTAGATCCGGTAGCAATGATCACGACTTTCGATTCTATTTTTTGTCCATTTTCAAGTTCAAGAAGCTGAGGACCGTCATTTTTGAAGTTCACGCTTTTTACAGAAGTATTTATGAGTTTGGTTCCAAACCTTTTAGCCTGCTCCTGCATCATCATCATCAGTTCAAATCCGTTTACAGCATCAGGAAAACCAGAGAAATTTTCCACATCAGTTGTCTGTGTGAGTAATCCGCCTGGAAGTTTGCCCGCAATTATTATAGGCTTCAGGTCTGCTCTTGAAGCATAAATTGCGGCAGTATATCCGGCAGGTCCTGTTCCGATAATTACGACATTCTCCATGTCTTTTCTCCTATGAATATTTACCTGAAAGTTTCGTCTTCAGAACTGTCTGAGATGCTTTGGACTTCGATAAGGTGATATCCGAATTGTGTTTTTACCGGACCGATAAGTTTGCCTATCTCTCCTTTGAAGACTGCTTTATTGAATTCCTTAACCATTTCTCCTTCATTGAATTCGCCCAAATCTCCTCCGCTTGAGCTTGAAGGGCATTCTGAGAAGTCTCTTGCTATGTCTGCAAAATCTGCTCCTTTCTCAATGTCTTTTTTTAATTCGTTGCAAATTTCTTTTGAGCTTACGAGTATATGGCGTGCTGTAGCTTTTTTCATAAATTTTAATGATTTCCAGTTAGTTATTGTCAATATAAAAACGAAGCGTAACTAAATATTAATCCGATATAAAAATTTTGAATAGCTAAGCAGCAAAAAAATCGCACTTTCATGTTTTAATGAACATATTTCTACGGAAACAGCCCTGAAGTTTTATATTTTATCTATTTTTAACACTTAGGCTAATAGATTCTCTAAATGTATTGAAACTAAAGAATAGTTATTATAGAATCAAAATGGAAGAAATAATAGATTCTTAAAGTTTGAGGCAAACAATGAGCGCATTTGATTTTACTTGTAATGAAGACACTTCGATTTTTATTTTTAAAGGTGAACTCGATACACTAGCATGCATGGGTTTTGAGGAGGAGGTTTTGACTCTGGTAAAAACGCATAAAGGTAAGGTAGCTTTTGATTTGCAGAGTGTTAACTACATATCATCTTCATTTATTAGACTTTGTGGCTCTGCTGCTACGCTTGTGGGATCTCAGAATATATCCTTGATAAACTTGAATAAGGAAATAAAAAAGAATCTTACAAAAATAGGACTTGCTTCAGTTTTGAATATAAAATAATGAAAATCAGAACCAGATTCGCTCTAATTATAGTAATCATCACAGTAGTTTTGGCAGTTGTCTTAAGTATGTGTAATTTGCTTTACGATTTTGCTCAGCAAGACTACTATCTTGAGTCTGCAGATAGCATAATTAATGATTTCACAAAATGGAACGATATTAATTCACAAAGAAATCTAGGTCCATTTGCAGAAAGGTATATTCAACTTTTAGCTAAGGATTTGGGTTATATCGTGCGTAGAGACTTTCTTGATAACAGAAAAGACTACGATTATCTGACAGGAAACAAGGAGCTTAGAAAAATGCTTTTTGATTCGACTTATATAAATGAATTACAGGTGGGGTACGCAGCTCTTATTGAAAGAGATGATAAAATTATTCTTTGCAGTGACATGAGCGATGAGGGTGTCAATGTAAAAGAATGGCTTGCAAAATGTGACGTAATTCTTACTGAAGGTTATAAGTCTCTGGATAATACAGATTCCTTGAATTTTTATTATGAGTATACTTCGCCTGATACACCTAGAGATCCAGATAATGAATATGCTTCTGCTTTTAAAATTCCTGATACTAACCTTGTTTTATTGTACAGCCTTTCTCTTGAAGATTATTTGCAGCCAATTAATGCCGAAATGTCACTCAAGAGAGAAAGTGAAGCAAAGAGAATTATGCGTTTAATTAACTATGAATTTTCTCAAGACAGGAAATTCAGTGCAATTTATTCAGTACTTTCTGTCTTAATTATCTATATTTTTGCAATACCGATTATTCTAAGGTTTTCCAAATCTATAACCGACCCTATCCGAAAGCTTAGGGATGAGGTATCTAAACTAGGAAGAGGGCAGTTTAATATCAATCTTGAAGCAAAGGGGTCAGATGAAATACGGGATCTGATAGTTTCGATGAATTATCTTGGAAAAGAGTTAGCAGACTTTACAGAAAATCTCAAAACTGAAATAATGCAGCGGCAGCGCATGGAAACAGAGATATCAATTGCGCACAGGATACAGGAAGCTACCTTGCCTAAAATCGGCTCCGATTTTGTTTTCAAGGGCTTTGATTTGGGAGTTAAACTTCTTCCTGCGGACAAAGTAGCCGGTGATTTTTATGATTTCTTTTATTGTGCTGATAAACTGGCTCTTGCAATAGGGGATGTTTCAGGCAAAGGAATTTCAGCAGCATTTTTCATGGCTATTGCAAAAGCAATTATGCATAATACAATTCTTCAAATTTCTGAACCCGATAAGGTCTTGACTGAAGTCAACAGGCTTCTTTCCCAGCGTAATGACGCTAATATGTTTGCAACTGTGTTCGTAGGTTTCTTTGATACTTTGCAATCAGAGTTTGTTTTTGCGAATGCCGGCCACGATAATGTTCTTCTAATTAAAGTGGATGGAACTATTCATGAGATTGGGGAACATCAAAAAATTCCAATAGGTTTTCTTCCCAAAAGCTCTTATATTTCCGAAAAAATTAAATTGGAAAAGAATGACATCCTGGTTTTTTACACTGATGGAATCACTGAAGCTCATTCGCCTGACAAGGAATTTTTCGGCCTGGATAGGCTAAAGAGTTTAATAAGAAATAATCTCAATATGAAGCCGCAGGAACTTTGTGATCATATTGTCGACAATGTAGACGCATTTGAAGATCACAAATTTTATGATGACATCACTCTTATGATTTTCAAAAAAACATAAAAGCAAGCGAGGATTAATGAACAATGCAATGCTGCTCAAATATCTGAAGCTTTATGGCAGCCATACTATTGCCTACTCGTCAGTTTTTGATGATAAGATGAATCACTTTTATCTGCCGGACAAAGGCTTTGTAATGTATGGTCTATACAAGAATATCAGATTTATGCTCGGGGATCCGATATGCTCTAAAAAAGATATTCAATCTGTAGTTCAGGCATTTCTTGAGGACACAAATTCAGCTTCAAATATATTAATAGGCATGCAATGTTCTATTGAAGCGGCTTTTGTCTTTGCCAGACACGGATATAGCATAAACAGTTTGGGAGTCGAAACTATTTTGAAGCTCGATTCGTTTGATACAAAAGGGAAGGCAATGACCAAAGTAAGGCGCTGGATTAATTCAGCGACAAACGCCGGACTGAAAGTCAGAGAGGAAAAACTTACAGATCCATTAGTACGAAAAGAAGTTGAGGTTATATCAAACCAATGGATTAAAAATAAGGCAAATGCTGCTGAACTTACACTTCTTACAAGGCCTTTATCTTTTGAAGAAGAATCAGGCATAAGGTTTTTTTGCGGTTATATAGATGAAACTTTAATCGGATTTAACTCATTTGAGCCGATGTATAAAGATAATGAGGTTATTGGCTACTACGCCAATATATGCCGGACTAAAGATGATGCTCCAAATGGCACGCTGGATCTGATAATTCAAAATGCCAGGGAAAAATTCAAAGCCGAAGGTGCAAAGTATTTTTCATTTGGCTTATCTCCTATGGCTGATATTAAGGATAATCATAATCTTCATAACCCTATTATCAGTTTTCTTTTTGAGTCCAGCTATAAATATGGATGCCGTTTGTACTCGTTCCAGGGACTGGATTTTCATAAAAAAGCCTATCATGACGGGGTAAATAGCTTAAGGCAGCAGTCTTATATAATTACTAAAGGCTCCCTTCCTGTAAATCAGATAATTAATTGCCTGAGTTACCTTGGAATTCTTCCTGATAAAGGATTTATATCCAATCTTTCATATCTTGCAGAAACAATGATTAAAGGATTCTACGAAGAGAATAAGTCTAAATATCAAACTTCAGAGGAGGATATCAAAGGAGCTGTATCTGGTTTGCTTAACGGTAGAACTGTCAATGAAATAGCCGATGATATAAATTGCAGTGGAGTTCTGATAGAAACTATGGCAAATGTTTTCACTTCCATGTGGAAACAAAAACTTCCCGAATTTCAGGAACAGCTCTATATCCAGCGTGACCTTGATGAGGGTTCAAAAGAAATTTTTGCAAAAGTCGAAAGAATTGTGGATACTGACAGTGATGTGGCCTTTTTGTATAATATTGGAGTTCATCCTGTTGAAAAGGGATATTATGTGATGATGACTGTGGAAATTAATGGCAAACTTACTGTGACCAAAGCGAACTTTATTGTTGCCAGGCTTAAAGAAGCTATAAAGAAGAAACTTTCCAGCGTTGTAGGCGTTTTTATTGAGACAGCTCCGATAGGGCAGTATGCTTTCAAAATAGGGCAGAATAATGACTCAAAAAAAACCTATATTGTCTAAGCTTAATTTTTTTTACTGGAAGCAGGTTAAAAGAGATAAATTTTCAAAGAAGTTTTCAATTGCCCGCACTCTCAAAGGGGATGTTGAATATTTTCTTGAAGGGGAAAAAGGCTCTGTTATTGCAGCAATCCATGGAGAGCCCGGAAATATTTTTCAGTGCGGTTATATATTTGCCGGCCTTAGAAGCCCAAGTTTCAGATACCTTTCCTGGTCAAGGCCTGGTTATCTCGGAACTCCTTTGAGTTCAGGAAAGACAATAAACGATCAGACAGAACTCTTATGCGCTCTTTTGGATTATCTAAATATTGACAGAGTCGTTCTTGCCGGGTTTTCATTCGGCGGGCTAATTGCTATGGATTTTGCTGTTCGCTTTCCCGAAAGGGTTTACGCTCTGATCCTCGAAGGATCTGTAGCGGAACGAATACCTTATGGAATGAGTTTTATCAGACGCCTTTTTAATTTCTTTGCTTTTTCTGATATCGGAAACTATTGTTCAGATTTGTTCAGCTTTTTTTCAGAAAAAATAGCTATCAGGGCATTTATTGGGCATTACTCAAAGTTTAATAGCAAACAGATTGAATATCTTGTTGAAAAGTTACAGAACGACAAAGACCTATTTGAAATCATCAGAAATAATCTGATAGACTCATTAATGCCTTTCAGTATTAACAAGGAAGGCTTTCTTAACGATGCAAGAGAGTACAGCTATTTTCAAAATTTACAGCCTAAAAAGATTAAATCTCCTACTCTTCTTATCCACGGAAGAGAGGATGCTGAAGTGTCATTAGAGCATGGAATTAAACTTTCAGAAGCAATACCTTTTTCTGAAACTCTTTTTTTAGATAATGCGTGCCATTTTACTTTGCTTACTAATGAAAAAGAAGTTATGAAAGCAAAATTTTCATTTATCAGCAAGCATGCTCTTCCTGTATTAAAGAGTAGGCAGTATTATTCAGAGAATGAGAAACTCTTTTTTGCTCAGATAGAGAAGATTGCAGATTCGGATGAAAGCGTGCTTCTGGTGGATTCTCTTGAGATTTATCGAATAGGAGAGTCTTATCAGATTGAATTGTCTATAGAAGTAAGTTCCAGAGCGGAATCCGATGAAATTAAAATTGTCTCTGAAAGATTGAAGGCAAAAATAAGAAATGCCGTTCCGCAGGCAGTCGAAATTCTTATCGAGACTCTTCCCTCCGGGTATTTCGCTTCTACAATCAAATAAAAAATTAAAACCCCGGTTAAAATCCGGGGTTTTCAAATAGCCTAAGGCTTTAAGAAGAAAAACTATCAGGATTTAAACTGAAGTTGTACAGAAAATACTGGGGCTGAAGTTTCTTATTTCGTTGATCATATTGACAACTTCTCTGCCTATTAAATCTATTTTTGCCAGACTCTGAATGCGTTTTTCTGCTCTCTTAAGTTCTTTGGGGGAAAGAATTGTCTCAAAAAGGTTAGAAGCTTTGATAAGACTTACCAGTACAGCTTCTCTTGGATCAGGGAAATCCGTATCATCCAGTACCAGATGTTTGATTCTTTCTTCCACGCTCTTTATTTCTCTGTCGTCTATGATTGGATATCTTCTTGTATGGAAAACCCAGAATATTTTCTCATCTATTTTTTTTAGAATGCCCTTTTGTATCAGCAGTTCAAGCACCATGTCTTCAGTAGCTCCAGAATTGCTGAGCAGGATTTTGAGCCAGTAGGAAACAGGAAGTTTTTCTTTATTTTCAGACAGGATGTTAAAAATGGAATCCAATACCTTATTTCCTGTTGGTTCACTATTTAATACTATCAGCTTTTCAAGGTCAGTATCGATTTTTCCTATAAAGGAAAGTTCGCAGAGTACAGCGCCTATTAACGCATAACTTAATGAGACCTGGTCAGAATAATTGGAAATTTTTCCTGTAACATCGTCCAGAGCCAATAAATAAATTTCTTCAGCAAAGCTCAACATAATCTAAAACTCCTAAAATATTTAATTTATGACAGATTTATCTGTCGTGATATACTTTACTTCAAAATTCTTTCTTTCCAAGTTTATAAAGATAAGGTTATTTATCACGGGTTGTAAGGAAAGAACTAAGTTCTTTGAGCATTTTATTGTATTTATTATCCGGCAGAGCATTTAACGCTACTTCAGCCTGTTTTCTTGTATAATCTATATTTTTTAGGATTATGTCTTTGGCTCCGCAGTCTGACATGACTTTTCTGACAGATTCTATCTCTTCTTCAGAGATTCCTTCTTTTCCCATTGCTCCAAGTATTATTTTCTTTTCGTCTAGATTGACTCTATTAAGAGTTTCAAGTACAAGCAGTGTAGGTTTTGCCGCTACAAGATCTGATCCTATAGGCTTTCCGAGTTTCTCGATATTTCCGAAAATGCCAAGATAATCGTCTCTTAGCTGGAATGCCAACCCAAGTGAAGAAGTAAATTCAATCAGTTTTTGTATTTCATCTACACTCTTATTATCTGTATTAAGAGCAATTTTCGCTCCGGCAGTGACGCTGAAATTTAATAAGGAAGCTGTTTTCATATGAAGCATCCGTTCAACCTCCTCATATTCTATTTTTCTTATATCTCTATATGAGAGAACCACATCAATGGCTTCTCCTGAAATAAGCTCGGTAGATAAAGTTTCGACCATATCTCTGCACATTGAATTGATTACATTTGCAGATACGCCAAGAGAGGAAGATTTAAGGAGGAAATTTATGGCCCATGACTGTTGAAGATCTCCCGTCAGTATAGCCATGTCGTTCCCGAATTTTCTGGCTTTGCCTGAAGTCAAGTTAAGTTTTTCTCTGCCTTTAGTATCAAGTGATTTGTGAGCGGATGGCTGTCCTCTTCTTATGTCATCGCAATCAATTATATCGTCATGAACCAGAGTCCAGTTATGATATACTTCTGAGGCACATGCTGCGTAAATAGCCTTATCAGGATCGCCTCCGAGAAGTCCGCAGGACCACATTGTCAGAACTGGCCTGAATCTTTTGCCGCCCAATAGCGGATATGCCAATACTGCGTCTCTTAGTTCTTCAGGTTCTATTTTTGCCGGATAGTCATCTATCTTCAGAGCTTCAGTGACTTTTTCTGAAATAATTTTTATTTCACTGAAAATATCCATTGATTGTTCTCCCTTTTGTAAAATTTTTGAACAAAACAAACCGTCAGAGATTTTAGCAGGATTGGACAAATTATTCAAGAATCATGCTTTAAGACTGTAAAATGTTATTGGAAAATAAATGTATTTTTTTGAAAAGGCATAGCCAGTTATCTATGTTATGGGTTCTTCAAAAGATTTTTATAAAAATGGGAAGTTGTAAAAATGATTTGCGATAAACTGTGGAATCCAAAAAGCATTGCGGTAATAGGGGCGTCAAATAATATTGAAAAGCCCGGAGGCAAGATATTAAAGAATATTATTGATGGGAAGTATAAAGGAAGCTTATATTGTGTAAATCCAAAAGAATCCACTGTTCAGGGAGTTAAATCTTTTTCAAGAGTATCAGAACTGCCTGAAGTTGAACTTGCAATACTTGCAGTTTCCTGCGAATATTCTGTGGATATAGTAAAGTGCCTAGCAGAAAAGAAAGGAACTAAGGCTTTTATAATAATTTCTGCAGGTTTCAGCGAAGAGAGTCAGCATGGCGCGGAACTGGAAAAGCAGATCGTTGAAATTGTCAACAGCGTAAACGGAACACTGATTGGTCCGAACTGCACAGGAGTCCTGACGACACATTACAACGGTATTTTTACTCTTCCGATACCAAAACTTCATCCCAAAGGGTGTGACTTTATAACAGGTTCTGGCGCTACGGCTTGCTTCGTCCTTGAAACTGGAATTCCGAAGGGGTTATCCTTTTCAAGAATTGTTGCTGTAGGAAACAGCGCACAGACTGGAGTTGAAGAGGTTCTTGAATATCTTGACGAATCATTTGATGTAGAAAAAGATTCAAAAGTAAAAATCCTTTATATAGAAAATATTTCGAAACCACGCAAACTTTTAAAGCACGCTTCTTCTCTCATTAGGAAAGGATGCAGAATTGCCGCTATTAAGGCAGGTTCTTCTGAAGCAGGGAGCAGGGCAGCATCTTCCCATACGGGCGCAATGGCAAGTTCTGATCTTGCGGTCGATGCTTTATTTAAAAAAGCCGGAATTATAAGGTGCTATGGCAGAGAGGAACTTATAACAGTTGCTTCGGCCTTAACTTACGGAGAATTGACAGGTAAAAATATTGCAATTATAACTCATGCAGGCGGCCCTGGAGTAATGCTTACTGATGCTCTCTCCAAAGGGGGACTAACAGTCCCTCTTCTTAATAAAGAGATTGGAAAAGAACTGCTTACCAAACTCTATCCCGGTTCATCTGTTGCTAATCCTATAGATTTTCTTGCCACAGGTACAGCAGAACAACTGGGAATAATAATTGACTATGTAGATAAGAAATTTGATGAAATAGATGCAATGGTAGTAATTTTTGGAACTCCAGGGCTGACAAAAATTTTTGATGCGTATGATGTTCTTGACAGGAAAATGAGAGAATGCAGAAAACCTATTTATCCTGTTCTGCCTTCAATGCTGACAGCCGCGGATGAGAGTAAAAACTTTATTGCAAAGGGCTGGGCCGTTTTCCCTGATGAATCAGCTCTTGGACAGGCTCTGTGCAAAATATACAACACTCCAAAACCTTCTGAATCTCAAACAATTCACGATTCTCCAGGAAAAGTTAAAATAAGAGAAATCATTGATAGTTCTGCTGACGGCTATCTTAAGCCTGATAAAGTTTTGCAGTTCCTTGACTCTGCAGGAATTAGCAGAATTAAAGAGTATGTAGTTAAAACACAATTAGAGCTTGTTAAAGCCTTGAGCGAAATTTCTTTTCCGATTGTGATGAAAGTCATCGGGCCTATCCACAAATCTGATGTCGGCGGAGTCGTACTCGGGGTTAAAGACAAAGAAACAGCACTTAAGGAATTTAATAGGCTGTTGACCATAAAGGATGCAACAGGCTTGTTGCTTCAGCCGATGATTTCAGGAACTGAACTTTTTATAGGCGTTTCAAGGGAAGCAAAGTTTGGACATATGATATTGTACGGACTGGGCGGTATTTACATAGAGATTATGAAAGATTTTGCGGCTAATTTGGCTCCTGTAACAAAAGAAGAAGTTTTGAACGGAATCAGGAGTTTGAGGTCTTACAAAGTATTTCAAGGAGCAAGGGGAAAGAAGGGAATAGACGAGAACGCTTTTGCTGAACTTATCTGCAATCTCTCAATTGCTCTTGAATACGCTCCTGAAATTGCTGAAATAGACATCAATCCTTTGCTTGCAGACGGAAAATCAATTATAGCTGTTGATGCCAGGATAAATATAAATAGAGATAAACTGTCGTAATGGGATGGAAATTCTATTATAGGGAGAAGCGAAATTTATGCGACTTAATTTTATAGGGAAAATTAAGATAAAATTGCCTAGGCATAAGAAGACAAAAGTATCTCCAAAGGATATTGCTTCTGCGGAGCCAATTGAGGTTGAAAATTATGATGACTTGGTTACAAAAATTTCTGAAATAGCCTTTGATAATCCTCACTTAAATCTTTATTTCAGAGGACAAGATAAAGATCATAAAAATAAGAAAGGGCAATCTTCTTTGCTATCTCAATTCTATCGAAGGGGATCCTACACTTTACCAAACAAGTCTCAGATCGACTTAAGTGATAAAAAGAAGCGCAAAAATTATCTTGAGAACATTCTACCTATTTTGGCAGATAGATTTATTGATAAATTAAAAAAGGATAAAAGTTTAGGCATTGATCGCCATCAAATTAAATTCATAGCAAGATTTGACGAGTCTAAATGGGCAATACTTCAGCATTATGGATATCCTACGCCATTGCTGGATGTTACAAAATCGATTAGAGTGGCGGCAAGTTTTGCGACAAAAAATTATAAGCTCGATCCACCTGAGGCATGTTTCAATGGAGGGCCTGGTTTCGTTTATCTTCTGGGGTTTCCTGAAACACATGGATATATATCATACTTTACATACGAGGCAATTGTTATAACCAGCTTATTAGGTACTTGTCCTCCTCAGGCAAAAAGGCCGCATTTTCAGGATGGATATCTAGTGGGCACAATCCCGCATGAAACGAGTGTTATAACTGATTTTAATAACTGTCTAGTCGCAAAATTCAAAATAGATAAACCTAAAGACTTCTGGAGCAACAATTCTCAACCAATGGATATAAGTGAAATATATCCTGAGGCTAAAGTTGATCGGATAAAAGGAATAGCTGATTCAATGAAAGATGATTTTAGAACACTATGTGGAGATCTGATTCCTCAAGAAAAGAAATTGCCATTATCGAAGAGAGGGCTAGATGCTTGATAATGGGTTTATTACGACGCATTGGAACTATAAAGAGCTTTTAAGTTATAAAAAAGCCCTGATAGTCTATGACGCGACTGTGCTTTTTTGCAGTAAGTTTCTTGCAAAAAGAGACCGCACGGTTGCCCAGATGACGCAGGCGGCAAGATCAGGTAAACAAAACATCATCGAAGGCTGTATGGCCTCAGGAACATCTAAGGAAACTGAGATTAAGCTCATTAATGTAGCAAGAGCAAGTTTGGAAGAGCTGCTGGAAGATTATAGGGATTTTCTGAGAACAGGGAATCACGCTATCTGGGAAAAGGATAGCAAGGAAGCACTGTATGTCAGAAGGCTGGCCTATGAGTCTCATGAGGCATATGAGACTTATAGAGAGTTCTTTGAGACAAGACCATCTGAAACTGTGGCCAATATCCTCATATGCCTCATCAATCAATGCAATTATTTGCTGGATCGTCAAATAGCCAGGCTTGAGCAGGATTTTGTTAAAGAGGGTGGTCTTAGAGAACGAATGTACAATGCTAGAATGGATTTTAGGAATCATAACAAATATTAAGATAATAAAGGAGACATGAGGGAATGAAATTTTATGAGGAGAAAGAATTGCTTGTCCTAGCTGACGAAGCAATAAGTTTCGGCGCGATTGATGCCGGAGTAAAAGGGGTTTTTGGTTATCCCGGAACCCCGTCTACTGAAGCTTTTGAAGGAGCCGAAAAAATAATTCATGCGCTGAATGACGGCAGAATTGCTCATTGGGCGGCAAATGAAAAATGCGCGTACGAAATGGCTTTAGGGTGCAGTTATGCTGGAGGAAGAGCTCTCGTAACTATGAAGCATGTCGGATTGAATGTGGCAATGGATCCATTGGTAAACTCAGCACTTACAGGCATAAAAGGCGGGTTGGTTCTTTTTGTGGCTGATGATCCGAGTATGCACAGCAGCCAGAACGAACAGGACAGCAGGTGCCTGGCAGATTTTGCCAGCCTGGTTACACTTGAACCTTCTACTCATCAGGAAACTTACGAATTTACAATAAAAGCATTCGAACTTTCAGAAAAACTCAGACTGCCTGTTTTTCTCAGACTAACTACAAGGCTCGCGCACTCAAGAGGAATAGTAAAAAGGGTTGAATCTCTGCCGGTAATCAACCTCGGCAGACCATCAAGGATTGAAACTCATAACTGGGTTCTTGTTCCGGGTTATGCTAGAGAAAGATATAATTACCTCAGACAGATTCTGCCGGTTCTTGAAAGAGCAGTGGAATCCTATAATACACTCACATTCGGTTCAAACCGTATCGGCGTAGTTGTCGCTGGAATGGGAAGAGCATATTTTGACCAGCTGTGCAGACAGAATGAAGTGGTTAGGACCTTCACGAGACTCGATGTCAAAGCGTATCCGCTAAACCACGAATTCATTGAAAAAATGTGCGCATTCTGTGATGTCATATATATATTTGAAGAAGATTATCCATATATCGAGGACATGTTTATTGCCCGTAAAAAAAGCGCCAGGATTCACGGAAGAAGAGATAAAACCATTCCAATTTCAGGAGAGCTTACGCCGGCTAAATTGAGAAAAACTCTCAATATTGAGTGCCCGGAAATTACTCACAAAATTGAAGTTGAGCTTCCTGCCCGTCCTCCAAGACTCTGTGACGGATGCGGACATGCTGATTCATTCAAAGCCATCAAGGAAGCTTTCCTTAAAATGGATATTGCAGATTTCAGGGTTTTTGGAGATATTGGGTGCTATACCCTAGGTTATGAAAAACCCCACGAATGCATACACAGCACAGTGGCTATGGGTGCTTCTGTCGGAATGACATTTGGCGCGGCTCTTGCCGGAATGACTCCGAGCGTCGGTGTTATTGGAGATTCAACTTTTTTCCATTCCGGCATCAATTCACTTTTAAGCTATGCTACTGCAAAGGTAAATGCCAATTTGATTATATTTGATAACGGTACTACCGGCATGACAGGGCAGCAAAGGACTATTTTTGGAAATGATATTGTTAAAGCCATCGAAGGGCTGGGTATTCCAAAAGAGCAGATTCATTCTATGATTCCTTTACCTAAATATCATGATGAGAATGTAAAGAAACTCATGGAAGTCTTCAAAGCTGAAAGACCGGATGTAATAATATTCAAAAGAGAATGTGTTCAGGCAGCAAAAAACCGCCGCTCTGCGACAAAATAAGACAAGGAGAATTGAATTATGGATAATGTAAATATTTCAAAGCCGTTCAGTGTAATAATTGCTGGTGTAGGAGGGCAGGGCATAGTAACTCTTTCTCAGCTTGTAATGAGTGCTGCCTGGAAATCAGGATATTATGCAATACAGTCTGAAGTTCATGGGATGAGTCAGAGAGGCGGTTCCGTAAACGCTCAGATATTATTTGATAAATTTCCTGTTACTTCCCCAACTGTTCTGGAAGGTACCGCAAAACTTTTAATCGGCATGGAACCTCTTGAGTCTCTCAGATATTTTAACCTGCTAGAGAAAAATGTATCGGTGATTTGCTCTTCTTCTCCTGTCAGAAATATGCCTATTTATCCAAATGTTGATCGTCTTCTGGCTGAAATAAAAAAGATTGAAGATTCACTGATTGTAGACACTGACAAAATTTCAGAAGAATTAGGGAGCAAAGGAGCAGGCAATATCGTTCTACTTGGCGCTGCATCAAAAAAACTGCCTTTTACAAATGAAATCTGGTATCAGACGATTAAGGAGAGGTTTGCTTCCAAGGAACAGTCTATAATAGATAAAAATATAGAAGCCTTTAATTATGGCAGAAAACTTTAACTTAACTCTGAAGCCGTTTAAGCCTAAATTGCTTTTGACAATCAAAACCTGATGCTATGTATAAGCTTGGAATAGATGTTGGAGGAACCAACACAGACGCCGCTCTTATTAGGGGAAATAGAATAGTAGCAACTGCGAAAACTTTTGATAGCATCTCAAATTGGAGACCTGAAAATCTGAGTTAATTTTAAATCTATAAACATTAACAGTCAAGTATGGGGCACTGCCCCAAACCCAGAGATTTTCAAGGTATTTTAAGATACCCGACATATTGAGATCGGTCGGGGAGGTTAAGCTCCCCTTCCTGTCGGTATATCTTCCGGTTATTCCTTGAATGGTTGCTTCTCAGCAGAGCCAATCGCCGCTTCACCGGACGAAATCATTTTAGCATTCGGCAATCCAATCGCAATCTTGCATTGCCAAATATTATGATTTCTCCGTTTATATTCTTATTATCTTTACTCCTTTGGTTTCTGGTTCTCCTGGAATCCAATCATTATAATAATGCGCTAGACGAAGTTTCATTGCATTAAGCGCTCCTGAAGGCGTCCATTTGCCTACATTTACCCTCATATTGACTGTTTTCATAACCCTCTCAACAAGGCTACTGGCTCTGCCATTCATACGCTTTTCTATAGCAGTAAACATATCCGGCCTGGCATTGATCAGATATGATGCGCAAGCCATGTACTTTCGTTGTTCACACAATGATATTAATATCCATCCAGACGAGTTCTTTTTTCTCGTAATACTGCATCAATTTCATCTTCTTCAAGATGTTGCCGGATTGATACAATGTCGTATATTTTTACCATGATTTCCAGCCACTTGTCTGATTTCCTTTTTTCCTTGTCCGACCACAGGCAATGCTTAAGCTGATGAGGGATATGCCAGAGACAGCGCTGCAATATTACATTCACACATTTCATCCCTTTAAAAATGCTCGAATCTCCATCTGTCACAAGCAGAAAGTTTTTAAAGGACATTGCTGTATCCCTCAAAGAAGCAAACAGTTCATCCCAGCCTGCATCATACTTGCCTATTGACAAACCAGCTATCCTTACTCCTCCCAGTGCTTTCTTCTGGATGAATACTTTCAGCTCCTGTCCGCGTTTCTTTATACCCCTGATT